>Ga0265297_10000878_pt1 | contig 79438 bp, 91 predicted proteins | sample Munlanlwell13791_FD_192502 | JGI IMG/M metagenome (GOLD analysis project Ga0265297, IMG submission 192502) | Leachate microbial communities from a municipal landfill in Southern Ontario, Canada - Leachate well 137-91 | ecosystem: Engineered > Solid waste > Landfill > Unclassified | place...
ATCCTTTCCGGCGGCCTCATGCCGAAAAGAAGGAGCCTTAAACACCTGGAGAAGTCCCAGATCCCGGTCCTCATAACAAAAGAGGATACTTATGCGATAGCGTCGCGGGTACATTCGCTCGTCGTCAAACTTAAACCCCAGGACGTCCAGAAGATCAAGATAATCGTCGATATGGTGGAGAAATATCTGGACATAGACAAGATCCTCGACAATCTGAGATGATATTATTTTTTTAATATGAAGATTTCGAAAGATACAAGGATAGCCGTCGCCATGTCAGGCGGAGTGGATTCGTCGCTAGCGGCCGCTTTATTGAAAAAAGAAGGCTATAACGTGATCGGCCTGACATTCAGGATGTGGCCGAAAGAGGAGTGCGGTTCAAGCGCAGGGAGGGCATGCTGCAACCTGGAGGCTGTGACAAGGGCGAGGGCAGTCGCTGAGGACCTAGACATTCCATATTATGTCTTCGATTTTAGCGAAGAGTTCAAGCGGGAAGTGATCGATTATTTTTGCGGGGAATATTTGAAGGGGCTCACGCCGAACCCGTGCGTCGTATGCAACGAAAAGATAAAGTTCTCGCTCCTGCTTGAAAAAGCGAAGTCGCTCGGTTGCGAATATATAGCTACCGGCCATTACGCGAATATATCGAAAAGCAAGAAGACCGGGAGGTTCCTGCTCAAAGAAGGCAAGGACAAGTCGAAAGACCAGTCGTACTTTCTCTTCAGCCTTAAACAGGAACAATTGAAGCATATACTGTTTCCATTGGGAGCTATAACGAAGGCAAGAACGCGGTTTTTGGCAAAGGGATTCAAGTTGAAAACTCACAACACCGTGTCCAGCCAGGATATCTGTTTTATTCAGGACCTTAATTACGCTGACTATATAATGAAAAAAACAGGAATAAAGATAAAGCCTGGAGATATAGTCGATTTAAACGGCAATATCTTGGGGCGGCATAAGGGTATACCCTTCTATACGATAGGACAGCGGAGGGGCTTAGGCGTGGCATATAGTGAGCCGCTTTACGTAACAGGAATAGACATGAAAATGAACCGGATAGTTGTAGGGACAAAGAATGATATGTTGAAGACCGGGTTGGCAGCCGACAGATTAAACTGGATAGCGGTGGAGGGTATCAATAAGCCGTTTAAGACGCTGGCGAGGATACGATATAACGCGAAAAAGGCAAAGGCTGTCGTATCTAAGTCAGCCGGCGGCGCGGTAAAGGTAGAATTCGACGACCCGCAGAGCGCTCCTACGCCGGGCCAGGCGGTCGTGTTTTACGATAAAGATGTTGTTGTGGGCGGAGGTTGGATAAAGGAAAGTAATTAATCACTTAATCACTGAGGCTAAAATCATGAATAAGCTGGCTCGACTGCATAAGATGTTGCGGCAGTTGAGGCGGGTTGTTATCGCCTATTCCGGCGGGCTCGACAGCACGTTCCTGCTTAAAGCGGCCGTAGACACGCTTGGGCTGGACAATGTGCTTGCCGTAACCGCTAAGTCCGAGACATATCCTGACACTGAATATAAAGAGGCTAAACGTATAGCAAAGTCGATAGGCGCGCGCCACCTGACGATACATACAGACGAGCTCGGAATAGCGAATTTCAAACGCAATCCAGTCAATCGCTGTTATTATTGCAAGAAAGAACTTTTTAAGAGACTCGACGCCATAAGAAAGAAATATGGGATGAAATATGTTCTTGACGGCACAAATTACGACGACCTGAAAGACATCCGCTACGGCAGGAAAGCCGCAAAAGAGCTGGGCGTACGAAGCCCACTGCTGGAATCCGGGATGACCAAATCTGATATTCGGAAATTTTCAAGGAGGCTCAAGCTCCCGACATGGGATAAACCGTCCTTTGCCTGTCTTGCCTCGCGATTCCCGTTCCACAGCGACATTACGCGAAAAGACCTGGTCAGGCTTGACAGGGCAGAGGAATATTTGAGACGACTGGGCATAAAGCAGATACGGGTGCGGATGCACGGCGATATGACGAGACTTGAGGTATGTGTGGGCGATCTCACAAGAGCTGTGAAAATGAGAAAGACAATAGTACGCAAATTGAAGGATCTAGGGTTTAAATATGTATCGCTGGACCTTCAGGGTTACCGCACCGGAAGCATGCATGAGGGAACCTAAGATTTCACTTTTTTAATATTTTATGTCATGCTATAATAGCCAAAATTCGGCGGGGTAGCTCAGTCTGGCAGAGCAGTCGGCTCATACCCGGCGTGTCACTGGTTCAAATCCAGTCCCCGCTACCAATTTTCGCTTCTACCTAAGTCATACGAAAATTGATCCTGAGGAAGTTGGAGTTAGACTGCATGCTGACGAAGGACTTCCTTTAAAAGGACGCCAATCTCTTCCCGTAAGAACTCTTATGGATTCAACGGAGAATTCTATATAAATAGGAGCTGCTTATGAAAAAGATATTGCTGCTTGCTGCTATAATTGTAATATCAGTCGTTGCGACAACGGCTGTATTTGCCAGACGAGGCGCTATAGGTCCCGCGGGGCCGGTGCCGCGGGTCAGCTACATCGAGCCGAAGAACGATTCCACTGTGGATCTATCCGGCAAAGACCTGCTGACATTTAGATGGAACAATGTCCCTATGCCGGGCGGAGGGCGGGAGTCTTTCAGGTTTACGCTATACAAAGGGCGCGGTTATGATGTACTGGTCAAGAAAGTCATTGATGAGAGGACATTTTCGATAGAGGTCCCTTCAGATATGTTTGAGGATGGCAGAGAGTACTCCTGGAGGGTTATGCAACGCGACGGAAAGAGCATGGCTTGGAGCCGGTATGATATATGGTACTTCAGAGTCAATAAAAAGAGATGATCGTGAAGAGAGATAGACAGAATTTGACAGAGAGGGTGCTTAAGACCGTGCGCAATTACGGTATGATCAAACCGGGCAGTATTGTGCTCGCCGCAGTGTCCGGCGGCCCCGATTCGGTATTCCTGCTCCATACACTAAACGCCCTAAAACGCAAACTTAAGTTAAAAGAACTGATCGTGTGCAACCTGGATCACGGGTTGAGGGGCGCGGAATCGGCCGAGGATTCTCTTTTTGTCGGACGGCTGGCGAAAGAATTGGGGTTGAAGATAATATATAAAAATATTGACCTGCTTAAAGAAAGATCGAAAGAGCTTTCTCCCGAAGAGATGGCCCGCGAGGCGCGATATAATTTCTTCAGGGACGCGGCTAAAGAGACAAAAGCCGACATTATCGCAACCGGCCATACTCTCGACGACCAGGCTGAGACGATACTTATGCGCATCATAAAAGGCTCCTCTCTTAAAGGGATCGTCGGCATTTCGCCCGTAAGGGAAGAGCGCAGTTTATCATTCGTGAGGCCGCTCATCGAGCTTGAGAAAGAAGAGATCATACGATATCTCGATGGCGACGGCATTCCTTACCGCATAGACAGCTCGAATCTGAGCTCTAAATATTTCAGGAACCTGGTAAGAAAAGAAGTTATTCCGTTCCTGGAACGGTATAATCCCCGATTGAAACGCGTATTGTTCAACCTCGCCGAGCACCTTAGGGAAGATTTTGAGTTTATTGCGGGCGAAAAGGCCAAAAGTAGAAGCGGTATATCCGCGCGTCCTGACGGATCGGTCGAGATATGTCTTAAGGACATAGTGGTTCAGCCAAAGGCGCTGCAGAAGGAAGTGCTGAGGGATCTTCTGGAGAAAGCGGGCGGGTCTGTTAAGAAACTTTCGTTCAGGCATTGGAAAGAGATGGAGGGGCTCATCAGAGACAGGCATAAAGGTAATTCTGTCGACCTCCCGGGCGGCGTGCGTATCATGCGGACCGACAAGGCGCTTGTCCTCGGTCGTCCCTCGCTTTGTTCGGGATGGGGCCAGTGTGAAATCGATAGCGTCAGAGACCTCGGCACTTAGCTAACGCATGGCTTAATAAACTTGGCCTCGGTCGGAGACCTCGGCACTTAGCTAACACCATGGCTTAATAAACTTGGCCTCGGTCGGAGACCTCGGCACTTAGCTAACACCATGGCTTAATAAACTTGCCATGTTTGAATTGTTTTGGTAAAATGACGTCACAAAGGAGCTTAAAATATAATGGCAAATAAAAACACAAAGAATCCGTTGAAACCGCAAAAGGGCGGCAGCAATTTCATAATATGGCTTTTCGTCTTTCTAGGCCTTTTCTGGCTGCTTAATAACATCAATCAGGGCATGGAGAAGCCGGTCCAGGATGTCGCCTATGCCAATTTCTTTGATATCTTGAAGGACAACCAGGCCAGCCAGAAGATAAAATCCTGCACTAAGACTGAAAACATTCTTAGGGGCGAGTTCTCGAATGGGACGAAGTTTGCCGTAAATATACCCGAGAACGACCAGGACCTGATGAGACTCCTGCGCGAGAACGTCAAGAATTTTGACATAAGGCCGCCGAAGACTCTCTGGGTTAACCTCTTTTATTCGCTCGGACCTATGTTCCTATTCATACTGTTCCTGTGGCTGTTCGCCTACAGGTCGCCGGGCGGAGGCGGGGGGAAGATATGGTCTTTCGGAAAGTCCAGAGTGACTCTTGCGTCCGACCAGAATAACAAGAAAACTTTCGAGGACGTCGCGGGCGTTGACGAGGCGAAGGAAGAGTTGAAAGAGGTAATAGAATTCTTGAAAGATCCAAAAAAGTTTCAGAGGCTCGGCGGAAAGATACCTAAAGGAGTCCTTTTAATGGGGCCTCCGGGAACAGGCAAGACCCTTTTGGCCAAAGCGGTCGCCGGCGAGGCGAGCGTGCCGTTCCTGTCGATATCGGGCTCTGATTTCGTGGAGATGTTCGTCGGCGTCGGCGCATCCCGCGTGCGTGACTTGTTCGACCAGGCGAAGAAATCGGCGAAGCAATCCGGACGCGGCGCCATCATATTCATAGATGAGATCGACGCTGTCGGCAGGCAGAGGTTCGCCGGCATAGGCGGCGGACATGACGAACGGGAGCAGACCCTGAACGCGCTTCTCGTCGAGATGGACGGATTCAATACTCAGGAAGGCGTCATATTGATAGCGGCGACTAACAGGCCCGACGTGCTCGATCCGGCGCTCCTCAGGCCCGGAAGGTTCGACCGCCAGATAGTGATCGACAGGCCGGACATTGTCGGACGCGAGGCGATACTTAAAGTCCATACGCGGAACATTAAACTCGATAAGAAGGCGGAGCTTAACTCGCTTGCGCGCCAGACCTCCGGTTTTTCGGGGGCTGACCTCGCCAACCTGGTAAATGAGGCGGCACTCCTGGCGGCAAGACGCAACAAAGAGACCGTAACGATGGTCGAGCTTCAGGAATCCATAGACAGAGTTATGGCCGGCCCGGAAAGAAAATCTAAGGTCATATCAAAGCCGGAAAAGAAGATAATCTCGTATCATGAATCAGGCCACGCTCTGCTGGCGCTCGTGATCCCGGGAGCGGATCCGCTTCATAAAGTATCCATATTGCCGCGCGGGATGGCGCTCGGTTACACTATAAGGATGCCTCTCGAGGACAGGTATATAGTCACCAAGGAAGAGCTCTTGAACAGGATAACCGGCATACTGGGAGGCAGAGCAAGCGAGGATCTGATCTTCAGCGAGCTGTCGACAGGCGCCCAGAACGACCTCGAGGTATCTACCGCGATCGCGAGAAAAATGGTCACGAGGTTCGGTATGAGCGAAAAATTGGGCCACCTGACATTCGGCCACAGAGAAGAGCAGGTCTTCCTGGGCCGCGACCTGATAGATGAACGCAATTACAGCGACCAGACAGCGCTCGTTATAGATCAGGAGATCAGGAAGATAATCGATGACTGTTATACCAGGGCAAAGGACGAGTTGAGCAAGCATAAAGACAAGCTTAAGACCCTTGCCGAAAAACTCCTGGAAAAAGAGGTAATGGAAGTAGAAGAGATAAGGGTCCTTCTGGGATATAAAAAGGATGAAAAACCTGATCCGAGTAGCTCCGTTAACCCGCCCAGCCAAAACAAGACAGCCTGATATCGATATAGAGATCGGCAGGTTTCGTCTCGCCTTCAGCGTCAGGACATACGTTATGGGGATCCTGAACGTAACTCCCGATTCCTTTTCCGACGGAGGAAAGTTCTTCGACAAGGATAAGGCCGTGAAGCATGCCATGGATATGGCGCGCGAAGGAGCGGACATTATAGACGTCGGAGGGGAGTCTGCAAGGCCCGGCTCAACCGAGATCAGCGTTGAAGAAGAGCTCGATCGCGTCATGCCGGTCGTGGAGGCCATGGCAGGGAAAGCGGGCGTCCCTGTGTCGATAGATACACGAAAAGGGAAAGTGGCTGAGGCCGCATTGAGGGCCGGCGCGAAAATAGTGAATGACATTTCGGGATTCAAGTATGATCCGTATCTGGCTGCCGTTACCGCGCGATATGACGCAGCTGTCATATTGATGCACATGCGCGGGACGCCTCTAGATATGCAGAAGGCGCCGCGCTACAAGAATGTGATGAAAGAGGTTGCCGGGGAATTGCAGCGATCTATCAAGATCGCCGTCGATGCGGGTGTGAAAAAGGAGAAGGTGATCATAGATCCCGGTATAGGTTTTTCAAAGACTGCCGAACACAATCTCGTCATCCTCAACAGGCTTGATGAGATCAAGGCTCTGGGCTATCCGGTCTGCGTCGGGACTTCGAGAAAGTCATTCATAGGAAAGGTCCTGGGCATCGAGGGTACGAATAACAGGCTGGCAGGTACGCTGGCTACATGTGTAATGGCGATCATGAAGGGCGCCAATATTTTAAGGGTCCATGATGTCAGGGAGGTTGTTGCGGTAAGTCGTATGACCGACAGCGTATTACGGGAAAGGGCCTTTTGATATGTCATATATTTCGAACTGGAAGATAATCCTGGAACTGGCGCTTCTATGGTATGTGATATATATGGTACTCCTATTTGTGAAAGGCACGCGTTCGGAGCATCTCCTTAAGGGCCTCCTCATCATAGCATTGATATTCACCATTACCCAGCAACTGAAGCTGGACACCATAAATTGGGTGCTCACAAGGCTCGTTCCGATATCTGTAATCGGGCTCGTTGTAATATTCCAGCCGGAGCTTCGTCGGGGCCTCGCGAGGCTGGGACAGCTTGGCGTCCCGCAGGAGAACGTCGAGGCGATCGACGAGATAGCGAGGGCGTCCTCGGATCTCAGCAAGAGGAAGATAGGCGCTCTTATGGTCATAGACAGAGGGAGCGAGCTGAAAAGCTATGTCGAGAGCGGCACGCAGCTTGACAGCAAGGTCAGCGATTATCTCCTGGTTTCGATATTCACGCATCAATCGCCGCTCCATGACGGCGCTGTCATAATCCAACAGGGACGGTTGACGGCCGCGGGATGCGTATTGCCGCTGCCACAGGACGACAAGGATATCCCGCGCTCTCTCGGTATGCGGCACCGCGCGGCAGTGGGTATAAGCGAAGAGACCGACGCGCTCTGCGTAGTGGTGAGCGAAGAGACGGGTGCGATCTCGGTTGCCAGCGGAGGCAACCTGACATACGATATCGGGGAAGATAACCTATCTAAAGTGCTTAAGAGCATACTATATAAGCCGTCGGACCAGAAGACGCCGTTTTCGCATATCTGGTCCAAAAAGAGGAAGGCAACTTGAGGATCCCGGAGTTCATTAAAAGTTTTTTTACTAAAAATATAGGACTTAAGGTAACGGCGTTGCTGCTGACATTGGTCCTATGGTTCTACGTCGTCGGAGAGCTTAATAAGGGCAGCGAGGAAGAGAAGCATTTCCTGAATAAGATACTTCCGTCGGGAGACGTTGCGGCTAAACAGCTTTCCATACAACCAGTATTCATAGGCAAGCCTCGGCCCGGTTATGCGATAGACATATCGTCAGTGATGGTCGAGCCTGATTACTGTATCGTCATAGGGACAAAGGAACTGCTGGGCAAGATACGGGTAGCGTACACTATGCCGATAGACATTGCCGGCGCATCCAGGTCGCTGATCCGGCCCGTGGCGCTTAGCCCGATCGCGCCCGGTGTTTATATGGAAGAGACGTTCGTGCAGGTCACTGTGCCGATCGAAAAGATCAGGCAATAGGATCATTTATGGTTAAACTCGGCGTCAATATAGACCACGTTGCCACTTTGAGAGAGGCGAGAAAGACCTATATGCCGGATCCGGTAGAAGCGGCCCGGATATGCTTAAAAGCAGGCTGCGATTCGATTGTATGCCATTTGCGGGAAGACAGAAGGCATATAAAGGATGCGGATGTGTTGCGGCTGAGAAAGATCCGGGGCATGAGGCTTAATCTCGAGATGTCGGCGGTGAAAGATATAGTAGATTTCGCGTGTAAGGTGAAGCCTGACCAGGCTACGCTTGTGCCTGAGCGAAGACAGGAGGTCACGACCGAAGGCGGCCTTGATGTAAAAAAGAATTATAATAAAATAAAATCTGTCGTATCGAGGCTGAAGCGTGCCGGCATTGAGGTCAGCCTATTCATCAATCCGTCGAAACAACAGGTGGATGCGTCGGCTGATTCCGGCGCTGCGATCATAGAGTTCCATACGGGCGAATATGCCAACGCCGCTTCGAAAGCGGCACGAAGGCGCCAACTAGGTATCCTGAAAGATGAAACCGCATACGCTTTGTCGAAGGGTCTCGAAGTTAATGCCGGACATGGATTGAATTACGATAATACGGCTGATGTCGCGGCGATCAAAGGCATGAATGAATTGAATATCGGCCACTCTATTATTTGCAGGGCCGTCTTTGTAGGGATGGAAAGGGCGGTCGAAGAGATGCTGGAGATTATAAGATGATATTCGGCGCCGGTGTCGACATAGTCGAGGTATTCAGGATGAGAGACGCTATAAATAAGTGGGAGCACAGCTTCCTGTCGAAGATATTTACCGAGAAAGAGATCGGTTACTCGATATCACGGAGGTTCTCTTACCAGCACTTTGCCGCCAGGTTCGCGGCAAAAGAGGCGGTTATCAAGGCGTTCGGCGAGCCCCGCAAATTTCCCATCAAATGGACGGACGTCGAGGTATTGAACGATAAAGAGGGTAAGCCCATGATAGAATTCCGCGGCGACGCGCTTAAGCTGAAAAAGAGGAAGAAGATCGACCGGATAATCGTCAGCATGTCCCATTCCAAGAATTACGCGATAGCGAACGTTATATTGATGAAGAAAGGTTAGCGATGCAGCAGATAAAAGACGCGCTGACGAAGTTCCCTAAAAGGGCGACGGATGCGCATAAGGGTGACTTCGGCCACGTCCTTGTCATGGCGGGATCGTGCGGATATACCGGTGCTGCGTATCTCGCGAGCCAGGCCTCAGCGCTTTCGGGCAGCGGACTCGTGACCCTTGCGATAGCGAAAAGCCTGTACGGTGTGCTAGCGTCAAAATTGACGGAGGTAATGGTCCGTCCGTTCATCGAGACTAAAGACGGTTCCCTAAGTCTCCTGGCCGAAAAAGACCTTGTCGGCTTTGCGCATAAATGTAATTCTATCGCGATCGGCCCTGGACTGTCGCAGAATAAGGAGACGCAGCGGCTTGTAAGGAATCTACTGGAAAAACTCGACAAGCCGGTTGTACTTGACGCGGACGGTATTAACGCATTTGTAGGATGCCTGGATGCCCTGAAAAATTCGAAGCGACCGCTTGTAATGACACCTCATCCGGGAGAGTTGGCGAGGCTGATAGGGAAAGAGGCGGAAGAGATTCAGAAGGATAGAAAAAATATTGCTTTAAGCTTTGCTAATGAGTATAATACGGTCTTAGTTTTAAAGGGGCACAACACTGTCATTGCAGAACCGGGCGGCGAATATTATGTGAATGAGACCGGCAACGTTGGGATGGCTTCCGGCGGCACAGGCGATGTGTTGACAGGAATAATAGCTAGCTTCATAGGACAGGGGCTAGATCCTTTTACAGCCGCTGTGTTGGGCGTATATTTTCACGGCCTGGCCGGCGATGAGGCGGCTAAAGAGAAGGGCCAACTCAGCCTGCTCGCTACGGATATATTAAATAAGTTGCCGGAAGTTTTGACGGTGCTGGGGTAGCTCAATTGGCAGAGCACCGCATTTGTAATGCGGACGTTGAAGGTTCAATTCCTTTCCCCAGCTCCAAGTTATTTAAGTCGAAATAGTACAGATAGGAATTGAAGCGAATACAATAAATATTTATATAAATGCGAAAATTAAATAAATATAAAATCAAATCATTGTATTGGAATAAGGATTATACAGCTATACGCATTCACGCGTTAATCTAAAGAAGGCAAGAATATACTGGCATAAAATAACAGGAGTGCCGCTTGCTCAATTTACTAAGCCATATGTACGAAAAGGAAATCCGAATCTAAGCAATAGAAAATTGCTTTACGGGCTTGTCCATATTCGCTATAATGACAAAAAGCTGTTGGAAACGATACATAATTGGATTGATATATATGTAGATCAGTTTAGTGGTGAGGTACCATAGCGGCCAAATGGACCAGACTGTGGTGAACGCAGCGTCATGAAGAAATTCATGATGGAAAAGCGGGTGAATTCAGGGGAGCCCTTAATAGCGAAACATTAAGGGGAATCCTGAGCCAAGCCTAGAACCGTAATGGTTCTTTGAAGGTGCAGAGACTAAGCGCCCGCCGCCTAAAGTTCGCAAGAACCAAGGTGATGAGATAGTCCAAGCCTCGAGGTAACTTGAGGGCCCTTGAAATCTGGCGGCGCAAGCCTTCGATGGTTCGAATCCATCCCTCACCACCAACTTAACAGATTTATTGCATAAGTTCTATAGTGTCAGTGAGTTATGCGACCTGGAGATTTTAGACTTTAACAAAAAGCCATTAAAATTGGTTCCGGTAAAAATATTTTCTGTCTAATATGGAAAGAGGTCTACAACGAATTAACTCTTGAAAATTATAGATTCAGAAAAAGGATCTGTATGTAAATGAGACAAAGCGCTGGCTGGTATGGCCAGCGCTTTTAATTTGGGGGTAATGAGGTATGAATGCTGACGATTATATAGGGAAAGGCTCGGAACATATAGCAAAGGCTATTGCAGGGGTTGCGAAAGAGCCTCCGTCATGGCAACAATTATTACTTCAGGAGTATTTGAAGGTGGAATTAAACAGAGAACTAATAGAGAGCCAAAGGAAGCATCAGGACGATTCAATTAAGCAGATGAAGCACCTTGTTTATGCAACGTGGGGATTAGTCGTGGCAACGTTGTTATTGGTGCTAATAAAGCATTAAAAGGAGAGGCTATGGGATATTTGATAGGTTTTTATCATAACGCGTGGGGATTGGTTCCATTTGCTTTAGTGGCATCTTTAGTGTTGTTTTTATTCAGAAGGTGTGGCTTCATCAAATATTTCTCTGTTTTATGGTTGGTTCTAATTGGATACGAATATTCACAAGTCTATGGTGGGAATGTCTATGGAGCTATGATACAGAGTGGAATGGCAAGGACTTATTCTAAAGTGGTGGGTTATCTTGTGGGGTATCTGTATTTTTCTATCGTTGCTTCTGTTCCATTTATTTTTATGGATGTAATAAAGAGTAAACTAGCTAAAAAACTATATCTTTTGATGTTCGTTATATTTATGTGGGTAACGCCATTTATATGTGAATTTATCGGAGATATTGCGAAAAGATAAGTAGGTAGTAGAGAATGAGGAATTATGGGACGCGTCAAAAAAGGACACGCAGTTTGAGTGGAATGCCCCCAAAGTGACACGTCCCTAATAGCTGCCTTTGCTGCGCAATGCAGAAAGAGGTGTGAAACGAACAAAAACTTGAAGATTTTAGATATAGAAAACGGATCCGTGTAAATTGGGAGAAGCGCTGGCTATTGTATAGTCTGCGCTTTTTTGCTTGAACGCGTATTTTGTGAGTCATGGCAAGGAGATGGTAATTATGATGAAAATTTTAGCGTATATATTCTTCGCATATCTTTACATATCAGTTGGCGTATTTATTTACTTCTTGATTCGTGATAAACGAGGGAAAGTGCCTTATAATCCTAATAACCTAAATGGCTTGTCAGCGATTTTTTCGCTTGGAACACTTATTATGCTTTGGTTAATTTTAAGCATAGGCATAGAAAAGTTTTTACTTGCACCCATACCTTATTCTTGGGGGTGGCACGAAGGAGAAGGAGTTAAGAATTCATTAAGATTCAATTTAGCTTGGATGATTGCTCTTGCAATATCAGTTTATATATTTTGGATTATAGGAGAGCTTCAAAGGAAAGAAAAGGTTATAAAAGAGTTGCAAGCTCGGTATCAAAAATTAAAGGGGACAGATAAAGGGGAGTGCAAAAATGGGCATGGCTAATCTTTCAGACATAAAATCAGAGCCGATTCTTCTCAAAGATAAGGAGTGGAGCTTGATTGATGGCGAGCTTTGTCTTGTAACGGAATTTTTCCCAATGATGGGGAGTAGCGTTAAGGATGGGGTTGTAATATCGCCCAGCACCTCCGCCCCTTACGCAAAAATTACTATTAGATGTAAAAAAATACCCACTGAAATAACCGCCTTTATAACACATTCCATTGACTTTGCTAACCTTTGGGATGCCTTTAGGTATAGAGAAACACATAATAAGACCGATGAGATACTTATTTATTGGTCAACGAAGCATTATAATAGTGTCATTGCAAAGATAATATCCTCGGTTATGCTAACTATCCTCGGTGGCACGTCTCTGCCGAAAATCCTTATTATGCTTCGTCCTAACGGTGCTTATGAAAAAAGCGGGAGTGATTCAAGATTGCCCCACGATATAAATGCAAATGTTTTTATATATGGCTCATTACCTATTAAGTGTTGGATACCTGATATTATGAATGAGGCAGTTAAACATTAAAAGCTAAATAGAGAGGTGCGAAAATGTCAGAGCAAAATCCTGCAACAATAATAAAAAACGCAGTAGAAGACCTTGCGGGGAAAATAATATTTTTATCAGGCGAAGTAGCAACTTTTAAGCAAGCTCTGTGCGACCTCGTAATCAAGGCGAATGATTCGAGCAATAAAATGCTTAAGGCTTCAAAGATGTATTTTGCAGGAAGTATTATTCTGTCAGCAGTTATAGCCTTTAGTGCGTTAGTTCCTAAGTGGGGTTTTGTATCCACTCAAGGCGGTTATACATTAAAGTATAATCAGGTTACAGGGAAAGCTGTTGTGTATAAATGTAATTATTCAACCGAAGGGAAGTATGTATACCAAGAATTCCCTGTCGAAAAATATAAGCCTTAAGATTTCGTTGTTAAAGAAATAAATGAACAATCAAGCCATAGCATATTGCGGATGCTTTACCGATATGCAGGAAATGTTGATTCTTGACAGCATACCTTTTTAGGTGTCTTGACACTACAGGTGTAATATGCTACACTTATCGGTGTAATGTGAGGAACGCATATGATCCCGCTTAAATCGACAATAACTAAAAAGATACTAAATTACTTTTTTGTCAATCCACAAGAAAGCTTATATGTAAATGAGCTGTCCCGGAAGCTATTTCTGGATAAAAGGAACCTGGTAAAAAAGATCAAGGAGCTAGAGGCTGAAGGGATATTGGTTCATGAGACGAGAGGCAACCTTAAGTTATATGCTATAAATGCTAGCTATCCTTTATATAAAGAATTTCGTAAAATTATCATGACAACGGTAGGAGTCGAGGAACAACTGAGGCATCTTTTAAAAGGAGTTACTGGAGTTAAAGAAGCGTATATTTATGGCTCATATGCGAAAAATGCTATGGATACTCATAGCGATATCGACGTTCTTATTGTAGGTAGTGTAGGTGTTGTAACCGTACAAAAGCACATAAGCAAGCTACAGAGAGAAATAGATAGGGAGATAAGCGTTACTGTTATGACCAAAAAGGACTTTACCCGGCGCGTAAAGGCAAAAGATCCCTTTATTAGTGGTGTGCTCAAACAAAAGCACATAAAGATAATATGATGAAATTCGAAGATAAATATTTCAAAGATTTTGTATTTACAAAGGATCAGGTCAAAAAGAATTTCGATAATGCCTTAAAAGATATTAAGATTGCGCGTCAAGATGCCATCCCGGATGTCAAATTCACATACTCTTATGATGCACTTATTAAAGGTGGTATTGCTTTGATAAGCAGCTACAACAAAAAAGTCAAAAGTGCGCCAGGGCATCATGTGAAGATTATAGAGATGGTTGCGAAAATATTAAATGACGACACAATTGAAGCTGTGGGCGGCGCTATGCGCTCAAAGCGCAATGTGGATTTCTACGATGGCGGGGTGGAGGTTACCGAAAAAGAGGCGTGCGAATATTTGGGTTTCGTAGACAGTATTTTGAAAAAAATTGAAAAAGCCTTAAATATCTGATAATATGCTTGCGGGTGAGGAAGTTTCTATATGTTAAGTTCGAGGCGAACCCTCACCACCAGTAATATCTACTCAGTTCGACTGAGTATTATAATACCCGCGTTGAAGATGGATTCGCAAAAAGGGTTTTTAAGGGAAAAAAGAATTTTTTCCCTTATCGGCGCACGAGAACATCTATGCGGAAGAAAGGATAACATTAAAAGGAAAACATCAGGTTTTCCTTTTAAGGAGCCCATAGCCTAAGTTCAGGGCGACGAATCCGTCCCTCACAATAGTTAAATGAGTGTGCTATGTGATAATTTTAGACCTAATAATACCCGTAAATTAGCATCCGCAGTTGTGGGGTGCTAATTTTATTTTAAGGGGGTAATGTGGAAGAAAAAAATCTAAACGAGACAATTAAAGAAGCGGTTACTGCAGAAAGCCGTAAAGACAGTTGGTTAGAAACGCTTGGCATATCATGGGAAGATGTTATTAAGGCACTTGAACAATCGGAGAAAGATGAGAAATATTTAACGGAATTAGCTAAAAAAACAGCATCTAATAAATCGAGACACTTTATAGTTGTGCGCAGTATAGTATTAGACATTCATTTGCTTTTGGATTATACCGTAAGCTCTGTCATTGGGTTTATGCTTGTCTTTCGGGGTGGACATCATGGAAAGGAATATAATGGGCAAGAGGTTCAGGAAATTATAGATTTTATACATGACAAGGTTGACTATGCAAAGAGGGTGCATATCATAGAGAGGCTGAAGATATTTAGCAAAGACGCTATCAAAATATTATATGCAGTTAATAATCTTCGAGTTGCTTTTGCTCACGGTAAAAAGAACGTAGAGTACAATTACTTCAATAAATCGGTATTTGATAAGAATACTATTGATAGACTACAGGCAGATAAAAACAAGGTATTGGGAGAATACTCGGAGTTTCTGAAGAATAGCACAGATAAGAAAACATAAGGAGAAGTAAGTAGCTGACGTTTAAACGTCAACTACTTTGTGGGTAACTAGAGTATTGGGATGAATTAAGAATAAAATAATGAAAATTAAGATTAGTAAAATTCAAGCCGCAGAAGCGCAGCTAAATGAAGCTATCTTTTTATTTTTTGATGAGGCTAATCCTGTAGTTATTGAAACATTGATAGGGGCTGTTATAGGTATATTGCGACCTATAGGTAAAAAATATGGCATTCAAGCCCCTTCCCATGATTCGGATAAAATAAAGCCAGAATATAAGAAGCTATGGATAGACACTCTTCATAAAGCTCAGAATTTTTTTAAACACGCTGATAATGATTCAGATGATATTTTATCTTACGAAAATGATATATTGCCTTTTTGCATTGTTGAAGCATGTCATTTGTTCAGATATGTCGCATCCGATAAATGCTTGAAATATCGACAGTCTCAGCCTGCCCTACTGTTTGAAATATGGTTTTGGCTGAAATATCCCCATTTATTAAAAGACTTAGCTGAGACTGAGAAATTCTTGCAGGCTGTAGGTATGCCAAAAAGTTTTAGTGTTGATGATTTCGAAGTGCTGAAAATGTTGGCAGATAAGTATCGGATAAAATTATAGTTTTCTATAAGTGGGGGGCATGATGGATACGATATTTTTTATTTCTATAGGTGTGGTTGGCATCATTAGTGTGCTCGTAGGATTTTTGCCGCAAGAAAAATTAAGCAGGCATCTTAAAATATTATTTCTTGTAATCACGGCAGCGTGTCTTATGTTTCAAGGGTTTTACGGGTTAAAAGAGAAGAGATCCTCGGATTATAAAAAATACAGAGATGACTTGTACCAAAACGATATGCTAACGGGGCAAAGTGAGATTTCGGATGGTATGAAGGAACTGAAAGAAAAAAGTAAAAAAGGTGTTTTAACAGAGGCCGAATATGGACTGTATATTTCCAATTATTTAGAAAGCATAGATCTTAGCTTAAAGCGCTTGGGTTGGAAACATAATAGAGAGCGGATCATTGATTATTATGAAGAAATTGCTAAGATTCCAGATTATTTTACTTTTCAAGAATGGAGTGCTGCCGAGGCATTTATATATAACTCGATGATGGATGAGATCAACAATAATTTCAGTGCTAGAAATATGTACGATAGTAGCGCAAGAACAAAAGTGCTGGAGAGTTTTGAGCGCGAACGCGGAAGGCTAATTACAGCAAAAGAAAGAGAGTTTAGTTAAAACAAGGGAATGAGAAGGGTGGCTCTATTAAATGTTAGATATGTTTGTTCCCGTAAAATATATTTACAATTATATTGACAAAAATATGTATATCGAGTATACTTAATTATGCTCGAAGAACATAACAGTTTTGTGTGGGATCCGAGGAAAGAAAGAATAAATGTAATAAAGCACCGGATCGATTTTACTACGGCAGCCTATGCATTCGACGATCCTAAAAGAAAGATATTTGCCGACCTTTGGCATAGTGAGCACGAACAAAGATATTTTTGTATAGGAAGGATAAATAATAAGATAGTAACCGTGCGCTTTACTCGTAGGGGTAACAAGATTAGGATAATTGGCGCGGGTTACTGGAGAAAGGGGAGAAAATACTATGAAAAAGCATAAAATCGATTACGATATGCCTATAGGTGAACTAAAAAGAATAGACGACTTTTTACCGCCTCCCAAGGACCTGGCTATGCCGGAACATACCGTTATGGTTACTTTGAGGCTTAGCGAGAAGAGTGTTGAATTCTTCAAAGATCAGGCTAAAAAGTATCATACCAAGTACCAGAAGATGCTTAGATTTTTGGTGGATAAGTACGCGGAGAAGTATTCATAAAAAGTGAGGGAATTCTATCTGTTAAGTCCAGATCGAACCCTCACCACCATTTTTTGCATGTAGACTTCGTCAGGGCAAAAAATGATCCCGAGTAACTATAATTAGACTGAGGCTATGAGGGACTTCCTTTAAATGGACGCCATCCCGGGCAATAAATTTCATAAGAGAAAAACACTGTTTTTCGTCTCTTCACGAGCCTTACTTTCCTATATTTGTGAAGGGTTATTTTTTCTTGCATCCATGCCGAGATATAGTACAATATCAGCATAGTCACTTGCGAGGGATGCTTTGGAAACTAAGAACGACGCTAGAAGCAATCAGTCGTCAAAGCGCTATAGTTGCCGGTTTGTCTAATTTGAACCCAGGAGTATTGTGCGGGAAAGCACAAGGCCCTGGGTTTTATTTTTGCGAGGGCTAAAAAATGAGAAATAAAATGGCGTTACACGAACCGGATATTGGAGCGCTGTTAAAATATGCCAATGGTATTATAGCTACGCTAAGAGAGCCTTTTTTGGTCTTGGACAAGAACTTAAAAGTCATTTCCGCCAACAAATCCTTTTTCACCATCTTTAAGGTCACGGGAAAAGAAACAATCGGCCAGCCGCTTTATGATCTAGGAAACAAACAATGGAAAATACCTAAGCTGCTTAAGTTGTTAGAAGAGATCGTGCCGGACAAGAAGATCGTAAAAGATTACGAAGTAGCGCATGATTTTGAACAGATCGGCGCGCGGGTCATGATCCTGAATGCGTGCAAGCTGCGTGTTCCTGATGATACCGCGGCAATAATATCGTCGAAAGTAAAAGGAAATATATCAGAAGGGGATCTGATCCTACTGGCCATCGAAGACGTTACCGAACGTAAGCGGTTGCAGGAAGAATTGAAGGAGTCTGAGGCGCGTTATCGCAGGGCATTTGAGACGTCGCGCGACGGACTGTTGCTCGTGCATAAAACCGAAGGCAGCATCCTGAACTCTAACGAATCTGCGCAGGAATTATTGAGATATTCCCATGCTGAGCTTTTGAAAAAGAAACTCTGGGGAATATGCGCGGTTAAAGACCGCGAGGATTTTCTAAAGACAATGTCAAGGCTGGAAAAAGACGGTGTAGTGCATTACGAAGACATTTCGGTAAAGACCAAAGAAGGCCTGAGCATTGATTCAGAGGTCATTTTAGTCAATAAAGCGAAAGTCATGCAATGCAACATCCGTAACATCACCGAGCGTAAGCGCATAGAGGGTGAATTGACGCTGGCCAAGGAACGGGAGTACAGGACGCTTATTGAAAGTCTCCCCGGAAAGGTGTTTTTAAAAGACAAGGATTCGGTTTACAAATTCTGCAATGAAGAATACGCAAAGGACCTCAAGATAAAAGCCGATGAGATCGCAGGCAGGACAGACTATGAGTTTTTCCCTACGCATTTAGCTGAAAAATACAGGGCTGACGATAAGAGAATCGTACAATCCGGGGAAACTGAGAACTTTGAAGAGGAGTATATGGTGATAGGGGATTACCTTGATAAGGCTAAGAAGATCATTATCAATACAGTAAAAGTTCCCGTAAAGAACAAGGTGGGCAACGTTACGGGGATCCTTGGTTTCTTCTGGGATATCACCGAGCGCAAGAATGCGGAAGAGGAACTGCGAAAAAATAGAAAGTTGCTGCTCGAAATGACAAGCCAGATTCCAGGCGTTGTCTATCAGTTCTACGCCAGGCCGAATGGCAAGATGGGTGTGTATTATGTCAGCAGCATGGCGGAACAGATCTTGGGCATAAAACCCGGTCCTGATCTGGAAGGATTTTTTGAGCGATTCAGCGAGCTGGTAGTTCCTGAGTACAGGGAAAGCTTTTTTAAGTCAATTGATAAGGCGGTCAGCGAAGTAAATGAATGGAAATATGATGGTGTGCTGCAAAAACCTTCAGGCGAGAAAATATGGTTTTCCGGGAACGCAACTCCTATACGGCGGGATGATGAGATAATTTTTAATGGGATGATATTTGATATTACCGAGCGTAAGAAAGCGGAGGAGTTATTGCGGGAGAGTGAATTAAAATTCAAGGCTATTGTTGAGGGTTCAAACGACGGGATTATTTTTTGCGATACCGAGACTCAGGAGATTGTCTATTCCAACGATGCTATGGCGCGGTTATTGGGCCATTCAAAGGAAGATATAATCAATATGACCATTCAAAATCTTCATCGTGAAGACGATTGGGGTTCTGTAAAACTGGAGTTCCTACGGCATGTCACCGGAGAAACTTCTTTATCATCCAATATCCCCGTCGTAAGGAAAGACGGCAGTATTTTTTTTGCGGATGTTGCTTCCGTAAATCTCATTATGGATAATAGAAGATATTTTGTAGCCTTTTTTCGGGACGTCACCGAACGTAATAAGGCAGCGGAGGAGATACGTTTAAACCAGGAAAAGATCAGAGTTATTTTTGACCAAACCTTCCAGTTCATCGGCATGATGACGGTGGACGGGAAATTGATAGAGGCAAACAGGACGGCTATGGAGTTTGCCGGTATTGAAAAATCGGATTGCATAGGCAAATTTTTCTGGGATACTCCCTGGTGGACGCATTCTAAAAAGATGCAGGATAACCTGCGTGAAGCCGTAATAAAAGCCGCTAATGGCGAAACCGTGTTTTTCGAAGCGACCCATCCGGCCGCCGACGGATGCATACATTACGTGGATTTTTCGCTTAAGCCGATCAGGGACCAAAACGGCAAGGTGGTATTTCTTATCCCTGAAGGGCGCGACATTACCGATCGTAAGAAGGTGGAGAACGAGCGTGAAATGACATTAAAATGGCAAGAGGATGTAAATGCGCTCAGGCAATCGCTTCTTGTTCCTTCTCCCCTTGAGCATAAGCTCAAGGTAATAACCGATAGCGCCGTGCGGATCTTCAACGCCGATTTTTGCCGGATATGGCTGACCCGGCCGGGAGATCTGTGCGACAAAGGTTGCGTACACGCCAAAGTTACTGATGGGCCGCATGTATGCCGTTTTCGCAACAAGTGCCTGCATTTAGTAGCAAGCTCCGGCAGGTACACCCACATAGACGGTAAAGGACATGCCCGTGTACCGTTCGGATGTTATAAGATCGGGCTCGTCGCTTCCGGCGAGGAGCATAAATTCCTGACGAATGACGTGCCAAACGATCCAAGAGTGCATGATCATGAATGGGCTCGCGAATTGGGTCTGGTGTCGTTCGCGGGTTACCAGCTCAAAAATACCAGTGGAGATACGTTCGGTGTTATGGCGCTCTTTGCCAAGCATCCGATACTTCCGGCTGAAGATGCGATGTTGTACAGTCTCAGCGTCACCATTTCTTTTGTTGTCCAGCAGGCTGCCGCAGCCGAAGAAATAATCAGGGAGCAGGCCATGAAATCTTCATTAGAGATAAAAACAAGCTTTACCGGTATGGTCTCCCATGAACTGAGGACGCCGCTTGCCGCTATCAAAGAAGGCGTCTCTGTGGTCTTAGACAAGGTAACGGGAGATATAAATATCGAGCAGAACAAGTATCTCAGTATAGTAAAAAATAACGTCGACAGGTTGGACCGGTTGATCTCCGAGGTTCTTGATTTTCAGAAACTTGAATCCGGGAAAATGGAACTCAAGGCGGAAGATAGTGATTTGAATGAAGTGGTTAAGGGGATGTGTGATACAATGGCGCTATTATTCAAGAAGAAACATTTGGCTCTTAAGCTGGATCTTTGCGACGATCTTCCAAAAGTCAAGTTCGATAGGGACAAGATCAGCCAGGTTTTGACCAATCTGGTAAATAACTCCCTCAAGTTTACGGAAAAGGGCTCTGTTACTGTTCGCACGAGCAAGGGGGACAATTTTATCCAGGTCATGGTTAAAGACACGGGTGTCGGCATCAAGAAAGGAGATATCCAAAGGCTGTTCCGCGAATTTACACAATTACAGAGAAAAGTAGGCGGCGCCGGACTCGGCCTTTCTATTTGTAAGAGGCTGATAGAGGCGCACAGAGGGAAGATCTGGGCAGAGTCAGAATTCGGCAAAGGCGCAAGTTTTTATTTCAATATTCCTATTAAAGAGCGGAGGGAATAATATGGGAAAAATGATCCTCGTAGTTGACGATGAACCTGACATTATGGATGTTGCGACAGTCAGGTTGAGGCACTTAGGATATGAAATAGTACCTGCGGCCGATGCAGAGGAGGCTCTGGTTGTTTTACAGAAGGATGTTCCCGATCTAATATTGCTGGATCTGCTCTTGCCCAACATGCAAGGCGACGAGCTCTGTAAAAAATTGAAATCTGACAATAAATTTAAAAATATCCCCATTATACTATTTACAGCCAGCGCTATCCGGACCAGCCTGCCGGAAAAGGTTAAAGAGATAGGCGCGGATGATTGCATATTGAAGCCATTTGAGCCGCAGGAATTATTAAGTAAAGTCAAAAAATTTATAGGATGACTTATGTGCAGCAACAGACGCGTTTAAGCTCAGGCTATTGCTTGTTGCATATTAATGCTGCGTTATATACTGCCGTACAAGGTCGATACTCCGATCTCGCGTCGATAAACACTCTAACTGAAATTATAGCCTTGTTATCATAAGATAATATGATATAATCATAGCATTATAATGAACGCGAAGAGTAAATAAATCGCGGGCGTAGCTTCCGCCTTCGCTATGGTGGTTAGATTGTAATGAAGCTTCGGCGGATTTCGCCATGAATAGTGTAGTGTTGGGTTTAGGCTCAACAATCTTGTACTAAAGGTGAGCCTAAATAAGCTCCATGTTTTTTTGGTTTTTAGAGTTTGAGTCAGAGGAAGAAAAACAATATGGTTTGACAGCAGTTGCGACGGCCTCGGCCAGAGGCCTCGGCACTTAGTTAGCACTATGGCTGAATAAACTTGCGGGCGTAGCTCAATGGTAGAGTGCTAGCCTTCCAAGCTAGCTACGTCGGTTCGATTCCGATCGCCCGCTCCAAATTTCGCTATAGTCTAACTCAGGCGAAATTTGATCCCGAGGAAGTTGCAGTTAGACGGTATACTGACGAGGGACTACCTATAAAAGGACTGTCTCTAACTCAGGCAAAATTTGATCCTGAGGAGGAAGTAGTTAAACTGAGGTCCGACGAAGGACCTATATCGGTTCACTATTTTGTACTGAAAATAGAGTAAAGGTATTTCGACAGCTAAAATCCTCCCAATGGGTCGGATTTTTTAACGCTGTCTCAATATCAAATTTGCACGCAAATTTGGAGGCGCTATGGACTATTCAAAGCCGTTATGCAAGATATTGACCGTTGATGATGAGCTTGGCATCGACTCGTTCTTTTACGAGTTTTTTACGGCGCGCAACTATGAAGTATTTAACGCAAGGAGCGGCAAATCCGCGTTGGAGATCATCGAAAAGGAGCATCCGAGCATCATCCTACTGGATGTGAATATGAAAGGGATGAGCGGCATAGAGGTCTTGAAAAAGATAAAAGAGATAGATAAGAAGATAATAGTTATCATGGTGACCGGCATGAAAGACGATGACATCAAGAAGAGCGCGATGGACGCAGGCGCGGATGAGTACATTACAAAACCTCTCAGCCTGGAGTATCTTGATAAGGTCGTGACATCGAAATTCCTTAACATCCAGATAAGGGATCTGGGTGCGACTTAACCGATGCCGTTTTTGCGGAATCTCAAAGCCTGTTCTGCGCGCTGTTGGGATTTTTTATTTTAAGGATGCAATAAACATGAAATGATGGAGGAGCATATGCATAACGCTAACGTAGAGGCGATGAATGAGAAGGTCAAGAAAGAGAGCGTCTTTGTTCAGGCGCTGATACACGAGATGGAGAAGGTCATAGTCGGGCAGAAATATATGATAGAAAGGCTCCTTGTAGGGCTTCTCGCGAACGGCCACATCTTGATCGAAGGTGTGCCCGGACTCGCGAAGACGCTCTGCGTCAAGGTGCTGGCGCAGTCGATAGACACGAAGTTCCAGCGTCTCCAGTTCACTCCGGACCTGCTGCCAGCCGATCTGATAGGGACTTTGATATATAATCCAAAAGACGGGGCGTTCACGACAAAAAAAGGGCCGATATTTGCCAATATAATACTTGCCGACGAAATAAACCGCTCGCCGGCCAAAGTCCAGAGCGCGCTCCTGGAAGCGATGCAGGAGAGGCAGGTCACCATCGGCGAAAATACTTTCAAGCTGGATGAGCCGTTCCTGGTGCTGGCGACGCAGAACCCGATCGAGCACGAGGGCACATACCCGCTTCCCGAAGCGCAGGTCGACAGGTTCATGTTGAAATTGAAGATCGGTTATCCTACCAAGGAAGAAGAGTTCAAGATAATGAAGAGGATGGCCTTGACCGATAAGAAGATAGACGTCGATGCCGTAGTCGGTCCAAGCGATATCGTGAAAGCTAGAAAAGTAGTCGATGACATATATATGGACGAAAGGATAGAGAAGTACATCATCGATATAGTCTTTGCGACCAGGGAGCCGAAATCGTTCAAGCTGGACGAGCTGACTTCGCTAATACAATACGGTGCCTCCCCGAGGGCGAGTATATATCTTTCTATAGCGTCAAAGGCGTACGCGTTCCTGCAGGGCAGGGGCTATGTGGTTCCGCAAGACGTCAAGACGATCGGCATGGATATACTGAGGCATCGCGTCATCGTGAGTTATGAAGCCGAGGCGGAGGATAAGACGTCGGAGGACGTCATAAAGAGGGTATTCGAAGAAGTTAAAGTGCCATAACCTGGTATCCGAGAGGCCATGCTCCCAAAAGATATAATCAAGAAGATACGGCGTATAGAGATAACGACGTCTAAGCTCGTTACCGATATGCTTGCTGGCCAGTATGAGAGCGTCTTCAAGGGGAGGGGCATCGAGTTCGACGAGGTAAGGGAGTATCAGCCCGGCGACGAGATCCGCTCCATAGACTGGAACGTCACCGCCAGGATGGGCCATCCTTTCATCAAGAAGTTCGTAGAAGAGCGGCAGCTTACGGTAATGATACTCCTCGACGCGTCCGGCTCCTCTTATTTCGGGACATCGCACCGCCTCAAGCGCGAGTTAGCCTCAGAGGTGGCGGCTGTGCTGGCGTTCGCGGCGACACAGAACAAGGACCGGGTCGGCCTCCTTATATTTTCAGATAAGATCGAGAAGTTCATCCCGCCGAGAAAAGGACTGCCGCACGTCCTGCGCGTTATAAGGGAATCGCTATATTTTAAGCCCAAAGGTAAGGGAACAGACATAGCCGGAGCGCTCAGGTATCTCGACAGCGTCACGACCAGACGCGCGGTCGTCTTCATCATATCCGATTTTTTCGCGAAAGATTTCAAGAAATCCCTTTCGATAGCTAATAAGAGGCATGACGCCATAGCCATCACGTTAACTGACCCAAGAGAATTGGAGCTGCCGAACGCAGGCCTGATGGAGTTTACGGACGCCGAGACCGGTAAACTCTTCCTGATCGATACATCAAGGGCGTCGATAAGGAAGAGATACGCCGATAGGTCGCAAGAACTGATCCGCGAGCGGCTGAAGACATTCGCCTCCATAAATATGGACCATATGGACATACGGACCGACAGGCCGTATATAGACGAATTCATAAAGTTTTTCAAACGCCGAAAAAAAAGAATTTAAAAGATGAAGATAGTGAAAATATCTATCCTGGCGGTCTGTTTTCTATCTCTCTTATCAACGTTCGCCCTGGCCTCCGATGATAAGCCGGTGATGCGTGTCTCTGTCGACAGGAGGAACATCCTGATAGGAGACAGGGTCAGGTATACGGTTTCCGTAAAATATAGGGAAGGGCTCGAGCTTGAATTCCCGAATTTCAAAGAAGGTGTAATGGGGGATTTTGAGATAAAGGATTTCGGGTCAATCCGTAAAAAAGGCATTTTCGGAAACAGGTCCATCTCGCGCTGGTATTCGATAACGTCATTTTCAGTCGGCAAGCATGAAGTGCCGCAATATGACCTGAGGTATAAGAAAAAAGGCGAGAAAGACTGGAATAATATTCACTCCGAGAAGATCGTTGTAGTCGTGGAGAGTATATTGCCGGAAGGCGCGGCTCTCGTTGACATAAAGGACATAAAAGGGCCAATGTCTATACGTGAGATAGATTGGGCCCTGGTTGCCATAGTTTTCTTTATATTTGGTATCGCGGGCGTGGCCGCGCAAATCTGTATTAAAAGACTGCGCATGCGTCCTCCAAGGCCGCCGCATGAGGTTGCTTTGGAGGAATTAGAGGCGATAAACGCGCTGTTAGCCAGGACAGGCGACATCAAGGAGTTCTACATCGGGATATCCGACTCGATCAGACGCTATATAGAGAGCGTCTTTAGGCTAAAGGCCCCGGAGATGACGACCGAGGAATTCCTGAATTCCCTGAATGATTCAGCTGCCCTAACGGCTTCACAGAAAGAAGTGCTCAAGGAATTCATGAGCGCGTGCGACCTTGTCAAGTTTGCCAAATATACTCCTCGAAAGGACGAGATAGAGTCCGTCTTTACCGCGGCAAAGAAGTTTATAGGAGAAACAACATATCCCGTCGTCGGGAAATTGCCCCAAAAGGTGTAAAATATGGTAACGTTCAAATACCCTGCAGCCTTATGGCTGATCCTTCTGCTGCCTCTTCTTTTCATAATAGTTAAGAGCAGGCGCACCGACACGACATTCATCTTTTCCTCACGCGAACTCCTGGAGGGGCTTAAGCCGACGCTCCGCCTACGGCTCTCGAAGTTCATGATATTTTTTAGGGTTATAGCGCTGTGCCTTTTCATAATGGCCCTCGCCAGGCCGCAATCTGTTCTGGAAGGAACCAAGACAGTATCCGAAGGCGTCGACATTGTAGTTGCGCTTGACACATCGACGAGCATGCTGGCCGAAGACTTCAGGTTGGGGGCGTCGCGCGTGAACAGGTATGATGTGGTAAAGGAAGTCGTCAAGGAGTTCTTCAGGAAGAGGAAAGATGACAGGATCGGTATGATAGCGTTCGCGGCGCGCGCTTATACCGTATGCCCCCTGACTACCGATTACGCGTGGCTGAACGAAAATCTCGATAGGGTGAGGGTCGGAATGATCGAAGATGCCACCGCCATCGGCTCGGCGCTGGCCAGCGCCAGCAACAGGCTGCGCACATCCAAAACAAAATCCAAGATAATAATACTTCTTACGGACGGCGTAAATAACGCGGGCACGATCTCGCCTATAGTCGCGGCCGAGGCCGCGAAGGCGCTTAAGATAAAGATATACACGATAGGCGTGGGCACAAAGGGGCTCGTCCCTTATCCTTTTAAGGACGTCTACGGCAGGACAGTTTACCAGAAGATACCTATAGAGATCGACGAAGAGGTCCTCAAAAAGATCGCCGATATCACGGGCGGAAAATATTACCGCGCGACGGACACGGAGACCCTGCGTAAGTTATTCGACGACATAAACCGGCTTGAAAAATCGAATATCGAGCATTTCGGCTACAGGGAATATAGCGAGCTCTTCTATATTTTCCTTATACCGGCGCTGATTATGCTGGCGCTTGAGATATTCCTTGCGAACACTCTATTTTTAAAGGTGCCATGAACTACGCGAACCCGGATTATTTTAATATTATCTATTCTTTGACCGCGCTCCTGGTGCTGTTTTATATATGGACCTTCAGGCGCAGGCAGGCGCGCATCAGAAAGTTTGCGGACAAGACGTTACTGTCGAGCATCGCACCCACGGTAAGTATGAGGCGGAAGTTGATAAAGATGGCGCTGATCACGATAGCCGTATCCTTAAGCTTCATCGCGCTCGCGCGTCCGCAATGGGGGTTCGAATGGGAAGAGACGAAGAGGATGGGGCTGGATATATTGGTAGCCATAGACGTCTCTAACAGCATGCTCGCTACAGATGTCAAGCCCAACAGGCTCGAACGTTCCAAATTTGCCGTAAAGGACATGATAAAGAAGCTGAACGGCGACAGGATAGGGCTGATAGCGTTTGCCGGAGCGTCGTTCCTGCAGTGCCCGCTGACGATCGATTATAACGGATTCGTTCTCGCCCTTGATGACCTGAACACAGAGACGATCCCCAGGGGAGGGACATCCATAGCGAGCGCTATAAAAGAAGCGATGAGGATATTGAGCGGGCAGGAGAAGAAGTACAAAGTGCTCGTCATCATCACCGACGGGGAAGATCTGGAGGGCGATGCGCTCTCGGCGGCAAAAGAGGCCGCTGAGGCGGGAATAAGGATATACTGCATAGGCGTAGGGACGGCGGAAGGCGAATTGATACCCACCATAGGGGAGCGCGGCGACAGGGAATATCTCGTAGACAGTAAAGGTAATATTGTAAAGACGAAACTGAACGAAGATGTGCTGAAACAGATAGCGATCGCTACAGACGGCAATTATGTCCGGGCGACGCAGGCCGAATTCGGGCTCGTCCTGTTATATGATAAAAGCATTTCAAAGCTTGAAAAACGCGACATCGAAGCCAAAATGAGGAAGCGTTACAGGGAGAAGTTTCAGTATTTCCTGGCGTTCGCCATACTACTGCTCTTCATCGAACCGCTCATTTCCGAGAGGAGGCGTATCGCGACATGATAAGGGTGATCTCGATCGCGTTCCTCATGTGCTTCGCGATCAGCGAATGCGCCTTCGCCACGCTTAAAGATGATGTGAAAAAAGGCAATTTATTATATAATGATAAAAAATATTCCGAAGCGGCCAAGATATATTCCGCGGCGTTGAAAGAAAAACGCGATTCCGGGGTTGTGAATTTCAATATCGGGGCCGCGAAGTACAAGGAGGGGTCATATTCCGGTTCGATAGATTCTTTCAATAAAGCGATAGCTTCAGGTGACGCTGGATTGGTGCCAAAGGCAGATTACAATATCGGAAACGTCCAGTACAAGATAGGGACAACAAAACAGAAGAGCGATTTCAATAAGACTAAAGAACTGTACGAGACAGCGCTTAAATTTTATAAGCGCGCTATAGACCTGGATCCGTCCGACAAAGACGCGAAATATAATTATGAGTTCGTTGAGAACAGGCTCATGCAGCTGATGGAGCAGAAAAACCAGGAGCAGGAGAAAAAACAGGATCAGAAACAGGATAAGGACCAGAAGAAGCAGGACAAAGAGCAGCAGAAGGATCAGCAGAAAAACCAGGATAAACAGCAACAGGATAAGCAGGAACAGCAGAAGGATCAGCAAAAAGGGTCTCAGCCCCAGGATGCCGGCGGCGGGGGAAGTCAGGAAAAAGAGGAAACTGGGAAGCAGGAAGAGCAGCAGAAAGAAGGGAAATCCAGCTCCGAACAAGATAAAGGTGACCAGAAGGACCAGGATCAAAAGCAGGGCGAGGACGAGAAGAACGCCGCTGACAACAAAAAAGAGGGCGAAGAGTCTGATCAGCAGAAGAAAGAAGGCGGCGAGCAGGAGGAAAATCCGAAGGAGCAGGACGGCGATAAGGAAGAACAGCAGAAGCAGGAAGGCGAGAAGGAGAATAAGCAGCAGCCCGGGGATCAGGAAAAGGATAAGGGCGGCACGGGAGAAGAAGAGCAGGAGCAGCCGAAGCCATCTGAAGAAGGAAAGGAAGAAGAGACAGCCGGTATTTCAAAAGAGGACGAGGAAGGCGGAGGATTGACAGCATATCAGTCACCGCAGGAGCAGGGAGAGCCTGGTGAGATGTCGGAACAGGAAGCTAAGATGATACTCGAAGGATATAAAGGGGAAGAGGCTACCGGCGGCGCGATAAAGATGATGAAGAAAAGGGTGAACCTTCCGGAGCCGTCCAGAGATTGGTAAATAAGGTGTGTATGAAAAAACGCATTTATATATTTATAGTTTTAGCCATTACGATCTGTTCGCTGGCGTCCTTATTATATGCAGAGGACGGAAGATTCGAAGTAAGCCTTGACCGCCGGCAGGTAGCCCTCGGCGAGTCCGCGCAACTGGGGCTCTCCTTCCGCGGGACCCAGAGCATGCCTGCGCCCGACATAGGGAATATCAGCGGACTCGAGATACGGTATCTAGGGCCGTCGACCATGATGACCGTCATCAACGGCCAGGTATCCACCGCCATAACGCACATGTATACCGTCCTACCCTTGAAGATAGGGACTTTTCAGTTGGGGCCGTTCTCTTTCAAATATAAAGGAGACAATTACGTATCAAATACGGTGACGCTGGAGGCTACGGCTGAGAAAGTGATCGCGGCAAAGAGCGTCGAAGAGTCATCCGCGGATAATATTGAACTGGGCGACAGGATATTCGTAAAGCTTGAGATCAGCAAGGCCTCGGCTTATGTAAACGAACTTATTCCGGTAAAAGTGAAATTTTATGTGAACAGGCTCAATGTGAGCGATATCCAGTTGCCGACCTTTGCCCAGGAAGGGTTTTCAAAGATAGAGTTCAAGGAACCGAAACAATACAGGGAGCGTATGGGAGGATTGTTATACGACGTCCTCGAGTTCAATACGAATATATTTGGGACCAAGAGCGGCGACTACTCGCTCGGCCCCGCAAAGATCAAGTGCAATGTGATTGCCAGAAAGAGGCTGGCCAGGATGCCGTCTATGATGGATGATTACGACAGTTCACCCTATAGGGATTCGTTTGACGATTTCTTTACCCGGTATGAAAAGCATCCCATGGAGCTGAAATCCCAGGAAACCAGGATAACGATAGAGCCCATCCCTGCCGAAGGCAGGCCTAAAGACTATCTCGGCGCTGTCGGCGATTATCAGTTCATATACAGCGCCAATCCTAAGAAAGTAAAAGTGGGTGATCCTTTGACGGTCACTATGGTCATTAACGGCACAGGCAACTTCAATACGGTGCTTTCGCCCAGGATAGATAATACCGAAGGTTTTAAGGTCTACGATCCGCAGGTCAAGACCGAAGAGAATAGGAAGACCTTTTCCCAGGTCCTCATCCCAACTACCGACATGATCACACAGATACCTAAAGCTGTCTTCAGTTATTTTGACCCGGCGCAGAAGATGTACAAGGTGATAACTCAGGATCCGATCCCGCTGCAGGTGGAGAAGGGCATTGAAGAGTCGCCGTCCCAGGTGATAGGCGCGGCATCCGTGCCTGAGCGGAGGACTGAGGAAAAAGAAGATCTGGCCAGAGACATCATATATATAAAGGAATCTCCGGGCGCATGGCTGCCTAAAAATTACCAGATATACAGGAGTAATCTATTTATTGTCCTTACAATTGTACCAATTGTGTTATTGATATCTCTTTATGTAACCAATGCGCGCAGGAACAGGATCAGATACGACACGGAATACGCCGCGCGCCTGGCTTCTTTCCGGTATGCCAAAAGAAGTGTGAGGGAGTTGAAACGACACTTAAAACCGGAAGACCCTAGGATATTTTACGAGACCCTGTTCAAGACGCTTCAGGGGTATCTCGGGAACCGTTTCTACATCGCTCCGGCAGGAACAACATATAGTGAGATAGAACGGATCGCCCTGGAGAAGGGCGTAGACCGCGATATCATCCAGAAGATAAAGAAATTGTTCGATGCCTGCGATGAGATGAGATTCGCTTTCTCGAAGACGGATATCTATAAGATGCAGGATAACGTAAAGGATGTGGCGGAGATCATAAGATACCTGGAGCGCAGAAAATTATGAAGAGATATATAGCGGCTTTATTTATATTGTTTACCCTTGCAAGCCGGGCGTGTGCCGCGGAACCTGCCGCGAAGGATCCTAACCAGTTATTTTACTCAGCGAATCGTTCATACGGGGCCGGAGACTATAAGAAGGCGCTCGAAGAGTACCTTATGGTGCTCGATACCGGAGTGGAGAACGGAAGGCTGCATTATAATATAGGTAACGGTTTCTTTAAACTCGGAAAGATCGGTTACGCTATCCTATGCTATGAGAGGGCCAGGAGGCTCATTCCGCAGGATGGCGACCTGAAGTCCAACCTAGCGTACGCCAAGACAATGGCAGGGACTTCGTATCCTGACGACAGCGCCATCCGGAGGCTTACAGGGTACATTAAGGCGCCATTTTTGGACATGAACCTGAATGCCCTCGCGAACCTGACATTGGCCCTGTATCTTATCATCATGGTGGTCCTGGCAATATTTATCTTTAACCGTATAATTGCCAGGAAGGGTATATTATTATTCATCGTTCTGACGGCGATATTTTTGGTCGCACTCAGCGCGGTCTCTGTCCGCTATTACGATGAAGAGATCTTGAGGCACGGTATAATCATAGAAAAAGATGTCGAATGTAAATACGAGCCTATAGACAAATCCACAACTTATTACAAGCTGCACGAGGGGGATGAGGTGACCGTCCTGACGACGAGAGAAGGATGGCGCCGGATAAAGCGTCCCGACGGAAAACTCGCCTGGATCAAAAAAGAAGCGGTCGAGATCATATAAATTAAAAAAATACTTGACATATTTGAGTTTTTTGTTATAATAAAAAAACTCTATATATTGTATTAGATATTATATTATATAGTTTATTTAGAAGAGTTTTATACACGATAACTCTGACGTGGAGGAGTTTTTGTAATTTTTGTTTATAGCCGCTGCAGAGTCAATGCCTGATGACATTAGCGGGACTGAGCGGCTGCAGTAGCTCAGTCGGTAGAGCACATCCTTGGTAAGGATGAGGTCATCGGTTCAATCCCGATCTGCAGCTCCATGAATAAGTCAAAGAGGAGGGAGAGTTTATGGCAAAGGAAGCGTTTGTAAGATCTAAGCCGCACGTGAACATCGGCACAATCGGCCATATCGATCACGGCAAGACTACTTTGACGGCAGCAATTTTAGCGACCCTTGCCAAAAAGGGCAAGGCGCAGGTTAAGTCCTACGCCGATATCGCCAAGGGCGGCACCGTCAGGGATGAAACCAAGACCGTTACTATCGCCGTAGCGCACGTTGAATACGAGACCGAGAAGAGGCATTACGCCCATATAGACTGCCCCGGACACGCCGATTACATCAAGAATATGATAACCGGAGCCGCGCAGATGGACGGAGCCATACTTGTGGTATCGGCAGTGGACGGCCCGATGCCCCAGACAAGAGAGCATATCCTCCTGGCCCGCCAGGTCAATGTCCCTTCAATAGTCGTATTCCTCAATAAAGTAGACCTTGTGGAAGACAAGGAACTCGTGGACCTGGTCGAGCTGGAAGTGAGGGAGCTTCTCACCAAGTACCAGTTCCCCGGAGACAAGACCCCCGTGATAAGGGGCAGCGCATTAAAAGCGATGTCGGCGCCCGATAACCCGGAATCCACAAAGAGCATATTCGAGCTCATGGAAGCATGCGATACGTTCATCCCCGAGCCCAAGAGGGACATAGATAAACCCTTCCTCATGCCCATAGAAGACGTCTTCTCGATAACAGGCCGCGGCACAGTAGGAACAGGCCGGGTCGAGAGAGGCCAGATAAAGGTGGGCGAGGAGATCGAGATAGTAGGCATACGCCCCACAAAGAAGTCCGTAGTCACGGGCGTTGAGATGTTCAGGAAGCTGCTCGATTCAGGACAAGCCGGAGACAACATCGGCGTCCTGTTAAGGGGTATCGAGAAGACAGACCTCGAGAGGGGGCAGGTCCTGGCAAAGCCGGGTTCCATCACCCCTCACACCAAGTTCAAGGCAGAGGTATATATATTGAGCAAAGAAGAAGGAGGCCGTCACACGCCCTTCTTTAACGGTTACCGCCCGCAGTTCTACTTCAGGACCACAGACGTCACGGGAGTAGTAACCCTCCCCAAAGAGGTCGAGATGGTCATGCCCGGCGATAACGTAAGCTTCGAAGTAGTTCTGATAACCCCGATAGCCATGGAAAAAGAGTTGAGGTTCGCCATACGTGAAGGCGGACATACTGTTGGCGCAGGGGTCGTAACCGAAGTCATAGAATAGGACAACAGTAACCAGAAAGAAAGTAACCAGTAACCAGATAAAAAACGGCAGTCTAATTGTTCTGGTTTCTGGCAACTGGGCTCTGGTTACTAAGGGTTTAGGAGCTGTACCATGGCGCAAGAAGTTATCACCTTTGAATGCACCAAATGCAAGAATCGGAATTATTCAACTACTAAGAATAAGAAGAAGAATCCGGATAAGCTGGAACTTAGCAAGTTTTGTAAGTTTTGTAAGAAACATACAGCGCATAAGGAGATTAAGTAAGCCCGCGCGCATATCGGCGTGTGGTGAGAGGAGTGGGTGGTGCCCGCCGGCATAATATGGAATGAGAGGCGGGAATGTAAGCCAACAGTCTCCCTTAGTCCCGCCAGGTTAGAGTCAGGAGTGATCTTAGGGAGGCCAGTAGCTCTAATGGCAGAGCAGCGGTCTCCAAAACCGCGTGTTGGGGGTTCAAGTCCCTCCTGGCCTGCCAAATTTGCGATAGCAAATTTGGTCCAGAAGTTGCGACGAATAGGAGCAGCTGAAGGACCTAAATGCGTCGCTAAATTTGGGCCTGCAATTTCCCGAAATAAATACGGGAATAAACAAAGCTCAATCCCGGAAAGGACACTGAGCGCGGAAAGATATTAGAAAAAATGGCAAATAAAGTTGCTAATTTCTTTAAAGAGATAAAGCTCGAGATGTTGAAGGTGTCATGGCCTACGAGAGAAGAATTGATAGGCTCAACGGTCGTGGTCCTTGTATCTTTAGCGATACTCTCATTATTCATAGGGGTCTGCGACATCATATTGTCCAAGATCATTAACGTCATCATGTCAAGTTTATAAGGCTGGGTAATTTAAGAGATGGCAAAACAGTGGTATGTAGTGCACACACAGACGGGTTACGAAGACAGGGTGAGGAACGTCCTCGAGGGTAAGCTCAAGGCCGGCCTCGCTAAAGATAATATTTCCCAGATCCTGGTGCCGATAGAGCAGGTATCGGAAGTGAAGGGCGGAAAGAAGCGGATATCGCAGCGCAAGTTCTTCCCGGGATATATATTGGTGGAGATGGAACTGAATGATGAGACGTGGTACCTCATCAAGAGTATACCGGGCGTTACAGGATTCGTCGGGGCCGGCGCGAGGCCGTTGCCGCTCAGGGAAGATGAAATAGATATGATACTGAAGCAGGCTAAAGAAGCGAAAGAGAAACCGACGCCTAAGGTTGTTTTTGATAAAGGCGAAAATATCAGGGTCAATGACGGGCCGTTCACGAATTTTAACGGTGTGGTGGAAGAAGCTAATCTGACCAAAGGCAAGATAAAGGTTATGATATCGATATTTGGAAGGGCGACACCGGTCGAATTAGAGACCTGGCAGGTGGAGAAGATTTAAAATGGCCAAGAAGGTAAAAGCGATAATAAAGCTATATTGTTCCGCGGGAGCCGCCAATCCGGCGCCTCCGGTAGGACCTGCCCTGGGCCAGCACGGCCTGAATATAATGGATTTTTGTAAAAGATTCAATGCGCAGACACAGAACCAGGAAGGATTGACCCTTCCAGTTGTTATTACAGCATATGAGGACAGGTCCTTTACCTTTATTATTAAGAGCCCCCCGTCTTCCGTGCTCCTGAAGCGCGCTTGTGGCATCGCCAAAGCAAGCGGCGAACCTAACAAGACCAAGGTCGGCAAGGTTACCATTGAACAGGTAAAAGAGATCGCCAAAATGAAGATGAAAGATTTAAATACACAGAATATGGAAGCGGCAATAAACATCGTTAAAGGGACCGCCAGAAGCATGGGAATTGATATAGAAGGATAGGCCGGAGATAATGAAAAAACTTACGAAAAGATTGAAAGTGGTCCAGGCTCTTGTAGATAAACAGAAGCTCTATAGCCTTAAGGATGCCATCGCAATACTTAGGAAAGCCCCGAAGCTGAAATTTGACGAGACCGTAGAGATATCCGCCAAGCTAAGTATAGACCCTAAACAGGCTCAGAGCGCGTCGATCCGCGGCACGGTTGCCCTTCCTCATGGAACCGGCAAAAAGGTCAGGGTCGTAGTGTTCTGTAAGGGTGAAGAGGATAAGAAAGCAAGGGATGCGGGCGCTGATGTCGTAGGCGCAGAGGAGTTAGTGGCGAAGGTTCAGGGCGGATGGGCTGATTTTGATGTAGCTATAGCGACTCCTGACATGATGAAAGACATAGCGAAGCTCGGAAAAGTTCTCGGCCCGAGAGGTCTCATGCCGAACCCGAAGTCCGGCACAGTTACGCCGGATACGGCTAAGGCCATTAAAGAGGTTAAAGCCGGAAAGATTGAGTTTAAGATGGATAAACAGGCGGGCATACATGCGCCGGTCGGCAAGCTCTCTTTTAAGGAAGAGGCGCTCTACGAGAACTCGATGACTATCATAGACGCGATAATGGGGTCCAATCCCCAGGGGCTGAGAGGGCAGCATGTGAAGACGCTTTTTATATCGACTACGATGGGTCCAGGCGTGAAGCTGGACCTGTCGGAATTTAGGAAATAATTGTCATGATAGCAAAAGATAAATACGGGAAGCTCTGTAAAGAACTGATGATAGAGGAGATAGCCTCGAGGTTCAAGGAGCGTCCGAATTTCGTGATCACAAGTTATATGGGGTCGTCCGTCGCGGACCTCGAATCGCTCAGGCGGAACCTTAAGCAGTCGTCTTCGACGTTTTTTGTAGTGAAGAATTCTGCGCTTAAGATAATATTTGAAAAGATAAAGATGGAGTCGGAAGTCTCCAAGATCGACAGCGGGATGGGCATCTCGTTAAGCGGCGAAGATATAGTAGCGACCTGCAAGATACTGGCCGCCTTCGCAAAGGATCATGATAAATTCAAGATAAAAGGCGCTGTCATAGACGGAAAGCCGCTGCCGCCGGAGAAAGTGAAGGAGTTGGCCGGCCTGCCGCCGAAGAACGTGCTGCTGGCTCAGGTAGTGGGCGGCATAAAATCGCCGATAACGGGATTTGTCAATACGCTGTCAGCGGTATTAAGGAAGTTCGTCTATGTGGTCGACGCTATAAAAACGAGCAAACAGAGTACGCCCGCCGCGGGCGCGCAGGAAGTAAGAACTTAAGACAGAATAAACAAGAAGGAGAGGTAAAGACATGGAAGCAAAAGAAGCAAAAGTTGAATTGACTGAAAAGATGAAGAGCGTAATGGACACCATCGAGAAGATGACCGTTATGGAGTTGGCTGATCTGGTCAAGGCCCTCGAGGATAAGTTCGGGGTCGTGGCAGCCGCAGCTGTCGGCGTGCAGGTAGCATCGGGCGCCGGAGCGGGCGCAGCGCCTGCAGCCGCAGAAGAGAAGACTTCGTTCACGGTAGTCCTGGCGGCAGCGGGAGCGAGCAAGATCCAGGTCATCAAAGAGCTTCGTACCTTGACGAACCTGGGCCTGAAGGAAGCCAAGGATCTTGTCGACGGAGCGCCGAAGACAGTTAAAGAAGGCGCCACAAAGGAAGAAGCCGATAAGATAAAGAAGCAGCTTGAAGCGGCGGGCGCGAAGATCGAATTAAAATAACTGGTTACTGGTATCTGGTTACTATAATTTAAGAAGGAAGACATGCCTAAGCGCAAAAGTTACGCAAAGATAGAAGAGTGTTACCGGCTCCCTAATCTACTGGAGATACAGCTTGACTCTTATGCCGAATTCCTGCAATCGGATACTGCTAAGAGCAAAAGGAAGAACCAGGGGTTGGAATCAGCGTTCCGTGAGGTGTTCCCGATAGAGACTGCTGACGGCGAGCATAAGCTTGAATATCTAAGCTACACTATCGGCAAGCCGAAATACGACATACCGGAATGCAAGAAGCGCGGCATGAGCTTTGCCGGAGCCCTCAAGATCATGCTAAGGCTTAAATCGAAGACCGAGACGAAAGAGCAGGAAGTCTATCTTGGCGACATACCTCTTATGACCGACACCGGCACATTCATAGTGAACGGGGATGAGCGCGTTGTCGTCAGCCAGCTTCATCGCTCACCCGGCATTTCATTCGAATCAGAACCGCATGCGTCGGGCAAGACGATATTTTCCGCGCGCATAATTCCATATAGGGGCGCATGGGTCGAATTCGAATTTGATATTAACGATGTGCTTTATGTATATGTCGACAGGAGGCGCAAATTCCTCGCGACGCCGTTCTTCAGGATATTCGGCTACTCTTCCGATTACGACATCCTTAAGGCATTTTGCGGAGTAGAGACTCATGAGATAACAAGACAGGCGCAGCTTGAGAAACTAATAGGAATGACTATTGCCAGAGACCTGGTCGAAAAGGAAACGAACGTAGTAGTCGCCGAGAAACTGCACAAGATCACTAAAGAGTCGGCGGAGAGGATATGGAATTCGTCCGCGCGCAAGGTCGATGTGCTGACCAAGGTGGTTCCGGAGATATTGAATACGCTGAAGAAAGATCATACTAAGACCAAAGAAGATGCGGTAATGGATGTATATAGAAAACTCAGGCCCGGCGATCCCCCAACGCCGGAATCGGCCGCCAATCTTATGCAGAGGCTGTTCTTCGACATGAAGAGATACGATCTTGGCCAGGTCGGCCGTTACATGCTTAACCGAAAATTGAATATGGACGTGTCTCTGGAAGAGAGGCTTATAACCCCGGATACGCTCGTCCAGGTCATAAACAGGCTTATATCAGTTAAGAACGGAGAGGGAACGACGGATGATATCGACCATTTAGGCAACAGGCGCGTCCGCTGTGTTGGAGAATTGCTTTTAAATCAGATCAGGATAGGGCTGGCAAGGGTCGACAGGTCGTGCAGGGAGAGAATGAACCTTTATGACCTTTCCAATGTGATGCCGCACAACCTGGTGAACGCAAAGCTTGTGTCCGGCGTTATCAGGGATTTCTTCGGCAGGAGCCAGTTGTCCCAATTCATGGACCAGACGAATCCGCTGGCCGAAATGACGCACAAGCGCCGCATGAGCGCGCTTGGGCCAGGAGGTCTTAATAGGGACAGGGCGGGATTCGAAGTCCGCGATGTCCATTATTCCCACTATGGCAGGATGTGCCCTATTGAAACGCCTGAAGGCCCGAACATAGGCCTTATAGCCTCCTTGAGCACATACGGAAAGATAAACCCGTTCGGTTTTATCGAAACGCCATACCGGAAAGTTGAGAATGCCCGCGTTACCGATAAGATCGACTATTTGTCGGCTGATGTAGAGGACCTTTACATCATAGCTCAGGCCAATTCAAAGATAGACGCGAAAGGCAATCTTACGGAAGATAAGGTATTCTGCCGTTTTAAAGATAATTTCCTCCAGACTGAGCCTAAGGATGTCCAGTATATGGATGTATCGCCCAGGCAGCTTGTGAGCGTGGCCGCGAGCCTTATCCCGTTCCTTGAACACGATGACGCCAACAGGGCGCTTATGGGCTCCAACATGCAACGCCAGGCTGTTCCTCTCCTGTATACGGAAGCTCCGCTGGTAGGCACAGGCATGGAGTATAGGACCGCTAAAGATTCCGGGGCCGTAATCTCATCGAAGAATTCCGGAACGGTGACAAGTGTTGACGCAGGCGAGATAGTTGTAAGCGGCAAGAGCTATAAGCTGATAAAATTCGACAGGTCAAATGCCAATACATGCGTAAACCAGAGGCCAATAGTCAAGCTTGGGGATAAGATAAAAGAAGGAGATGTTATTGCCGACGGCGCAGCGACTGACAAGGGCGAGCTGGCTCTGGGGAAGAACGTGCTCGTGGCGTTCATGCCTTGGAGAGGATATAATTTTGAAGACGCTATCCTGCTGAGCGAAAAGCTTGTGGCGGAAGATAAATATACATCCCTCCATATCGAGGAATTTGAACTTGAGGCCAGAGATACCAGGTTAGGAAATGAAGAGATAACCAGGGATATCCCTAATATCGGCGAGGAAGCTCTCAGGAACCTGGACGAAAGCGGAATAATAAGAGTCGGTGCCGAAGTTGAGCCCGGAGATATCCTGGTGGGCAAAGTTACGCCTAAGTCCGAAACCGAGCTATCTCCTGAAGAAAAACTGCTGCGCGCGATATTCGGAGAAAAGGCCGGCGACGTGAGGGATTCGTCCCTGATCGCGCCTCCGGGAGTTGACGGTATAATCGTTGATGTAAGGGTATTCTCGCGAAGGGACGCGCGTTCTAAAACAAAAGAAGAGAGGACGCTGGAACTGAAAGAGATAAAGATCCTGGAGGGCACGTTCCAGACACAGATAGAAAAGATAAAAGAAGAGAAGTATAGGAAACTCCACAACCTGCTGGTGGGCCGCAAACTTGCGGCTGGAATACTGGACCAGGAATCCGGCAGGGCGCTGATCTCCCAGGGCAGGACCGTAAGGGTAAAAGACCTGAATAAGATAGTCGATAAGGGAGACCTGGAGAATGTCAAGGTCAATAATCCCGAGATAGAGCAGGAGATAGCCAGGATCACCAGGTTGCTCGACAGCCAGATAGAAGAGCTTACATTTGAACTCGAAAGGGAGATAGATAGAGTCAAGAGAGGCGACGAGCTTCCACCTGGTGTATTGAAGAAGGTCAAAGTATATGTAGCGAGCAAGAAGAAGATATCGGTCGGCGACAAGATGGCGGGAAGACACGGGAATAAGGGGGTCGTCGCGAAGATCCTGCCCGAGGAGGATATGCCGTTCCTCGCAGATGGGACGCCTGTTGAGATAGTGTTGAATCCGCTCGGAGTGCCGAGCCGTATGAACGTAGGGCAGATACTCGAAACGCATCTCGGATGGGCCGCCAAGATACTCGGTTTCACCGTAGCGAGCCATGTCTTTGACGGCGCGAGCGAAAATGAGATCAAAGAAGAAATGAAGAAGGCCGGGATACCGCTTGAAGGCAAGGTAAGCGTGTATGACGGGTTTACAGGAAAACCGTTCGACCAGAAAGTGACGGTTGGCTACATTTATATGCTGAAACTGGCCCATCTGGTCGACGACAAGATACATGCAAGGTCCATCGGGCCGTATTCGCTCGTTACTCAGCAGCCGCTTGGAGGAAAAGCGCAGTTCGGCGGACAGAGATTCGGCGAGATGGAAGTGTGGGCTCTCGAAGCCTACGGCGCGGCGTTCACTTTACAGGAATTGCTTACTGTTAAATCGGACGATGTTGTCGGAAGGACGAAGATATATGAAGCCGTGGTCAAGGGCGATAATAAACTTCAGTCGGGTACGCCCGAATCCTTCAACGTCCTTGTAAAAGAATTGCAGTCGTTGGGACTCGAAATCAAGCTGGAGAAGAGATCTCCTGTTGAAGAAAAGGATAAATAATAATGGTCGAGGATATCGGTTATTTTAATGCAATAACCATAAAGATAGCGTCACCCCAGGTCGTGAAGTCATGGTCTAAAGGCGAAGTCAAGAAGCCGGAGACTATCAACTACAGGACGCTGAAGCCCGAGAAAGACGGACTCTTCTGCGAGAGGATATTCGGGCCTACCAAAGACTATGAATGCAATTGCGGGAAATATAAGCGCATAAAGCATAAGGGCATCATATGCGACAGGTGCGGGGTAGAGGTCACCCGCTCCAGCGTTCGCAGGGAGAGGATGGGCCATATAGAGCTCTCCTGTCCGGTGTCGCATGTTTGGTTCTTTAAGGTCATGCCGTCAAGGATCGGTATCATGCTGGGCATAACTTCCAGAGAGTTGGAGAAGGTGCTCTATTACGAAGAATACATAGTCATCGATCCGGGTGAGACATCGCTGAAGAAGATGGACCTGCTGTCCGAAGAGCGTTATAAAGAGTTCAGGGAAAAATTCGGCCAGAAATTTACGGCTAAGATGGGGGCTGAAGCTATAAGGGATCTGCTTAAAGACATCGACCTCGATAAGCTGGCCTCGAAGATAAAACGCGAGATCAAAGACTCCAAGTCCGATAACATCCAGAAGAAGAGCGTAAAGATCCTCAGATTCATAGAATTGTTCAAGAATTCAGGAAACAAGCCGGAATGGATGATATTCGACATATTACCGGTCATCCCTCCCGACCTAAGGCCTCTCGTGCCGCTTGACGGCGGGCGGTTCGCGACAAGCGACCTTAACGACCTCTATCGGCGTGTGATAAACAGGAACAACCGGTTGAAGAAGTTGATAGAACTGAAGGCGCCGGAGATCATCATAAGGAACGAAAAGCGCATGCTCCAGGAGGCTGTCGACGCCCTCTTCGATAACGGACGTCACGGAAAGGCCGTTCTGGGCCCCGGCAACAGGCCTTTGAAGTCGCTGAGCGATATGTTGAAGGGAAAACAGGGGCGTTTCAGGCAGAACCTGCTGGGTAAGAGGGTAGATTATTCCGGAAGAAGCGTTATAGTAGTCGGTCCTGAGCTGAAGCTCAAAGAATGCGGGTTGCCAAAAAAGATGGCTCTTGAACTCTTTGAGCCTTTTATTATAAAGAAACTGAAAGAAAAAGGGTTTGTCCATACGATAAAGAGCGCCAAAAAGATGGTCGAGAAGGCGAAGCTGGAGGTTTGGGACATTTTGGACGATGTTATAAAAGACCATCCCGTTATGTTAAACAGAGCCCCGACCCTGCACAGGCTGGGTATACAGGCGTTCCAGCCGATACTGATCGAGGGCAATGCCATTCGCATACATCCGCTCGTCTGTACAGCTTTCAACGCGGACTTTGACGGTGACCAGATGGCGGTGCACGTTCCTCTTTCTATCGAGGCGCAGACCGAGTGTAAACTGCTCATGATGGCCACAACAAATATATTTTCACCGGCAGACGGCAGGCCGATCACGAGCCCGACCCAGGATATTGTCCTCGGATGTTACTATATGACGAAGGAGAAGCCCGGCGCCAAGGGCGAAGGAAAGATCTTCAGCTCGTCCGAGGAAGTCGTTATCGCTCATAATGACGAAGAGGTCGATTTGCACGCGAAGATAAAGGTCGACATAGGCGGCAAGCTTATTGAAACAACGGTTGGCAGGGTCTTATTTAACCTTCTTCTGCCCGAAGGCATAGTCTATGTGAACGAGACTATGAGCAAATCCAAATTAAGCAAGACCATATATAGCTGCTACAAGACAAAGGGACATCAGGTGGTCATAAAGCTGCTCGATGATCTCAAGAGGGCTGGATTCGAAGAGGCGACGAAAGCGGGCCTATCGATATCCGTAAATGACCTGCAGATACCGAAGAAAAAAGACGAATATCTCCAGAAGACGATCACAGACGTCAACCACGTCGAAGAGCAGTATAAGAGAGGGCTCATAACAGACCGCGAGCGTTATAATAAGATCATAGACCTGTGGACACATGCGACCGACGACGTATCGGACCTCATATTCCAGGAACTCGATTCGTTCAATCCTATATTCATGATGGCGGATTCCGGCGCACGCGGTTCGAAGCTCCAGATCAGGCAGCTCGCCGGCATGAGAGGACTGATGGCAAAACCTTCCGGAGAGATTATAGAGACCCCTATCAAGGCTAACTTCAGGGAAGGGCTGACTGTGCTGGAGTATTTCATATCTACGCACGGCGCGAGAAAAGGTCTGGCAGATACTGCGTTGAAGACAGCTGATTCCGGATACCTTACTCGCAGGCTCGTCGATGTGGCGCAGGACGTCATAGTCAGCGAAGACGATTGCGGGACGTTGAACGGTATATTGATAAGCGCGATCATCGAAGGCGACGAGGTGGTCGTGAAGCTGGCCGAAAGGATAATAGGAAGGGTCGCGCTCGACAACATAGTCGACGTTATAACAGATACGGTACTTGTAGAAGCGGGCGCCGAGATTACCGAAGAGAAGGCAAAGCAGATCGAAGAGGTCGGCATAGAGAAGATCAGGATCAGGAGTGTTCTTACTTGTGAATCAAAGCACGGATGTTGCGTAAAATGTTACGGAAGAAATCTCGCAACGGGCAGGATCGTTGAACTCGGTGAGGCAGTCGGTATAGTTGCGGCACAGTCTATAGGTGAGCCCGGTACGCAGCTGACGATGAGAACATTCCATATAGGAGGAACCGCCTCGAGGATAGTGGAGCAGTCATTTACTGAATCGAAGTATAAAGGTATGATAAAATACCACAATTTGAGGGTCGTTGCAACCAAGAAAGAAGGCGAATTGGTCGTCCTGAACAGAAACGGCCAGGTGAGCATCAATGATCCGCAGGGACGCGAACTTGAACGATATACGATCCCCCAAGGGGCTATATTAAGGGTTGAAGACGGTAAGCCGGTAGAAGAAGGTTCGATATTCGTGAAATGGGATCCCTACACTGTACCCATCCTTACAGAAGTTTCCGGCAAGACAAAGTACGAGGACATCAAAGAAGGCGTTACCATGAAGGAAGAGCTCGACCCCGCGACGAAGTTGAAGAACCGCGTCATCGTCGAGCACAAAGGCGACTACCATCCTCAGATACTTATATTAAACAAGGACGGAGAGGTTCTCGCTATATACCCGATCCCTGCCGGCGCCCATATCGTAGTACATGATGGTAAAGGGGTTACTGCCGGAGAGGTTCTCGCTAAGACTCCCCGCGTCTTCGGTAAGACCAAAGATATAACCGGAGGTTTGCCAAGGGTCGCTGAGCTCTTTGAGGCAAGACGGCCTAAGGATCCCGCCATCATAAGCGAGATCGACGGTTTAGTAGAATTCGGCGAGTCGAAGAAAGGGCAGAAAAGGGTCATAATCACATCCCCGACAGGTATGAAGAAAGAATATGTCATTCCGCACGGAAAACACCTTAACGTGTATAAGGGCGATAAAGTCACAGCGGGCGAGCAATTGATAGACGGTCCCGTAGTCCTGCAGGACATCTTGAGGGTTTCCGGAGATAAAAAACTTCAGGAGTATCTGGTAAATGAAGTTCAGGAAGTTTACAGGTTGCAGGGCGTCAATATTAACGATAAGCATATCGAGGTCATAGTGCGGCAGATGCTGCGCAAGGTGAGAATAGAGAACCCGGGAGACACGACGTTCCTGATGGGGCAGCAGGTCGATAAGACCGTTTATATTGAAGAGAATAAGAGGGCGACCAAGAAGAAAGGTAAGGGGGCAAGTGCGGTGCCTGTGTTGTTGGGTATAACGAAGGCGTCGCTGAACACCGAGAGTTTTATCTCGGCCGCAAGCTTCCAGGAGACGACCAGGGTGCTGACCGAAGCTGCCGCAAGCGGCAAGACGGATAACCTGATCGGGCTGAAAGAGAATATCATCATGGGCCATCTGATACCGGCTGGAACTGGTTTTGATTTCCACAGGAACATATCGATAGTAAAGCATGTGCTGGACGACGCCAAGAAAGACAAAGAAGAGACTAAAGAAGATAAAAAGGGGAGCACAAAAGAAGATAAAGCAGGGGAGCAGGGATAATACAAATGCCGACGATAAACCAGCTTATAAGATTGGGAAGAGAAAAGTTCAAAAACAGGAGCAAGTCGCCCGCTCTCAAGGGCTGTCCGCAGAGAAGGGGCGTGTGCCTTCAGGTAAAGACGCAGACTCCCAAAAAGCCGAATTCAGCGCTGAGAAAAGTTGCCAGGGTAAGGCTGACGAATTCAATAGAAGTCACATCTTATATACCGGGAGTCGGCCATAACCTGCAGGAGCATTCCATAGTGTTGGTCAGAGGCGGCAGAGTAAAAGACCTTCCGGGTGTCAGGTACCACATCGTGAGAGGAGTGCTCGACACGGCAGGTGTGACCGACAGACGTAAATCGAGATCGAAATACGGAGCAAAAAAACCGAAAGATAAGGCAGCGCCAGGTAAAGCCGCAAAATAAAAAAGGTAAGGATAATCGATGAGAAGACGCAGAGCTGATAAGAGAGAGATCATACCGGATCCAAAATATAAGAACGCCACTGTGGCAAGATTTATCAATATAATGATGCTGCAGGGCAAGAAGTCTACCGCGGAAAAGATAGTTTACAAGTGTTTCGGCATATTAGGCGAGAAGACCGGTAAACCGCCTCTGGAGGTTTTTCTGAAAGCTCTCGATAACGTCAGGCCGTTATTGGAAATAAAGCCGAGAAGGATCGGAGGAGCAACATATCAGGTCCCTATCGATGTTAAGTCAGAAAGAGGTATTTCTATCGCGATGAGGTGGATACGGAACTTCGCGCGAGCGAAGAAGGGCAAGCCGATGGAGATAAAGCTTGCGGATGAGATGTTGGAGGCTTACAAAGGAGAAGGCTCTGCCATGAAGAAGCGGGAAGATACACATAAGATGGCTGAAGCGAATAAGGCCTTCGCTCATTACAGATGGTAAGCGAGGACGTTGATAAAAAAATGACTACAAAAGACACAAGATTATTTAATTTAAGGAACATAGGCATAATAGCGCATATCGACGCCGGCAAGACGACGACGACCGAACGCATGCTATTTTTTACCGGCAAGGTATATAAGATCGGCACTGTCGACGAGGGGACCGCAGTAATGGACTGGATGGTCCAGGAGCAGGAGCGCGGTATTACTATTACGAGCGCCGCAACCACCTGTTTTTGGAAAGACAAGAATATCAATATTATAGATACCCCCGGCCACGTCGACTTTACGGTAGAGGTCGAGAGATCCCTTAAGGTACTTGACGGCGCCGTTGTTGTTCTCTGCGCCGTTGGAGGCGTCCAGCCCCAATCCGAGACCGTATGGCGCCAGGCGGAGAAGTATAAAGTTCCAAGGATCGCTTTCATCAATAAGATGGACAGGACCGGCGCGAACTTCTTTAAGGTTCTTGATGATATGCGCGAGCGATTGGCGGCGAATCCCTTGCCGCTCCAGATACCTATAGGTGCGGAAGACAAGTACCAGGGGGTCATAGATCTTATAACGATGAAGGCTATAATCTACTTAGGCAGCGAAGGAAAATCCGGGTTTGAGGTTACCGACATACCCGAGGACTTGAAGAAATTGGCGAGCAAGTACAGGCATAATCTGATAGAGAAACTAGGCGAGGTAGACGAGACGGTCATGGACAGGTACATCAATGAAAAAGGACTCTACCCTCATGAAGTAAGGAATTTTATCAGGAAAGCTACATTAGCCGCAAAAATAATTCCCGTATTCTGCGGCGCTTCCGCGAAGAACAAAGGCATAGAGCCTTTATTGGACGGTATCTGCGATTTCCTGCCGTCGCCGCTCGACCTTCCTCCTGTCAAAGGGATCAACCCGGAGACGGAAGAAGAGGTGACGAGAGAGCCGTCTGAAAACGAGAAGTTCTGCGCGCTTGTATTCAAGATCAAGGCCGATCCGTTCGTCGGAAAACTGGCTTACGCGCGCGTTTATTCCGGGATACTCGATCCGGGGCAATATGTTTACAATTCCAAGAAAGATACAAAAGAACGCATCGGCAAGATATTGAAGATGCATGCAAATAAGCAGGAGATCGTCGATAAGGCGATGGCCGGCGATATCGTCGCGCTCGTCGGGTTGAAAAATACGACGACCGGCGACACCATCTGTTATGAAGACAACCCCATTGTCCTGGAGACGATGCATTTTCCGGAACCTGTCATATCTATGGCGATAGAGCCTAAGACAAAGGCAGACCAGGAAAGGTTGGGTTTGGCTATGAACAGGCTCGCGGAGGAAGACCCGACTTTTAAGGTAACCTACGCTAAAGAGACCGGGCAGACGATAATAAGCGGCATGGGCGAACTGCATCTGGAGATAATAGTCGATAGGATGTTCAGGGAATTTAATGTCGCGGCCAATGTGGACAAGCCTCAGGTAGCTTATAAAGAGACTCTGACCAGGCAGGTCAGGGCCGTAGGCAAGTTTATACAGCAGAGCGGGGGCAGGGGCCAATACGGGCATGTCGTGCTGGATGTAGCGCCGGCGCAGAAAGGCGCAGGCGTATTATTTGAGTCGAAGATCATAGGCGGCGCCATTCCCCGGGAGTATATCTCGTCCGTCAAAGAGGGCGTGATAGATGCCGCCCAGAACGGGCAGCTTGCCGGATATCCCGTGACTGATATCGACGTGAAACTGGTAGACGGTTCTTATCACGAAGTAGATTCATCCGACCTGGCGTTCCATATGGCGGGCTCGATCGCCGTGGGTGAGGCGCTCAGGACCGGGGGATCGATACTTCTTGAGCCTATCATGAACCTGGAAGTAATTACTCCGGACAATTATATGGGCGACGTTATCGGAGATCTCAGTTCGCGCAGGGTAAAAATAGAAGCCATTACGGACAGGTTGAATATTAAAGTCATACGAGGGTTCGCGCCGTTAAGCGAGATGTTCGGTTATGCGACTACCGTAAGAAGCCTTACGCAGGGACGCGCTTCTTACACCATGGAGCCTTCCTATTATCAGGAAGTGCCTAAAAATATATCGGAAAAAATAATAGAATTAAGCGGACGCGTTAAAGAAAGAAAATAAAGGAGAGTTTATGGCAAAGGAAGCGTTTGTAAGATCTAAGCCGCACGTGAACATCGGCACAATCGGCCATATCGATCACGGCAAGACTACTTTGACGGCAGCAATTTTAGCGACCCTTGCCAAAAAGGGCAAGGCGCAGGTTAAGTCCTACGCCGATATCGCCAAGGGCGGCACCGTCAGGGATGAAACCAAGACCGTTACTATCGCCGTAGCGCACGTTGAATACGAGACCGAGAAGAGGCATTACGCCCATATAGACTGCCCCGGACACGCCGATTACATCAAGAATATGATAACCGGAGCCGCGCAGATGGACGGAGCCATACTTGTGGTATCGGCAGTGGACGGCCCGATGCCCCAGACAAGAGAGCATATCCTCCTGGCCCGCCAGGTCAATGTCCCTTCAATAGTCGTATTCCTCAATAAAGTAGACCTTGTGGAAGACAAGGAACTCGTGGACCTGGTCGAGCTGGAAGTGAGGGAGCTTCTCACCAAGTACCAGTTCCCCGGAGACAAGACCCCCGTGATAAGGGGCAGCGCATTAAAAGCGATGTCGGCGCCCGATAACCCGGAATCCACAAAGAGCATATTCGAGCTCATGGAAGCATGCGATACGTTCATCCCCGAGCCCAAGAGGGACATAGATAAACCCTTCCTCATGCCCATAGAAGACGTCTTCTCGATAACAGGCCGCGGCACAGTAGGAACAGGCCGGGTCGAGAGAGGCCAGATAAAGGTGGGCGAGGAGATCGAGATAGTAGGCATACGCCCCACAAAGAAGTCCGTAGTCACGGGCGTTGAGATGTTCAGGAAGCTGCTCGATTCAGGACAAGCCGGAGACAACATCGGCGTCCTGTTAAGGGGTATCGAGAAGACAGACCTCGAGAGGGGGCAGGTCCTGGCAAAGCCGGGTTCCATCACCCCTCACACCAAGTTCAAGGCAGAGGTATATATATTGAGCAAAGAAGAAGGAGGCCGTCACACGCCCTTCTTTAACGGTTACCGCCCGCAGTTCTACTTCAGGACCACAGACGTCACGGGAGTAGTAACCCTCCCCAAAGAGGTCGAGATGGTCATGCCCGGCGATAACGTAAGCTTCGAAGTAGTTCTGATAACCCCGATAGCCATGGAAAAAGAGTTGAGGTTCGCCATACGTGAAGGCGGACATACTGTTGGCGCAGGGGTCGTAACCGAAGTCATAGAATAGAGAAGAATATGGCGCAACAAGAGATTCAAAAAATCAGGATAAAGTTACTTGCTTATGACAACAGGCTATTGGATCTGTCCGCGCAGGAGATAGTGGAGACGGCCAAACGCACCGGTGCCGGTGTTGCCGGACCGATACCTCTCCCGACCAGACGCGAGATATTTACGGTCTTGAGGTCGCCTCATGTGGACAAGAAGTCCAGGGACCAGTTCCAAATAAAGACACATAAGCGGATACTGGATATAATAAACCCGACGGCAAAGACTATCGATGCCTTGAAGAAGCTGGACTTACCGGCCGGCGTTTATGTGGAAATAAAATAGTTCATAGCTGATTGTTCGTAGTAGATAGAAGGGGAAGGCATGATAGGATTATTGGGTAAAAAAATAGGAATGACGAACATATTCGATGAAAGCGGCAGGAACATCCCCGTCACTCTCGTCGAAGCAGGACCATGTTATATCCTCCAGATCAAGACAATGGAGAACGACGGCTACAATGCCCTGCAGATAGGCTTCGGCGCGAAGCGAGAGAAACTTGTCAATAAACCCGATAAGGCAAGATTCAAAAAAGCCGGCGTTGACGCGGTCCGTTTCGTAAAGGAATTGAGGGTCAATGATGTCGCGCCTTATAAGCTAGGGCAGAAGATAGAAGTGGATGTATTTGCCAAAGGCGATTACGTTGATGTCGTCGGCACATCGATCGGTAAAGGATTCCAGGGCGGCGTTAGGAGATGGAATTGGAAGGGCGGTCCGGGCGGGCACGGTTCGATGTTCCACCGCGCCGTAGGCTCCATCCAGTCCGGCGCAAGACTTGGCAGAGTGACAAAAGGGCATCATTTGCCCGGGCATATGGGTGTTGACAGGATAACGATACAGAATCTGGAAGTCCTGGATGTTGATAAAGAGAATTCTCTTATAATTATCAGGGGCTCGGTTCCGGGGCATAAGAACAATTTTCTTGTGGTTAAGGAAGCCAGAAAGAGGCCAAAAGGATTCGTAAAGGCCAAAGCCGTACAGGTCTCATCTAAGAAGAGCGTTAAAGCCACGGTCGGCAAGAAAAAATAAAAGTGAGCATATGAAATCAAAGACAAGAGCACAGAGGACGAAGACAAGAGCAGATTTAAAAAAGCGGGTATCTACAGCTAAGAAAGCCGCTCCCGGCGAATTTAAAGGCTTCTCCATACCTATTTATAATGTCAAGGGTAAGGAAGTCGGGACGTTTGATTTTAATAAGAAGATATTCGACGGGGAGGTCAACAAGAAGATCCTCTACCAGGCTATCCTCATGTATAACTCGAATAAGCGCCAGGGAAATGCCGCGACTAAAACGAGAGGCGATGTATCGGGCGGTGGGAAGAAACCTTTTAGACAGAAGGGTACGGGAAGGGCTCGCGCAGGTTCTACGCGTTCACCTCTTTGGAGGCACGGCGGCACCGTATTCGGTCCGCACCCGAGAGATTTCCATTACAGCATACCGAAACAGATGAAACGGCTGGCATTCCTGTCGATCATAAATTCGAAGCTTAACGACAATAAGGTTATAGGCATAGACTCTTTAGTCCTGGAGGAAGCTAAGACTAAAAAATTCAAAGGCATAATGGATGCACTGAAGCTCCAAGGAAAGAGCCTGTTCATCCTGGACGCCGTAGACGAAAAGATAATGAGGGCGTCGAGGAATCTCCAGGAGGCCGATATAAAAAATTACAGGGATTTCAGTACGCTTGATGTGCTCAAATGCGACACCGTAGTCATGACTAAAACAGCTTTAGAAAAGCTGCCGGAAAGGTTTAAAAACTAATGAAGGCGCCTCAGGATATAGTAAAAGGGATGATAAGGACCGAAAAGGGTGCTATGCTTATGCCGCTCAATAAGTACCTTTTCTGGGTCGATAGTGACTCCAATAAGATAGAGATCAGGAGAGCGATTGAGGAAATGTATAAAGTCAAGGTCAGCGCCGTAAACACCATAACGATGCGCGGCAAGATGAAACGCGTCCGCTACAAGATGGGCAAGACACCTGATTGGAAGAAAGCTGTAGTCACATTAAAAGAAGGGAGCAAGATTGATGTTACGTAATGTTGCGTAAGGTTAGTGAATGTTGCGTAAGGTTACAAAGACTAAAATAACCTTACGTAACCTTAATTAACCTTCCTTAACTTTACATAACCTTGCTTTAATATTATGGGAATAAAAAAATTCAGACCGATGACACCGGGGTTAAGACATACGGCGATTTCCAATTTCGACGAGCTCACAAAGGGAAAACCGGAGAAGAACCTGCTCGTCGCGTTGAAGAAATCAGGGGGAAGGAATAACCGCGGCAGGATCACCTCGAGGCATCGCGGCGGCGGCCATAAGAGGATGGGGCGCATAGTTGATTTCAGGCGCGATAAGTTCGATGTGCCGGCCAAAGTCCTTGCGATAGAATATGACCCGAATAGGTCAGCGCGCCTCGCGCTTGTCCAGTATACTGACGGCGAGAAACGCTATATCATCGCCCCGGTAGGATTGAGCGTAAAAGACGAAGTAATATCAAGTAAGACCGCCGAAGTAAAAGTCGGCAATTCAATGCAATTGTCCAATATACCGGCGGGTATCCCTATCTATAATGTAGAGCTTAAAAAAGGTTCGGGTGGGTGCATCGCGAGGTCGGCAGGTAATTCATGCCTCATAATGGCCAAGGAAGGCGACTATGCGCATGTCAAACTCCCGAGCGGCGAGATAAGGCTCATTAGCGTCGAGTGCATGGCAACTATCGGGCAGGTGGCAAATATCGAGCACGAGACGATATCGATAGGCAAGGCCGGCAGATCCAGGTGGATGGGCAAAAGGCCGTATTCCAGAGGAGTCGCGAAGAATCCCCACGACCATCCGATGGGCGGCGGCGAGGGTAAGGCAACAGGCGGATTGCCAAGATCCCCGTGGGGCCAGTACGCAAGGGGATTGAAGACGAGAAAGACTAAGCATTCGGATAAATTCATAGTGAAACGGAGAAAATAGAATGTCGAGATCGACCAAAAAAGGCCCGTTTATTGATGAAAAGCTTTTGATCAAGGTGCAGAAGGTAATTAAGTCCGGCGATAAGAAGCCTATAAAGACATGGTCCCGCAGGTCAACTATAACTCCGGAATTCGTAGGGATCACACTGTCTGTCTACAATGGCAAGAAGTTCCTGCCGGTGTATGTCACGGAGAATATGGTTGGACATAAGTTAGGCGAATTTGCTCCTACCCGGGTATTTAAGAAACATGGAGCGGCCACAGAGATATCGATGGAGAAAACGTAATTTGTTAGTTGTAAGTTATAAGTGGTAAGTTGTAAGTAAAAAAGGAAGCAAAGATAATGGTGACAAAAGCAGTAGCTAGATATATAAGGATAAGTCCGAGGAAGTTCAGGCTCATAATCCCTCTTGTAAAAGGGAAGAATCCCGAGGCGGCGATAGCGATACTGATGAACGTAAAGAAGGGCGCGTGCGTTTACGCTATCGAATTGCTCAAATCCGCTATTGCTAACGCAAAACGGAAACAGGGTGTTGACGTCTCAAACCTCTATATATCCAGGTTCTTTGCCGACTGCGGCCCTACGCTGAAACGGTTCAGGGCGGCCTCTATGGGCAGGGCGAGCACTATAAGAAAGAGGACTTCGCATATTACGGTAGAGTTGGACGAGTTTACAAACAAGAAAGAAAATAAGCGCGTCGAAGCGGCGCATGCCGGAACCAGGGCCCATAAAGAAGACGCTCAATACGCCGTTAAAGCAAAAGAGAAAGATAAGGCTAAGGATGCGGCAGCGCACGCAAAGCCGCATAAAGCCAGAGAGACTAAAAAGGCCGAATCGGGCAAAAAAGGTAAGGAGTAAGATGGGACAAAAGGTTCATCCATACGGGTTCAGGGTAGGGTACATATACGACTGGAAATCTCGGTGGTAGTCGACAAGGCAGGAATTCGCTAAGCTCCTGATAGAAGATGTTAAAATACGGAAATACATAAAGAAGGTATTGTCCGCCGCCGCCGTTTCCAAGATAGAGATCGAAAGGGCGAGCGATAAGATAAGGATCATGATATTTTCGGCCAGGCCGGGCATAATAATCGGCAGGCGCGGATCCGAGATAGAGAAATTGAAAGAGACGCTCCATTCGATAGCCGGCAGAGAGGTCCTGATAGATATTAAAGACATCAAGAACCCTAATGTAGACGCCCAGCTTGTGTCGGAGAACATAGCGTTCCAGATAGAGAAGCGCATACCGCACAAACGCGCCATGAAGAAATCCATACAGAATGCGCTTGATAGCGGAGCTAAAGGCGTCAAGATCCTGTGCTCCGGGAGGCTCGGCGGCGCCGAGATCGCGCGCAGAGAGAGTTATCGCGTCGGATCAATACCCGCGCAGACGCTGAGAGCGGATGTGGATTACGGATTTTCCGAGGCTGTAACTACCTACGGGTTGATCGGCGTTAAGGTATGGATATATAAAGGCGACAGGGTGCTTGATAAGAAGGTTGAAGATACGACAGTAGAAGAGAAGAAACAGCTATAACATAGCGCGAGGGATTTCATGGGTTTAATGCCAAAGAGAGTAAAATTCAGGAAGAGCCAGAGGGGCAGGCGCTTTGGAACATCATGGAGGGGCGCAACCCTCTCTTTCGGCGAATTCGGTCTGAAGGCCCTAGAAAATGCCTATTTTTCCGACAGGCAGATAGAAGCGGCAAGGGTCGCGTTCATGAGGAGCCTCAAGGGCGGCGGAAAGATATGGATCAGGGTATTCCCGGATAAATCCATAACGAAGAAACCGGCGGAGACCAGGATGGGTAAAGGTAAAGGCATCCCGGACCACTGGGTAGCCGTCATAAAGAAAGGCAAGATACTGTTCGAGATGGACGGCGTGCCGCTTGAGATAGCTAAAGAATCTATGCGTGTAGCGGCGCATAAGATACCTTTCCGGACAAAGTTTATCACGAGAGGGATTGCGCACTAATGATAAAGACCAATGAAATACGGAACATGACCGTAGAAGAAATAGGGCACAAGCTTGAGGCTCTGAAGAAGGACCTTTACAACGCACGGACCGAGGCTGAGGCAGGCAGGATCGAGAAACCTCACAGGATAGCGGAAGCGCGGAAGGATATTGCAAGATGTGAGACGGTGTTAAGGGAGAAAATAAATGCAAAGCAATGATAGGGGCATGCGTAAAACACGCGTAGGTGTGGTTATAAGCGATAAGATGGATAAGACCGTTACGGTGCAAGTGGCAAGAGTGGTACGCCATCCGGTCTATAACAAGATGGTCAGGACCGCTACTAAATTCAAGGCACATGACGAAAAGGATGAAGCGAAGATGGGCGATACGGTCAGGATAGAAGAGACCAGGCCCATGTCAAAAACGAAACGGTGGAGATTGGTGGAGATAATTAAGATTGCCAACCCCGTAGAAAAAGAACAGGTAACGACATGATCAGGATGAGAAGCATACTTGATGTAGCTGATAACACGGGCGCCAGGAAGGCGTCTATGATAGGTGTGATCGGCAGGGGGAACCGGAAATACGCCGACGTAGGTGATATTATTACATGCAACATTAAGGAGGCCTCACCCGACGCGATCGTCAAGGACCATGAGGTCGTTAAGGGCGTCATCGTAAGAAGCGCTTTTCCCATTACCAGGCCGGACGGAAGCCGTTTGAGGTTTGACCGGAATGCCGTTGTAATCATCGACCTTCAGATGAACCCGAGAGGGACGAGGATATTCGGCCCCGTGGCAAGAGAGCTGCGCGACAAGAACTTTATGAAGATAATCTCCCTGGCGCCGGAGGTACTGTGAATAAGATTAAAAAGAATGATATAGTTTTTGTGCTTTCCGGCAGGTCGCGCGGAAAGACGGGAAAGGTTTTCAGGATATTCCCGAAAAAGGAGCGCGCGCTCGTCGAAGGCGTCAATTACGTGAAGAAGCATGTGAGGAAGACGAAGAACGACCAGCAGGGCGGCGTAGCTCAAAAAGAGAGTCCTATACAGATATCGAATCTGGCGCTATTTTGTAAGACCTGCAATAAGTCCGCCCACGTCGGCGTCAGCGTGCTTGCCGACGGCACCAGAGCCAGGTTCTGCAAGCGCTGCAAAGAGGTAATATAATATATGATAACACCAAGACTTTTGGAAAGATTCAGAAAAGAGATTGCTTCGGAAATGACCAAGATCTTCGGCTATAAGAATTTGCTGGAGGTACCACGGTTGACAAAGATCGTCGTGAACATCGGCCTTGGCGAGGCGACTCAGGACATCAAATTACTTGAAAGCGCCCAGTCTGAAATAGCTATGATCACCGGGCAGAAACCTGTGGTGACCAAAGCCAAAAAGGCTATAGCCAATTTTAAGATACGTAAGGGTTCGCCGATAGGATGCAAGGTAACGCTCAGGCGCGCCAGGATGTATGAATTTCTCGACAGACTCATATCTGTTTCAATACCCCGGATCAGGGATTTCAGGGGGCTGTCTACCGAATCGTTTGATGAGGGCGGTAATTATTCGTTTGGATTGAATGAACAGCTGATATTTCCCGAGATCGACGCGGATAAGGTCATGAAAGCGCATGGCATGGATATAACTATATGTACTACCGCAAAGACAAAAAAAGAGGCGTTTGAACTTTTGAGGCTGGTCGGGATGCCGTTTATCCGTCCCATCGAAGGAAAAGCGCCTGCAGCAGAGCAGGCCCGCCTGCCCGGCAAAAACTAACTCAGGCGGGCAGGTTAAAAAATAGGAAGTGATGATATGGCAAAGACGTCGTTAATAGTCAAGTCGCAGAGGACACCCAAGTTCAAGGTCAGAAAGTATCATAGGTGCCTTATCTGTGGAAGGCCGCGCGGTTTCATAGGCAGGTTCCAGATCTGCAGGCTGTGTTTCAGGGAACTTGCTTCGCGAGGCGAAATACCCGGCGTTGTAAAAGCAAGCTGGTAATTGAGGTAAACAACTTTGTGTAATGTTATATGTGGAATGTGTAAAGTAGGTTTAATGGTTAATTGTGTAATGAAAGAGAATTTTCCATTACACATAGCTTCATTACACCGGCATTACACATTACACTTTGCACATTACGCAAACATTTAGGAAGCGAGCAGCAATATGTCAGTGACAGACCCGATATCAGATATGCTTACAATCATAAGGAACGGAAGTTCCTCCAAGAAAGAGGTCGTAGAGGTAAAGAACTCGATCTTTTCCGAAGAAATATTGAAGATACTGAAGAGAGAAGGATTTATAGCAAATTATAAGCTTATCAAGGACAATAAGCAGGGGCTGCTGAGGGTATATCTCAGGTACTCTAAAGACGGAGTACCGGCCTTGATGGGTATAAAGCGTATCTCTAAGCCCGGCCTAAGGATATATAAGAAGACCGACGCGCTACCTAAAGTATACAGCGGATTGGGCGTTGCGATAATTTCCACATCCAACGGGCTGATGACCGATACGGCTGCGCGTGAAAAGAAGGTGGGTGGAGAAGTAGTCTGCTACGCCTGGTAAGGACTGAATATGTCAAGAATCGGTAAAAAACCATTGAGTCTGCCTAGCGGCGTAAAAGCCTCGATCTCAGGCAGCGCCATTACAATCGAAGGGCCGAAAGGCAAACTGACCTATAAGGCAGATCCTCGTTTCAAGATCGAGATAAAGGAAAAGCTGGTCTCTGTCGCAAGGCCGTCGGACGAAAAGCAGGATAAGTCGACGCACGGCCTGATAAGGAGCCTTCTGAACAATATGATAATCGGCGTAACCGAAGGTTATAGGAAGGACCTGGAAATAACGGGCGTGGGTTTCAAAGCCGGCGTCCAGGGGAAGGTATTGAATATACAGCTCAGCTTTACGCATCCTATAAATTACAATATACCTGAAGGCATAACGATCGAGACGCCGAAGCCGAACCAGATCGTCATAAAAGGGATCGACAAAGCGAAGGTAGGGGAAGTCGCTGCCGAGATCAGGGATTATTACAGGCCGGAACCTTATAAAGGGAAAGGCATAAAATACGTCGGAGAACATGTCAGGCGCAAAGCCGGTAAGGCTGTCGCAGGCGCAGGCGCCGGCGGAGCGGGCGGATAACATATGAAGAGATGGATAAAGATCACAGGTTTGGAGAGAAGGCATAAGATAATCCGGAAGAAGATATCGGGAACGGCTCAAAAGCCGAGGCTGAGCGTCTACCGCAGTTTGAATAACCTCTACGCGCAGCTTGTCGATGATGTCACGGGGAAGACGCTGGTTTCTTTGTCGACCAACTCGCCGGATCTTAAAGACAAGGTAAAGAAGGACGCCGGGAATGTAAAAGGGGCAGGTATGTTAGGGGTAGCCCTGGCAGAGAAGTGCAAATCTAAAGGGATCACGGATATAGTGTTCGACAGGTCGGGATATCTTTATCACGGCCGCGTAAAAGCCCTGGCGGATGCCGCCAGAAAAGGCGGATTGAAATTCTAGAAAGGGATTTAAATTGGCAAAACCTGACAATAGCGAAAATAACGGGAAGACCGAAGTGAATGGACCTAAAGCCCAGCCTGCCGGAGTTGAAAAACCTGAACAGGCTCCCGATAAGGTTGTAGAGAAGAAAGAAGCCGCTGCGGCTCCTCAGCCGCCAGCCGCGAGACAGGATAGGTCAAGGAAGGGCGGCAGAGGCGGTTTTGGCGGAAAGCGCCAGTCGCGCGCCGCTTCGGAAGAAGGGCTTATCGAGAAAGTAGTTCTTATAAAGAGAGTCGCTAAGGTCGTCAAGGGCGGCCGAAGGTTCTCATTTAACGCGTTGGTGGTGGCTGGCGACGGTAAAGGCACTGTCGGGCTCGGTTTCGGCAAGGGCAACGAAGTCGCCGACGCTATACGAAAAGGCCTGACGGACGCTAAGAAAAATTTCTTTAAATTAACTCTCAGCGGAACGACAATACCTCATGAGGTAATAGGACATTATAAAGCGGCGCGTGTTTTACTGAAGCCTGCTGTCGAAGGAACGGGGGTTATTGCCGGCGGCGCCATACGGGCTATTTGCGAAGCAGGCGGCATAAAAGATATATTGACCAAAAGCCTCGGTTCCGATGCGGCACTGAATGTCTTAAAAGCAGGCATCGAGGGCTTAAAACAGCTTAGGCGGCAGAGAGAATTCGCTCCGCAAGGGGAAGTGAAAAGTGAAAATAACTGAGATCGGCGCGCCGTACGGCGCCAATAGGAAGACGAAGCGTCGCGGCAGGGGATCGGGTTCCGGTCATGGCAAGAACGCGTGCCGGGGCCGCAAAGGCGCATTGAAGAGATCAGGCAGGACTACGCGTCCGGGATTTGAAGGCGGACAGATGCCCCTTATCCGGCGCATACCCAAGAGAGGTTTTAATTCACTATTCAGAGATGCTTATCAGGTGGTCAATGTCGAGTCGCTTAACAGGTTCGAGAAGAATACGATTGTCGGGCCTGCCGAATTAAAAAAGGCCGGCCTTATAGGCAGCGAGAAGGATCGCATTAAGGTGCTGGGAAGCGGGAAATTGACCAAGGTTTTGACCATAAAGGCGCATAAGTTTTCTGAAAGCGCGAAGAAACAGTTAGAGGCGGCCGGAGCGAATGTCGAGTACCTGAAATAATACTTCGTTTAATATATTACTGGCGGACATATGCTAGAAGCGTTTGCAAATATCGTTAAGATCCCTGACCTGCGGAAGAAGATATTCTTCACGCTCGCAATGATCGCCATATACCGCGTAGGAACATACATACCGACGCCGGGCATCGACGGCACGGCTCTCGCTCAGTTTTTTGCTAACCTCGCGCAACAACAGGGCGGGGCGCTCTTTGGCATAATGAACATGTTTTCCGGAGGCGCCATATCGCGTTTGACGATATTTGCTCTCGGTATCATGCCTTATATATCATCGTCTATCATACTGCAGCTGTTGACGGCCGTAATACCGGCCCTGGAGAAATTGGCCAAGGAAGGCGAATCCGGGCACAAGAAGATAGTCCAATATACAAGATACGGTACGATTGCGCTGGCAGTGATACAGTCGTTCTTTATAGCCTTATGGCTTGAAAACCCGGCGAGATTCCAGGGACTGCAGATAGTCCAGTTCCCCGGATGGCCGTTCAGGATACTGACCGTTATTACGCTTACCAGCGGTACCGCGTTCATCATGTGGCTGGGCGAGCAGATACAGGAGAACGGTATCGGTAACGGGATGAGCCTCCTTATAACGGCGGGTATAGTGTCGAGGATACCAACTGCGTTGTATCAGTTATGGGCCCTGTTTTCTCCCTTTGCGCCGGAAAAAGCTCAGCTCGACCCGTTCACGCTCATACTCATGGTGGTGATGTTGGTATTCGTTGTGGTGGCCGTAATAGTTGTAACTCAAGGGCAGAGAAAGATCCCCGTGCAGTATGCTAAACGCGTCGTCGGCAGGAAGGTCTACGGCGGCCAGGCGACGTTCTTGCCTCTCAGAGTAAATCAGGCGGGAGTTATTCCTATTATATTCGCGCAAAGCATCATATTGTTCCCGGCTACGATTGCCGGCTTTATACCGAGCCGCGGCTTTCAGAAATTCGCGGAGGTACTGACTAGAGGTGAAATATTATATAATTCCATATACGCACTTTTGATAGTGTTTTTTGCATATTTTTATACCGCCATTACGTTCAATCCGATAGACATTTCGGACAACATGAAAAAATACGGCGGATTTGTTCCGGGGATAAGGCCCGGCAGGCAGACGGCAGAATACCTGGATTTTATAATGACGAGGATCACTTTTCCCGGCGCGATATTTCTGGCATTGATTGCTGTATTTCCGAGCATTATTTCCAGCTGGCTGAAGATACCGTATCTCGTAGCAAGTTTCTTCGGCGGCACGGGCTTGCTGATCATAGTCGGAGTCATGCTCGATACTATGAAGCAGATTGAGTCGCATCTCTTGATGCGGCATTACGAAGGTTTCATGAAACGCGGCAAATTAAAGGCCAGGATATCATCGTAGGGCCTATAGGGGAAGAAAAGTGAAATTGGTTTTGTTAGGGCCTCCGGGCGCCGGCAAGGGAACTCAAAGCGCTGTCCTTGCCAAAGAGTATAAGATACCGCATATCTCGACGGGCGATATCTTGAGAGCGGCGGTGAAGAGCGGCTCGCCCATGGGCATGAAGGCCAAGGCCTTCATGGATAAAGGCGAACTTGTCCCGGATGAGGTAGTGACCGGCATCGTTGTAGAGAGGCTGAAGCAGTCCGATACGAAAAAGGGCTATATACTCGACGGGTTCCCGAGGACGCTTAAGCAGGCTAATGATCTCGACGAAGCTTTAAAGTTGATGGGCGAAAGCCTCGACCTGGTGATATATTTTGATACGACGGCTAAGGTGGCAATCGAAAGGCTTTCCGGGAGGCGTGTTTGTAAAAAATGCGGTTTTAATTATCACGTGAAAAATATTCCGCCGAAGAAAGAAGGCGTCTGCGATAAATGCGGAGGCGAACTTTTTCAGCGTCCCGACGATAAAGAAGCTACGGTGCTGAACAGATTGAAGGTCTATGAGGAGCAGACGAAACCGCTCATTGATTATTACGCGAATAGAGGTAATTTGAAAAAGGTGTCGGGGGACCTCGGAGTGGATAAGCTGTTCAAGGTCCTTTCCGCGATGTTCCAGGACGCCGGAGTTGTATGATCGTCCTTAGAAGCGGCGACGAGATAGCGAAGATAAGGACAGCGGGGAAGATAATAGCGTCAACGTTTAAAAAGCTAAAAGGGTTCGTTAAGCCGGGTATTACGACGCAAGAGCTCGACGTTATAGCGCGGGAAGAAATACTTAGGCTGGACGGTTATCCGGCTTTTAAAGGTTATAAAGGATATCCCGGAAACATCTGCACCTCGATCAATGAAGCTGTGGTCCACGGGATACCGTCTAACAGGTCACTGAAAAGCGGCGATATAATCTCATTAGACGTTGGCGTCAAGTTTGGTGATTATTTTGCCGATGCCGCTATAACGGTCGGCGTAGGCAGGATCGATGATGCGGCAACCAGGCTCATCGAGGTGACGGAACGGGCTCTTTACAAAGGTATCGATAATGCGCTGGCGGGAAACAGGTTGTCTGGGGTATCCTGCGCCGTGCAGGAATTCGTCGAGTCGAACGGTTTTAGCGTAGTGAGGGCGTTTGTCGGGCACGGTATAGGAACGAAGATCCACGAAGAGCCTGAGATACCGAATTTCGGCAGGCGTGGAATAGGGCCCAAGCTCGAAACCGGAATGGTGCTGGCTATCGAACCTATGGTAAACACAGGGACGCACGAGGTCGAAATTCTTGAAGACGGATGGACGGCAGTTACAAAGGATCGAAAGCTGTCGGCTCATTTTGAACATACCATAGCTGTCACGGACGGTGAAGCGCAGATATTAACCAGATAGAGCAGTGAATATTTACTGGTACCAAAATATAGTCGAGACCGGAGTTTTATATGTGCCCGAAAGAAGAACCGATCACCGTAGAAGGAAAAATTCTGGAGACGTTGCCGAACGCCATGTTCAGGGTGGAGTTGGCAAACGGACACAGAGTGCTTGGGCACGTTTCAGGCAAGATGCGGATGAATTTTATAAGGATACTGCCGGGGGATACTGTTACGATCGAGTTGTCGCCGTATGACCTTACAAGAGGCAGGATAATCAGAAGGGAAAAATAGGGGCAAGCAATAATATGAAAGTACGTTCAAGTATAAAAAAAATATGCCCGAAATGTAAGGTCGTCCGCAGGAAAGGGACTCTTATGATAATCTGCGCGGAGCCTAAACACAAGCAGAGGCAAGGGTAAAGGGAGGTCCCTCGCGCCTTTAAGAAAGCGACAGGCGCTCGGGACAAATTGCTGGACGAAACTGAAGCAATCTGGAGGACAAAGTGCCGAGAATAGTTGGTGTTGACATTCCTAAGGAAAAAAGGGTCGAGATGGCATTAGGCTATATTTACGGTATAGGAAGAAGCCTCTCGAACAAGATCTTGAAGATCGCGAATATAAGCCCCGACAAGAGGGCCAAGGACCTGACCGAAGAAGAGATCGCGCGGCTATCGACCATAATTCAGAAGGACTATAAGGTCGAGGGCGACCTCAGGAGAGATATATCGGCCAACATAAAGAGACTTATAGATATAGGTACATACAGAGGGCTGAGGCACAGGAGAGGGTTGCCTGTCAGGGGACAGAGAACCAGGACTAACGCCAGGACGCGCAAAGGTCCAAGAAAGACCGTCGGCGTCACAAGGCAAAAAGCAGAAAGGGCGGTTACTAAAGACAGTGGAACAGAAAAAAAGTAAGCCAAAAAAAAGTAAAAAGATGGTGAAGGCTCCGTCCAGCGGCATAGCGCACATACTCGCTACTTTCAACAATACGATAGTGACTATCGCCGATAAGGAAGGAAATACCGTGGCCTGGGCGTCAACCGGGAGCGCGGGTTTCAAGGGATCAAAGAAATCGACGCCGTTTGCCGCGGGCATAGCCGCTGAAAGCGCGTCAAAGAAAGCGTTGGAGCGCGGCGTTAAAGAGGTCGAGGTGTACGTGAAAGGCCCGGGCGCCGGCAGGGAGTCGGCAATAAGGTCTGTCCAGGCGGCAGGTCTTACTATAAGAAGCATCAGAGACGTCACCCCTATACCGCATAACGGCTGCCGGCCTCAGAAACGAAGGAGAGTGTAATGGCAAGAAATACTGGTCCATCATGCAGGCTTTGCAGGAGAGAGGGTGTCAAGCTCTTTCTGAAGGGCTCGAGGTGTGTGAGCGACAAATGCGCCATAACGAGCAGGAACTCTGCCCCAGGCCAGCATGGTCAGATGCGCAAGAAGGAATCGAACTACGGCGTTCAGCTTAGAGAGAAACAAAAGGTCAAGCGGATATACGGGGTCCTGGAAAAACAATTCAGGCACTATTTCAGTATAGCTGAGCAGGCGAAAGGCGTAACAGGTATCACGCTATTGCAGCTTCTGGAACGGAGGCTCGATAATGTCATATTCAGGATGAATTTCGCAAGCTCAAGGTCGGCAGCCAGACAGATCGTACAGCACGGGCATGTTTATGTCAATAATAAAAGGGTCGATATCCCGGCTTTTACCGTAAGGTTAGGCCAGGAGGTCTCGATAAAGGTAAAGGAACCCGTGCAGAAGAGACTGGCTGAGACAGCGGAAGCTCTTAAGGACAGGGCGATCCCGAAATGGCTGGAGGTCGATACGAAGAATTTTAAATCTAAAGTAGTTGCCATACCTACAAAAGAAGACGTCGGTTTTCCAATACAGGAACAGCTGATAGTAGAATTGTATTCTAAATAAGGCTATACGCGGAGGAGAAATCACATGGGTATAAGTATGAAGAATTTCGAGATGCCGAAGAAGCTCGTACTCGATGATGCGAGCTATACCCCCACATACGGCAAGTTCATGGCGGAACCGTTTGAGAGGGGATACGGCGTTACTGTGGGAAATTCGCTGAGGCGCGTCCTTATCTCGTCGATAGAGGGGACGTCCGTCACGTCTATCAAGATAGCGGGTGTCCAGCATGAGTTCTCCGCGATACCGGGCGTGGTGGAGGATGTGCCGCAGATAATACTCAATATTAAGAAGCTCGTGCTGAAATCACATTTCAAGATCCCTAAGCCGATGTTCATAGAAGTAGATAAAAAGGGCGATGTGACCGCTAAAGACATACAGACCGACGAGACGGTGGAGATAGTTAATCCCGATCTGCATATAGCTACATTGACAAAAAACGTGAAGTTTCATGTCGAGATGAATGTCGCCCGCGGGAGAGGATATGTCCCGGCCGAGAGGAATAAGAAGGAAGACCAGCCCATAGGCGTCATTGCGATAGATTCTATATATACGCCTGTGAAGAAAGTTAATTTCTTTGTCGAAAATACGAGGGTCGGTCAGATAACGGATTATGATAAGCTGATACTTGAAATATGGACCAACGGGTCCATTGAGCCCAAAGACGCGCTTCTGTACGCGTCGAACATACTCCAAAGGCATCTTGATATATTTGTCGGATTTGGAAAACTTCCGGAAGAGGAGGAAGTGCCCGAAGAGACCGAAGAGAAGAAGATGATGAGGGAGAAGCTGAAGGTCCCTATCTCCGAGCTCGAATTGTCCGTGCGCAGTTCCAACTGTCTTAGAGAGGCCAGGATCAAGACAATCGGGGATCTTGTGAGGAGATCGGAACTCGAGATGCTTAAATACAGGAATTTCGGCAAGAAGTCGCTTGCCGAGATAAATAAGATATTGGGAGAGATGGGGCTGTCGCTGGGCATGAAGCTCGACGGAGAAAAGAAGAAGAAAGAAGAGTCCGAGTAATATGAGACACAGAAAAAAACATTCAAAGTTAAGCATGATGACGAGCCGCAGGACTATGACGATGCGGAATATGGTCAGGGGCCTGTTCAAGCATCAAAAGATAGTGACCATCCTCGCGCGCGCCAAGGAGGCCCGCAGGCTCGCCGAAAAGCTCATTACGATCGCTAAGAATGATACTGTAGTCGCCAGGCGAAGGGCCTATGCCGAACTCGGCGACAGGGACATGGTTGCGCGCCTGTTCAAGGAGATCGCGCCGCTTTTTAAGAACAGGCAGAGCGGCTATACCAGGATTATTCCTCTGGGGTTCAGGCGGGGTGACGGCGCTACTTTGGCTATCCTGGAATTGACCGAAAAGAAGATTGTGGAGAAGCTGCCAAAGAAGAAAACAGATAAGGCCAAGCTCCCCGACGAAAAAAGCGGCGCGCAATCCGTAAAGCCGGGTAAGCCGGAAGAGTCAAAGAAGCCGAAGGAAGAGCAGAAAAAAGAGGCGCACAAAGAAGAGCCGAAGATAAAGTCGGTGCCCAAGTCCAAGCCTAGCCTTGAAGAAGAGAAGAGGCATGAGAAGGCAAAGAGCGAAGATAGAAAGGCTGCCGGCCAGCGCGGTTTCATGAAGAATCTCCGCGGTTTATTCCGTAAGCGGGGAGACAGGTAGCGATACTGATAGATCATAGCCAGCCCCCTGATCTGGTTAAGCCAGACCAGGGGGCTTTTTATGCGTTTGCGGCTACAAGAGTTTACAAAATTTACGCTTGCGATTTGCTCTATTTATTATATAATATATAATATAATATTGCTAAATAGGAAGAATTATGAGGCTTGCCAAAAGAGTGTCGGATATCGCAGGATCGGTCACGCTTGAAATAGCCGCTAAGGCCAAAAAGATGGTTTTCGAGGGTGCCGATGTAGTAAGCTTGTCGGCGGGCGAACCGGATTTCGACACGCCTTTGCACATTAAAGAAGCGGCAAAGCAGGCTATCGATAAAGGTTTTACCAAATATACCCCATCAAGCGGTACGCTTGAGTTAAGGGAGGCCATATCGCGCAAGTTCAAAGCCGATAATTCGCTCGATTACAGTCCTTCGCAGATAGTCGTTTCGAACGGCGCGAAACATTCTCTCAATAACGTTATCCAGGTTTTATGCGAGGAAGGCGACGAAGTCATAATACCGTCGCCTTACTGGTTGAGTTATCCCCCGATGGTCAAGATGGCCGCAGCCCGTCCTGTATACTTAGAAACGGACAGGGCCGCCTGTTTTAAGGTGACCGAGAGGTCGCTTACGTCCAGGCTTACGAAGAATACCAGGTGCCTTATATTGAACAGCCCCTCCAATCCGACCGGCTCGGTTTACAACGCGGAAGAGCTGAAGATGATAGCCCGGCTTGCTGTCAAACACAATTTTTTTGTACTAAGCGACGAGATATACGAGAAACTTATCTACGATAATAAAAAATGCGTATCTATAGCGTCTTTGGATAAAGATATCTATGGACTCGCTATAACGGTTAACGGATTATCGAAGAGCTATTCCATGACAGGATGGCGGATAGGATATGCGGCAGGACCTTTAGATGTAATGAAGGCTGTGGCCAATCTCCAGAGCCACGCGGCTTCGAACCCTGTTTCCATAAGCCAGAAAGCGGCGCTTGAGGCATTGACCGGCAGCCAGGAATGCGTGGAAGAGATGAGGGTCGAATTTCAGAAGCGGCGCGATTATATGGTAGCCCGCATAAATAGCATGAAAGGGATATCCTGCGATAAACCTGAAGGCGCTTTCTATCTCTTTTGCGACATATCCAAGCTTAAGATAGGATCGATAGACGCTTCAAAACGTCTCCTTGACGAGGCTAAAGTAGCTGTGGTGCCGGGCGGACCGTTCGGGGCAGATCATTTCGTACGGTTAAGCTTCGCGACCGGCATGGAGAAGATAAAAAAAGGATTGGACAGGATAGAGGGATGGGTGGATAAAAATGGGTAAAACTATTGCGGAAAAGATATTATCTCATCACTCAGGCAAGGACCTGAAAGCCGGCGATATCGCGATATGCGACGTAGATTTCTGCTTCGGACAGGACGGCACAAGTTCCATAATAATCGACAGTTTTACAAGGCTGGGCGTGAAGAAGGTCTTCGATAAGGCAAAATTTTGCATTGTAATAGACCACAGCGCGCCGAGCCCTAACCTGGGAGTTTCGGAGATACACCGGAAGATCAGGAAATTCTCCAAGACATTTGACGTCGGCTTATACGATGTAGGGTGCGGCGTATGCCACCAGCTCGTTCCGCAAAAGGGCCATGTAACGTGCGGCGGCCTCGTCCTTGGCGCCGACTCGCATACATGCACATACGGCGCCATAAATGTATTTTCTACCGGTGTGGGATCTACCGACGTCGCGATAACGCTTGCAAGCGGGAAGAACTGGTTCAGGGTGCCGGAGACGATAAAGGTTATAGTCTCGGGGAAGCTGCCGAAAGGCGTCTATTCAAAAGATATAATACTGCATATAATAAAAGATATCGGCGCGAACGGCGCAACATATAAATCGGTGGAGTTCTCCGGCAGCGCCATATCGGACCTTAGCGTCGACGCCCGGTTCACCATATCGAACATGGCAGTGGAGATGGGCGCCAAGGCCGGATTGATGGAAGCCGACGAAAAGGTGCTGAAGTGGCTGTCGGAGCGCTCTGATAAGGAGCCTAAGCCTGTAAAACCGGATCCGGACGCCAGGTATTGCGCGATAAAGAAGTACGATGTTTCCAAAATTGCTCCAAAAGTCGCTAAGCCGCACGCCGTTGATAACGTCTCAGACGCGGCTGAGCTTGCCGGAGTGAAGATAGACCAGGCATATGTCGGGACTTGCACTAACGGAAGATTGGAAGATCTCGAGATCGCCGCGAAGATATTGAAGGGCAGGTCCATTCACCCCGACGTTAAATTTATAATTGCTCCCGCTTCAAGAGAGATATATTTGCAGGCCATAAAGAAAGGGCTTGTGGAGATATTCGTAAAGTCCGGTTGCACGGTCGTCGGGCCGGGCTGCGGACCGTGCGTCGGCACCCATAACGGCGTCCTGGCTGACGGAGAGGTCGCGATATCGACTGCTAACAGGAATTTCAAGGGCAGGATGGGTAATCCCAATTCATTCATATATCTGGCGAGCCCGGCTACTGTGGCCGCTTCTGCATTGACTGGGACCATCTCGGACCCGCGAGAACAGAAAAAGAGGCTTTGAGATGAAGCATTTCGCCAGAAGATTAAAGGTCCAGGACAATATCAACACAGATTATGTCATCTCAGGCCGGTATAAATTTAAAATACAGGATCCAAAGGAGCTCGCCAAGCACATATTCGAGGATATAGACCCGAACTTTGCCGCACGCGTATTAAAAGGCGACCTCCTTGTCGCAGGCGAAAATTTCGGCTGCGGCTCTTCCCGCGAACAGGCGCCGCAGTCGCTCAAGCAGGCGGGTTTTTACGCGATTGCCGCAAAGAGCTTTGCCAGGATATTTTACAGGAACGCCTTTAACATCGGCCTGCTCCTCATCGAATGCAATACGGACTTTATAGATGACGGTGATGAGCTAGAGCTGGATATTGAGAACGGCAAACTCAGAGACAGGGTAAAGGGGCTTGTCCTCGACATAAAGCCGGTGCCGCCGGTCATGAAAAAGTTGCTGGATGACGGCGGAGTCATCGAACATTTCAAGAAACACGGAGGATTTAAGTTTGAGTAAATATAAGATAACATTGATACCCGGCGACGGCACGGGGCCTGAACTTGCTCTTGCGGCCAGGCGGTGTGTGGATGCTCTCGGCCTTAATATAGAGTGGGAGGTCATGGAGGCCGGAGAATGTGCGTTGGAAAAATATAAGACGCCTCTTCCGGATAACGTGCTCGAATCGATCAAACGCAATAAGATCGCTTTGAAAGGGCCTATTACTACACCCATAGGTACGGGATTCAGAAGCGTTAACGTAGAGCTGAGGAAGAGGCTCGATCTCTATGCCTGCCTCAGGCCCTGCAAGAGCTATACCGGTGTACGGAGCCGTTATGAAAACATGGACCTCGTGGTGGTCAGGGAGAATACTGAGGATCTTTACGCAGGCATAGAGTTCGAAAAAGGGGCTGCGGAAACAAGAGAGCTTATATCTTTGCTGGAAAAAATGAGCAAGAAGAAGATACGGCCCGATTCAGCGATAAGCATTAAACCCATATCGGTTGAAGGTTCGCGCAGGATAGTCAAATACGCTTTCGAATACGCCGTAAAGAACAACCGCAAGAAAGTGACGGCTGTCCATAAGGCCAATATCATGAAGTATACTGACGGACTTTTTCTCGAAGTTGCCCGCGATGTGGCTAAATCATATTCCGGTAAGATAATATTCGAAGATAGGATAGTCGACAATATGTGTATGCAGCTTGTGCAGAAACCTGAGGATTACGATGTCCTGGTCCTGCCGAACCTTTACGGCGATATACTGTCTGACCTGTGCGCAGGCCTGGTAGGCGGACTTGGCGTAGCGCCGGGAGCGAACATAGGCGACGGACTCGCCGTATTCGAGCCTACGCACGGCAGCGCGCCGAAGTATAAAGGCATGGATAAGGTAAATCCGGCGGCAATCATACTTTCCTGCGTAATGATGTTAAAATATATGGGCGAAGACGCGCAGGCGGATAGGTTGGAAAAGGCCATTTCCGCGGTCATAAAAGAAGGCAAAGACGTGACTTATGACCTTAAAAAAGACAGGAAAGACCCTTCGGCTGTAGGGACCAGCCGCATGGCCGACGCTATAATCGGCAAACTGAAACGATAACTCAGATAAATACGGGGAGAACGTGAAGATATCCGTAATAGGCGCAGGTGCCGTAGGGGCAACTCTGGCACAGAGGATATTGGAAGGCGGGATTGCAGATGTCGTGCTTCTCGATATCCTGAAAAATTTAGCTTGCGGAAAATCACTCGACCTGCTGGATGCGGCGCCGCTCGTAGGCCACGAGAAGAGCATGACAGGAACCGATGACTATAAAGAGATAAGATCCTCGGATATCGTCGTTATAACTGCCGGTCTTGCCCGGAAGCCCGGCATGACAAGGGAAGATCTGATCGCCAAAAATGCGGATATTATAAAAGACGTCGCGTTCAATGTGCGCCAATACGCGCCTTCATCGATCGTCATAGTAGTTACAAACCCGCTTGACGCAATGACCTATCTTACGCTGAAAATCACCGGTTTTCCAAAGAATAGGGTTTTTGGAATGGCGGGCGAACTGGATGCCTCGCGATTTATATACCTTATAGCGGAGGAATTAAAGGTCCCGAGGTCGACTGTCAAGACGTATGTCCTGGGCAGCCACGGCGACACCATGGTGCCTGTGCTGTCTCACACGCGTGTCTCCGGCAAACCTCTTTTCGATATGCTTACTCCGGAAAAGATAGAAGGTATCGTAAAGAGGACCTGCGATCGTGGGGCGGAGATAGTCGCTTTATTGGGATCGGGGAGCGCGTATTATTCGCCGAGCGCCGCTGTATTTAAGATGATAAAGGCTATTGCGCTTGATACTAAAGAGGTACTTACGGCCTCTGTGCTGCTGAGCGGCGAATACGGGTTGAAGGATATCTGTATAGGTGTTCCATGCGAAATAGGCAGGTCCGGCATTGAAGGGATAGTGAAGCTGGACCTGTCGAAGGAAGAGGAGACGGCATTTCACAGATCCGTCAAAGCGATAAAGAGTTCCGTAGAACTTTTGCCTGCAGTCGAATGATATGAAAAATTACGATCTCGCCATAATAGGATCCGGCCCGGGCGGTTATGTCGCGGCCCTTTACGCGTCACGCCGCAAACTCAAGGTATGTGTAATTGAAAAAGGACTTGTGGGAGGCACCTGTCTCAATAGGGGCTGCATACCGACCAAGTCGCTCTTAAATTCCGCTTCGATGATCACCGTGATAAAGGAAGCCTCGGCTTTTGGCGTCGATACCGGCAGCGTTTCGATTAAATTTGATAAGATGATGTCGAGGAAAGACGAAACGGTCTTGAAGCTTAGGACCGGTATAGAGACCCTGTTCAGGGCGAATTCCATAGATCTTATACGGGGCCAGGCAAGGATCTCCGGCCCTGATACGGTTACTGTCCCGGGCGCAGAAGATATATACGCGAAGAATATGTTGATAGCGGCCGGCTCAAAGACAACCTCTTTGAATACAATAAAGACAGACGAGGCGGACATCCTGTCCAGTGACGGGATCCTTTCTTTAAGATCCGCGCCAAAGAGCCTGGTCATTATAGGCGGTGGTGTTATAGGCTGCGAGTTCGCCGGCCTCTTTAATACGCTGGGAACGAAAGTTACTGTCGTTGAATTCATGGACAGGCTTGTTCCAAACCTTTCTTGCGAGATATCAAAAAAACTGGAACTATTGTTCAAGAAGAGAGGCATAGAGGTATTTGCGTCATCCGGCGCGGAAAGCGCCGAAAAGAAGCAGGGTGTCGCTGTTAAGATATCCGGAGGAAAGGTGATCGAAACCGAGAAGGTGTTCGTAGCTGTCGGCAGGACCCCCGATATTGAAAGCCTGGGTCTTGCGGACTGCGGTATAAAAACGGAAAAGAACAGGATAGCCGTAGACGAACACCTCATGACCAGCGTAAAGGGTATATATGCCATCGGGGATTGCGTCGGCGGGCCGCTATTGGCGCATAAAGCTTCGTACGATGGTATTCTCGCATGCGATAACATCCTTGGCGATAGTCGTAAAGTAGATTACTCCAATGTCCCCAATTGCATATGGACCGATCCGGAGATCGCCTGCGTAGGTTTGACTGAGGAGGAGGCTAAATCGAGAGTATCCGGGGTAAAGATAGCTAAATTTCCGTATCTTGCTTCGGGAAAAGCATTTCTCATGGGAAAACCTGAAGGGTTCATCAAGATCATCGGCGATACGGCGGGTAATGTACTCGGGGTAGAGATATTCGGCGCGGGGGCTTGCGAACTGATAGCCGAAGCCGTATTGGCTAAGACGATGGGCATAAACATAAAAGACTGGGCAAGGGCCGTGCACGGCCATCCTACGTTGTCAGAGATAATCCAGGAAGCCGCGCATATATTCTGCGGGACTCCGATACATAGTATATGATACTCGACCTTGGGCTTATAGATTACGAAGCTGCCTGCAGGATACAGAAAGAATTTGTAGCTAGAAGAAAGTCCGGTTGTATAGAAGATAGCATCGTCCTGGCAGAACATAAAGCTGTCTTTACTATCGGCAGGACAGGGTTGTCAGAAAACCTCCTTGAGCGGGAAGACGTCCTGCGCGAGTCCGGTATTAAGGTCATCAGGGTCGATAGGGGCGGAGACATCACATTCCATGGTCCCGGCCAGCTTGTTATATATCCTATAGTAGACCTTAAGTCGAGGGGCCGGGATATGCATAAATATATGAGGGATCTTGAAGAAGCCGCGATAAGAGCTCTGCGAGATTACGCGGTATTTGGCGAAAGGATCCATAGTAAAACCGGGGTATGGATAGGGGAGAAGAAGATCGCTTCTGTCGGCGTTGGCGCCAGTAATTGGATAACGTTCCACGGCATAAGCCTTAATATAGACTGCGACCTTAGTTTTTATAATATGATCAACCCATGCGGCATGAAAGGCGTAAAGATGACATCGCTTGGAGCTATATTGAACCGGGGCGTGGCCATGGATGGCGCGAAAGAGCGCGTAATACCGTATTTTATCGATATTTTCGGGATAGAAGGACAAAGATATGTACATAGAGAAGAGACGGCCCTCGTGGCTTAAGAAGAGGCTTGTGCTGAGCGACAACGTCAAACAGATGAAGTCCATCCTGTCCGGCGTCGATACGGTATGCGAGTCGAGCCTCTGCCCGAATTTAAACGAGTGTTATTCAAGGATGTTCGCGACATTTTTAATTCTTGGGGCCAACTGCACCCGGGCCTGCAGTTTTTGTTCGGTTGATAATAACGTCCCAAAGGCCGTGGACCCTAAAGAGCCCAAAAAAATCGTCTCGATAGTGAAGAAGATCGGACTTAAATATGTTGTTATAACCTCGGTCACTCGCGATGACCTGCCGGATGGAGGCGCTTCGCAGTTTGCTAGGGTGGTCCGTTCCCTGAAGAGATACCGGCAGGACATAAAAGTAGAGGTGCTGGTCCCTGATTTCAACGGGAATAAAAAATCGTTGGAGAAGGTCTTTGATGCCGGGCCCGATATTTTCGGGCATAATACGGAGACCGTAAAACGGCTGTATCCTCTCGTAAGGCGAGGGGCGGATTATACCAGGTCCCTGGATGTCTTAAGGGCCGCAAGAGATTTTCCCGGCAGGCACCTTGTGAAGAGCGCTTTGATGCTGGGGCTGGGCGAAACGGATGACGAGACAATAGCTGCAATGACGGATATCAGGAAAGCCGGGTGCGACATATTGACTATCGGGCAGTACCTGAGGCCGCGGATGGCCAATATGCCTGTAAGCCGTTATTTAAAGCTGCCCGAGTTTGAGAAGTTTAAACAGATAGGCCGTGGGCTCGGGTTCAAATATGTAAGTTCCGGCCCTTTTGTCCGGAGCTCATATTTTGCGGAAGAGGCGTATTTCAAATGCATTAACGCTCCCGGCGTCGCGGACGAACGAGTCTGCGGCATAATGATGCTGGCCAGGCTGTAAATACAGGAGGAAGAGATGACGGACGTAAAGCTGCCTCCCATAGCGGAAGGCGTGGATAAAGCCAGTGTGTCGTACCTGCATCACAATGCGGGTGATAATGTTAAATCCGGGGAAGACCTTATAGAGTTTGTTACAGATAAGGCGACTTTCAACGTGCCCGCTCCCGTATCCGGTTTGCTTAAAGAAGTGCTTGTCAGTGAAGGCGACGAGGTAAAGGTCGGCCAGGTCCTCGCGAGGATAGAGTAGCATGAGTCCCAAGAAAGTACTTCTGCTGTATATATCCGAGCATTCCGGTCATCACTGCGCAAGCCTTGCGATAGAGAAGGCCCTTCGCGCGTTAGAACCTTCCATAGAAACGATGAACATCAATTCTTTCAATTACACCAACCCGATCCTTGAGAAGGTCATAAACAGGGCTTATATGGGTGTTGTAAAACGGACCCCGGAGATATGGGATTATCTTTACGATAATCCGAAAGTATTGAAGAATACGCAAAGACTGAGGCAGATGATACACAGGTTCAATAAGGGCAAATTGAAGACCTTGCTCGATGATTTTATGCCTGATGCCATTGTATGCACTCAGGCATTTCCCTGCGGCATGATAGCCGACTACAAGAAGACCTACGGCCTCGATATCCCGTTGATAGGCGTGCTCACTGATTACGCGCCCCACTCGTACTGGATATATAATAACGTGGATCTTTATGTCGTTCCGTCGGATGCTACAGGCGCCAAGCTGATAGCGAACGGCATTGAGCCTTCAAGAATAGGCTCTTTCGGCATACCCATAGACACGCGTTTCCAGTCGTTTACAGACAGGAATATGCTGCTGGCGCGGTACGGCCTTGACGAGGATGTGCCCTGCGTATTGATCATGGGCGGAACTCAAGGGCTGGGACCTATAAAAGAGATGTCCAGGTCGCTTGACAGGGCATATCTTAACCTTCAGGCTGTCATTGTAACGGGAACGAATAAAAGATTGTATAAGTGGCTTAAAGGCAGGCGTTTCCGAAAGAAGATCGTCGCGCTTCCGTACGCTGATAACGTGAACGAGTTGATGGAGATGGCGACGGTCGTCATTACAAAGGCCGGCGGGATAACTACTGCCGAAGCTCTGGCAAAAGGCGTTCCGATGCTCGTGGTCAACTCCCTCCCCGGGCAAGAGGCGATGAATACCGTATTTTTACTTAGCGAAGGCGTCGCGGTCAGGGCTGAAAGCCCGGCGGATGTGGAAGCGATCCTCGAGGAACTGTTGTATAACAAGAATAAGCTTAAGGCTATGAGCGATAAGGCCCGGTCTCTTGCCAGGCCGGACAGTTCTGTCAACATAGCCAAAACCGTCCTCAAACTGATCCATAAAAGATAATGCTATACATTTTATACAGAATCGCCTATTTTCTCGCGCTGATGCTTCCGCTTAAGGCGGCATACTGGCTCGCCTGCAGGATCGCAGGTCTGTGGTGCCGTATTTCGCGGAAGGACAGGATGGTAATAATGAATAATATGAAGACCGTCCTGGGAGACAGGATATCGAACGACCGGGCAAAAATTCTGACGAAGGAAGTATTCAGGAATTTCGCGAAATACCTGGTAGACTTTTTCCGATTTTCCCTGATCGACCGGGAATTCATAAAAAAATTTGTTAAAGTGGACGGCCTGTCTAATCTGGATGAGGCCCTTCGGCGCGGTAAGGGTGTCATAGCCCTGTCGGCCCATATAGGTAACTGGGAGCTGGGCGGAGCGGTCCTGCCGTCTATCGGCTATCCGACCAGCGCGGTGGTATTGTCGCATCAGGATAAGAATATCAACGAGTTCTTTAAGCGGCAGAGGCTCAAATGCAGGATGAAGCCTATAGAAATAGGTATTTCGCTGAAGAGCTGTTACGTTGCGTTAAAGAACAATGAAGTGCTGGCCCTTCTCGGCGATAGGGATTTTACGAAGAACGGTATTGCCGCCGATTTTTTCGGCAAGAAAGCGTCCATACCGAAAGGGCCGGCGGTATTCAGCTACAGGATAGGCTCTGCCATAGTCCCCACTTTCATGTTGAGAGAGGATGACGACACATTCAGGTTTGTATTTGATAAGCCGATATATCCGAATACGGACGGCGATGAGAGAGCTGAAACCATCTCCCTGACGAAAAAGATCGTCTCTGTAATGGAGGATTACGTCAGGCGATATCCGACCCAATGGTATGTATTTAAAGACATATGGAGTAACGATGAGTTCGACGTGCGTCCTGATACCGTCTTATAATGAGGCCAGGTCAATAGGCGGCATTGTGAGGGAGCTTAAAGAGAAGGGGTTAGACGTTTTTGTGGTGGACGACGGTTCAACCGACAATACGGCCTCGATAGCCGAATCCCAGGGCGCGATCGTAGTCAAACATAAGGTCAACAAGGGCAAAGGGGCCTCATTACAGGAAGGCTTTAAACATATCTTGAAAAAAAACTTTGACGCAGTCATGATAATGGACGGCGACGGCCAGCACAAGGTATCCGACATAGACGGTTTTTTAAGCAAGATGGAAGAAACGGGCGCCGACGTCATTATCGGCAACAGGATGATGGACATATCTTCTATGCCGTTAATAAGGATACACACAAACCGTTTTATGTCTAATCTTATCTCCATAATATGCGGCCAGAAGATCCCCGACAGTCAGTGTGGTTTCAGGCTTATAAAGAGAGAGGTTTTAGATAAGATAAGGCTGACATCTTCCAACTACGAAATAGAATCCGAGCTCATCATCGAAGCCGCCAAGAAAGGTTTCAAAGTGGAGTCGGTCCCGATAATGACCGTATATGAAGATGAGAAGAGCAAGATAAATCCTGTCATCGATACCTTGAGATTTCTGTTTTTTTTGATAAAGCTGAGTTTGAGGAAATGAGGGGATAAGATGGAGCCGGACTTTGAAAAGACGCGCAATGCTATGGTTGACGAGCAACTCATCGTCCGCGGCATATCCGACAAACGTGTTCTGGACGCCTTCCGTAAGGTGCCCAGGCATGAATTTATACCAACCAGGGACCGCGAATACGCGTATAGCGATTATCCTCTTCCAATAGGATACGGCCAGACCATCTCGCAGCCATATATGGCAGCTTTGATGACAGAATGTTTGGGCCTTAAAGGCGATGAGAAGATCCTGGAGATAGGCACAGGCAGCGGATACCAGGCGGCGATATTGGCTGATCTGGCTGGCAAGGTATTCTCGGTCGAGAGGATCGAGGCATTGGCTTCTGCGGCAAAGAAAGTCCTTGGATACCTGGGGTATAGGAATATTGCGATTACGGTGGGCGACGGCACGCTGGGCCTGGAAGAGAAGGCTCCTTACGACGGTATAATAGTAACAGCGGGAGCGCCTGCAATACCCGATGCCATTATCGGGCAGCTTAAGGAAAAGGGCCGGCTTGTTATACCGGTAGGCGGAAATTTTAATCAGGTCCTCACTATAGTCGAAAAAAACGGCGATTCGGTTAATATTCAAGAAATATGCGGCTGCGTATTTGTCCCGTTAATAGAAGACAAGGGGTGGCCAGGCGCAAAGGCCGGATAAGAGCTGTTAATTTAATTCAGGTAAGTGATATGCGAAAAAGATTAAAAGATGGGCTGGTGCAGGTATACACAGGGAACGGCAAAGGGAAGACTACCGCAGCATTAGGCCTGGCTTTAAGGGCCTCCGGCGCAGGTCTCAAGATATGTTTCTTCCAATTCATCAAGCGCGGCGACTACAGCGAGAAAAAGGCGCTGGCAAATATCAAAAATATTACGGTCATACAATGCGGCCGAGGTTGTTTTGTTAAGGGGAAGCCGCGCGCTAAAGATATAAGATTGGCTCAGGTCGGCCTCGATAGATGCGCCGCGATCATAAGGTCCGGGGAATATGATATTGTTATATTGGATGAGATAAACATAGCCGCAAAGATCGGATTGGTCAGAGTAAAAGATGTCATTGATGTTATAAGCGATAGGCCAAATTTTGTCGAAGTAGTTCTTACCGGCCGTTATTGCCCCGCAGCCATTAAATCACGCGCCGATCTAGTGACTAATATGAGAGATGTACGCCACCCGTTCCGGAAGCACATTCACGCTCGTCGAGGCATCGAATTTTAGAGGGAATAAAAGCCAATTTTACGTCATATGTTAGTTTACAAAAAAGTTAAATTAAACCTATTGACAATTCCTGTATATGGAGTATATTTGTATTAGAAGTCGAAAGGCAAAGGTGCTCTGGTTTAAAAAGCAATTAGGCTTTTTCTTTGAAAGCCAAAGAAGGGGTGAAGGTGAGAATAAACAGCTGTAATATACAAACTGGGAATTCTACAAAGAGCCTGGAGCGATAAGACGGGTTCTTTTTTTATAGTTAATAAGTTTATAAAGTTCTTAACAAACAAAAAAAAGGGGGTAGAATATGAAAAGTCAACTGAAAGTAAAAAAAGAAAGGAAGGGGGTGATTGATATGAAAAAGATAGCGTTTATATTACTGGCGTTAGTGTTTGCCGCTGGCGTAACAGGAACAGCGTCGGCATTAACTATCGACCAGACAAAGTCTGTCACAGCGACAGGCAGCGTTGCCGGCGTTACATCATTGGCTGTAGATGTGACATCTATAGCTTATGGTGAGGGTGCGACCGACAGGTATCCGACAGCTCCTAAGATAAAGCTGACTTACTCCAGTAACTACAATCCGTGGAAGATAATGGTATCTACGAACAATACAACGATACCTATGCAGGCAGACGACGGGTTGTACGCGAAAGGCGGGTTAGTAACCGGCACAGGCACATCGGCCCATACTGCCGCATGTAAATGGGTCACGAAGATCGGGACCAGCTCGACTACTCCGGCTCTTCCTACAGCGACGGCCTACAACTATGTCAAAGATATACGGGATGAAGATGACCCGGCAACAGGCGGAGGTCAGGATGAGTCGTGGGCTGCCGCTTTGGCAGGTGGTTATCCTGTAATAGCTTTTGGCGATGCGTCAGGCAATGGCTATTGCATCGATCCTACCAATAGCGCTCCGGGAGATTTCCAGTACACGGGAGACGCCATTACGGAAGCAAGCGGTGTGGCTGTGTACATAGCTGCCGGATTCGCGACGAATTTCGTCGATCCAGCGATTAAAGCATCAGCCGGAAGTTACGCGACAACATTTGTCTTTGATTTGATTCACGAATAAAAAAAGACAAATGCATAAACATGGAATACGCCCCATTAGAATAACATTCTAATGGGGCTAGACCATGGGAGATAAGGAGAATGGATAACGGCGGCATGGTTCTCAAAAAAACATTTGCAGTATTAGCACTCGGGGCGTTTATGCTTTTATACAGCTCCTGCGTGCATGCCGCCATCTCCGTCGCCCCTTCTAATATAGAGATCGTATTAACTGAAGGGGCCGCGGAGAAAGGTTTTTTTACCGTGACTAACGAAGCGAGCGAGAGCGTTACGGTCAAGGTCGAGCCGGAGGACTGGTTTAAGATGAGATTGGGTAGGGCCGGTATACCGCTCGATAAGTGGCTGACGATATCACCGGTAAAATTCGATATTGAGCCAATGGGGGTTAAAAAGGTAGAATATGTGATAGCGCCGCCGGACGGCGCAAACGGCGAAGTGGCGGCTATGGTTTACTTCGGCGTCACGTCCGATTCCGGCGGGATGAGCATTACAAGCAGGAACGGCTCTTCTATATACGTAGCTGTTGCCGGCACATTCAACCTCGACTGCGTCATTAAGAACGTGTCGGTGCAGAAGAAAAAGACGAATGCCGACGCGCCGGGTAACGCAATATTATTTATTATAGAGGTGGAAAACAAGGGCGACGTCCATGTAAGGCCTACAGGGAATATAAATATTACGTCCGATAACGGCGGCAAATACGAAGTACCGGTCGTCCGTGGATTCCCGGCATATCCGGGATGTGCAGAGAAATATATGGTAACATGGGACAATGCTGACTATGCCCCAGGCAGATATGAGGCATTGATCACCCTTGATTACGGTAAGATATACAACATTAAAAAAGAGATAACGAAGAAGGTAGCCTTTAATATAGGTAAGGACGGCGGCGTCACTTATTAGCCGCGGCGCATATCCGACCTGTCTTTTTATTTAAACAGGATACGGACGAAGTGTGCCTGGCATAGTTTTTATATTTAGAAAGTCTTATTTAATCACAATGGGGGAGATGAGATAAGGTGCGCATGATATTGAAGAAGTTACTATGCATCACGCTCACTCTGGCGATCCTGTTCCCGTTGGAGATGGTCGAGCTCTCCGCCGTTGACTGGACTTCGCCCAGAGTAAATTCATATACCCCTAACCAGGCTACAGTTAATATTGACCTCGCCTTTGACACACTTCCGGATTTTTCAGTAACCGCGTCAGACCTTCAAGCCGCGAATAATGAGCTAATTCTAGATTATGGGACATCGGGCATTTTTACATGGGATGACGATCTTACATATCCCTGGACACAGCTCCACACCTTAAACCCAGAAGATATGGTAACAGGCGACTTTGACGGTGACGGCCAGGACGAAGTCATACTGGACTACGGGGAATATGGCATCCACATATGGGACTCAAACGGAACCCCTGCCTGGATACAGCTCCACACCTTAAGCCCAGAAGATATGGTAACAGGCGACTTTGACGGTGACGGCCAGGACGAAGTCATACTGGACTACGGGGAATATGGCATCCACATATGGGACTCAAACGGAACCCCTGCCTGGACACAGCTCCACACCTTAAGCCCAGAAGATATGTTAACGGGTGACTTTGACGGTGACGGCCAGGACGAAGTCA
>Ga0265297_10000879_pt1 | contig 79375 bp, 74 predicted proteins | sample Munlanlwell13791_FD_192502 | JGI IMG/M metagenome (GOLD analysis project Ga0265297, IMG submission 192502) | Leachate microbial communities from a municipal landfill in Southern Ontario, Canada - Leachate well 137-91 | ecosystem: Engineered > Solid waste > Landfill > Unclassified | place...
TGACAGTGAAACCACCCTATTAAAAAACAAAAAATAAATTCTTGGCGGCCGCGTTTTTCGCAAAAACTCACAAAGATGGTGGAACGAGGGCGAGAACGCAGGACTGCGAAGTCCGCCCACAGGCGGACGTAGCAGGCCAAAGCCGAATCTGGATAGAATCATTGTGATTTCTCTTTAAAATAATTTAGAATATTATCGCATAGGCGACCCTGTTTTTATCCAAAGGATAAAAACAGCCCGCAGCCGTTCTCAAAAATATCATCGCTGCCTTAAGCAGCAGGATATTTTTGAGATATATAGCGGCAAGGGGGTAATATATCTTTTGGGCGAACTTGGTTAAAAAAGGAGAGGGGATGGAGCGATTTTTATTAAAAATTAAAACTATTATTAAATTAAACTTATTCCGAAAAACTAGGATTTTGTTTGTTATTACTGTGTTGTTTCTGTTAGGAACGGCAACTTTGGCTTTTGCTAAATCATCTCAAGAGGAATTGTCCACAGACGATTCTAGCCCGCTTAAAGATGCGGTCATACTTATTATCCGTCACGCGGAAAAACCAACCAGCGGTGTTGAATTATCTCCAGAAGGTGAAAAGCGAGCCAAGGCTTATGTAGGATATTTTCAGAGATTTACAATTGACGGCAAACCTATAAAACTGGATTATTTATTTGCGACAGCCGACTCCGCAAAAAGCCATCGCCCGCGCTTAACCATAACGCCGCTTAGCAAGGCGCTTGGCATTGAAATTGACAGCAGGTTTACGAACGATAATTTTTCGAAATTGGCACAAGAAATCCAGAATCATCCTCACGGTAAAAATATTTTGATCTGTTGGCATCATGGAGAAATTCCTCATCTGCTTTCCGCTCTGGGTGTTGATCCCGAAAAACTCATTCCCAATGCCAAATGGCCGGAAGATGTGTTTGGTTGGTTAATCCAACTGCGCTACGACAAGAACGGACAATTATTTGACATCAAGCGTATTGACGAAAATTTGTTGCCAGACGATTTGAACAAAGATACACTGGCTGCGCCTTGAAATATAATTTTGATTCGACAAAACAGACATCTTAGCGAGGGGACAACCTCTCTAAGCTGCTACTTCCTTGATAATCACCACTTTTAGCTCTATAATACATATCTGTAGATAGAGAGAGGTTCACTTTGTGGCAAATACGCGGGACCCTTACATAATCTTATGAGCGAAGCGAATTAGAGTGTGTTATCCAACCGAGTTCTTAAAATTTTCGAAGAAAATTTTAAGATATACAGCGAGGTTGGACAGTAATTCTCTTCTCTAGCCACAGAGGAGAGAGGATCAAAGCTCTGATTCCTAACGGTAATCAGGGCTTCTTTATTTGTCGTCCTGCTGTTTTCATTTAGCTGCATACAGAGAGGCCGTCCCCTTTTTAAAACCAAAATATCTTGCCATAGCGCCATATTTCTATATAATTCTTTTGGAGAGGTTTTTCCTTGTGGAATACGAGCGTGGCCTGTCTTTTCTACGCAAAGCCCCTTAAGCCTTACGAGCATATGAAAAAATATCTAATATTTATTTTAATAAGTACGATAGTTGTAACGGCTGTTCCTGTTCGAGCTGCCAGCGTGGGGAGCCCGAAAACAGAGGGGCAGGGAAAAATTGCAGTTACAGCGGAGTGGTCGTATATTTTTAACCGTGATTTGGATTTTAAAAAAGCAACACGCCCTGCCGGTGCTGAAAGTTACATACCGGAAAGCTTCCAGATAGTTAAGGGGTATAATACTGCAGCTAAGGTTTCCTACGGCTTGTTTGATGCTATGGATGTATATATAAAATTAGGCGTTGCGGATTATGATTTAAAAGGAGACGTTTACGTAGGTGACATTAAGCATGTTGTAGAAAATTTATCCGGCGCAAACGCGTTTCTTTATGGCGGCGGTTTTAAGTTGGCCCAGGAATTAAAAGACGGATGGATTGTTGGTTTTGATGCGCAATATCTTACATCAGCTAATGATTTAGATTTTCGCGCGGTCAATATAATTTCTGGGGCCACTTCTGTTGCCAAATATATTGACTGCAGAATACAAGAATGGCACGTCGCCCCTTATCTTGCCAAAAAAATTGCAAACTTTACACCATATTTTGGCGCAAAATATTCCGCATTAAGGCTAACCCAGGCCGAACCTAATGATCCAAAGCGCTGGGATGATTTAGTATTTAATGCTGATTGCAATGTTGGTGTATTTACTGGCTTAGACTGGAATTTTGCAAAGAATTTTACGCTAAACATAGAAGGCAGGTTTGTCGACGAAACCGCAATGAGCATTGGCGTAGAATACAAATTCTAGTTTTAAAAAATCTAGCAGTAATTCTGAAAATTGAGGAAATCTGTAAACATATTCGGATAGGGAATAATCTCTCAGATCTTCCAATGGCCACGTACGGAGACCCCCCCCTGGGGATTATCTCTGTTCTTCGAAGTGGATAAAGAAGGGTTCTCTAACCTTTCAAGAGCTGTTTACAGAGAGGCCATTCCCTTGTGGATTTTTCTGTCCTTCTTCCGGGGACCACCCCCGCTATTTAACCCATGCCTTATCTTCTTGAGGTTGAGAATGACAGTGGTACAATATAATTTTATAACTATTGCATATGCAAAAAACAAAGATTCTGCGGAATAAAATTTATCCCTATCTAATTAGTATAGGGCTTGTTTTTTTTACGACTTTGTTGGGTGAGTTTGTTAAAAGAAGACTTGAACCGACAAATATTGTAATGTTTTATTTGTTGGTTGTAGTAATAGTCGCTATTCGATGGGGGCAGGGACCGGCGATTGTAACTTCCATATTGAGTGTTCTTACGTTTGATTTCTTTCTAATCCCGCCATACCTAACGTTAAATGTTCACGATTTCGAATATCTTTTTACTTTTGCAGTTTTTCTGGTGGTTGGAATCATTGTCAGCACTCTAGCTTCGAAAGTAAGAGAACAAATTATTCAGCGCCAGACCGAAAAGCTACATTCAGCGCTTCTTAATTCCATTTCCCATGATTTTAAAACTCCCCTTGCTTCGATTACCGGAGCTTTAAGTGCTTTTTTGGATAGTAACTCAAGGCTTGACGCGCAGCAAGTCAAGGAACTCTTAGAAACAGCTCGGGGTGAATCCGAAAGGCTCAATCTCCTTGTTAATAATCTCTTAGATATGACCAGAACAGAATCAGGAGTGTTACGGATTTCTAAAAAGCCATGCGATTTAAGAGATTTTATGGGGGCGTGTTTTGAACAATTTAAAAGCAGAATAGGCAGTCGAAACATAGAGATAGAGTTTCCTAAAGATATGCCAGAGGTCGCCGTAGATTTTCCGTATATGCTTAAGGCGTTTATGAATATTATTGATAACGCTTTAAAGTATTCTCCTGATGGTTCTCCGGTTGAAGTCGTGGGCTCTTGCATAGGTCGTAAAGTGCAAATTGTCGTACGTGATCACGGTTGCGGGATACCCAAAGAAGATTTAGGGCACATTTTTGATAAATTTTACCGCGTACGAAATGCAGGGAACATATTAGGTACCGGTTTGGGTTTGAGTATTTCAAAAAACATTATCGAAGCCCATGGCGGCTGCATTAGCGCGGAGAGCATTCTTGGTAAAGGCGCCACATTTATTGTAGAGTTTCCAACAGAATAAAATTTATGGCAGAACAAGTAAAGTTACGAATCCTGGTAGTGGACGACGAAAAGTCAATCCGTAATTTCCTTAAAACATCACTTTCGGCATATGGTTATACTGTCTTTGAGGCTGTGGAAGGAAAAGAAGCTTTAATGGATTCTATCGAAAAGCACCCGGATGTCATAATCCTAGATTTGGGGCTCCCAGACATGGATGGCAAAGAAGTTATTGTCAAGATACGAAAGCGAACAAAGACACCGATAATAATTTTATCGGTTCGGGATGATCCGTCAGAAAAGATCGCTGCCTTGGATGTGGGGGCAGATGATTATCTTACTAAGCCTTTTTCAGTCGGAGAGCTTTTGGCGCGCTTAAAGGCGGTTATGAGGCGTCTTGTGCCGGTTGAAAAAAATGAAATATTAACTTCCGGAAAACTTAAAATGGATATTACAAGGCGCCAGGTAAATCTTAATAATAGTGAAGTCAATTTATCACCTACCGAATATGACATTCTTAAATTGCTGATTTTTAATGCCGGTAAAGTAATTACTCACAAACAGATTCTTCGCGATATATGGGGCAAAACAGAGGATTATGAGGGCATTTTGCATCTGCTACGGGTAACAATAAGTAATTTACGCAGTAAAATCGAACCCAATCCCGACCGACCGACTTATATCCTCACAGAACCAGGCGTGGGGTATCGCCTACGTTCCGATGACTAACCATTCATTTTGACCTTTTTTTGACTTGTCCTTTCTTTCTACCAAGCGTATCGTAAATTAGATAAAAATATAGGTTTTTAATTAAGCCAGAGTGTTTTACCTCTGGTTTTTGTCTGTTTAGAGCTTTTGTTAGGGAGGCTGCAGACCATGAAAAAAATAAAGAATCTTTATAATGTGGCGCTTGGGATTTTTTTTGAAGCGATATACGTAATCGTAATTATTGGCATAGGGTTTGTATTTGTATACGCAATTAAATTGATAAGATGATACTTAAGCCTCACTTAAGCGACATTAAAAATATAGGCTATTATCTGGGCAGGATAATTCTTGGTATCGGTTTTACAATGTTCTTGCCGTTCATAGCAGGGCTTATTCTGTTTAAAGAATCTAATCCGGCATTTGATTTCTTAATTAGTGCCAGTATTACCATATTCATTGGTTTGATTTTAAGTTGGTTATGTAAAACCGATAAAAACTTACATACAGGACCGGCCATGGTCGTGATTGCTTCTTCGTGGTTGGCGGCAATGGCTCTTAGCGCTATACCGTTAATTCTTAGCGGCCACTATAAATCATTTCTTGATGCTTGCTTTGAGACTATGTCCGGTTTTACTACAACTGGGCTAACTCTTGTGCAAGATTTAGATCATCTTTCACGAACGCATAACCTATGGCGTCATTTAGGGCCTTTTTTGGGAGGACAAGGAATAGCTATTATCGCGATTACATTTTTACTCGGCGGTACCAACGGTTCACTGAATTTATATCTCGGAGAAGGTCGTGACGAAAAATTAGTTCCTAATGTAATGCATACAGCACGTTTTATTTGGGCTATTAGTATAGCATATTTGATTTTAGGAACTATTGTTTTGGGGCTGATAGGGATGTCTATAGGATTAAAGCCGCAAAGTGCGTTTTTCCATGCCATCTGCATATTTATGGCCGGATTTGATACGGCAGGTTTTGCTCCTCAGTCAACTAATATCCTTTACTATCACAGCCTGATATTTGAAATCGCCACAATTTTCTTTATGGTTATGGGATCTCTCAATTTTAATTTGCATTATCAGATTTGGACAGGAAATTTCAAAGAAATATGGAAAAATATAGAAACGCGGACATTTTTGCTTATACTCATGATTGTTTCTTTGATTGTCATGGCCGGATTAAAACGATTGGGAGTCTATTCGGATGGGGTGATGCTATTTCGTAAGGGGTTTTATCAGATTATTTCGGGTCAAACCACAACCGGATATGTAACGATATACGCCCAGCAATTTTTTAAAGAGTGGGGGGATTTAGCTTTAACCGGAATTATTATCGCTATGGCATCGGGAGGATGTGTGTGTTCTACGGCAGGCGGCATTAAAATGTTACGTATAGGAATTATTTATAAGGCATTAAGACAAGATATAAAAAGTTTTATGCTTCCGCCAAAAGCCGTTTTTGTACAAAAGTTTCATCATATAAAAACTATTCTTGTAGAAGATAAACAAGTACGAGCAGTATTAATTGTTACCATGGGATATTTTTTTCTTTATGGATTGGGTACTCTTATAGGTGTAGTGCTGGGATATCCTTTTCTGGAATCTCTTTTTGAATCAACTTCTGCAGCTGGCAACGTTGGGCTCTCCTGTGGCATAACTGATGCAAGTATGCCGGTAATTTTAAAAATCACCTACATCATTGAAATGTGGGCCGGCAGGTTGGAGCTGATGTCGGTTTTTGCGCTTGCTGGATTTTTCGTGTCTTTAGTGAAGGGGAAATAAAAATGAAAAAAGTTGTTCTGTCCGGCATATTTTTTATGTGGCTTATTCTTTTGAGCTATAACTGCCATGCTCAAGCGATGGTGAGCTTAGACTTACTGAATAATACTAAAAAGTATGATGGTAAGAAAGTTCTTTATAAAGGTGAAGTTGTAGGCGACATTATGATGCGCGCCGATCATGTTTGGTTGCACGTGAATGATGGTAATATTGCGATTGGCATCTGGGCTTCAAATGCTTTAACTAAAAATATTTCTTATGCGGGGGATTATCAAAAAAGAGGAGATATCGTAGAGGTCTCCGGAACATTTCATCGCAGTTGTGCGGAGCATGGAGGCGATCTTGATATCCATGCTGACATTATAAAGATAATTACCTCCGGAGCCATTGTTATTAAACCAATTAATAACAAAAAGATTTACCTAGGGGTGGGTCTGTTAATAATAGTTCTATTGTTGTATGTATTAAAAAAGTTTTTCCAAAACAAAAAACAATAATTCCGCTTATTACAATCAATATAATGAATACAGCATCAAAGGAACGGATTTATCGTCAATGTCCAGCTTAACGGAGGCAGATATTCCTATCCTATAACAGTACAATAATTTGCATAATTTCCAGCCCAAAATAACCGGACAAAGCGGACAACTTTAGCGAGGGAATACCTCTCTAAAACCCAAATATCTTGCCACAACACCACATTGCCTATATAATTCTTCTATATAAATAAAGAGAGGTTTCCCCTCGCGGAATACGAGTGGGGCCCCAACTTATTCGAGTTTTTGTAAGTTCTTATAATTTATAAAGAAGGAGTAAAAAATGTTATATTATCAACCAACAGATGAAAATTCCTTGCGTCATTTGTTTGCTTGCGCTGAGGAGATATTGAAAATTTCATATTTGGGGCAAGTGCCTAATGAATACGGATATGATGATAGCCCTGATTGTTTGGTGCTTGATAAGCGAAATGAGGATAGGTATGAAATAAAAAGGTGTGAATTTAAATGGGATCTCAAAAATGGAAGTGCCGATTTCGCGCATAATGGTAAGTTTGATATCGCGATTATATGGGATTTGCCAGGACATATTCCCCAAGAAAAGCTAGAAAGTGAATTGAGAGAAAATAATGGATGTACAGAGATAATTATTTTAAAAGAAAAACAGAGTTTTTATAAATTGAACTTATATCCTACAAAAATAGAAGAAATAAAGAAACAGTTATTAATAAAGGAGTTAGACAAGTTTAGAGAAAAAATTCTTGGCCTAGAGTTAGCAACAGTTCACGCGGCCTATATAGCGGCTAAACGAACTAAATTTTCGCTAGATGCGGTGTTAGGCTATTTAACTAAGAAATTCCCAGAAGTGGAAAAAATGGCTCCCCAAGGTAGGGCGAATGTCGTTACTGCTCTTGTCCAAATGAAGTTAATAAAAAGACTACATGGAAGATATTATCAGTGGTCAGGAAATATTTCTCCTGCTCGTGCGTCCGCAGAGATTGAAAAAATATTACGTGATAACTTTGAGGTAGAAATTCCTAATATGAATGGTGTGGATTTTACATCTTTAATAAAGAAGAAAAGAAGAAAAACCTGAACCAATTGAAAAAGGCTATTTTTAACGCCTACTATACAGAAATAAACGAGGGATTATCTCTCTAAAGTTGCAATATTGAGCATATATCAAGGTAACTCCTATGTATAAGCTTTATTAGTGAGCAGAGAGGTTTCCCCTCGTGGTATACGAGTGGGGCCCCAGTAATTCTCTTCTCTAGCCACAGAGGAGAGAGGATCAAAGCCCTGATTCCTAACGGTAATCAGGGCTTCTTTATTTGTCGTGCTGGTAAAGACTTACGGCGTTCAATCTATTGGTTTCATAATAAAAATTCCTACCCGCAAGCTGTTTTAAAAACCCCTCTGGATTAAGCCAATTCTACGCCAAAATAAGCAAATTTATCTCTTATTTAATGATGGCTATTTAATGCTAATATCGGTAATATTTTACGCTATTTAAATTCTCATTTAGCTGTATGCAAAGAGGTCGTCCCCTTGTGGATTATGTCTGCCCTTCGTGAGGGGATTGTGAAAGATTTTCTGACCTTGCTTGAGCTGTAAACGGAAAGGTCGTTTCGTTTACCTAATTTTTCCTTTCCCCCGGTACATTAGGCATCTTTTAAACATGGTAATAATAGGATACGATATCTATTTAAATAAAATACTTGACATACCATACCCCTCTATGGTATACTTCAAATATAACAATAAAAGGAGGACAAAAATTATGAAAGAATACCCAAGTCACACAGAGAGTATAGTGGCATTAAAAAGGATAGAAGGCCAGGTGCGAGGAATCCAGAAAATGATTCAAGAGCGTAAGTATTGCGTAGATATCCTAAATCAGATACATGCAGTGATGCGAGCGCTTGCTTCTGTAGAAGACAAAATTCTGGAGAGACACTTTAACGGTTGTGTAAGCGAAGCCATGCGGGGCAGGTCAGGAGTTGCGCCTGCAAAAAAGCTTGAGGAGATATTGCATCTTATCCGGCAGTTCAGAAAATTGTAAGAAGATTTATGTCCTATAAATCATTAATAGTCTTAGTTTTAATAGTTTTATTCCCTATATCTTGGGTTTATGCCGGTTCTGATGGGTTTTTCTATAAAGAGGCGAATCTTATAACAGGCTATTCTAGCCGAGATGGCTGGGTTGACAAGAATGGGATGATGAACAGTTCTGTAGGTTTTGAATTGTTTCGCAAGTTTTCCGGAGATTACGGTGATTTTCTTACCGCTGACTTACAGGTGCGCGCCGCCTACGACAGTACAAAGAATTCCCATGAAGCATGGGGGGCTGAGATTCACAACGCCTGGTTGGAATATAAGTTTTCTCAATATGTGAAAATAAGAGGAGGTCATTTTGCGCCTTCGTTTGGGCTTGAGCCGGTAGTAGATACTCATAGCACGCTGCTGCAGACTCTATCTGAGCAGGATATTGGATTTAAGAAAGACTGGGGTATGCAGATGCGTGGATCGTTTCCAAAGTTTGATTATGAAGCCAGCATGCAGATCGGCTCTGGTATGAGTATACGCCGCCAAGACGATAGTTACCTGGCAACGTTAAGAATAGGAACGTCTCGAGGTGGAAATTTACAGGGCGGGCTTTCATTATTGTACGGCCGCACCTTGGATAGCGAAGGCATGCGTACTTTCCCCAAGAATAAACTATTGTCGCCTGATGCGGTAGGTAAGAAAAGAGTAGGCTTGGATGGGCAGTATCTTTACGGGCCGTTTCTTTTTAAAGGAGAACTCGCTTACGGACGCGATGATAAAAATGATGTCATAGGCTATCTGACGGAAATAAATTACACGCTTCCTTCGCATCAGAATATAGAACTTGAATTGCAATATAAATCATGGATTAATGATATCCATACGGCTTCCAGTGACGAGCCTGTGCTTACTTTGGGGGCAACATGCAGGTTAAGCCAGTCGACAAAGTTAAGCGCGGCATTTACGCATGATTTTGGTATGATGGATATGAAGCCGGAAGATAGATTTGTGCTGCAATTTTATTTCTTAGGGGGCTAAGATGAAAAAAACATTTAAAATTCTACCGATTTTTGTCATATTGATTTTATTCGCTGGTTCTATCTGGGCTGCGGTAGGTTGCAGTCTTAATGACCCTGACCGCGATGTTAAGAGGATTTTTTCGGAGTCTACGGGTTATAAAACTACATTTGTTACTATTAAGGAGGCAGGCGGAGAGGCATTAAAGAAGCAAGTAGAGGAGAAACTTCAGGATAAACTTGAGCCAGTGTATGAGGGCCTTGATGTTCCTTATGCTTTTTATACTGTGCTAAAGGGTAAAAACAAGATAGGTTATATTCATGGTGTAAACCAGAAAGGCGAGTTCGGCGGGATGCAGCTTATTGTAGCCACTGATTTAAATGGCCGGATAGTTAATTTTTATTACCAAAAGATGTCTTCTCCGGAAGCCGGTAGATTTATGAATACTAAATTTACTTCTCAATTTAGCGGCTTAACCCTGGATGATTTTATTAAAGGAAATATTTCCGTAAATGACCCCAGCGCAAATAGCCGGGATGATTTCCGGGCGACCTTGCGGGGATTAAAAAAAAATATGATTATTTTTGATCTGTTGTTTTTGCAGAAGCAGAAATAAAGGAGGACAAGATGAAGAAAATATTATTGGTCTTTGCATTGGTTTTTGGTATATCCATATGTTTTTTTCTCTACGGCTGCGCCAAGAAGCCGGAAATTTATGGCAGCAGGCTTGGCCAGATGAAAGCTACTCCTGTGGCAGAAATTTTAAAGCAGCCAAATCAATATATCGGCAAGTCCGTAAGGGTAGAAGGAAAAATTATTCAGGAGTGCCCCGCCGGAGGCTGGTTTATACTTAAGGATAATACAGGAGTCATTTTCGTTAACCTGCATCCTACGGACATAGCCATACCGCAGGCGGTAAACCGTAATGTAGCGGCGCAGGGTAAAGTAAAAGAAGAGGATAACCAGATTTCCGTTATCGGGGGAGGGGTTGAGCTTAAATGAAATTCATTTTCTTAGCCTATAAAAATCTGAAGCGTAAGAAAATCCGCACAGCCTTGACTGTGGGGGGCGTAGCGGTGGCAGTCGCAGTATTAGTCAGCCTTTTTGGTTTTGACGCGGGGTATCAAAATGGATTAAATAAGGATATTGATAAATTGGGTTACCATCTTTTAGTTACGGCTAAAGGCTGTCCTTATGAAGCGGCAACCTTGATGCTTAAGGGTGGCGGAGGCTTACGTTATATGGATGACGCAGTTTATAAGCGCATAGCAGAAGATAAACGCATAGATAAAATTTCGCCTCAGCTGGTTTCCAGCGTTTATAACCAGGAGGGTGGTCCGGATAATCGCGGGGCGTTTACTCTTTATATGGGCATAGAGAAATCTTACATTGAGCTAAAGCCCTGGTCGAAGTTTAAAGCCGGCGGATGGTTTTCTGGGCCGGATGCGGATGAGGCGATTATGGGTTACGAGGCTGCGGAATTGGAACAGAGATTGGTAGGTGATAAGATTTTTGTTTCCGGTATCAATAAGGTGCTTACCGTAAAAGGGGTATTTGAGCGTACTGGCACACAGGATGACGGGGTTATTTTTGTTCCGCTTGCTACCGCGCAGAGAATATTTAATTTACCCGGTAAGCTTACCGGTATCGGTATAAAACTTAAAGATATTCAGCAAATAGGTGATGTTGAGGAGTCACTTTATAACGAACCCGGCATTCAGGTGGTTAGCCTTGCCCAGGTGCGTGGTACCATACTTAATCTCGTGGCTTCTGCCCGGGCAATGGCCAATTCTATAGCCTTAATTGCTATTTTTATTGCGGTTATCGGTGTAACCAACACGATACTGATGTCGGTTTTTGAACGTACGCGCGAAATAGGCGTAATGAAGGCATTGGGAGCTTCGGCCGTGGATATCTTTAAGGTAATCTGGGCGGAAACAGTGCTTATCTGTGTATTCGGCGGATTATTTGGAGTGATACTTGCTTCTCTGGGAAGCGCTATCGTAGAGAAGATCATTCGTCACACCCTGCCTTATGCGCCGTCAGGGAAGCTCGTGTTGATTAAACCAGAATTTCTTTTGATTGCCTTTTTTGCCACTGTGGTTATGGGTTTGATAGCCGGGGCATATCCGGCATTGCGGGCGTCGCTGATGAAGCCGGTAGACGCGATTCGCTCGGGAGAATAGCCATGAAAAACTGCATGATTAAAACCAATAAATTGACTAAAGTTTATAAGCTCTTGGCCGAAGAGATTTATGCGGTACACGATGTTGACCTGGAGGTAGCGGAAGGAGATTTTGTAGCCATTATGGGACCATCAGGCTCAGGTAAAACTACATTGCTTGACAGTCTTGGATGTTTAACTACAATTACAAGCGGAAGTTTAAATATACTCGGTAAAGATGTTTCAAAGGCAAAAGAGAACACGCTTGTTTCAATGCGCCGTCAGTCTTTAGGTTTTGTGTTTCAGGATTTTCTGCTTATCCCTACGCTTACAGCTATTGAGAATGTGCAGTTGCCTTTGCTTTTTGCGCGACTGCCGCGAGAGGCCAGGCAAGCTAAGGAATTATTGGAAAGTGTAGGCCTTGGGAAGCGTATGAATCATTTGCCAAAAGAACTCTCCGGAGGAGAAAAACAGAGGGTGGCTATTGCCCGTGCCCTGATTACTTCGCCAAAGATCCTTTTTGCCGATGAACCAACGGGAAACCTGGACACAAAAAACAGTAATGATATTTTCAGCCTGTTAGCGGACTTAAACAAGAAGGAAAATCTAACCATTATATTGACCACGCATAATCCTAAGCTTGGCTCGCAAGCAGCCAGGGTCATTTATCTTAAGGACGGTAGGATTGTTTCACGCGAAGATTCGTCTTTGTGCGTTTAGGTAAGTGGGTGCAGATGTCTACCTAAGAGAGACTGTCATTTTATATCTATCTACGCCTCAAATAATTACTAAATTTTCAGCCAAAAACAACCGAACAAACGGACATTTTCACGAGAGAATAATCTCTCTGAATTACGGATTTCTTGATAATCGCCGTATTTAGCACTATAATGCATACCTATAAAAAGCGAGAGGTTTCCCCTTGTGGATTTTTCTGCTCTTCTTTGCTGGATTACCCATATAAAGTTCTTGACAAAAAAACATGCTCTGCTATATTATTGGCATATGCCAATAACTAAAAGAGGTTTGTATGTCTAGGCCTTGCCGGTGTAGAAGAATAAAATGCAATCCCGACACAAATTATTTTAAGCCTCGCGGTATCCCTTTGGATATGCTTGAAGAGGTGAATCTTACCCTGGATGAATTAGAGGCAGTCAGGCTTGCGGATTTTGATGGCCTTTATCAGGAAGACGCAGCTAAAAAAATGGATGTTTCCCGGCAGACCTTCGGTAATATTATAAATTCTGCTCACAAAAAGATAGCGGATGTTCTTTTAAACGCCAAAGCATTAAAGATAGAAGGCGGAACTGTTAAAAAGGTGAGGTAAATGAGTAATTTAATAAAACAGGATCAAGATAGGCTTAAACTATTCAAAAAGTATGGTTACGATATTCCTAAAGCTAGGAAATTCATTCTTACGAAAGCCAAAATTTCAGAAGGGAAAATTCTTGAAGTTGGTACAGGCCGTGGATACATGACGGCTGTTTTGGCTAAGAGCGGTTTGAAGATAGTTTCAATTGACCTGGACAGTAAGGCTCAAAATGCAGCCAAGCTAAAGCTTAAAAGCCTTAAACTTGATAAATATGTATCTCTTAAGAACATGAATGCCGAAAGGTTAAAATATAAAGATAACTCATATGATTGCGTTATTTCAGTAAATTTTATTCATCATGCAAATAATCCGGCTAAATGCTTAAAGGAAATGGCAAGGGTAATGAAAGATAAACTTATTATTGCTGATTTGAATAAGCGAGGCGAGAGGATTATGGAAAAAGTGCATGCTTTGGATGGGCATAAACATGTGGTGTCTAAAATGTCATTGCCGGACGTAAAAGAATATTTAGAGAAAGCAGGATTGGTTGTTGAGGTTTATAAGGATGTTTGTCAAACTATTATTATAGCTAAAAGAGGAGGATTAAAATGAAAATTTGTATTCCAACAGAAACAAATGAAGGCAAGAACGCGGTAGTTTTTGAACATTTCGGCAGCGCGCCGTATTTTACCATCGTTGATACAGAGAAAGATTCTGTCGATATAATTGATAATGCAAATCAACATCATGCGCATGGTATGTGTCAGCCAATGAATGCGTTAACGGGAAAGTCGATTGACGCTGTAGTTACTGCTGGGATGGGTGGCCGGGCAGTTCAAAAGCTTAATGAAGGCGGGATTAAGGTTTATCGAGCTATCCAGGGAACGGTTACGGATATTGTCAGTCAGTTCACCAAAGGCGGACTTGAGGAGATAACCATAGATAATGCTTGTTCTCAGCACGGCTGCCATTAGGAATATTTCCAATCAAATTCTTATTTACCTGTAAACGGAGGGGTAGCCTCCTTATGAATTTGTCTGCCTTTCAATAAGGATACACTTATCAAATTTATCAATCTATGTGCGGAGATGATTTCTTTCTATGGAATATTGCTGTGTAGTAAAGATATCTTTCTGGGATTCATGCGTAATTTCTAAAAGCGTTGATAAAGTGTAGCATTGAGTTTATAATAAAAATATTAGGGAAAGAGATTGTCACCTGAATTTTAAGCGGCAGCATTTTATGTAACAAACAAAAGGGGTCAAATGATTGAAGTCAAAAGCGAAGGTGTAATCCTTGAGAGCTCACGCAATGCGTTCGATAATCAAGCAGTACTAAATCCTGCCTGCGTCGAGGTAGACGGAATAACTCATATGTTTTACAGGGCCGTAAGGCAGGGCGACATGGTTTCTTCAATAGGTTACTGTCAGTTAGTTGACAACAAGGTAGTTAAAAGATTTGAACAGCCCGTCATTTTTCCGGAATATGATTACGAGGAAAAAGGCGTCGAAGACCCCCGGATTGTTTTTTTAAACGGGATATACTATCTTTTTTATACTGCTTATGACGGCAAAAATGCCATTTTTGCTTACGCTACAAGTGCTGACCTTATCAATTTCGTAAAGCACGGGGTAATATCTCCACGCATTACTTATGCCGAAGCGGGCAAATTATTTGGTTGCTCAAGAATAAGGGTAAGGGAGAAATATTTTTTCTTTGAATCATACATAAAAGACAGGCAAGGCGCTGATATATTGTTATGGGAGAAGGATGCCTTTATCTTTCCTAAGAAATTTAACAATAAATTCGCGTTAGTCCACCGTATACTTCCGGGAATTCAAGTGATTTATTTCGATGATTTTAAAGATCTTACCGATGATTATTGGAGGGAGTATCTTAAGAATTTGGGTAGCTACATTTTGTTCGAATCCAAATACAGGTTTGAAAGCAGAAATATCGGTGGCGGATGTCCACCCATTAAAACTAAGGATGGATGGCTTTTGATTTATCATGGCATAGAGGATTCGCCTCAAGGCAGAGTCTATCATGCGGCAGCCGCATTGCTAGACATTGACAATCCGGCTAAAGTTATAGGACGTATGAAGCGGCCTTTGTTTTCTCCGACTGAGAAATGGGAAAAGAGCGGAGACGTCGATAACGTTGTTTTTCCTACAGGAACAGTGCTGAGAGGCGACAGATTATATATCTATTACGGCGCAGCCGATAAGCTCATAGCGGCTAAGTCTGTTGATATCAATGAGCTTTTGGCAGAGCTCAAAAAACAGTAATCGGAATTTTTTATTAAAAATGAATACAACTTTTAAGATTGTTTATTTATCCACTTTCCCTTCCAGAGAGTGCGGCATAGCTACTTTTACTGCAGACCTAACGGCTGCGATGGATGATTTACTCGGACCTGTCATTGAATCGAGAGTAGCCGCACTTAATCTTGATGATGTCTCACGTTACAGCTATTCAAGAAAAGTTATTTTCCAAATAAACCAGTATTCTGAGCAGGAATATATTAAAACTGCTAAAAGCATCAACGATATGAATGAGGTTAAGCTTGTTAATATTCAGCATGAATTTGGTATCTTTGCAGGCGAATACGGTTCATACGTTATTTCTTTCCTGTCGGCGCTCAAGAAACCATCGGTTGTAACTTTTCACAGTATCTTGCCTTCGCCAGAGGAGAAACGTAAGGCGGCAGTCCGTTCGATAGCCGAAAAAGCAAGCGGATTAGTCGTGATGACTAATCTTTCAAGGGAGATTCTTATCCGTGAATATGGGGTAGCTGAAGAAAAAATTTCAGTGATTCCGCACGGCATCCATTCTATGCCCTATGTCTCCAGTGCAAAAAATAAGGCTACGTTAGGCCTTCCAAAAAAGGTAAACCTTTTGACGTTTGGATTGTTAAGCAGAGGCAAAGGCATTGAATATGTAATAGAGGCTTTGCCCAAAGTTGTTAATGCCTACCCGGATATTTTGTATATAGTTTTAGGGGTTACTCATCCGAATGTTCTTAAAGAAGAAGGGGAAAGCTATCGTAAATCCCTAATCCAAAAAGTTTACGATCTTGGGCTTTCTTCTCACGTAAATTTTTATAATGAGTATGTTTCTGTGGATAAGCTTCTTCATCTTTTAAGGTCCGCGGATATCTATATTTCAACTTCTCTCGACCAGAATCAAGCTGTTTCAGGGACATTCTCTTATGCGTTGGGTTCGGGAAGGCCGGTAATCTCCACTCCTTTTGCGCAAGCAAGAGAAGTCATTACTTCTGAGTTAGGGAGATTAGTTAATTTTAGGGAACCGGGTTCTTATGGCGAAGCTATCATGAGCCTTTTGAAAGATTCTTCTTTAAGGGAGCAACTTGGAAAGAACGCATATTACAGGACCCGTAATATGACATGGGAAAATGTTGCCCTTGAGTATTCAAAATTATTCTCAAAATATTCCAGCGATATCGCCGGAGTAAGCGAACACAAGAAAATTCCCCGGATTAATCTTAATCACATTCTTCGTCTTACAGATGATTTTGGGATTATACAGTTCGCCAAGCTGTCTTTACCGGATATTTCATCGGGTTATACGCTTGATGATAACGCGCGAGCCCTGATAGTTGCGTGTTTATGTTATGGCGAATTGGGAAAGGCGTTTAAAGCGGTGTATCCTGAAAGGCAGAAAAGTGAATTGCTCAAACGCATAGAGGTGTATTTAAATTTTATTAAATTTGTTCTAGGCGATGATTGTGTGTTTCACAATTATGTAAAGCCCGACAGGTCAATAAATATCGAGCTTAACAAAAAAGACAACCTTGACGATGCTAATGGCCGGGCTCTTTGGGCATTGGCGGTAGCCGCCACGGCAGATTACTTACCGGACAGCGTAAGGGATAAAGCCTTTTTTTTAATAAAGAAAAGGGTAAAAATGTATAAAATGTTTGAATCTCCGCGGTCAATCGCTTTTTGCGCAAAGGGGATTTACCTGCTTTTAAAAAAAATACAGGAGATTGAAGGTAAGGACTTAAAGGAATTATTGGTTGTTCACTGCGATAAGTTAGTATCGCTTTATCAGGGAGCATCATCTGAGGAATGGCAGTGGTTTGAACATTACTTGACTTACTCTAATGCTGTTTTGCCGGAGGCTCTTATTTTGGGGCACGAACGTACCGGTAATAGGGAATATCTGGATATAGGCATTAAGACATTGGATTTTCTGATAGGCAAGACTTTTGTCGGCAGGACATATGCACCAATAGGCCAGGATGGTTGGCATCATAAGTTTGGAGAGCGCCGCTATTTCGATCAGCAACCAGAGGATGTTTCGGCGATGATCTACGCTCTTGCTACGGCGCATGCGCTAACCGGAGAGGATTCTTATAGAAAGCTTATGCATGAAGCTTTTAACTGGTTTTTAGGTGACAATAGCCTGAAGCAGGTTGTTTATGACAGGATTACGGGGGGATGTTATGACGGCCTGGGAGAGAGAAATATTAACCTTAATCAAGGGGCTGAGTCTACTTCGTCGTATCTGCTGGCAAGGCTTGCTATGGTATAGAAGGGCAATGGCGTAGGTAAATTAAAGGTTACTTAATTTTATTTACTCTAATTATATAAGAGCTGTGCGGGTGATAAATGCGAAAAGTTATTAAGAAGTGGGGATGGTATAAAGTTCTGGCGAAAGGAAATGGATTTAAGGTTAAGTTATTGTATCTTAAGCCGTTTGGGCAAACAAGTTTACAAAGACATAAACACAGGAGAGAGACATGGGTGTTCCTTGGCAGCCAAGAAGTAAAGATAGTAGAAAGGCTTAAGTGGCATCGCTTGAAGAATCCAGGCAAGAATGGATTAAGGTTAATAGAGGTGCAAACAGGGATATGCCATGAAAGAGATATAGAAAGGCAAAGGGAGTAGCAGGCTTTGGCGGTTTTTGGTATCAATTCATATAGCTTTTACGCTATAGTTAAGGCCATTAACCGATGCGCAGGTGTTAATAATTTATTTAATGCTTCGCTATCTTTCAATAAAAGACATTCAAATGGATAAAAACAAAGTTTTATTTGTCCATGTGTATAATTCAGCATGTGACCAAATAGTCGATGTCCGGTGTTTTGAACCAGATAAAACATAACTATTTAGCTTCAAAAGAGTTAGACGATTTCTGGGTAAAAATAACCGGACAAATAGAACAAATTTAGCGAGAGGATATTTCTCAAATTTACCAATAGCTGCCTACGGAGAGGATGCCCCCTCTCGTGGATTATGTCTGCCCCTGGTGAGAGGAGTCACCTCTTAAATTTTACAATAAGCGTCTCTTAGGAATTCCCGTACAACTTTTAAAACCGTTGCTAAGATTTGGTACCGAGCCTATAATATAAGTACGGGTGAAATAAATCATCTCCTGAACCTGAAGAAAATTACGATCGGTCGCTTACGATACTTTTGAATAAAACGCAAAGTATTTAATTAAATAAAAGCTTAAGGTGTTTGATTTTTGAAGCATAGAAACGGCACTGTTTTTACTTAAAAAGATAGGAGAAGAATGGGTTTTTTTGGTTTGATTTTGGCATTTAGTCCTTGGATCCTCTTTGCGATTATTACGTCCGGGCATACCCTGCTGCGGCTTAAAGTAGCCGTTATAGTTTCTTTTATAGCGGTTGTCATACTGGGATTTACAAAGATACACCGGGGTTTTATCCTCTGGGCCGGGGTCGCATTCTTTACCTTTAACCTTATTGCGGTAGTGATAATGAACAACGTCTGGGTTGCAAGGCATATGGGTATTCTGGCGAGCGGGACGCTGGCTACCGCTACTTGGCTGTCGATTCTCCTTGGGCATCCGCTTACGCTTGCATATGCGCGCGCCTCTGTAGAAAATAAAGAGTGGAGTTCTCCCGGATTTATCCGGACGGGTTACATAATGACAGGATTCTGGGGGATTGTATTCTTGGCGAATCTCCTGGTGAATATCGCCAAGTTGTATTACAGCGGCATTGCCGGGTGGATATATGAATTTATGCAGTACGGATTTCTTTTGATCGGGATGCTCTTTACGGTTTATTATCCGAAGCTGCATATAAAGAGACAGAGTATGAGAAAATAGAGGTAGTTCAATGCGCCCCCGGAGCTGTCCTAGTTGCTCTGGTATCTCAGCCGCGAGAAGGAGCCTGTTAAGAGAAGTAAATGATATAGGAGAGTAAAATGAAAAAATTATTTAGCACCGTGTTAGCTCTGTGTTTTTTGGTTTCGATTGCTTACGCGCAAGAGATGAAAGCCGTCTCTGAGTTTGAAGGGGGAAAGCTGTACAAGGCCGGGAAGATAAACGTCCTCGAGCTTCGCGGAAGCTATCGCCAGATGGGCAGGCAGTATGGAGGGCTTCTTAAAGGCGATTGGGAGAAGTGTTACCAGATCGCTTTTGAAAAATATTTCATCGGTAACAACGGCATGACTTACGAGACCCTCGATAAGATCGCTAAGGACTATTTCAGGAGATTGCCGAAGAGATTGCAGGACTTGATATACGGGATGGCAGAAACTTCCGGTATCTCCCTAGAAAAACATATCCTGCTGAATACTCTCGATGCCTGCGCCGAGATATGGGGCGCATACGGCAAGTTGATACCGGGTACCCAGGGCATGGGCTGTTCCGCAATCGTAGCCTGGGGTAAATACACCGGTGGCGGGCCGCTAGTCGTAGGCCGTAATTATGATTATTTATCTTATTTTGAAGAACTCCTGCCTTTTATGGAATGTGTTGTCTATAATCCGAACGACGGCTCCATACCGACAGCGAGTTTTGCGTTCCTAGGCGCCGTGTACACACAAAATGGCATGAACAAAAACGGAATATTCCTCGAACTTAATGATGAGGAGTCGACCGGGGCCATCACCAGGCGCGACCGGGTTCCAAACATGGCCAACCTAATGCTTTTCCTGCTCGACTACCCCACCATGGATGGCATAAATACCGGATTTAACACTACGCTGCCGGATTTCGCCTGCATTATACAGGTGGCCGATAAAGATGCTGCTTATTCATATGAGTGGGCGACGTACGGATTACGCCGGAAAGCGGGCAGCGCGGACGGGCTGCTGGCGGTATCGAACGATTTTACCGATCCGTCGTGGGGACTATGGCCGTCTCCACTAGGAGAGAGCACAGAGAGGCGTGAAAACCTCTACGCCCTCGGTGATAAGTACAAAGGCAGGCTTAATGTCGATACCATGAAAAAGCTATTGGGAATACCTATCGATAAAGGTGGCGCGACACGGCCTAAAAACCCTAAAATCGAGACTTTGTACCAGATGATAGCCGTTCCAGCCGAGCTTAAGTGGTGGATAAACCTGACCGGCTATCAGGGCTGGACCGAGATCAATCTGGCCCCGCTTTTTGCGAAGGAAGAATGATTAGCGGATAAAGGGGCTATCCCTGAACCTGAATTTACGCGGTAATCGCTCTAGTTGGCCTTATAATACAGTCTTGTATTATATAGAGAGGTTTCCTCTCGGCTAATACGAGAGTGACCCCAGTTTTTTCTCTTTGAGAAAAAACTGGCTCCGTAGCCCTTCGTGAAAATATCCTGCTGTTTTAGGTAGTGTGGATATTTTCACGATATCTAGGGGCAAGGAGCTACATATATTTTTGAGATATATAGCAGCAAGGGGCAATGTTTCTTTTCTCAGCTAATTCAAAGAGAGGATCAGAGCCCTGATTCCTAACGGTAATCAGGGCTTCTTTATTTGTCGTCCTTCTTAGAAAGAATGTTTATTAATTTTTCATTTAGCTGTATGTAGAGAAGCCGTCCCCTTGTGGATTCTATCTGTCCTTAATGAAGGGAGTCAAGAAAGCTCTTTATTTTCACTTAAGCAGGAAATAAATATTCTTGCGAAATATTTAAGTTTAAAATAATCAAATATTATATTCGAGTCCTTGTGGGGAGTATTTGATTTTTTAACCCTTTGTGATAATATATTACAAACAGTTTTTGTTGATATAAAATAAATCTCAAGGCAAATTTTATAATGTTAAAATTACATAACAACCCAATCTACATTACTCTAATACGCAGTCGAGCGAGTGACCGGTTGTAGTGGGTGATTAATATTGTTATAATTAATATAAAATTTACTCACCAGAGTAAGGTTGAGAGTCAAATCTTGCGAGGTGGATCGAACAAAACCTGAATAGCATAAAGCTATCGTTACAAGGTGGCAGAGATTTAGTATTTGCACGAGCAGAAAATTTTATCCTATATTATGGATTATGATAAAACCACATATCGACCTATGATATGCAGTCAAGCTTCTGGTGCCTTTACTTGGAGCCCTCTTTCTGGTTTATGGACACTTGCTGATACTAGCCCCGATCAATTTATTTATCCCAACAATACCAGTTGGACTGTAGGCATTGGCACTGGCACAAGTGCTCCGCAAGCAAAATTGCAAGTTATTGGTAGTAATAATCCTGTGCCTGCAATGACGTTTACCTCTGATAGTCAAGCCAACTTTACGATGGATGTTACCGCAGGGTAGGACATGGCGAGTCTTGTCGGTGGAGCACAAATAAATTCTACAGGATCAGGATACAACTTTTTAAGTACAAGAAGTGGTTCTCATATTGTCCTACACGATAGAGCAATTAAATTTGACACTTCAGATTTCTACTACCTATACAGTTAGGGTAGTAGTAAGCGGGCTTACTGTAGGCAGTGAAAGGATGATTATCGATAATAATGATATTGTATCTGTTTAAAGGTTAGTAATTCAGAGAAGAACGTCTGACCCGGCGAACCCACAGGAGGAAGAGGTATGATTGAGACAATAAAAATAGTTAAATTTATTTTTTTAGTATTTCTCTTTATATGTGTGGCATCTACTATCAGAGCAGCTACTATGGTTACCCAGGATATTGGTCTTCGTTTACGTGATGGTGTCGAGAATGTTCCTATGGCAGTTCAACCCGTGGCAGCTTCTACTTCGCCACTTAGAATTTATAAAAACGGAACTATCTATGGTATTAAGCTCGTGCCGATTAATCATCCAGCTGCTACTAAAGTGCATATTAAATTACCTTCGGGTCAGGTTATGGCAATTCAGAGAGGATGTGGTAAGCCGTGGTATACGAACGCTGGCTTAGGGTCTCTAAATTCTACCACCGGAGTATATACTTTTTCTGGAGGTGCTGCCGGAGAAGCTAAACTAGTTAACTGTTGGACTTATTATGCCTGTGGTACTTCTGCTGGTTCAACAGATTGCTTTCCTGCCGCTTCTTCTTGTTCGCATAACGATAATTGGATAGTTTCTCCTTCGTCGCCCGACGGAGCTGTCGCTGCTATTCAAGCTACGGCAAATATGGTTTGTCAGATGCAGGGGTATAACAGAGCGGTTTCCTATCACTCAAAGTCCTGGCCAGCCTACCCCAGCTATACCTCACCAGGAGATAACGTACTCGCATATTGGAATACGAGTAGCTCCAGGTGGATACCGGTTAAACCTGCTAATGCTAGTCCGGTTAACAACTATCAACTACAAGATCTAAAATGTGATTGCAACCAACCTTAGTCATTTTATTCAATGACAAGAGATTTAGTTAGAGCAGCAGACTGCTTATCCTCGGCTCCTATCCTCGGATTTAAACCCGTAAGCAGGATAGGGCTGTGAGTGAAGTCAGGATTTTCCTGGCTGAGCGAGGGCACCTGTGGCATAATCTGGCTATACCCAGATATTGGGAAGGCGGATATATGCGGTACAAATTCCAATGCCACTTGGTGTAGACACCAAAATATCGTAAGCGGGTATTGCAAGGCAAAATAGCCTATCTTGATAGAAAAAATTCGGAAAAATATTGAATTTAACCTAAGGGCAAGAGTATACTATTATACTAAGGATAAATAGGGGGTATTATATGAATACAGAAGAGGCTAAGAAAGTATCAATAGACGAGCTATTCAATAAGCTTTCTTCAAGCAAGGCAGGCCTTTCTTTCGAAGAAGCGAAGAAGAGGCTCGAGCAATACGGCCCTAATGAAATAGCTGAGAAGAAAATTAACCCACTAGTAAAATTCTTAAGCTATTTTTGGGGGCCTATCCCCTGGATGATAGAAATAGCCGCCATACTTTCAGCTATTATCCGGCACTGGGAAGATTTTGGGGTAATTTTTGCGATGTTGTTGATAAATGCTGCGGTGGGATTCTGGCAGGAGTATAAGGCAGATAACGCCATCGAGTTATTAAAGAAAAGGTTGGCGCTTAAGGCGCGCGCCTTACGCGATGGGAAATGGGCTGAGGTACCGGCACAAGAATTGGTGCCGGGCGATGTAATACGTATACGTTTAGGCGATATCATTCCGGCCGATATTAAGCTCACCGAAGGGGAGTATCTTCTGGTAGATCAATCTGCATTAACGGGAGAGTCTTTGCCCGTTGAAAAGCATCTTTCTGATATCGGCTATTCAGCGTCTATAGTTAAACAGGGCGAAATGGATGCTGTGGTGGTTGGTACCGGCTTAAATACTTATTTTGGTAAAACTGCCAAACTCGTTGCCGAAGCCAAAACGCGCAGCCACTTTCAGAAAGCGGTGATTAAAATAGGTGATTACCTGATTGTGATAGCAATAGCTTTAGTGGCGGTTATTTTTTTAGTTTCGCTTTTCCGCCATGAGAAATTCTTTGAAATCCTTCAGTTTGCGCTTATCCTGATTGTGGCTTCTATCCCGGTAGCGATGCCTGCTGTGTTGACAGTAACAATGGCAGTAGGAGCTTCTATGCTTGCCAAAAAAGAAGCTATTGTAAGTAAATTAGTGGCTATAGAAGAAATGGCTGGAGTTGATATCTTATGTTCGGATAAGACAGGCACTATCACGAAGAACGAGCTAAGCGTTAAAGAGCTTAAACCTTTGGAAGGATTCAGGGATGTTGATATGCTTCTATGGGGCAGGTTGGCTTCTCGGGAAGAAGATAAAGATCCCATAGATGATACCATCATTGCCAAGGCTCAATCAATAAGTGAAGTCACAGAAAATTTCGATAAGTATAAAGTAACGTCTTTTAAGCCGTTTGACCCGGTTGCAAAACGCACTGAAGCAAGCATAGAAGAGAGCGGAGGCAAAAAATTCAAAGTAACCAAAGGTGCCTCGCAGATTATTCTTTCCCTTGTCGCCAATAAAGATATAATTTCTTCTAAAATAGAAGGAGCTGTTAATGATTTTGCGGCTAAAGGATACCGCGCGCTCGGTATTGCTAAAACAGATGATTCAGGGCAATGGCAATACGCAGGACTTTTTGCGATTTATGACCCGCCGCGCGAAGATTCCGCAGATACCATAAAAACAGCAAGGTCAATGGGCTTAAATGTAAAAATGGTAACCGGAGATCATATTGCTGTGGCCAAGGAGATTGCGAGAGAAGTTGGCTTGGGAGAAAATATCCAGCCTGCTTCTAACTTCCTGGATAAATCCGATAAGGAGGCGCAACAGATTATTGAGGGCGCGGATGGTTTTGCCCAGGTTTTTCCGGAGCATAAGTATAAAATAGTAGAAGAATTACAGGCGAAAAATCATATTGTTGGAATGACCGGAGATGGTGTTAATGATGCTCCGGCGCTTAAGAAGGCAGACGCGGGCATAGCTGTTGCAGGCGCTACTGACGCGGCAAAATCTGCCGCAGCAATTGTCCTTACCAAGCCCGGGCTTTCGGTTATAATCGATGCGATTAAAGAGAGCCGCAAGATATTTAAGCGCATGAACAGTTATGCGATTTACCGTATCGCGGAGACAACCAGGGTTTTGTTGTTTATGACTCTGGCAATCCTGATTTTTAATTTCTATCCAGTTACCGCCATCATGATTGTTATTCTGGCAATGCTTAATGATATCCCCATTATGATGATTGCTTACGATAAGACAAAGATTTATCCAAACCCGGTAAGCTGGAATATGAGAAGGGTTTTGAGCTTGTCGACTGTTTTGGGGATAGCCGGTGTATTTGCTAGTTTTGGGATGTTTTGGATCGGGAAAGAAATTTTTCATCTTGATCGCCCAATGATTCAAACGCTTATTTTCTTAAAATTAGCGGTTGCCGGACATATGACTATTTATTTAGCCAGGACAGGAGAAGACCCTTTTTGGCATAAACCTTATCCTGCCCTTGCATTAATATTGACATGTGAAATAACTCAGGTTATTGCAACAGTATTTGCGGTATACGGGATATTTATGAAGCCGATAGGCTGGGGATTAGCGCTTTTCGTATGGGGATACGCTTTTGTTTTCTTTGTTATAAATGATTTTATAAAAATCCGTACCGATAAAGTAATGGATCATTTCGGTGTAAGGTTCCGCCGGGGGGTGCAGGCAAGTTAATCGAAACAAGAGATAAGGAAGAAGAGCGCCCTAGTAATAAAAAAATGGGAAGAGGCTTTTGGAAAATGATATTAAAGATAAATAAATAAAAATTTAGAGCTATAAATGCCAAAGACTAAAATAATCTGCACTTTAGGCCCAGCTTCAAGCAAAGAAAATGTTTTGATAAAGATGATGGGTGCCGGTATGGGGGTGGCAAGGTTAAATTTCTCTCATGCCACCTTTAAGGTTCATTTGTCCCGGATACGACTCATAAGAAAACTGAATAAAAAATATCACTTAAATGTCAAAGTATTAGGAGATTTAGAAGGCTATCGCATAAGAATTGGCAGGCTAAAAGCAGGCCAGGCTATCAAGGTAAATAAAGGCCAGGTAGTTTGGTTAACGCAAGAAAATATCTTAGGAGAAGGCAACTTAATACCATTTGATTACAAAGATTCTTTGAATGAGATAAAAAAAGGCCAGCACATTTATATTGATGATGGCAATATTGCTCTTTTAGTCCTAAGGAGCGATAAGAACAGACTGAAGACTAAGGTGGTGATTCCCGGGCTAATTAAAGAACGTAAAGGTATCAATATCCCCGGCGTTAAAATTGGCTTTAAAGATTTAACAGCGAAAGACAAGGAGAGCATTCATTTTTGTATGGAGAATAAAATCGATTATATCGCTCAGTCTTTTGTGAGAAGTAAGGATGACATCCTTGTTATTAGAGAATACCTTAAAAATTATCCGTATAAATATCAGATTATCGCAAAGATCGAAAACCGAGAAGGTATTAAAAATATCAATGGAATAACTAAAGTTTGTGATGGAATTATGGTCGCAAGAGGTGACATGGGCGTTTCAATTCCTATATATGAAGTGCCGATAGTTCAAAAAGAGATAATTAGAAAATGTAACCGGGCAAAAAGATTTGTTATTACCGCTACTCAGATGCTGGAGAGCATGACTGAAAATCGTATACCCACAAGGGCAGAAGTTTCAGATGTCGCTAACGCCATATTGGACGGTACGAATTACGTGATGCTTTCTGCGGAAACCGCAGTTGGCTTATATCCTGTAGAATGCGTTGACATGATGAAGCAAATTATTAAATTCACTGAAACCCATACCAAATAAAATTTTTTGACTGATCATTGGTTGCGAAAGGAGGTTGATATGCCTAAAGATCCGATTTGCGGCATGGAGGTAGAAGAAAGTAAGGCTTTAAAACTTGAAAAAAACGGTGAAACTTATTTTTTTTGCAGTAAGGGTTGTCAGGATAAATTTTTGAATAAAATAAAAGAAAGCAGTGTTAATAAAAAGCACGATTCCGATAAGGAGAAAAAATGATCTATACTTGCCCTATGCACCCTGAAATCGAGCAGGATAAGTTTGGCGATTGTCCGAAGTGCGGTATGCATCTTGAACCAAAGGCTGCTTTTGCCGGAGAAGAAGATAATAAAGAAGCGCGTATATTATCTCGTAAATTCTGGATCGGATTGATGTTGGCTCTTCCTGTATTCTTGTTGGCGTTTGGCGAAATGATTCCGGTTATCAATCTTAAAGCAATTGTTCCTTACGGGCTTTCACGGTGGTTGCAGTTTATTTTCGCAACACCCGTTGTATTGTGGGCAGGAAATATTTTTTTTGTGAAAGCCTGGAAATCAGTTTTGAATAAGAGCCTCAATATGTTTACCTTGATTGCTATGGGCGTGGGTGCAGCTTATGGTTTTAGCACGATAGCTATTATTTTTCCGAATATTTTCCCCGAATCATTAAAACAGCACGGTAAGATCGGATTGTATTTTGAAGCAGCTGCTGTTATTACGGTTCTGGTACTTATGGGGCAGCTTCTTGAAGCAAGGGCGCGTAATAGAACAGGCCAGGCAATTAAAGCGTTGCTTGGCCTTGCCGCAAAAGCTGCGCATCGTATTCGAAAGGGTAAAGAAGAAGATGTTGCCATTGATCAAATTCAAAAAGGTGATTTATTACGGGTTCGTCCGGGAGAGAAAATACCCCTGGATGGTATTATTACTGAAGGCAAGAGCACAATCGATGAATCAATGATTTCAGGTGAACCGGTCCCGGTTGCGAAGATAGAAGGAGATAGAGTTATTGGCGCAACTGTTAACCAGACAGGTGCTTTTGTGATGAGGACGGAAAAGATAGGCCATGAAACCCTTCTTTCTCAAATCGTGAAAATGGTAGCTGATGCACAACACAGCCGCGCCCCCATTCAGAAACTTGCTGATCAAGTTTCCGGGTATTTTGTTCCTGCTGTGTTGGGGTGCGCGGTAGTTGCTTTTATCGTCTGGTCTATATTTGGCCCGCCTCCGGCTTTGGCGTATGCTTTAGTTAGCGCTATTTCGGTCTTGATCATTGCTTGTCCTTGTGCCCTGGGCCTAGCAACGCCAATGTCAATTATGGTTGGTGTTGGAAAAGGCGCACAGTCAGGTATATTGATTAAAAATGCCGAGGCGATTGAAAAGGCCGAGAAAGTAACCCACATTCTTACAGATAAAACTGGTACCTTAACGGCCGGCAGGCCGCAGGTAACCGCTATCATTGCAGCAAAGGATTGGAATGAACAAGCGTTATTAAGTATAGCAGCTTCTATCGAACAGAGCAGTGAACATCCATTGGCCCGTTCAGTAGTTGATTATGCAAAAGAAAAAAACTATGAATTGGCGTCAGTCGATGGTTTTCAATCCGTAACTGGCGGAGGGATTAAAGGTAAAGTTAATGGTAAAGCGGTTTTACTTGGAAAACAAAAATTTATCGAAGATAATGGAATAAGTTTACCCGAAGAATTAAAAAAGAAGTCCGGCGAACTTCAAGATAATGCCGAGACGGTTATCTGGATGGCCGTTGATGGACAAACGGCAGGAATACTCGGGATCTCAGATCCTATAAAAAAAACAACCCCTGATGCTATCCGTGTTTTGCATAAAATGGGACTAAAAGTTGTTATGCTGACAGGGGATAATGAAAAAACCGCTAAGGCCATTGCTAAAGAATTGAGTATTGCTGATGTTTATGCCGGCCTTGAGCCAAAAGATAAGCAGGAGATTGTGAAGAGGTTAAGGAGCGAAGGTGCAAAAGTGATGATGGCCGGAGATGGCATTAATGATGCACCGGCATTGGCAGAAGCGGAAGTTGGTGTTGCTATGGGCACCGGAACGGATGTGGCAATTGAGAGCGCAGGAATTACTTTAGTTAAGGGGGACCTTAATGGAATTGTTAAGGCGCTGCGGCTTAGCCGGGGAGTTATGCGAAATATTCGTCAAAACCTATTTTTTGCTTTTATTTATAATGCGATAGGCGTTCCTATCGCTGCCGGCATACTTTATCCGTTTTGGGGATTGCTTTTGAGCCCTATGATTGCCGGCGCGGCAATGAGTTTTAGTTCGGTATCAGTGATTGGGAATTCTCTCAGGCTGCGCAATATTAAACTATAAAAATAGCGATAAATTTTCAATGTCCGAACGAAGAGAAGCGGGTAAACCTATATAGCTCTTTAAACAGTTACGCAATTTCCAGCCAAAAAATGCCGGATAAATATGAATTATATCTGTGTTTGTGAACGGATATGCCTCTAATCAGGATGTAAAAGTAATCTTTTCTATCCTAATTTTAAAATCTTGTTTTTTATAAAAAATGAGTTATAATTTTTTCGCCTACGAAAAAGATGAATTTGATATAAATTTGGTTCGGGTCCAGAAATAATTTTCTATTTCTGGAGGTTTTTGAGATGGTCGGGCCGCCATCTTGCATGAAAGTGCAGGGTGACGGTTTTTATTTCTGAGGGGGGGGTGAAAGCGATATGGATAATAGTATGCGTTTTATTTTCGTTGTTTTCGGTATTTGCATCCTTGCTGGGATTATTTGTATAGTTTTCGCTGTTTCACACGGAATAAGATAATTTTAAAGGAGAGGCTAATAGAATGAGGCGCATTTTATTGTTTATTTTGCCAATTTTGATTATCGTAGCAGCCGTATTTACGATATTTGGTATATTGCAAGTCCGCTTTACCGAAGAGAATTTCATGGACGATTTGAAAAGGAAAACTAAGGCTGTAGCGGAAAGTATGGAATTATCCGTGCGTTATGCGCTATCGAATAATGATTTACGTTTAGTCAATCGTTTAGTAGAAAAGTTTCAGACAAGAGAACGATTACAGGGTTGTGTTATTTATGATAGAGACGGAAAAATTTTAGCTATCACTGAAAAGTTTTCCGATTGGAAACAAAAAGATAAGCCATATCTTAAAGATATTTTAACTACAAAAAATCCCCGAGGAGCATTAGAAAAGTTTCAAGATTATTCTATCTACAGTTATACCTTACCGGTTCTTGACGATGAGGGCAACGTGGCAGGTTTGGTAGAGGTTATGTATGATACTTCCTATAAGTTTACGATATTAACTGAGTTATGGCAGAGAATAAGCATTACCTTAATAGTTTTGATTGTACTGGTTGCTATAATCTCACTTTTAGTTCAACGGCAAATTTTTATTCTGCCGGTTACCCGGCTTACGGAATGGTTTCAGCATTTTCAAAAAGGAGAAATTGATGAACAACATCCTATCAGCAAAAAAGGAGAATTAGGCAAACTTGCCAGCGAGGTGGAACAGGTTGCGTTAAGCTTACGTGTTGCACGCAGGACAGTTTCAGATGAAGCAGCAGCGCGTCTTCATAAAACAGAGACTTGGACAGAGGCAAAGCTTCGGGACTTAATTCATGCAAAATTGGGCGATAACGCTTTCTTCGTAGTGTCTAATAGAGAACCGTATATGCATGTATTGGATGAAAGCACAAATATGATTAAGTGTATCCGCCCGGCAAGCGGCGTAGTGACTGCAATACACCCTATCTTAGCTGCTTGTGGTGGCACTTGGATTGCCCACGGAGGTGGTAACGCAGATAAGCAATTTGTCAATTCAAAGGATAAATTAGGGCTTCCCCCGGAAAATAATCAATATATTTTGAAACGAGTATGGCTATCTAAAGAGGAAGAGCAAGGTTATTATTATGGGTTTTCAAACGAGGGGTTATGGCCGCTTTGCCATAATACCCACACTAGGCCAATTTTTAGAGAAACGGATTGGCAAATTTATAAAGAAGTAAATCAAAAGTTTGCCCAAAGCGTTTTGGAAGAATTGCCAAAAAAAACCCCATTTATATTTATCCAAGATTACCACTTTACGCTTTTACCTAAAATGATAAAAGACAAGCGTCCGGATGCGATTGTTGCGTTGTTTTGGCATATTCCCTGGCCTACCTCTGAATCATTCTCGGTTTGCCCTTATCAGAAAGAAATTTTAAGCGGTATGCTGGGCTGTGATTTGATAGGGTTTCATGTCCAGAGCCATTGTAATAATTTTCTTGATACAGCCAATAGATTGCTTGAGTCGCGTGTAGATACAGAAAAATTCAGTGTTGTGCGTTTTGGCAAAGAAACCTTTATCCGGTCTTTTCCTATAAGTATAGACTATGTTCAAGGTAAAAATCTTAAGACAGACTTCGAACAAATAAATAAACTTAAAAAAGAATTCAAGCTTGAAGGAAAAATTGTAGCTCTTGGGGTAGATAGAATAGATTATACAAAAGGTATTGCAGAAAGAATGCTGGCTATAGATAGATTTTTAGAAAAATACCCGCAATATAAAAATAATTTTGTTTTTGTGCAGATAGGAGCCCCCAGCCGCACCCACATAAAACGTTATCATGATTTAATTGCTGAGATCGATGAGTTGGTTGATAAAGTCAATTGGAAACACAGGGAAGGAGAATGGAAACCTATAGTATACCTTAAGCGGCATTTTGCTCCGGAAGAAATCACACCATATTATGCACTTGCTGATATTTGTATTGTAAGTTCACTACATGACGGAATGAATTTAGTAGCTAAAGAATATATTGCAAACAAGAGTAATCTACCGGGAGTTTTGATCTTAAGCCGCTTTACCGGCGCAGCGCGAGAGCTGAATGATGCGATTTCGATAAATCCATATTCCATAGAAGAATTTGCGAATAGCATAAAATCTGCTATTGAAATGCCCATCGAAGAAAAAAAGCGGCGCATGGAGAATATGTGCAACATCGTTGCCGAAAACAATGTTTATCGCTGGGCAGGCAGTATTGTCACCGAATTAACTGCCTTGAAGAAAATTTAATTCTTACATTCCGTTAAGAAAAAGGAGATAAGCGATGTCAGAGCTAACTTTATTCCAAAATACATTACGGCAATATTTATATTTCTTTTTAGCTCTTTTACTCGGTGCCATCTTAATAATTATTTTAAAAGTAATTATCCTTAAGCGGATAAAGGCTTTTACTAAAAAAACCAAGACAGATATTGATGAGTTTCTGGTGGGGCTTTTTGAAAAAATGGCCCTGCCCCTGCTTTGTTACTCAGTTTTTTATCTTTCTAGCCGCTACCTTACCTTAAGCCCCGGTATAGATAAAGCAATAAAAATTTGCGGGATGATCTTTGTGACAATTCAGGGCATTCGCTCTTTTATTGCCATTGTAGCTTACGCAGTAGAAAAATATTGGGTTAAGCGGGGTAAGCTAAGTGCTGCAGTCACTCACAATTTTAAAACTCTAATGACAATTTTTAAAATTTTCCTCTGGGGCGTAGGCATAGTATTTCTTTTAGATAATTTGGGTTTTAAAATTTCCGCGGTACTTGCCGGTTTAGGTATTGGCGGAATAGCTGTGGCCTTAGCCGCTCAGACAATTTTAGCTGACCTTTTTAGCTATTTTGCCATATTCTTTGATAAGCCTTTTGAGGTCGGAGATTTTATTGTCATAGGGGATTTCTTAGGAACGATTGAACATATAGGCATTAAGAGTACGCGCATACGCAGTTTAGGAGGAGAACAAATAGTTTTTTCTAATAGCGATCTTACCGGTTCGCGCTTACGTAATTATAAAAGAATGGCTAAACGCCGCGTGGTCTTTACAATAGGAGTTACTTATCAGACCCGGCTTACGCAATTAAAAGAGATTCCCGATATTATAAAAAATGTCATTGAAAATATTAAGGACACAATTTTTGACAGAGCGCATTTTTTTTCTTTCGCTGATTCCAGTCTTGTGTTTGAGGTGGCCTATTATGTACTAAGTCAGGATTACAATAAATATATGGATATACAACAGGAAATTAATTTCGGTATTAAAGAGGAATTAGAAAAGCGTGGCATTGAATTCGCTTATCCTACACAAACTTTGTATGTTAACAAACAATTATGAAGCACCTTTCTGCTTTCCTGGATAAATTAGTAAAAGTTATAGACGGGAAATCCATATATCTCTTTCTGGATTACGATGGTACATTGGCGCCTATTGTCGATAAACCAGAGGAGGCTTTTCTTCCCAAAGAAACCAGAGAATTACTTATAAATTTAGCTAAGGATTGTAATTGCAAGATAGCTATTATCAGCGGCCGCACCATAAATGATGTAAAAGGAAGGGTAAAAATTAAAAATATTATTTATGCAGGAAACCATGGTTTAGAGATAGAAGGCCCGAAAATAAAGTTCAGAGCAAGAATCCATCCCAAATTCCTAACTATGTTTAATTCTATAAAAGACAGCCTTGCTAAGAAACTTTCCGGAATCAAGGGCGTATTTGTAGAAGACAAGGGCTTAACACTAAGCCTTCATTATCGATTGGTTAACAAAAAACATGTTTCTGATGTGAAAACAATTTTTCACGAAACTGTAATTACTTATTTAGCCGGCGATAGAATAAGAGTAAAATCAGGTAAAATGATATTTGAAATAAGGCCGCCGATAGACTGGGATAAAGGAAAAGCCGTCTTATGGCTTTTGTCGAGACAGCAATTTGTTAACAAAAATAAAAATGTATTGCCTATTTATATTGGTGATGACATAACCGATGAAGATGCTTTTTGCGCTATAAGAAACAAAGGCCTCACTGTCTTTGTGGGTTCACCTAAAGAATCTTGTGCGGAATATTATCTTAAATCTACTCAAGATGTTGCCAAATTATTAGGAAGAATACTAGACCATTATAATAGTGATAAACAATGCAGGAATTAATAAGGGCGAAAGAATCTTTCCGGTTTCAGACCAGGCTTCATCTTACAGAACTAACTGGTTTATACGCTTCTAATCTAAATCAGCTTCTATCGCTTATCAAGAAAGTTTCCGGTTCTTGCATTTATCACCATACCCATAGGTTTTTGCAGCAACATCAATATTTATCTCCCGAACCACCTAATGATTTTGCCTATTGGGTAACTGAAATTTTAGGAGAAGTTGAGCTTGGTGAGAAATTAGCAAGTATTGATACTGTCCAATTTTTAACCATCCATGGTTTACGAGAAGCAATAATAGATGTTATTGAAGAGTATCTTAAAAGTAACCGTCTGGCAAAATTAAAATTTGCCAGAGAAAACGAAGAGTTCCACTTTATCAAATCAATTAGTTTTATTTTGCCTACAAATTATTTTGCTTATGATTTAAAAGAATTTGCTGATGTTTTAGGAAAAATAACTATCGATTCTATATATTTTCATATTTTTGAAGCACGTCTAAGATTAGAGCGGCATACAAATGATTTCTCAAACTGGATAGAGACTTCTCTTGGCAATAAAGAATTAGCTAACCGTATCGCGCGCCTAGACCCTTATACGCGTACCTTAGAAGATTTACGCAATACACTTATTGAGATGATTAAAAAAACAATATAATAACAAATGATAAAGTTACAAGATTATATTCCCATCGTTGGGCAGCAGGTTGTTGACGATCTTCGATTGCTTGCTGATAAGCTGAAAGGGAGAGTCATTCAGAATATTAATTCTACTTCGGTAGGCGGCGGTGTTGCAGAAATTCTTAACCGTATGGTTCCACTTTTGCAGGAATTGAGCATAGATGCTCGCTGGGATGTTATTAAAGGAGGAGAACAATTTTTTGAAGTTACTAAAAAGTTTCACAACGCCCTTCACGGGTTACAGGAAAAAATGAATAAAAGCGATTTCGATATTTTTTTGGAAACCAGCCAAAAGAATATCGAAGAAATGAATATTTACGGTGATATTATTTTCATTCATGATCCGCAGCCAGTTGCTTTAATAAAAAATAAGAAAGATAACAAATGGATTTGGCGTTGTCATGTAGATGTGTCTAATCCTGACCAAAAAGTTTGGAAATTTCTGAAAAATTTTGTAGTAAAATACGATGCTGCTGTTTTTTCTGCGCCAAGTTTTTCGCAAAGATTACCTATACGGCAATTTCTTATTTCTCCTTCCATTGATCCGTTAAGTGATAAAAACAAAGAGCTTCCTGAAGACGTAATTAGCGAGGTATTGAAAAAGTACGGTATTACTAATGACAAACCTATCGTCACGCAAATTTCTCGTTTTGACCGCTTGAAAGATCCTTTGGGTGTAATTACGGCTTACCGGCAAGTAAAAAAATCTATTGATTGCCAATTGATTTTGGCCGGCGGTGGCGCAAAAGATGACCCTGAAGGGGTAAAAGTTTTTGAAGAAGTTACTGAAAGAGCAAAAGAAGATAAAGATATTCATATTTTATTACTGCCGCAAAATGATATAGAAGTTAATGCTTTGCAAAGAGCATCGACTGTTATTATTCAAAAGTCGCTCAAAGAAGGATTTGGTTTAACCGTAACTGAGGCTCTTTGGAAAGCAAAGCCTGTAGTGGCATCTCATGTGGGAGGCATACCCTTACAAATAAGACATAAATACTCTGGTTTATTGTGCCATTCAGTTGATGGGGCGGCATTTGCCTTAAAGCAGCTTTTAAACAGCCCGGGATATGCAAAAAAATTAGGCGAAAATGGCAGAGAGCATGTAAAGAATAATTTTTTGCTTACACGGCATCTCAAAGAGTACATATTATTGTTTCTTTCTTTATATTATAAAGATGACGTTGTGTATTTATAAAATAAAAAACACTTAATTTAAATAAGATACAAAACACATATGAATTTAAGCCAGTTCTTAACAATTTTTATATCCGCAATCTTTATTAACAACGTTATCCTGTCGCGTTTTTTAGGTTTATGCCCGTTTGTTGCTATATCTAAACACACAAAACAAGCTTTTGCTATGAGTATGGCAGTTACTTTTATTACTACCATTTCGTCAGGTATAACGTGGCTTATTTACAGGTTTCTTTTATTGCCATTTAACGTAACGTACCTGCGCACTCTTTCTTTTGTTTTAGTGATCGCTACTTTCGTGCAATTGATTGAAATGATAATTAGGAAGGTTAGCCCGGCTCTATATCATGCTTTTGGTGTCTACCTGGCTTTAATTACCACAAATTGTGCTGTATTGGGTGTAGCGGTATTAAATATTGATATGTTTTTTAAAGACGGAAGCCCAATTGTCGGCAGTTTTTATTATTCTTTATTTCAAGGTGTATGCGTTGGGATAGGCTATACATTGGTCATGCTTTTAATGTCTGGAATTCGGGAAAGATTAGATTATTGTGCTGTACCTACAGCAGTGAAGGGCTTACCAATAGCATTTATCATTGCCGCCTTAATGAGCCTTTCTTTTATGGGTTTTAGCGGTTTTCGTTTCTAAATAAGGTGTTAAATGAAACTTAGTGGTTGGATATTTATGATAGTTTCTTGGAGTTTTATTATAGGATTAGCTATCTTTTGTTTCCGGACAGTATTTAGACAAGGCTTTGAAGGCAAGATTCCCAAAAAAACTTCAAAAAACTAAAATAAGAGGTAAACAAAATGATGGCCGATGCGTCTTCTGATTGGGCGGTATTAGTTATTGCAGCAGCATTCCTTTCGTTTATTATTTGCGTTAGGAATTTTTTTGGCAGTCAAAAGACGCTAAAAATGTTTCGGTGGAGAGATTATAAGATATTAAAACAACTTAAGAAATAGGAGATTTGGATGTCAGCTAGAATATGGCAGAATTTAGGAGTGTTTGTTCTAATGGTTCTGTTTTCTGTATTATTTACTCTTATTAATAGTAGAGAGCGAAAAGCGCGAATAAGGAATAATAGAATATAAAAGGCCTACTATGCTTGGGCCTAAAGATATGGACATCCTCAACCACTAAGCTCTGAAAGGATTATATAAATTTTGGTTTGAAAATAACGGACAAAATGGCCTCCTTCGACGCGCTCGCTCCGCTCGCTTGCTCAGGATTTCGCTTGATAGTAGATTAATCCCTTTTCCTGGATTCCACGGATATAATCCGTGGAAAAAATAGTAAGGGGCGTCGTCCCATCGGGCACTAGCCCACTGTCTTCGACATGGACGTCGTTGGGCTCCAGGGTGTTCAAAATTTTGCGAGCCTGCCTGCCGGTAGCCCAACAGGCTGAAAGCCTGGTGGACAGGCAGGGAAATACTTCTCTAAAACCCAAATATCTTGCCATATTGCCTATATAATTCTTCTATATAAATATAGAGAAGTTTCCCGCGTGAAATACGAGCGGAACCCCAGTAATATCGTTCTCCTCCCATAACAGGAGAGGTTAAGGGCTAGAATAAGGATAGGGAATAAGCTTGACAAGTTTAAAATAATATGTTAAATCTTAAGTGATATGAAGCACAGTGTTTGTGCTTAAGAGAATAACAAAGGCGTTCGCAAGAACGCCTTTGTCTATTTTGTAGCACATTTTGGGAATTGATTCGGACAAGGGCGTCCTTTTTGGCAAAGTAATCAGCCAGTAGGGATGCCCTTTCTCTTTTTAGGGTAAGGGTGATGGTGAAATATGGATTTTAGAATATTACTGGAAAAAATAACGCCTGCGCTTAAATATATTGCGCGTAAGCACTTATTTTATAGTTTCTACAGCGAAGAAGACCTTTACCAGGAAATGTGCCTTTATCTGTGGCAGCATTATGGAGGAGGATTGCCGATAGGCATAAATGAGGCTTATGTAATTAAGGGGTGCGAATTTCATATCCAGAATTTTTTAAGAAAAGGCCGGCCTAAGGCAGTAACCGCAAGCCTTGATGAGTTTATAACTCCCGGAGGTTTAACTTTCGCTGATATTCTTGAAGACAAACGCGCAGATTTTCGTTTAAACATAGAGAGCAAGGTTACGATTGATGAGATAGCAAACATAGGTTTAACCGATAAAGAAAAATCTGTACTTTCTTATTTACTTAAAGGTTGCACAATACGCGAAATCGCAAAGGAGCTTGGAGTTTCGCATGTAATGGTTTTAAAGCACAAAAAAGAGATAATAAAAAAATGGCGCAAAAAAGGTTACCAAAAATAACCTAAACTTTCCTGCCAAAATTTCCGCTTAACACATCTATCTATTATTTTATATCAAAACTAAGGTTACCAAGGAGAATGTTTTTTTACTTGTATTAGTGTAGAACGCAAAGGAGCGTAAGCAATGTAAGGTTGTTTCAAAAAACATTGTTAGTGCCTTACGACACAGGCGTCTTATAAATTTAGGAAAAAGACGCCTTTTATTTTTTAGTAAGGAGGATAAAGCAGTATGAAGAAAATAGAAGCAATAGTTCGTTCTGAAAAGGTTGGCGAAGTGCGGCAAGCCTTAGAGAAAATACATTATAAAGGCCTAACGCTTACGCAAGTTGATGGGCATGGTAATCAACGTGGAACTACGCAAAAGTGGAAAGACAAGGAATATAAAATTGGAATTATACCAAAAACAAAAATAGAAATTATTACTGAAGATAAAGATGTAGAAAAAATCCTTGATGTTATTGTTTTATCAGCGAGGACCGGAGAAATCGGTGATGGCAAAATATTCGTGTACACAGTAGATATGGCGTTAAGGATTAGAACAGGAGAAGCAGGGGTGAATGCTTTGTAGAAAAAAGGGGGTTTTCATGAGTTTAAGTAGAAAATTTTGCTTAATCACGATACTTACTTTTATGGGGGTTTTGTGGCTTATCGTTCCGGTATTTGCGCAAAACTCAGCTAAAATTGATACTGGCGATACAGCTTGGGTTTTATTATCTTCTACTTTAGTTATGTTAATGACCCCCGGCCTTGCATTTTTTTACGGCGGTATGGTAAGGCGTAAAAATATGCTTAGTATATTAATGCAATGTTTCATGATCCTATGTGTATTAAGTATTCAATGGGTATTATTCGGCTATAGCCTTTCTTTTCATCCAGGTAAAGGTTTTTGGGGAGGTTTTGGCTGGTTTGGTTTAAACGGTGTAGGATTAGAGCCTTATGCTGATTATGCAGGGACTATTCCCCATCAAGCCTTTATGATTTTTCAGGCAATGTTTGCTATTATTACCCCCGCGCTTATTATCGGGGCGTTTGCTGAGCGGATGAAATTCTCGGCATTTTTAATTTTTACAGTATTATGGGCAACCTTTGTATATGATCCGGTGTGCCACTGGGTTTGGGGAATGGGCGGTTGGCTGCGGAATTTAGGCGCGCTTGATTTTGCCGGCGGAACCGTCGTGCATATTAATGCCGGTATCGCAGCTTTGGTAGCGGCGTTAGTAATTGGCAGAAGAAAGAATCTGGATTCTAATACTCCGCCACCGCACAATCTCCCTTTTGTAGTATTAGGAACAGGATTACTTTGGTTTGGTTGGTTTGGTTTTAATGCGGGAAGTGCTTTAGCGGCAAATGGTTTAGCGGTAAATGCATTTGTGGTAACTAATACCGCAGCTGCCGCAGCCGGGCTATCGTGGGCGCTTTTAGAGTGGCTTCGTAATGGCAAACCTACAATGTTTGGGGTAGCCAGTGGTGCGGTAGCGGGGCTTGTGGCAATAACTCCGGCTGCAGGGTTTGTGGGCGTAATACCTGCAATAGTGATAGGAATTTTAGTAAGCGTTCTTTGTTTTACCGCCGTCAGTATCATTAAACCAAAATTAGGCTACGATGATGCATTGGATGCTTTTGGCGTTCATTGCGTAGGCGGTATTTGGGGCGCGTTAGCTACTGGTTTGTTTGCCTCTAAAGCAATAAATCCTGCGGGTGCGGATGGGTTATTTTTTGGTAATCCTAAACAATTTTTAATCCAATTATTGACGGTTCTCATAACAGTTGCCTATACTTTTATAGCCACCTTTATTATTTATAAATTAGTTAATTTGTTTGTTAGCGTACGGGTTGGCGAAAAAGAAGAACTTATGGGCCTTGACCTTACGCAACACCGTGAAAGAGCGTATACGATATTAGAATAACGCGAATTCACGTTAATTGAATGCGAAGATACGCAAACAAATTCAATTCGCGATAATTCGCGTTTCCGCCAGAGGCGGATCCGCCCACATATGAAAAACGTCAGTGGCGGAAGATTCGCGATCATTCGCGTTATAAAAAAGGAGTGAATATGAAACTAATTATCGCTATCATCCAGCCTTACAAGTTAGAAGAAGTTAAAGAAGAGCTTTACAAGCAGGAAGTCAATCTTATTACCGTCAGCGAAGTGCTTGGTCACGGCCGGCAAAAGGGGATAACTGAAGTTTATCGCGGCGCAAAAGAAACAGGTAATCTCTTACGTAAAATACGCCTTGAAATTGCCGTAAACGAAAATTTCGTAGAACCTACGATAAAAGCAATTGTTAAGGGCGCAAAAACCGGGGAAACCGGCGATGGAAAAATATTTGTATTAGACCTTAAAGAGTGTATTCGTATCCGTACTGAAGAACGCGGGCAATTAGCTATAGGATAGTTTTTCAGCTAAAAAGCGTATAAATAAGGAGATTTTTTATTTATGCTAAAGAAAGTATTTCTTTTAATGATGGCTTCTTTGTTGTGTTGCTGCCTTTCTTTCGCTGACGAGTTAACAAAAGATGAATTGATTCAAAAGCTGACGCAACGCGTTGAGCAATTAGAAAAGAAAGTTGAAGAGTTAAATAAAAAACAAGGCGTGTATGAAAATATCTCTGGTTCTTCAGAGGAAGTTATTCAAAAGAAAGTTGAAGACGCTTTAGCAAAGAAAGAAGAACAATCAGGAGGCCTGGCGAAAGCTTTAAAGAGCATTACCTTAAGCGGATTCGTTGATGCAGCCTATACCTATAATTTTAACAGGCTTAATTCAGGTACAAATACTGCAAGAGTATTTGATACTGAACCGAATAGTTTTACTCTACAAGCGGCAAAAATCGCCTTGGAAAAACTTCCGACCCCTGAAGATAGAGTTGGTTTTCGCACCGACGTTTTATTTGGCCAGGATGCCAAGATAATAAAACCGTATGGCTGGAATACGGATGATGTTAATCTTGAGCAAGCATACGCCGACATTCTATTTCCTCCTGGAAAAGGGTTAGATGTAAAAGCGGGCAAATTTGTTACTCTCGCCGGCGCGGAAGTGATTGAGTCAAAAGATAACTGGAATTTCTCACGGTCTTTGCTCTTTGGTTATGCTATTCCGTTTACGCATACGGGCTTACGCGCAAGTTACCCGCTTATGGATAATTTAACAGGGTTTTTCGGTGTGAATAATGGCTGGGATGACATTAAGGATAACAATAAAGGAAAGTCTTTTGAAACTGCTTTAGCTTACACGGTATCGGATAAATTATCTTTTAATCTTACAGGAATATTTGGGCCGGAACAACCTTCGAACAATCATTCCAATAGGGCTCTTGTTGATTTTGTCGCAACCTATAAACCGTTTGAGAAAATTACACTTAAGTTAAATACCGATTATGGCCACGAAGACGATGCTGTAGCGCCGGGTAAAAACGGCGAATGGGCCGGTATTGCCGGATATATCCGTTATGACGTAAATAATTGGCTTAGTTTTTCAAATAGGACAGAATATTTTAGCGACCCGCAAGGTTTAAGAGTTGTAGCTGGGACGCCGCAGGATTTATGGGAAAATACTTTGACTACGGAAGTAAGGCCGTTTAAAAACATTATCACGCGCCTGGAGTATCGTTATGATGCGTCCAGCAAAGATGTTTTTACTAAAAATGAAACACCGATTGACCATCAAAGTACTATAGCAGCAGAGGCTATTTATATTTTTTAGTGAGCACGTTGTTTCTGCAAGCGTTTAGCACGAAGTAAAAACAACAGTGCGGATTGACCCCGCACCGACCTTGTTCTGGTGCAGGGTTATGTCGAATTCATAAATTTTCCAATGAATGATAATTTTTCCAATTTTCTTGATCCGATTGCAAAAGTCTGGAACAACCAACAAGTATTACCTTATGCCTTGTCTATGCCAAAAGCAAAAATAGATAAGAAAATAAAGCCTTTTAAACGAAATCAGCCTCAAATCCAAGGTTTAAGCCCGACGAAAAAAGTTAAAACAAAAATAATTTTAAAAAAAGGTTACCAAGCAGGCTAAATCTTTACTTATATAGTAAAGGGTTAGAACTATAACCAGAGAAGCACAAGGTTTGTGCAAAAGCTATTAAAACAAGGGTGTTTTAAGGCTATCAGAGCTTAAAACACCCTTTTTTTATAACAAAAACATTAAAGGAGGTTGAAATGGCTAAGAAGACAAAACAGGACATTCTAAAGTTAGTAAAGGAAAACGATGTAAAATTTATTCGTTTATGGTTTACCGATGTGTTGGGGCAAGTGAAGAGTTTTGCTATTACAGATAAGGAATTAGAGGGCGCCCTTGAAAACGGAATGGGTTTTGACGGTTCTTCTATCACTGGTTATCAGGATATAGAAGAATCCGACATGATCGCAATGCCAGATCCGGATACTTTTGCGATTTTACCCTGGCGGCCAAGCGAAAAAGCCGTTGCCAGAATGATTTGTAACGTGTTAAATCCCGATAAAACCCCGTATGAGGGTGACCCGCGTTATGTACTAAAAAGAGCACTAGAGCGCGCAAACAAAATGGGGTTTGACCATTATTATTTAGGGCCTGAATTAGAGTTCTTCTATTTTAAGACAGATTCGGCTACAGATATTTTAGATAAGGGGGGATATTTTGACCTTACAACGCTTGATGTTGCCAGCGATCTTCGGAGGGAAACTGTTTTAGCTCTTGAAAAAATGGGCATCGACGTGGAATATTCCCATCATGAAGTTGCACCCAGCCAGCACGAGGTTGATATGCGTTATAAAGATGCGCTGGAAATGGCAGATAGCGTAATAACTTACAGGGTTGTTGTCAAAGAGATTGCGAGTAAGTTTGGAGTGTATGCCACTTTTATGCCAAAACCTATTTTTGGCCAGAATGGTTCAGGTATGCATACGCATCAGTCGCTATTTAAAGGAAGTAAAAATGCTTTCTTTGATGCAAAAGCGGATGATTCTCTTTCCGATACTGCCCGTTGTTTTATCGCCGGACTCCTTAAGCATTCAAAAGAAATATGCTCAATATTTGCCCAAACCACAAATTCTTACAAAAGGTTAGTGCCTGGTTACGAAGCGCCTGTATACATAGCATGGAGCCGTAGGAACAGAAGCGCGCTTATAAGGGTGCCGCTCTATTATCCGGGAAAAGAAAAAGCTACCAGGTGCGAATTTAGAGCATGTGACCCGGCATGCAATCCGTATCTTGCATTTGCCGCCATGCTTCATGCGGGGTTAGATGGTATAGAAAAAAAATATAAAGCGCCTAAACCGATGGATCAGAATTTGTATCATTTAACCGATGAGGAACGAAAAGAAAAAGGCATTGAAACATTACCTGATAACCTTGGGCACGCAATTGCCATAACCGAAAGCAGCGAACTTGTGAAGAAAGTTTTGGGAAAACATATTTTTCCAAGATTTGTTGAATTAAAGAAAAAAGAATGGGATGAGTACAGGATTCAAGTTCCTCAACATGAACTTGATAAGTATCTTTCAATTTTATAGGAAACTACGGTGATTCTTATCTTGCAGCATACAAAAGAGGAAGGGCCTGGAACGCTTGGCAGTTTCCTAAGAAACAGCAGCTGGGAGATAAGGATCACCCGTCTTTATAAAAAAGAAAAGTTACCGGATGATTTATCTAGAGTTGAGGCGGTTATAGTTATGGGTGGGCCAATGAATGTTTACGAAGAAAAAAAATTTCCATTCTTAAAGAGTGAAGATATCTTCTTAAAAAAAGTAATAGGCGAAGAAATTCCTATTCTGGGAATTTGTCTTGGCGCGCAGCTTTTAGCCAAAGCTCTTGGCGCAAAAGTAAAAAAAGCGCATCACGCGGAAATAGGGTGGGGTAATGTGAATTTAACAGATAATGGAAAGAATGACCAGCTTTTAAAAGGTTTAGATAAAAAACTAGACATCTTCCAGTGGCACGAAGATACTTTTGAACTTCCGAAAGGGGCGGCTCTACTTGCAAAAAATTCTTTATGCCCTAACCAGGCATTTCGCTACGGTAAAAACTGTTACGGATTGCAATTTCATATAGAAGTAGATGCTCCTTTAATTTTATGCTGGATAAAAGATTATTGCAAAAGCCGTAATTTGAATATGCGGTTTAAGGGGCAAGAAATGTTATTTGATTATTATCAAAAGCAAGAAAAGTTCAACCGGCAAGCAGCAAATATTTATCTGAATTTTTCAAGGCTTATACAGCCGCTGAATTAAGCGTATAGGTTTTTTTGGAAAAGGTTGCATAAAATTTAGGCATAAATTGCCAGTGTTTAAGGAGGTTCATTAGCCCACAATATGGAACCGGATAAAATTGTAGATGAAATTTATAATTCTTTTTTAATCGGCAACGACGGAAAGGTTTATGCAAACACTATTGAATATATAGAAAAAATTATCATTGAAAAGGTACTTGAAAGAAGCTTCGGCAATCAATTCAGGGCAGCAAAGATTTTAGGGATTAATCGTAATACTTTACGTTCCAAAATAAAGAAATTGAATATAGACGCAAGTAGGTGGAAAGGTTATTGATAGCTAATGAATAAAACTCTAAACCCTAAACTCGAAACTCTAAACAAACTCGAAATCACAATGTTCCAAATCCTAAACGTTTCGAGTTTGGGATTTCGAGTTTGTAGTTTGTTTAGGATTTTCCGCCAGAGGCCCTCGGCTTCGCCGAGAGGCGAGCGGATCCGCCCACATATAAAAAATATATCGGTGGCGGAAGTGTTTAGAGTTTTAGGGTTTAAATATGAAATATAAGCATTTCCCAGGACAACAAGGTCTCTACTACCCGGAATATGAGCATGATTCTTGCGGGGTGGGGTTTGTTTGTAACATAAAAGGCCAGAAATCAAATGCTATCGTCCGGCAGGGAATTGAGGTTTTACGCCGGCTGTCGCACCGAGGAGCAGTAGGTTCGGACCCAAAAACCGGAGATGGCGCGGGAATCTTAATTCAGATCCCGCACGAATTTTTTAAAAAGTCCGCTCAAGCAATAAAAATTAATTTACCGGAATTAGGTTTCTACGGCACCGGTTTGATATTTTTGCCGAAAGATATTAAAGAACGTGAATTCTGTAAAAAAACATTTGAAAAAATTATAAAAGATGAAGGCCAAATTTTTTTAGGATGGCGTAGTGTGCCGATAGATAATTCGGATATAGGCAAAGGAGCCAAGGCCAGCGAGCCGGTTTTTGAACAAGTTTTTATTGAGAGAAACAAAGATGTAAGCGGGGAACTGGATTTTGAAAGGAAACTTTATGTAATCAGAAAACAAGTGGAAAATATTATCCGTTCATCCGAATTACAGCAAAAGAAATCTTTCTATATTACTAATATTTCCACCCGCACATTTTCCTATAAGGGTTTGCTCATGCCTGGCCAGCTGGAGAACTTTTTTGTTGACCTTAAGGATGAAAGTATAGAAAGTTCACTATGTTTAGTGCATTCACGTTATAGTACTAATACTTTTCCTACCTGGGACTTAGCGCAGCCATTTAGATTCTTAGCTCACAACGGAGAAATAAATACTTTACGCGGGAATATAAACGGAGTACGGGCAAGAGAACGGTTAATTTCCAGCGAGATTTTTGGGGCAGATATAGAAAAGCTAAAACCAGTTATCGTTGAAGGAGGGAGCGATTCGGCTGCAATTGATAATCTATTTGAGCTGCTGGTTTTATCGGGCCGGCCCCTTGAGCATACAATGATGATGCTTATTCCTGCGGCTTGGGAACACGATAAATTTATGGATTGTGAGCTTAAAGATTTTTATAAATATCATGCTTGTTTTATGGAGCCTTGGGATGGGCCGGCGGCAATGGCTTTTACCGACGGAAAAAATATTGCTGCCGCTTTAGATAGAAACGGACTTAGGCCAGCGCGTTATATTATAACTAAAAATGATTTTGTAGTGATGGCATCTGAGGTAGGCGTTTTGGATATTGCACCTAAAGATATTAAGATTTCAGGCCGTCTTGAGCCGGGAAAATTATTTTTTATTGATACGCAAGCAGGCTGCATAGTAGACGATTCCCAGATAAAAAAAAGAGTATCCGGCAATTGCCCATATGGTAAATGGAATACCGAAAATATGGTTGATCTTGATAGCCTTGTAGGCGGCAGTACAGGCAATAAAAAACCCGCAGATATAATAGCTTGCCTTAAGGCTTTTGGTTATTCCCGGGAAGACCTGAAAATAGTTATTCGGCCTATGGCCGAAGAAGGGAAAGAGCCCGTAGGTTCAATGGGCAATGATACTCCGCATGCTTTTTTGTCAAAGAAACCCCAGCTTCTTTATAGCTATTTTAAGCAATTGTTTGCGCAAGTAACAAATCCGGCGATAGATTCTATCAGAGAAAAGCTGGTGATGAGTTTAGAAAGTTTTATCGGCCCTGAGAAAAATATTTTAGAGGAAACTCCTAAGCATAGCCATAAACTTAAAGTAAGGAATCCGATATTAACAAACGAAGAACTTATAAAAATTCGAGATATCAGCATAAATAATTTTAGAACCAAGACGATTTATACTTTTTTTGACGCAGTTAATCCTAAGGAAGGTTTTGTCCGCGCGCTGGAAAGGATTTGTTTTGAAGCGGAATATGCCATTGATAAAGGGTATTCTTTTATTATATTAAGTGACCGTGGAATTGATAAGGATAGAATTGCTTTGCCGGCACTTTTAGCAATGAGCGCAGTCCATCATTATCTGGTAAGAAAAACTATACGTTCGCAGGTTGCGATAATAGTTGAAAGCGCAGAGCCCAGAGAGGTACACCATTTTGCTTTGCTTTTTGGTTACGGCGCAGACTGCATAAACCCATATCTTGCCTATGAAACAATAGAATATCTTATCAGCGAAAAAGAGATTAATTTAGACCGTAAAAACGCATTGAAGAATTACAATAAAGCTTTAACAGACGGCATATTAAAAATATTGTCAAAAATGGGGATATCTACCTTAAGAAGCTATCGCGGAGCGCAAATATTTGAAGCTTTAGGTTTAGACGATGAGCTTATAGAGAAGTATTTTACCGGAACCGTATCGCGAATAGCCGGCGTTGGCCTTCCCGGGATAGCGCAGGAGACTATCGAAAGGCATAAAGAAGCTTTCGCCCAAAGAGGCGTAGTTAGCCCGTATTTAACCAGCGGTGGAATTTATCAATGGAAAAGAGATGGAGAATTTCATCTTTGGAATCCCGAAACTATCGCTGCCTTGCAAGATGCTACGCGCAATAACGATTATGACAAATATAAAGAATTTGCGCGGATGATAAATAATCAGTCAGATAATCCTGTGACCTTGAGAAGCTTGCTTAAGTTCAAAAAAGAAAAACCGATTCCTATTGATGAAGTTGAACCCGTTCAAAGTATTATGCGGCGTTTTACAACCGGCGCAATGAGTTTTGGTTCAATCAGTGCTTTAGCGCACGAAACAATTGCTATCGCCATGAACAGAATAGGCGGAAAATCTAACACCGGTGAAGGTGGCGAAGATCCGGACAGATTTACGGCCCTACCTAACGGCGACTCAAAAAGAAGCGCCGTAAAACAAGTTGCCTCCGGAAGATTCGGTGTCACTACAAACTATCTTGTTAATGCAGATGAAATACAAATAAAGATTGCTCAGGGGGCAAAGCCAGGCGAAGGAGGCCAATTACCGGGGCATAAAGTAAGCCCGATAATCGCCCGAATCAGGTATACAACCCCCGGCGTTACTTTAATATCTCCGCCGCCGCATCATGATATATATTCTATTGAGGACCTTGCACAATTAATATTTGATTTAAAAAATGTTAATCCTCGCGCCCGCGTAAGCGTAAAGCTTGTATCAGAAGTAGGAGTAGGAACTGTTGCCGCAGGCGTTGCCAAAGGGCATGCGGATATGATTCTTATTTCCGGCGGAGACGGCGGCACCGGCGCATCTCCTCAGAGCTCAATAAGATATGCAGGGCTTCCGTGGGAGCTTGGCGTTAGCGAGACGCATCAAACACTCCTGCTGAATAATTTACGTTCAAGAGTGCGCATACAAACTGATGGGCAGATGCGAACCGGCCGCGATGTGGCAATAGCCGCTTTGTTAGGAGCGGAAGAATTTGGTTTTTGTTCGAGCGTGCTTGTTGTAAGCGGCTGCGTTATGCTTAGGCATTGCCAGCTTAATAATTGTTCAGTTGGCATAGCTACGCAAGATGAGGCTTTACAGAAACGCTTTGGAGGAAAACCTGAATATATAGTGAACTATTTTAATTTCATAACACAGGAACTACGCGAAATTATGGCAAGTTTAGGCATAAGGACTATAAACGAAATGATTGGCCGCGCAGATCTTATTGAAGTAAATAAAGAGATTATTCCTTCCAAAGCGCGCGGAGTAAATTATTCCAAAATCCTTTATGTGCCGGAATTACCTCGAGATTATGCAAGATATTGTAAAGTAAAACAGGAAAGCGGGCTTGATTTTGTTTTAGACAAAGAACTTATAAAAATGTGTGGTGTTTTTAAAGAGAATGAGCCAATAAAAATTTCAGTTAAGATTAATAATACCAACAGAACTGCAGGTGCAATGCTTAGCGGAGAGTTAATCCGGCGCTATGGAGAAGCGGGGTTGCCCCATGATTCTATAGTTTGTAAATTTAAAGGCATTGCCGGCCAAAGTTTTGGCGCTTTTCTGGCGAAAGGAATTACTTTTGAATTAGAAGGTATGGCTAATGATTATGTTGGCAAAGGAATTTCCGGAGGAAAAATTATTATTTATCCAGATAAACAGACAGGATATAAGGCCGAAGAAAATATTATTATTGGAAATACCGCGTTTTATGGTGCTATCGCTGGTGAAGCTTATATTGGAGGTGTTGCCGGCGAACGGTTTTGTATACGAAACTCAGGCCTTAAGGCAGTAGTTGAAGGCGTGGGGGATCATGGTTGCGAGTATATGACCGGCGGGTATGTCGCTATAATCGGTAAGACCGGCCGTAATTTTGCCGCAGGTATGAGCGGCGGCATTGCGTATGTATATAATGCAGGAAAAGATTTTAATCAGAAATGTAATTTAGAAATGGTGGAGTTGGAAATTCTTTCCCAGAATGATGAAAAAGTACTTTACGATTTACTCTGTAACCATCATAAATACACTCAAAGCGCAATTGCTAAGAAAATTATTGAGCATTTTAAAAAAGAAATTAAACATTTTGTCAAAGTTATGCCAACAGAATATAAACGTATTTTAGCAGGGAAAAAAGCGATAAAGAAACCGGATTTGGTTGAGGTGTCAGATGGGTGAGCGTTACACGTAACAAGTATCACGTAACACGTTTAAAAAAAGACGCGATACTTGTTACATGATACGTGTTACTTAATAAAGGAAAAGATGGGTGATGTAAAAGGTTTTCTAAAAGTTAGGCGCCAAACAGCGAAATACAGGCCGGTTTGCGTGCGCGTAAAAGACTACCGTGAAGTGGCAATGCCGCGCTCTGATGAGGCTATGAAAGAGCAGGCATCGCGTTGTATGGACTGCGGAACTCCTTTTTGCCATTGGGGTTGCCCTCTGGGAAATTATATTCCCGAGTGGAATGACGCAGTTTTTCGCGGCCGATGGAAGAAAGCCTTTCAATTGCTTGAGGCAAGCAATAATTTTCCCGAATTTACCGGAAGGCTTTGCCCCGCGCTTTGTGAGTATGCTTGTATTTTGGGAATAAATGATGACCCGGTAACTATAAAAGAGAATGAATTGACGATTATTGAATATGCTTTTGATGCTGGTTTTATCCGGGCAAATCCGCCTAAAGTTCGTACCGGAAAAAAAATTGCTGTTATCGGTTCCGGCCCGTCCGGGCTTGCTTGCGCCAACCAGTTGAATAAAGCTGGGCATAAGATAACGGTTTTTGAAAAGGATGACAAAATAGGAGGTATTTTACGCTACGGTATCCCGGATTTTAAACTTGAAAAGTGGCTCATTGACCGGCGGGTTAACCTGCTTGAGAAAGAGGGTATTGAATTTAAAACCAATGTGAATGCCGGCATAGGCTATAAAGCCTCAAAACTTAAAAAAGAATTTGATGCCATTGTGCTTACCGCTGGTTCCCGTGTTCCCCGTGACCTTAATATTGAAGGCCGAAAGCTCAACGGTATATATTTCGCTATGGATTATTTAATCCAGTCAAACAGAAGAGTTGCCAAAGAAAAAATACCCGTTAATAAGTTAATCGATGCCAAAGGAAAAAAAGTTGTTGTTATCGGCGGAGGAGATACCGGCGCTGATTGTGTCGGCACGGCGAACCGGCAAGGCGCAAGCTGTGTGGTGCAAATTGAAATTATGCCAAAGCCTGAAGAATGCCGTACCAAAGAATACCCGTGGCCAAAATACCCGTTGATTTTAAGAACTTCTACTAGCCACGAAGAAGGAAGCGAGCGCCAGTGGAGCATTCTTACTAAAAAATTTATCGGTGAGAATGGTAAACTTGAGAAATTATCTTGTGTCCGTGCCGAATTTATAAACGAACAACGAACAGCGAACGACAAACGGCAAGCTTGTCCGGTAATGCGCGAAATCCCTGGTTCTGAATTCGAGATTAGCGCCGATATGGTCTTGCTGGCAATGGGTTTTGTGCATCCCGAACATTCAAAACTGCTTACAGATTTAGGCGTAGAACTGGATAAACGCGGCAATATAAAAACAGATGCAAATTATATGACTTCCAATGAGAAAGTATTTTCTGCAGGAGACGCCAGAAGCGGCCAGTCATTAATTGTACGGGCTATTGCAGAAGGCAGGCAGGCTGCTTTCTGTGTTGATAAATATCTTATGGGCGAAAGTAGTTTGTCTATTATATAAGATTTGGTAACGGTTAAGGTAACCTATCATTATTATTTTAGGTTACGCGCCTGCCGTAGGCAGGCAGGTTACCTAGGTTACACTAAATCACGAGTTTTTTGATGTAACCTTCGTAACCTACCCGTAACCTACGTAACATATAGGCAGAAATAGCTGTTAAAGGAGCAAAATGATAAGTACTGGTATAAAAGGCCTAGATGGCGTAGTCACAGGTTTAAGAGCAGGAGATAATGTTGTCTGGCAGATAGATGACATAAATGATTATATTGATTTGGTGAAACCTTTTGTGCAAGAGGCTTTAAAGGAAGACAAGAAAGTTATATACATAAGATTTGCTTCACATAAAGAGCTGCTCAATCCTTCTAAAAACATAAAGCGATACGAACTTAATGCCTATGCGGGTTTTGAAACTTTTGCTGCCAAGGTAAACAGCATCATTACCGAATCTGGTGAAGGTGCATATTATGTGTTTGATTGTTTATCTGAGCTTCTTTTAGCCTGGGCTACGGATCTTATGATCGGAAACTTTTTTATGGTTACCTGTCCGTATCTTTATGAACTTAAGACTGTCACGTATTTTTCTATATTACGTAATAACCATTCTTTTAAATCTATAGCCCGCATCCGCGAAACAACACAATTGCTTATTGATGTATATCGTTGCGAAGGGAATTTATATATACATCCTCTAAAGGTATGGAACAGGTATTCGCCGACGATGTTTATTCCCCATCAAAAAGAAGACGACAGGTTTATCCCGATCATTGACAGCGTCAATGCCGCCAAATTGTTTTCTTATATTCACGAAAAAGGCACCGAAAGCGTAAAAAGAAACCTTGATTATTGGGACCGCCTGTTCCTTGAGGCCCAGGATCTGCTTGAAAAATCTCCGGTAGCAGAAAAACTGAAAGGCACAATAAATAAACTTTCCAATATTATGATTACCAAGGATAAAAAGATTCTATCCTTGGTAATGGATAATTTTTCGCTTCCTGAACTGATAGAAATAAAGTCAAGGTTAATAGGCACCGGTTTTGTCGGCGGAAAAACCGTCGGAATGCTTTTGGCGAGAAAAATTCTTTCCAAAAATTTTCCCAATTGGCAAAAAGTTTCCGAGCCCCATGATTCCTTTTATATCGGTTCCGACATCTTTTATTCCTATATTGTGCAGAACCACTGGTGGAAACTGCGCATGCAGCAGAAAACAGAAGAGGGGTATTTTGAGATTGCAAAAGTTTTAAAAGAAAAAATGCTCTACGGCGTATTTGACGAGGAAGTAATGGAGCAATTTCAACAGATTATAGAATATTTCGGCTCTTCTCCTATAATTATACGTTCCAGTTCGCTTTTGGAGGATGGTTTCGGCAATGCTTTTGCCGGAAAATACGAAAGCATATTTTTAGCAAATCAAGGCAGCCCCGAACAAAGATATATTCAGTTCGCCGAAGCTGTAAAAAGAATTTACGCAAGCACTATGAACGAAGACGCCCTTACTTACCGCAAACAGCGCGGCTTGGATAAGTCTGATGAGCAAATGGCGCTTTTAGTCCAGAGGGTTTCCGGCACGCACCATAAACAGTATTTTTTCCCGGATTTAGCCGGAGTGGGCGTATCCTACAATACCTATGTCTGGAATGAAAATATGAGCCCCAAAGCCGGCATGCTTAGGCTGGTATTCGGGCTTGGCACAAGGGCAGTCAATCGCGTTGAGGGAGATTACCCCAGGATGGTGGCTCTGGATAACCCGTTACGCCGCCCATATTCGCAAAAGGATGATTTAAAAAGGTATTCCCAGCACGAAGTTGACCTTATCGATGTCCGAGAGAACCAGCTTAAAACTATTTCCCTAAAACAGCTTTTAAGCGAAAAATGTTATAAAGACATTAGCCGCATAGCAGTAAAAGATGATTCTATACCGATAGCAGATGAAACCGCGGAAGAAAATGAATTTTGGATTTTAACCCTGGATGGTTTATTTGATGGGGAGTTATTTGCCAATTCTTTTAAACAAATATTAGAGTCATTAGAGAAAGCTTATGATTATCCGGTTGAAATAGAATTTACGGTAAACTTCACAAAGAATGACAAATTTAAAATTAATTTACTGCAATGCCGGCCACTGCAGACCCGCGGTTTAGGGCATAAGGTCAAAATGCCTGAGCATCTGGAAAAGCAGGATATCATTTTTGAATCGTCCGGGTATTTTCTTGGCGGAAATATTTCCCAGAGTATTTTAAGAATCATTTACATTGACCCGGAAAAATACAGCAAGCTGATTTTATCGGATAAGTATGAAATCGCTCAAATCGTAGGAAAGCTAAACACAAATATCGGCAACAAAGATGAAACGCCTACGCTGCTTATTGGCCCGGGCAGATGGGGCACTTCTACGCCGTCTTTGGGCATACCCGTGAAATTCGCACAAATAAATAATGTTACAATACTGGCGGAACTTGCTTTTTCCGATGGCAACCTTAATCCGGAAGTTTCTTTCGGAACGCATTTTTTCCAGGACTTGGTGGAAACAAATATTTTTTATCTGGCGCTATTTCCCGAAAAAAAATATAATAAGTTTAAATGGTTCCTGCAGCAAAAAAATAGGTTTGAGGAACTTTTGCCGGCGTCTTCTAAATACAAAAATCTTATCGCGGTTTACGATATCGCGGATAACCATGTAAAGATTATGTCCGATGTCATATCACAAAAAGTGATATGCTTTTCTGGCAGTAAGAATTCTAAATAGTAAAGAGAGGAGGGCGTAGAATGCCAAAATATATCTTCATAACCGGCGGGATTATTTCGAGTTTAGGTAAGGGAATAGCTTCTGCTTCTATCGGTAAGATTTTAGAAACTCGCGGCGTCAAAGTTACCATTATGAAGCTTGACCCTTATATTAATGTTGATCCTGGGACGATGAACCCTTATCAGCACGGAGAAGTTTACGTTACCGAAGATGGCGCCGAGACCGATTTAGACCTCGGCCATTACGAGCGCTTTACCAGTATTAATACTTCTAAATGCAATAATATCACTACCGGTAAGATTTATAACCAGGTTATTTCCCGGGAAAGAAAAGGAGATTATTTAGGAAAAACTATCCAGGTTATCCCGCACATTACCGATGCCATAAAAGGGGAAATCAAAAAATGCGCAGATGCGTCAAAAGCCGACATTATAATCGTTGAAATCGGCGGCACTGTTGGCGATATCGAAAGCTTGCCCTTTTTGGAAGCTGCGCGCCAATTCCGGCTGGATATGGGTTACGAAAACACCCTTTATATCCATTTAACGCTAGTCCCTTACATTAAAGCTGCCGGAGAGTTGAAAACCAAACCTACCCAGCACAGCGTTGGCACTTTACGTGAGATAGGAATTATTCCGGATGTTTTGATTTGCCGCGCGGAAAAGCCTTTGTCAGACAGCGTTAAGGAAAAAATTTCTTTATTTTGCAATGTCAAGAAAGAAGCTGTTATCGAATCCGTAGATATGGAGTCAATTTATCAGATACCGTTACTTTTCAAAAAACAAATTCTAGACGAAATAATTCTTAGCCATTTTAAATTAATCTGTAAGTTTTCCGACCTGAAAGATTGGGAAGTAAATGTAGTTCAGCGAGCGCTTAATCCTAAACATAAGGTGACGGTTGCCGTCGTTGGAAAATATATTGAACTGCAGGATACCTATAAATCCATATATGAGGCAATAATTCACGCCGGTATTTTTAATAATGCTAAAGTGGAAGTTAAAAAAATTGATTCCGAAACTTTGGAAAAAGGAAACCCCAAAGAATTGCTGAAAGATGTTTGCGGAATACTTGTTCCCGGAGGTTTTGGCTACCGCGGTATTGAAGGAAAGATTGCGGCGATTGAATTCGCAAGGTATAATAACGTTCCATTTCTAGGGCTTTGTTTGGGGATGCAATGCGCGGTCATAGAGTTTGCCAGAAATGCCTGCAATTTAAAAAGCGCTAATTCCACAGAATTTAAAAAAACAAAATATCCCGTTATAAGCCTGCTTAAAGAGCAAAGAGGGGTTAAAGATTTAGGCGGCACTATGCGCCTGGGCGCTTATCCCTGTAAAATCAAGAAAAACACCCTCGCCTTTAGCGCTTACGGTAAAGGATTGATTTATGAGCGCCATCGGCATAGGTATGAGTTTAATAATAAATATAAAAAATTGCTGGAAGAAAAAGGGATGGTCTTTTCCGGCATTTATCCTCAGAGAAATTTAGTAGAGATAGTTGAGGTAAAAAAGCATCCTTATTTTATCGCGGTGCAGTTTCATCCGGAATTTAAATCCAAACCGGACAAAGCGCATCCGTTGTTTAGGGATTTTATTAAAGCAGCATTAAAAAAGACAGCGGATATTGAAACTATCCGCTAAGCGTTAATCGCTAATAATATGCAAGCATTACTTGTTTTAGAGGACGGCACAACATTTCGGGGTAAGTCCTTTGGCGCAACCGGCATACGTTTCGGAGAAGTGGTTTTTAACACTAGTATGTCCGGATATCAGGAGATAATTACTGACCCTTCCTATAAAGGGCAGATTGTTGTAATGACTTACCCTTTAATTGGCAATTACGGCACAAATGACGAAGACGTTGAATCGGCAAAGCCGTATCTGGGAGGTTTTGTGGTTAAGGAATACAGTAAACTCTTCAGCAACTGGCAGGCCAAAGAATCTCTGGGGGATTATTTTAAAAGAAATAATATTTTAGGCATTGAGGGAATTGATACCCGTGCCCTTACTTTGCATATCCGCCACTCCGGCGCTATGAAAGCAGTGCTGGCAACCGGCAATGTAAATGAAAAAGAGTTAATCCAAAAAGCGAAAAATTCACCGGGATTAGTCGGCATAGATTTAGTTAAGGAAGTTACCTGCGATAAAAAGTATCTTTGGAAAAAAGCCAAGGACAGTAAATATAAGGTAGTCGTGCTTGATTGCGGAACAAAATATAATATTTTAAGAAACCTTGTAAAAAACAAATGTGAGGTTATAGTTGTGCCGGCAAATACCCAAGCGGATGAAATTTTAGGTTTAAAGCCGGATGGCGTATTGCTTTCTAACGGCCCCGGAGACCCGGTAGCAGTCAAATATGTGATAGAGGCTACCAGAAAGCTAATCGGGAAAGTACCTCTATTTGGCATTTGTTTGGGCCAGCAGATTTTAGGCCTGGCGTTCGGCGGGAAAACTTACAAACTTAAATTCGGCCATCACGGAGCTAACCAGCCGGTTAAAGATTTACGAACAGGAAGAGTTTTAATTACCGTGCAGAATCACGGGTTTTCCGTCGATATAAAATCCCTGAATAAAAAAGATATTGAAATAACTCATATAAATTTAAATGACCAGACGCTGGAAGGCATCCGGCACAAAAAATTACCGATATTTTCCGTGCAATTTCATCCTGAAGCAAGCGCCGGACCGCATGACGCTCAATATCTATTTGGAGAATTTGTTCAGATGATGAATAAATATAAGTAACACGTATTACGTAGCACGTTCATAAAATATTTCTTTGACGTGTTACCTCTACTTCAAGCGGACTCGCCTGAATATTTTTTATATTGTGGCGAGGTTACGTGATACCTGATACGCAATATTATGCCTAAAAGAAAAGATATTAAAAAAATCCTGATCATTGGATCGGGGCCGATTGTCATCGGCCAAGCCTGTGAATTTGATTATTCCGGAACCCAAGCCTGTAAAGCTTTAAAAGAAGAAGGTTTTAAGGTTATTCTGATTAATTCTAATCCCGCCACGATTATGACTGACCCGCAAACTGCAGATGTTACTTATATTGAGCCGATAACTGTGGAAATGGTTGAAAAAATTATTGCCAAAGAAAGGCCGGATGCTTTACTTCCTACTTTAGGCGGCCAAACCGGGCTTAACACCGCTATGAAATTATGCGAAATGGGCGTGCTGGATAAATATAAAGTAAAAATGATTGGCGCGGATTATAAAGCCATTAAAAAAGCCGAAGACCGCAAATATTTTAAAAACACTATCATAAAAATCGGCCTGGATTTACCAAAAAGCGCGCTGGCCTACAGCATAAAAGAAGCCAGAGCTGCGCTTAAAAAAATCGGTTTACCGGTGATTGTCCGGCCAAGCTTTACTTTGGGCGGTACCGGCGGAGGAATTGCTTATACGCTAAAAGAATTTGAAAAAATAGCCGATAACGGCTTAAGAAACAGTATGATACACGAAATTCTCATTGAAGAATCCGTAGTCGGCTGGAAAGAATATGAATTGGAAGTAATGCGCGACCTTAAAGATAACGTGGTTATCGTCTGTTCCATAGAAAATTTTGACCCAATGGGCGTGCATACCGGAGATTCCATAACTGTTGCGCCGGCACAAACCTTAACCGACAAGGAATATCAGGCAATGCGCGATGCCGCAATCAAGATTATCAGAGAAATCGGCGTTGAAACCGGCGGCTCCAATATTCAATTTGCCGTCCATCCCAAAACCGGCAGGATGGTGGTTATTGAAATGAACCCGCGGGTTTCCCGCAGTTCCACTTTAGCCAGTAAAGCCACAGGTTTTCCCATTGCAAAAATTGCCGCAAAACTTGCCGTAGGCTACAGCCTGGATGAAATCCAAAACGATATTACCAAAAAAACCCCGGCTTCCTTTGAGCCGGCAATAGATTATTGTGTGGTAAAAATTCCGCGCTTTGCTTTTGAAAAATTCCCCGAAGCCGGCGACATCCTCGGCGTTTCTATGAAGTCAGTCGGTGAAACTATGGCTATCGGCCGCACTTTTAAAGAAGCCTTGCAGAAAGGTTTACGCGGCTTGGAAATCGGCCATAGCGGTTTGGATAATAAGTCCAATTACCGCAATATTTCCGATGAAAAAATCAGGCATCGTTTGAAAGAGCCTAATGCTTCACGCATATTTTACCTAAAATATGCCCTGCAAAAAGGCTTTAGCTTGCAAGAAATATACAAGCTTACTTATATTGACCCTTGGTTTATCCATAATATTAAAGAAATTGTGGATTTCGAAAAGGAAATTCAAAAAGCCGGTAAAAATATTTCTAAAAAACTACTTGAAGAGGCCAAGCAATATGGTTTTAGTGACAAACAAATAGGGGATTTAATCGGTTTAGAGGAATCAGCCGTCCGGAAAAAAAGAAAACAGCAAGGCATTGCAGCAACTTTTAGGTTAGTCGATACCTGCGCCGGAGAATTTGAAGCTTATACCCCTTATTATTATTCAACTTACGAAAGTAAAGACGAGGCGCGCAAATCCACCAAAAAGAAAATTATGATTTTAGGCGGCGGCCCCAATCGTATCGGACAGGGAATAGAATTTGATTATTGCTGTTGTCATGCTTCTTTTGCCCTGAAAGAAATGGGGTTTGAAACGATTATGGTTAATTCCAACCCCGAAACAGTTTCTACCGATTATGATACCTCGGATAAATTATATTTTGAGCCGCTGACTTTTGAAGATGTTATGAATATCATTGATAAGGAAAAGCCATATGGCGTAATCGTGCAATTTGGCGGCCAAACCCCTCTTAATCTGGCAAGAAAGCTGGAGGATGCCGGCGCGCCCGTTATCGGAACAACCGTTGATTCAATTGACATTGCCGAAGACCGCGATAGATTTGCTAAGGTGCTGAATAAATTAAACATCAAACAACCGCCCAACGGTTCAGCCTATTCCAAAGAGGAAGCCGTAAAAATTGCCAAAAAAATCGGTTACCCGGTTTTAGTACGGCCTTCTTATGTTTTAGGCGGAAGAGCGATGAATATTGTTTATGATGAAAACTCTTTGGAAAAGTTTATCAAGGAAGCGCAAAAAGTTTCGCAGGAACATCCGGTTTTAATCGATAAATTTTTGGAAGACGCAGTTGAGGTGGATGTGGACGCGATTTCCGACACTGAAACGACAATTATCGGCGGCGTAATGGAGCATATTGAAGAAGCCGGTATTCATTCCGGAGATTCTGCCTGTGTGCTTCCGCCACATACCTTAAACGATGAAATCATTTCCGTGATTAAAAAATATACCTGCGATATCGCTAAAGAGTTAAAAGTAAAAGGGTTATTCAACCTGCAATGCGCGGTAAAAAAAGATGTGGTTTATATGCTGGAAGTTAATCCCCGTGCTTCACGGACAGTGCCTTTTGTCAGCAAAGCTACCGGTGTACCATTAGCTAAAATTGCCAGCCAGGTTATGGCGGGTAAAAAACTGGCTGATTTTAAACTTAACGGCAAAAAAAATCTTTCTCATGTTGCCGTGAAAGAGGCGGTTTTGCCTTTTTCTAAATTTTCCGGCGTGGACATTATTCTTGGCCCGGAGATGAAATCAACCGGCGAAGTTATGGGTATTGATACCTCTTTCGGAAAAGCGTTTTTTAAAGCCGAGGCTGCCGCCGGTCAAACCCTTCCTTTATCGGGAAAAGTATTTTTAAGCGTTAAAAACGATGACAAACGCAATATTGTCTTTATCGCCAAGAAGCTTTTTGATATGAATTTCCAAATTATTGCCACCAACGGCACATGGAAGGTTCTTGCCTCCAACAACATCAAAGCTAAAAGAGTAGAGAAAATTGCCGAAGGTTCAAGCCGCCTTCTGGATTTAATCAAAGGAGAAAAAATAAAACTTATCATCAACACCCCTTCCGGAAAAAAAGGCCAATTTGATATGAAAACTATGCGCAGTCTAGCTGTCCGCTATGGTATACCCTGCATTACCACCATTTCCGGTGCTCAAGCCGCAGTCAACGGAATAGAGGCAACGTTGAAAGAGCAGCTTGGAGTGAAGGCGTTGCAGAAGTATTTTGGAACCAACAAATAACCTTATATTTTCCCTAACCCATATCTCTCTCGCGGCCTTAATCTAAATTCCACCGCCGCGGTGGGCTTTAGGTTTCTATCGAGCAGCTTACATTTTATTTGCTTACATTGAATCCCCGTATTAAAATACTTTTAATCTAAATCCCACCTACGCGGTGGGTTATGGTTTAATAATAGTTTTCAGTAAAAATTTTACTTGAGGAGAGAGAATGAAAGAAACAATATTAATTGTCGAAGACGAGAAAGATATAGTCAAAATGTTGGGCTATAATCTGGAAAAAGAAGGGTTTAAGACGCTGTCGGTTTATGAGGGAGAAGACGCTTTGGATACGGCCGTTAGCAAACACCCGGACCTTATAATTTTGGATTTAATGCTTCCGGGCATGGATGGATTAGAAGTATGCAAAACGCTTAAAGCTGATTCTAAAACCAGCTCCATACCTATTATTATGCTTACGGCAAAAAGCCAGGATTCCGATAAAATCGTAGGGCTTGAGTTAGGGGCAGATGATTATATGACCAAACCTTTTAGCCCCAGAGAGCTTATTGCCCGCATAAAAGCAGTGTTGCGCCGCGTGAAAGAAAAGGATAAATTGCCGGAGGTGTTAAAAATCGGCGAGTTGATGATAGATTTTTCAAAGATAGCAGTGGCCGTTAAAGATAAACCTGTAGAGCTTACATCAAAAGAGTTCGAGCTTCTAAAGACATTGGTAAAAGTAAAAGGAAGAGTCCTGTCGCGTGATTATCTTCTTGATAATATATGGGGCTTTGATAATGCTATGGAAATCCGAACCCGCACTGTGGATGTGCACATTAGAACATTGCGTAAAAAACTAAAAAGCGAATCTAAGCGGATTCTTACCGTGAAAAATTACGGATATAGATTTAATTATGAAGATTAGAAGCTTTCGGTTGAAACTGATTCTTTCATATGTCTTTGTAATATTGGTATCCTTTGGGTTTGTCGGAATCTTTTTGGATAAAAATTTAGAAAAAAATTCCCTCCGTAATATAGAAACTTCTCTTATCAATCAAGCAAAATTAATCGAAAATCAGATTTTTCCGGAAAGTATCAGAAAGGAAGATGCTCCCTATTTGGAAAAATTAGCCAGGGTATCATCCTTAAAGACAAAATGCCGTATCACTATCATTGATACCCGCGGTAAGGTTTTAGCGGATTCGGAGAAATCACAGGAAGATATGGAAAATCATCTTAACCGTCCGGAGGTGCAAGCTGCTTTAAAAGGCGGCATCGGCAGCGATACACGTTATTCTTCCACTCTTAAAATAGATATGCTTTATGTCGCCTTGCCGCTCAAAGACAAAAACACTACTATCGGAGTATTAAGATTGGCCCTTACTTTAGAGGGCGTACAGAAGACATTATTGGCGATTAGAAAAACAGTCCTTCTGGGGTTGCTTTTTGCTTTGGGTTTTGCTTTTGTCTTAGGCTCTGTGTTGGCAAGCCGGGCTACCAGGCCGATTAACAAGATGATTCAGGTTTCCCGTAAGTTTTCAGAAGGCGATTTTAGCCGCAGGATAATCCAGTCTTCCCAGGATGAAATAGGGGAATTGGCAGTGACTTTGAATAAGATGGCCCAAGACATAGAAAATAAGATTAAAGAGATTGAAAATCAAAGCCAAAAACTTGCTGCAATTTTTAACAGCATGATTGAGGGGGTTATTGTTATAGATAAATCCGGGCGCATAATTTCCATGAATCCAACGATTGAAAAAATATTCGGCGTTTCTAAAGGTGATGTCGAAGGCGCGGTTTTCCTGGAAGCGATACGCAATAATGATATTGCAGAGGTTATTGATGCGGTTTTAAAAAAGGGAAATTCGTTATCTGTAGAAATAACGCTTATTTATCCTATACGTAAAATCTTCGAGGTCAGCGCAGTGCCTATTTTTGATAGTGGCGCTATTGCCGGATGTTTGGTGGCCATACATGACATAACCGAAATTCGAAAGCTTGAGACAGTCCGCAAAGATTTCGTAGCCAATGTCTCCCATGAATTAAAAACGCCGCTTACCTCTATAAAAGGTTTTGTGGAAACACTTCTTGAGGGCGCGTTGGATGACAAAGAGAATAACCGTAACTTTTTAAAGATTATCCAGGAGCACGCCGAACGCCTTAATAGTTTGGTTGAGGATTTGCTTTCTCTTTCGCATCTTGAATCGAAAGAGGTAGCGCTCGATAAGAAAAATTTTAATTTGCGGCAACAGCTTGAAGGGATTATTTCAGGTTTTAAATCTCAATTAAAAAAGAAAAATATTGAAATAAAGAATGAGTTGCCTTCCGGCATTTCAGTGAGTGCCGATAGAGGCAGGATAGAGCAGGTATTTACCAATCTAATCGATAATGCGACAAAATTTAATAAAGAAAATGGCGCTATCCGGGTATATGCAGAAGAATTAAACGGAAAAATAAAAGTTTTTGTCGAAGATTCGGGGATAGGTATTCCCGAAAAAGATATTCCCCGCATATTCGAACGTTTCTACCGCGTAGACAAAGCGCGCTCGCGCGAACTCGGAGGAACCGGCCTTGGGCTTTCTATCGTCAAACACATCGTTGAACTGCACGGTGGTATGGTTGGCGTAGAAAGTATTGAAGGTTTTGGTTCAAAATTTTGGTTCATACTGCCCAGAGCATAAATACAACACTCTTTTCTCACGCTAAATATTTTACCCACATTTAACCACTTCTTTAGACGCATTTAATACCACAATTGTATACTTTGTTTAACCGTGAAAAGAATAAAAAGAGCAATTGTGTATTTGCGTCAGGTATTCAAACGGATTATCGAAGGAGAAAAGGAAAGTATTGCTAGATTTTGCTCAGATAGCAATCGTCCGTTCCAATGCTTTGAACAAACATACAAGGAGGTGAAACATGTGTCCGTGTATAAGTTCAAAAAGTAAATATGCGATATGCTTAAGAAATGCATCCGAATTAATGGTTCCTTCTGTTTCAGAAAGGGTTAATTATTGTTTTGGCGTATACGAACTTTGCCCATTTTTTGGCTTTAAAGAACTAAACGATGTAACCATCATTAATGGCTTGCATGAAGGGGCTATGTGATTTTACCCATATTTAACATTACCTTAAGGCTATCTTAACACCCGTATTTTATACTTTAATTGGAGAATGAAAGGAGATGTGGCATGAAAAGAATAATTTCAAGTATATTAAATTCAATAAGAAATTTTTTTAAAAAAATGTCAGATAACGAAGCAAAAAGATTCATTGAACTTTACAAACATGTTTTCGATTCCAATTCTAGAAAAGGGAGGTGAGGTATGGTTAAGGTAAAAGGCGCAAACGCGGATGAGATGGCGGCAGGTTTGCGCTCAATCGTTCTTGAATTAGAAATATTACTTCAGGCGATAGAGAAGAACGACACTGTTGTTGACGGGTATTTTGAAGAAAATTTAAAGAAAATAGGCTCTACCATTAATATATTAAGGAGACGATTCCAGGAAAGGAGGTTTGTATGAGAAGGTGGGAATTCTTTGTTTCTTTTATCGCATTAATTTTTATCTCAAAAGTTGTCTTTGCAGGGGAAGTCGACATTCTTGTCCAGAAGCTCGTTGATAAAGGTATATTAACTCCCGGTGAGGCGCAGCAAATTGTTACTGAGACAAAAGAAGAGGTAAAAAAAGAGATTGCTAAAGGCACTTATTCCTCGCTTCCGTCATGGGTTCAGAACACTAAACTAAAAGGAGATTTCAGATTACGGTACCAGCATGACCATGCAAAAGTTTTGGCTAATTCCACAACAAATAAAACCGGCGATCAAAATAGAGCCAGAATCCGCATGCGCCTGGGCTTTGAAAGTAAAGTTAACGACAAATTACTAGTTGGTGTAGGCATAGCGACCGGTAAATCCGACGGTTCTGCTGACGCGGCTCGTTCTACTAACTGGACATTGGGCGATGGTGGTTTTGGCAAAAAACCAATAGCTTTAGACTACGCATATGCGCAGTATAACGTTACCCCGTGGGCTACGGTTATCGGTGGTAAATTTAAAAATCCGCTTTGGGAGCCGGGAGACCTGATCTGGGATACAGATATTAATCCCGAGGGCGGCACTGTTAAATTAAGCATGACAAAATTAATCCCAAACACAGAATTATTTATGAACGCTGGAGTTCTGTTGCCAGGAAATTCAAGCAGTTGGTCAGCTGACCCCACGCTTTTTGCTGTCCAACCGGGCATCGTCTATAATTTTAACGATAAAGTTCAGCTAAAAGGCGCTTTCTCTTACTATGATTTTACCGGAGTTCGTGGCAAAGTTTTAAGCGGTAATGCCGGCACCAACAGCGGCGCGACTACAGGTTTAGCATATAGCTACAGGAATATCATTCCAGCAGCGGAACTCACCATAAAAGAACCATTAAAATTTGCGGGCCTGGATCTCCCATATTTTGCGCTTTTTGGAGAATACGTCCAAAACGTTGCGCTTAGAGCGGATGACACAAATGGTGACGACAATACCGGGTATATGTTAGGACTAAAGTTTGGCGCGGAGAAAGTGGAAAAATGGGCAGATTGGCAGGTTAGATATAATTATGCCATGCTTGAAAAGGATGCGGTATTAGATACACTTCCTGATTCTGATCGTTATGGTGGGAAAACAGGAATGCGGTCGCACGAGCTTATGTTTGACTGGGGTTTGGGTAAAAATACCTGGATTGGTATTGACGGTTATTATGGATGGCAGCTTAAAGGAAATTTTGGTTCTACCCAGTCTAAACCGGCCTCGGTATTACAAATTGATTGGAATTTAAAATTTTAACTATCAGGAGGAAAAATATATGAGGAATTTAAACAGAATTTTTTTCTCGGTACTGCTTATCTTGGGATTGGCAATACCGTGTTTTGCCGGAACTAAAAATATAAAAATTAACGGTTCAACTACCGTGCTTCCTATCGCGCAAGCGTGTGCGGAAAAATTTATGGAAAAAAATTCTGATATAAATATTTCTGTGCAAGGCGGCGGCTCAGGCGTGGGCATCTCTTCCCTTATTGATAAAACTACAGACATCGCCGATTCTTCAAGGGCGATAAAGGATACTGAATTAGATAAAGCAGTGGCTAATGGTGTAGAGCCAAAAGCACACGTTGTTGCTATGGATGGAATCGCTCTAGTAATTAATCCTTCAAACAATATCAGTGCACTTACCAAGAAACAAATAAGAGATATTTACACAGGGGCCATATCTAACTGGTCGCAGCTTGGCGGTCCTGACGAAAAAATAGTAGTTGTTTCCAGGGACACATCAAGCGGAACATTCGAAGCATTTAATGAACTTGCTTTAGATAAAGTCAAAGTTAGGACTGATGCACTGATGGAAGCGTCCAATCAGGCTGTAGTTTCCGTTGTCGATAAAACTCCCGGAGCTGTAGGCTATGTTGGGCTTGGATATATTCAAGCGGGAGTAAAAGCAGTTAGTGTAAATGGGATAATGCCTTCTAAGGAAACGGTCCTTTTAGGTAAATACCCTATTTCGCGGCCGCTTTTTATGTATACAAATGGTGCGCCTCAAGGAGCGATTAAAAAATTTATCGATTTTGTTTTAAGCCAAGAGGGGCAAAAAATAGCTGACGAGCAAGGTTATGTAGGAATTAAATAGTTTTTACTCATTAGTCACTTTCCTTTATTTATCAGTCCCGATGTAACATCGGGACTGATAAATTGAATAACATGAAAGAAAAAATATATAAATGGATATTTACGATGGTTGCTTTTGCCTCTTTGCTTTTTTTAACCGGGATTACCATAATTCTTTTTAAAGAAAGTTTGCCTCTTTTTCAAAAAGTAAAATTCTTTGATTTTATCTTTGGAAAGGCCTGGTATCCCACATATGAACTTCCTGAATTTGGAATTTTACCGCTCATTTTAGCATCGGTACTAGTTACGATAGGCGCTCTGTTTGTATGCGTACCTTTAGGTATAGGAAGCGCCTTGTATATACATGAATTAGCAGGACCAAAACAAAAATCCATTTTGAAGCCAACAATAGAAATATTGGCAAGTATCCCTTCAATAGTTTTCGGATTTTTTGCGATGGCTATAATGGCACCTTTCCTGCAAAAGCTTTTACACATCCCTGTTGGCCTTTGCGCGTTTACGGCAAGCTTAGTTTTAGGCATAATGGCCGTTCCAACCGTATGCAGTATAGCTGAAGACGCATTAAGTTATGTCCCGAAAAGTTTCAAAGAAGCTTCTTTAGCGGTTGGAGCAAACAGATGGCAAACATTGATAAGGGTTGTGATTCCTGCGGCTGGTTCCGGGATATCAACCGCAATAATCCTTGGAATGAGTAGAGCTATAGGAGAGACCATGACGGTGCTTATGGCTGCCGGAGGCGCGGCAATCATCCCAAGCAAATTAAGCGATTTATTTGCGCCTGTCAGGCCAATGACTGCGACAATTGCAGCTGAGATGGGTGAAGCAGCCATGGGAGGTTTGCACTACCATGCATTATTTGCGATAGGTCTTATTCTTTTTATCGTTACATTTGTATTTAATATTATTGCCGAGCTAATAAGCAGAAAATTCAGGCTTAAGCTTGGGCTTAGTGGATAAGCCTATGAATGGAAATGGACAATTAGCGTCGGTCAAAGCATCTTATTCTATAGAAAAAGCTTTTGACCGGATAACTAAAATACAACTTCCGGAAAAAAAATCAAGCGGTAAGCTCAAGCAAAAACTTGGTTTTTTCCTTTTAGGATTATCTATGGCAATAGTGCTTCTTTTTTTGGGAAGCATTGTGTATTTTATTGTTACAAAAGGGATAAGGGCAATCTCTTGGGAGTTCTTAACGCAGGTGCCGAAATCAGCAATGACCAAAGGCGGGGTTGCGCCGGCCATTGTAGGTACGCTTTATCTAACGCTTGGTTCGATAATTTTTGCGCTTCCACTAGGTCTTGCTTGCGCAATATATCTTTGCGAATACAGCCCAAAAAATATTATCGTTAATATAATTCGTATTAGCATCAATAACCTTGCCGGAGTGCCTTCTGTGGTGTTTGGTTTATTTGGCTTGGCGGTGTTTGTTAAATTTTTTGGGTTTGGCGTGTCAATACTATCAGGAAGCCTTACGCTGGGGATATTGGTATTACCTTCGATAATCTCTGCAACGCAAGAATCTCTTTTGGCTCTGCCTCAATCAATAAGAGAAGCTTCTTTGGCACTCGGCGCAACCCAATGGCAAACCATAAAAAAAGTTATTTTGCCTTCAGCTTTACCCGGAATTCTTACCGGAATTATTTTAAGTATCGGCCGTGTTGCCGGAGAAACCGCGCCTATTCTGTTTACGGCAGCAACTTTTTATATGCGCGGCTATCCGAAATCATTGTTTTCAGAGGTGATGGCTTTGCCTTATCACATATATGCGCTTATGACTGAAGGAACACACCCCGAAGCGCAAACACAAATTGCTTACGGTTGCGCTTTAATATTACTTGTGCTGGTGCTTTTTATTTCAAGTATCGCAATAATTATCAGGCAAAGAACAAAAGATTTAGTTTAGACAAAGAAAATATTATGGAAAACAATAAAACAAGAATTAAGGTAAGAGAGGTAAATTTTTATTATAATAAAACCAAGGCATTAAAAAATATCGATTTAGATATTTACGAAAATAAGGTAACAGCGCTAATAGGGCCTTCGGGTTGCGGGAAATCTACGTTTATAAGGTTAATCAACCGCATGAACGACCTTATAATACATAGCCGGTTTGAAGGAAATATTTACCTGGATGGAGAAGATGTTTACAGTCCGGCGATAGATGTGGCTGATTTAAGGCGGCGCGTGGGTATGGTATTTCAAAAACCTAATCCTTTCCCAAAAACAATTTTCCAGAATATAAGTTATGGTATGGAAGTCAACGGCATAAAAAACAAATTATTTATAAACAACCGGGTTGAAGAATCGCTTAAAAAAGCAGCTTTATGGGAAGAGGTAAAAGATAGATTAAACGATAGCGCTCTTAGGCTTTCCGGCGGGCAACAGCAGCGTTTGTGTATCGCGCGTGCGCTTTCGGTTGAACCGGAAGTAATTTTATTTGATGAGCCATGCGCAAGCTTAGATCCTGTTTCAACCAGAAAGATTGAAGAATTACTTCTTGAATTAAAAAAAGAGTATACGATAGTTATCGTTACACATAATATGCAGCAGGCGGCTCGGGTTTCCGATTATACCGCCTTTTTATATCTTGGAGAATTAATTGAGTTTGGAAGAACCGAAAAAATATTTACCGTTCCGAAAAGTAAAATGACCGAAGAGTACGTTACGGGAAAATTTGGATAACAGCTATAAAGGAATACAAATGGAAAAGAAAAAAGTATTATTCATATGCAAGCATAATTCTGCAAGGAGTCAAATGGCTGAAGGGTTGCTTAAAAATTTCTTTGGCGATTATTATGAAGTTTATAGTGCAGGTGCAGAACCGTCTACAGTTAATCCTTTTGCTATAAAGGCAATGGAAGAAATAGGCATAGATATATCAAGGCAACGCTCAAAAAGTATTAACGAGTTTATCGATTCGCAATTTGATTATGTGATTACGGTATGCGATTCCGCAGAGACTGCCTGCCCATTTTTCTCTAACAGCAGATACTATGTACATAAAAGTTTTAAGGATCCTTCGCAAATTTCCGGCTCTCACGCAAAAAAGCTGGAAGCTTTTCGTAATACCAGAGACGAGATAAAACAATGGATGGAAAAATCATTTTTTAAGGAAATAGGTAAATGATTCTAATCTTCTGGAAAAAAGGAGAAAAACAATGGAAAGGCATTTTGACGAGGAATTAAAAAAATTGAAAGAAAATATTATCACGATGTCTTTGATATCGCAAGATATGATTGAGGATGCAATTATTATGCTCAAGGAAAGAAAAAGTGAATTAAAAGAAAGCGTATTTGAGAAAGAAAGAAAACTTAATATGATACAGATAGAGATAGACAACATAGCTTTTAAACTTATCGTGCTTAGGCAACCGGCTGCGGGGGACTTGCGATTTCTTATATCAGCTATTAAGATTAATTCCGACCTGGAAAGGATTGGTGACCTTGCGGTAAATATAGTCGAACGTAACCAGGAATTACTTAAAGAGCTGCCGTTAAAACCGCTGATAGGTATACCACGAATGGCAAAGATATCACAAAAGATGGTGCATGACGCTATAGATTCTTTTATTAATAGAAAAGCGGAATTAGCGCAACAGGTGTGTTGTCAGGATGATATAGTAGATAACCTGAACGAGCAAATTTTCAGAGAGTTATTGACATATATGTTGCAGGATACGAAAAACATAACTCGCGCAATAAGCCTTACATTTATTTCGAAATATCTCGAACGCATTGCCGATCATGCTACTAACATCGGTGAAGATGTATACTATATGGTAGAAGGTAAAGATATCCGGCATCATAGCGATGACTATTGTAAATAAGATATAACTATAAACTTTCCACTGAAATCTACTTGCCCGAAGTTTATCAAACAATCAAAGAGCTAATCTGGGTGATATTCTGATTTTACATAGATTTTACATAGATTTTACACTCACCTAACATACCTATCATAAAATACTTTATTAAAAGGAGGCAAACATGTTTAAGAGATGGTTATTTATTTTAGGAATAATTACTTTTGCAAACCCGCTATTCGCCGCGTCAAATAAAAATTCTATCCAAATCAAAGGTTCAGATACCATGGTCAATTTAGGCCAGGCGTGGGCTGAAAAGTACATGGAGAAAAATACCGCTGAATTTGTAGCAGTCACCGGCGGCGGTTCAGGCACTGGGCTTTCCAGTTTAATCAGCGCTACCTGCGATATTGCGATGAGTTCAAGAAATATCAAAGATAAAGAAATTTCCTTAGCTAAACAAAAAGGAATAAATCCTTACGAGATAAAAGTAGCTTTGGATGGTTTAGCCGTAGTGGTTAACCCCAAAAATCCTGTGAGCAAATTGACTATTGACCAGCTTGCTCAGATTTTTACCGGGAAGATTACTAATTGGAAGGAACTTGGCGGGCAAGATATGAAAATTGTTATTCTTTCGCGTGAGGTCAACTCAGGAACGCACGTTTATTTTAAAGAGCATGTGTTAAGAAGAGGCGACCCAAACGCGAAAGATGAATTTGCTCCGACTGCACTATTACTTTCTTCTTCTCAGGCAATCGCAGACGAGGTAGCGGGTAACTCTGCAGCAATAGGATATTACGGGATGGGATATATTTCGGCTAAACAAAAGCCCATTATGGTAGCTAAAGATGAGAAGGCTGCGTATGAAACACCATCCATAGAAAATGTGGTTAATGGTAAGTATCCAATATCTCGGCCGCTATTCCTTTATACGAACGGAGAGCCAAAGGAGTTGGTAAAGAAATTTGTAGATTTTTGTCTTTCCAAGGAAGGGCAAGATATTGTTCTAAAAACTGATTTTGTTCCCGTAAGCAAATAAATTTCCATGCGTAAAATTAAAGAGTTCATCATTGAGAAGCTAATCTTGATTTCAGGATTAGCTTCTATCTTTTTCGTTATTCTTATCTTTTTATTTCTCCTCAAGGAAGGATTCGCAGTATTTAAAATAGAAAGCCCGCTTAATTTTCTTTTCGGCAGAAGCTGGTATCCGATTTCAGAACCGCCTCAACTAGGGATATTGCCGTTGATTCTTGGTTCTTTGCTGGTTACCCTGGGGGCTGCGATAATTTCCATACCCATCGGAATAGGATGCGCGGTTTACATTGCCGAAATAGCCCCGGTTAAAATCAAAGAAATACTTAAGGCAGGTGTAGAGTTATTAGCGGCTATACCCAGTGTTGTTTTGGGTTTTGTAGGTATGGTAACGTTGGTGCCTTTGGTAAAGACAATTTTTCATTTGCCCACAGGCCTTACCGCGCTGTCCGGTTCGATAATGCTGGCATTTATGGCTATGCCGACAATCGTTTCGATTGCCGAAGATGCTCTTTATTCAGTTCCAAAAAATTATAAAGAAGGTGCTCTCGCGCTAGGAGCAACCCATTGGCAAACCATTTGGCGAGTGATGCTTCCGGCAGCGTCCAGCGGGATACTTGCCGCGGTAATGTTGGGGATTGGCAGAGTAATAGGCGAGACAATGGCGGTTATGATGATTACTGGAAATGCCGCGGTGATTCCGCAGAGCATTTTGGTTCCGGTAAGAACCTTGACTGCAACTATCGCGGCAGAAATGGGCGAGGCTGTAGTAGGGAGCGAGCATTATTTTGCTTTGTTCGCTATTGGCATAGTTTTATTTGTTATAAGCTTCGCAATTAACGTAACCGCAGATTTATTTTTGCATAAGAAAGAATGAAAAATCCATATCGGACACAAAAAATCGCATTTTTCTTTTTACTCCTAGCAACTCTTTTAATTGTTATTCCTGTCGGTCTTATCGTCGTAATTATTATCCAGAAGGGTTTACCTGCGATAAATTGGCAGTTTCTTTCGGATATACCACGACAGGGGATGCGCGCAGGAGGAATATTCCCCGCCATTATAGGCACTATATATTTGGTTTTCGGTGCAATTATTTTTGCTCTGCCCATAGGGCTTCTGGCAGCGATATATTTAAGCGAATATTCCAAAGATAATTTACTTACCCGGATTATAAAATTAGCAATCATAAACTTGGCAGGCGTGCCGTCTGTCGTTTACGGCCTTTTTGGTTTAGCGCTCTTTGTAATATTTTTCAAATTTGGAGCGTCTATACTTTCTGGTTCACTTACGCTGGGGATAATGATTCTTCCTTTAATTATCACTGCTTCGCGTGAAGCTTTGGAAAGTGTTCCGCAAACCTTTCGCGAGGTAAGTTTATCTCTGGGAGCAAGCAAATGGCAGACTATCAGGCATATAGTTTTGCCTAATGCCATACCAGGCATATTAACCGGGACAATTTTAGGGTTAGGCAGAGCCGCCGGCGAAACAGCGCCAATTCTTTTTACTGTGGCAGCTTTTTATCTACCGCGGCTGCCAAAGTCTATTTTTGACCAGGCTATGGCTTTACCTTACCATCTTTATGTTATTTCAACGCAGGTACCTAATGTTGATGAGAAGATAAGATACGGAACGGCCTTTGTGCTCTTGGCATTGGTTTTGTTTATGAATTTGGTGGCAATAATAATACGTTATAAATTCAGAAGGAAGAAGAAATGGTGAAATTTAAGGTTCATGATTTAAATATATGGTTCGGCTCCATACATGCGATAAAGCAGGTAAGCATGGAGATAGAAGCTAATGAGATTTTAAGCATCATTGGCCCTTCTAATAGCGGTAAAACAACTTTCTTGCGTACGTTAAACCGCTTGAACGATCTAAGCCTAAGTTTTAAACTTACTGGCGCGGTGGAATTAGAAAGAGAAAATATCAAAGCGATAGATGTTGAGGTGTTACGCCGTAAAATAGGAATGGTTTTTGCGCTACCTCTACCGCTCCCGTTATCTATATTTGATAATGTGGCTTATGGGATAAAGATGCATGGAGAAAGAAAAAAGAAAAAGCTTGCGGAAAAAGTAGAAGAAGCATTACGGCAAGCCTATCTTTGGGAAGAGGTAAAAGACAGGCTTAGTGAGTCAGCCTTTAAATTATCCGGAGGCCAACAGCAGCGTCTTTGTATAGCAAGAACATTAGCTGTTTGCCCAGAAGTAATTTTATTTGATGAACCTTGTTCCGGATTAGACCCTATTTCTACCGCAAAAGTAGAGGATGCTATGGTTAAGTTAAAAGAGAAATACACAATAGTTTTAGTGACTAATAACGTAAAACAAGCGGCAAGGGTTGGGGATAAAACCGCATTCTTTTTAAGTGGAGAGCTTATCGAGATAGATAAAACCGATAAGATTTTTACAGCGCCAGGAGATAAACGTACAGATGGTTATATTAGGGGAAAATTTGGATAAAGATGAAAATAATAACTAAAAATCTAAATCTTTGGTACGGCAGTTTTCATGCCTTAAAAAATATAAATTCCTGTTTTGAAATAAACAGGATTACCGCGATAATCGGGCCATCTGGTTGTGGTAAGTCAACAATGCTACGGGTTTTTAACCGGATGAATGATTTGATTGAAGGTGTGCGCACAGAAGGTGAGGTTATAATTGATGAAGCAAATATTCTTGATGAAAATGCTGACTTAGTTACTTTACGTAAAAAAGTGGGGATGGTATTTCAGAGGCCTAATCCGTTTCCGTTATCTGTTTATGAAAATATTATTTTTGGAGAAAAAATCCATGGAGAAAGAGTAAAGCGAGATAGATTGGATGAAATAGTTGAAGAAAGCTTAAAAAGTGTTCTGTTGTGGGATGAGCTGAAAGATAAACTCAATGAACCAGCTTTAAGATTATCATTAGAACAAAGGCAAAGGTTATGCATTGCAAGGCTAATTGCCGTTAAACCCGATGTGTTATTGATGGATGAACCGTGTTCTGCTTTAGACCCCCAGGCAACCCAGAGGATTGAGGAATTAATGCGTGAACTAAAAAACAATTATACTATAATAATAGTGACGCATAACATGCAGCAGGCAGCGCGCGTTTCGGACGATACCGGATTTATGCTTTTAGGTGAATTGATAGAATTTGGTAAAACCGAAAACATATTTACTGCGCCCCGCGATAAACGCACGGAAGATTACATCACCGGTAGATACGGATAAAAAAATCGGAGGTTTAAAATGGAGAGACATGTTGATCAAGAATTAAAAGGGTTGAATAAAGAAATTCTGAAGATGAGTGCCTTAGTAGAAGAAGCCATCTGTAAATCTATTGAGGCGCTAAAGAACAGAGACAGGGGAATGGCCATAAGCGTCATAGATAATGACTCCAATATTGATAAGTTAGAATTATCCATAGATGAAAAGTGCATTGATTTGATAGCGCGCTATCAACCTATGGCTAAAGATCTCCGCTTTATTACCACCGGCATGAAAATAAATGCTGAATTAGAGCGGATAGCGGATATTGCTGTAGATATAGCCCAACGCACGCTTGAAATAGTAGATAAGCCGCTCTTAAAGCCGCTAATTGATATACCTAAGCTAACAGTGGTTGCGCAAAACATGGTAAAGCTGTCTATAGACGCATTTGTTAAAGGTGATATCGCGCTCGCCAAAAAAGTTTTACTGTCTGATTCCGAAGCTGACGAGCTTCGGAATATAATACAAAAAGAGCTTATCGAAGATTACATGGTAAAAGATGGAACGACTGCTCCAAGGGCAGTGCAGCTGTTGTTGATAGCCCGTTTTCTGGAACGTATATGCGACCACACTACTAATATTGCCGAAGATGTGATTTATATGGTTCAGGCAGAAGTTGTAAGGCATCATCCTGAGAAATTAAAAAATGGAAAATAAAATGTCTACTTCTTGGCGAGGAAACATCTCTCAAATTTACCAAAAACACTTGACAAGATTACGCCTTAGTGTTATCTTTCTAAGGAAGGTGTTACTATGAGAACAATAAAAAGATTTGGCGTATCATTAGAGGAAGAGCTGTTTAATGAATTGGATGCTATTGTCAAAAAGCATAAATTTCCTAACAGAAGCCAGGCCATCCGTTTTCTCATACGTAAGAATACAGCCGAAGAAGCATACGAAGAAAATAAAGAAGTTTCAGGAGCGGTTGTTATAATTTATGACCATCATAGAAGGGAGCTTGTTAATAAGTCATTAGATATCCAGCATGAGTTTACCAATATAATCTTAGCCAGCCAGCATGTTCATTTAAGCCATCACAGCTGTTTAGAGATAATCGCTCTTAAGGGGAAAGCTTCAAACCTTAAAGCGTTAGCAGATAAACTGATAGCCTTAAAAGGAGTAAAACACGGTAAGCTCGTAGTTACTTCAGCGTAAAAATTTTTTTAATTTCTGGTAGCACGATTTTTAGAAAAGTAGCAATGAATAATAAAAATGTAGCAACAGAAGATAAAGAAAAGCAGCAAATTCTTGCTGAAATTAAAACCGCAATGGAAAAAATAAAATATGGAGAAGTAGTGATTACGATCCATGATTCAGAAGTTGTACAAATTGAAAAAAGAGAGAAGAGGCGGTTTAAATAGCGAATACTACTGCGCCCGCAGTGTCAGATATTAAATAGTAGTTTTTTCGACTGGACAACCAGAGAAAGAAATAAAGGAGGTTGTCCAGATGCGGATAATTGCATTTTTAATTGGCATTTGTTTTTTTACAAATGCTTGTTTTGCTGAAGAAGTTTCCATAAAAGATGAGATTACTCAACTTAGGGCTCGCCTTGAAGTTTTGGAGCAGAAATTAGCTATCCAGGAAAAAAGTATGGGTGAACAAAAGCAGTGCATTCTAGACCAAAATAAGAAAATTTCCGATTACGAATCAAAACTAAGCCAATTTGATACGAAGTTACATCGCGAGGCAGGCAAACCCATTCCGCTCGTAGAAGGCCTTGATATCAGCGCCGGCGCTACAATGATTGTGCAGGGCACCAATAACGTAAACAGCGCTTCAGATGCCGCGGCGCTAAAAGACAGCCGTGCTGATGGTTCCTATTCTACCGACATCACTATAGCTAAAGAATTTGAAGAAATCAGCGGCCGGGCCTTTCTGCACCTTGAAAACGGCCAGGGCGAAGGACTTGAAGATAACCTTACCTTGTACAGTAATGTCAACCGTGACGCTGACGATGATGTCAATGTCAGGGTTACCGAAGCCTGGTATGAACAAGGTTTTTTCAATAATAAAGCAGCTATAACCTTTGGAAAGTTAGATCCTACGGTTTATTTCGACAACAATGAAGTTGCCAATGATGAAACTACCCAGTTTTTAGGCAGAATGTTTCGTAACGCTGCGACAATTGATTTTCCGGATAATACTGCCGGTATCCGCCTTGCCTACATGCCGAAAGAATGGATTGAATTCAACTATGGCGTATTTGATGGAAACAATGATTGGGAAAAAATTACCGATAACCTGGTTAATATGGGCCAGGTAACTTTTAAAACTAACTTCTTCAATCTTCCCGGTAACTACCGTTTCTACGGCTGGAACAATAATACCTATTACACTAAATGGCTCGATGAAACTAAAAACAAAGAAAATGCCTATGGTTTTGGCTTAAGTTTTGACCAGAAGGCAAACGATATCGTAACTCTTTTTACCCGTTACGGTTGGCAGAATCCGGAAGTTTATAATCCTAATATCACGGCAACCGGAGATTTAAGTTATTCCCTTGAACAATCCTGGAGCGCAGGTTTTCAGGTGGAAGGTAAACCCTGGGGTAGAGAGAACGATGTAGCTGCTTTTGCGATTGGCCAGATTTTCCCTTCCGATAATTACAAAGAAGCCACCGGACGTCTGGGTAAATCCGAAGGCCATCTTGAAGCTTATTACAAAATATTTGTTAACAAGCACCTTTCCTTAAGCCCTGATTTCCAATATATCTGGAATCCTTTTGGAAAAGATATACCAGATGATACAAACGGAGTGTTTGTAGGCGGAATGAGGACACAGGTGGATTTTTAAGTGAAACATTAACCCCGCACCCAGTCTGTATAAAAGAAAATTTAAGGGTACTGGGTGCGGAGTAATTCGCGCTAACATTTTTTCTGCGCCACGCCCGCTTTACAGCGGTCAGGGCTCGAAAAAATGTTGCGCTCATTAGGAGGTAAAAAATGTGGTTAGCAACAACTTCTATTGCGGCAAGCTGTGCAACTTTAGCTAAATTTGCTTTGCCAAAAAAATACAAATTAGGTTTTTTGGCTTTAATGTTATGGGGGGCGACAATAATGATTTTTATTGATCATATATTAGGGTACGAAGGCGGAGGGTTTTTAGAGAAAACAACAGATGGAATGATTAAGAATAGTACAGTGTTAGGGCTTGCAATGTTGGTGCCGGTGTTTATAATATGGGGAATATCACTTTTAATTTCAAATTTAAAAAGGAGGTAACAAATGGCTTGTTTTGTTGTTCCAATGAGTGCGGCAATAGTAACCACTGCTGTAAGCAAAAAAGTTCCTGAAAAATATCATCTTAGTTGGTTAAATGCGATGTTATGGGGCGGCGTGGCAATGTTGGCAGTTGAACATGTCACTCACGGCGAAGTTGTTCTTTATCCGCCCTTTCTAACCGCTGGCCTTCCTGAGGTTTTGCCGGAAATGGCAAGAGTTGGCATCCCGATGACCCTGTCTATTTTCCTAATATGGGGAATAATGGTAACAGTAGCCGCGGTGATGAGTAAAAAATTAAAGTATGTAGAAACGCGATAAAGAATTACGATAGACATAACCAAGGCCCACCTATTAGGTGGGCCTTGTGTTTATGCAATCTTAACTTCCACTTAAACCGTAAATGGAGAAGCCGTCCCTTTGTAGATTATTTCTGCCATTCGATGTTGGAATGCCTCTCTAAAACCCAAATATCTTGTCATAACGCTACATCGTCTATATAATTCTTCTCTCCCATTGCCAGAGGCCACGGACTACGCCCGTGGACGAATGGTGGAGCGGGACGCCGCCCCACTGGGACGTATTTAGAGAACAGGGACCATGGGTATGCCAATGGGGCTCCAGTATAAATAGGGAGGGGTTTTCCCTCGGTCGATGCGAGTGGGATCTCAATATTATGCCTTTCAACGTGCGAGGCAGAGAGATAATAGCGCCGGTTTTTAAATATGATCAGTACTATTTTTATGCCCAAGTATAGAAAAATGAACTAAAAATTGTCATTTAATTTGCTATCTGTTATAATGTATACGACAAATGAAGAAAATTATCACTTTCTCGATAGTATTTCTTCTAATAGCTAATTGTGCATTCGCGCAAGAGGCGATAATTTCTCCTTCCAAGCCTGCGACATTATTTCAACAATTAAAATCATGGTGGAGCGGTGAGTATTTTTTCGGTAATTGGGGCGGTAAACGGAAAGAATTAAGTGAGCGCGGAGTAGATTTTACCAGCACTTACGTTACCGACCTTTTAACGAATGTCCACGGCGGCATAAGAAAGAACCGTTTCCGTTATGACTCATCTTTAGGTTTGGATATTAACGTTGACCTTGAAAAAGTTTTCGCTTTAAACGGATTACAATTCCATATTTCTGGCGTCTATCGTGAAGGAAAAAACCTTTCCGGAGACATAGGTAATCGTTTCCCGCCTTCGAGTATCTACGGCTCAGAGTATGTACAGCTTTATAACCTTTATCTGGAACAAGAGATGTTTCAGGATAAGGTAAGCCTTAAAGTAGGGCGTCTTGGTACAGGAGACGACTTTGCGCAATCGCCGCTCTACGGGACATTTCTTACCAATTCCATAGATGGCTGCCCCATCAGTTTGCCGATAAACTTTTTTTTCACGGTTTATCCAACCGCCACCTGGGGTGCCCGTTTGAAATTGAAACCGGCGAATGCTTTTGTGTGGCAGGGCGGGATTTATCACCAGGATTCAGGTGTTAGCCGCGAAGCTGCGCACGGAGCAGATTTAACATGGAGAAGCAATAAGGGAATTCTTTTCATTCAGGAATTTAGTTTCTTGCCCAATCAATATGCTGAAGCAGAAGGCCTTCCGGGAAATTATAAATTAGGAGTTTTTTATTCCACGGGGCGTTTCAAGGATTTATATGCGGACGAAAACGGAGGCTCTTATGCTTCAACGGGTTTGCTTCAGAAGAGGCGTTATGGAAATTACGGCCTTTACCTTCATGCCGATCAGATGCTCTATCGCGAGCCGGATTCTAAAGACCAGGGGTTTACGCCATTTTTTGTAGTGGTATTGCAGCCAAGCGATATGAATGAACTACCGCTTTTCATAGATTTAGGGCTTACTTATAAAGGATTAATTCCCGGCCGCGATAATGATGTTGCCGGAATAGGCCTTGCTTATGGCAAGTGGAGCAGGCAATTAAACAAACACCATAGTGATGCCGGAGAAGAAAAACAGACATTTGAAACCGTAATTGAGGCTACTTATAAAATCGCCATAAACCAATGGCTATATTTCCAACCGGATATTCAATATATCATTAATCCCAACGGCGGTAATCAGGATACTGGTAACGCTTTAGTTACCGGAGCAAGAATCGGCATTACCTTTTAGTTTTTATAAAGTTACGGACGTTACATTCGTAACATAAATACAAGGAGGCAGATATGCCCAAGCCCCAACGTTTGGACAATCTTTTTATTATTTATATTATCGCCTTTATCGCAGCTTTGGCTGGTTTGCTCTTTGGTTATGATACAGGCGTAATTTCCGGAGCAATACTTTATCTGAAAGACCAATTCAACCTGACTTCCCTGGTTGTTGAGAGGGTAGTCAGTGCTGTATTGTTAGGTGCCGTTATCGGAGCAGCTTTTAGCGGAGCAATGGCAGATAAGCTTGGCAGGCGCCGCAGCATAGTGATTACCGCTTTGCTTTTTTCTATTGGAGCAGTCGGCAGCGCATTCTCGCCGAGTATCCTTGTTTTAATCGGCTGTCGTCTCCTTATCGGCCTGGCAATAGGCGTTGCTTCTTATGTCGCCCCTTTGTATATTTCGGAAATTTCTCCCGCTAAAGCAAGAGGTTCTTTAGTTTCGCTAAATCAGCTGATGATTACCTGCGGCATAGTAGTTTCTTATCTGGTTGATTATATGCTGACACTCGGAAAAAACGAGTGGCGCTGGATGTTTGGCTTGGGTGCTATTCCGGCAACGATTTTGCTTATCGGTATGATTTATCTTCCTGAAACCCCTCGTTGGCTTATCAGCAGAGGATTGATAGATAAAGCAAAGGATGTTCTTTGCCGCACCGGCTCAGCGGATAATATTGATAATGAGATAAAAAATATTTCCAGTTCCATATCCGATAAAGTCTGCTGCTGGAGCGAGGTTTTTGCACCCTGGGTGAGGCCGGCGCTTTTTGTGGGTATTGCTTTAGCTTTTTTTCAACAGGCAACCGGTATAAATACTATTATTTA
>Ga0265297_10000880_pt1 | contig 79290 bp, 86 predicted proteins | sample Munlanlwell13791_FD_192502 | JGI IMG/M metagenome (GOLD analysis project Ga0265297, IMG submission 192502) | Leachate microbial communities from a municipal landfill in Southern Ontario, Canada - Leachate well 137-91 | ecosystem: Engineered > Solid waste > Landfill > Unclassified | place...
TATTATTACAACCATGAACGGATACATACAGCCCTAAGATGCCCGCCGGAAACATTCGCTAAGAGGTATCAGTTAACTAACAGGACAAGGGAGTTACAACTTGTTTAAAAAAGGGGTACTTGACATTTTGTGTTCTGTCAAGGCCTTCGTACATAGCAAAAGCAGTTTTTTCGTCCAGACCTGGTGAATTGTCAAGAAAGACAGCTTCATTTAACTCTCTTCCCCCCAACAATACATTGGCTTGCCAGTAGAACAGTTTATATCTTTGATAAAAATGTATCTTGTCTTGGGACCCGAAGGGACATCTTAAGAATTTGGCTTCCAGGTCAACAACATGCCGGATTATCTCTTTTTTCCCACTATCTATCTTTAAGGGATCTCCGGTTTGTATTGCAGAATAGTATCTGCCCAGCAGGTCTATCTCTTTATCCATTAGATACCCGTCAAGCAATTTTCCTGCTTCGCCCTGCCGCACAAGCGCAACTTTTGCCGCGTTATCCATGAGGCTTGATTCATCCGCCTCTACACCTAGGATCTCCAACGCCGTTTTTCCGGCAATGACAAAAGCATAAAAGTTATTCCCGAGATTTGAATATACCGTCATTCTTTTCCCGTCATAGCCTTTTATGTCCTGAATTATCATATCTGCACATCTGTTGCAGAACATTTCTAGACAAGAACTTAGTTCTTGAGGCCGAGAATTAACCAGAAGAGACAGTATTTCCTTGTCGTCTTCAGTAATATCTCTCAAAGATCCAAGGCATTCTATATATGTTGAGACCTTTTGATTTGAGATTCCTTCAGGCGTCGGGTTTGAATGCAGTGGAATCATTGGGAAGCTATCGGACCTTTCAACTTGGGTCCCCTGGCTCAAAACCCCAAGCGGCCGGCCTGCGGGCTCTGCCACAAGACCACGAGGTGCTGTCTGCACGGATCTGGGACCGCCAATGCTCCCGGTGGGCTTGAGCTGACCGAAAACGATAGATGCTGCCATTTAAGTTCCCCCCCTCCCAATAATTGACGCATTAAAGAATGTTCGGTACCAGCCGGGGAAAACTTGCATGTTTTTTATGAGAACAAAACCTGTTGCGAGGTGCTATCCCTCAAGCCTGTCAACGATCTCTTTTATGACCCATTCAGGAGTGGACGCGCCGGCGGTGATGCCGACCGTTTTTTTGTTTTCTAACCATCCTGTCTTTATCTCATCAGCAGAGTGGATCATATGCGTTTCCACCCCCTGGCCAAGGCAGAGCTCCCTCAGCCTGTTGGTGTTGGCGCTTCTAACATCGCCTATCACGATCATCAGGTCGGCCTGCCTTGCAAGCTCTATGGCGGCTTCCTGCCTCTTTTCGGTGGCTGAGCAGATGGTGTTCTCCACTCTAACGGTACCGGATTTTTCTTTAAGCGCAGCCACCGTTGCTTCAAAATTCCCGACGGACTGGGTCGTTTGCGCCACTATCCCCATTTTTTCGCAAAAAGGCAGTGTCTCAACATCTTTTGGCCCTTCTACAACTATGGCGCTCTCCTGAGTCCAGCCCTTTATTCCTTTGACTTCGGTGTGGTCCCGGTCTCCGACTATGACGACCTGGGACCCATCTTCATAGAGCATTTTTGCTATCTGCTGCGCTTTTTTGACCCAGGGACAGGTGGTGTCAACTATTTCAAGCCCCATCTTTTTTGCATCCTCATAGGTCTTTGGCCCTACCCCATGGGCGGAAATTATCAGACCGACCCCTACGGGTATTTCACCTGCAGGGATTTCTGATAGATCCTTAATACTGTTTACGCCCATTTCTTCCAGTTTTTTTATGACATCCGAATTGTGGACGAGGTAACCGAGGATATAGGCTTTTTTGCCCTTTTTTGCGGTTTCAACGGCCTTTTCGTAGGCAAAGGCCACTCCCGTGCAAAACCCGCAGCACTGCGCTCTGACTATTTTCATTACTGGCAGGCCGGCATCCTTATGGTAAATGCCGTCCCTTCCCCCTCTTTGCTGTCAACCTCTATAAAGCCCCCGTGGGATTTAATTATACCGTGAACAACGGTCAATCCCAAGCCGGTCCCTCCGTATCTGCAGGTAAAGAACGGGTCAAAGATGTTCTTAAGGTCCTGTTTGCTGATACCGCAGCCGTTGTCCGATATCTTTATCTCGACCTGGTCCCGTCCTTCGGGACATATCCTTGAGAGTTCTATCTCCACCCTGCCTCCTTTTTCCACCGCGCTCTCAGCGTTCTGCAAAAGGTTTAGGAAGACCTGAAAAAGCTTCTGCATATCGGCGGAGATCTTCATTTTGCCTTTAGACTCTAAAGACAAACTGACGCCTTTGGCATCATACTGGGGCTTGACAAAATCCAGCGCTTCGCCCGCCAGCTCTTTGAGGTCAAAGGTTTCTATCTTAAGGTCCGAGGCTCTAACATAGCCGAGCATGCTGTCAATTATCCTGTCCATGCGGCCGATCTCTCTCGGGATTATTTTAAGATAATGGGATCTGTACTCCGGGTCGTCAAATTTTCTGCTCAGCAGCTGTGACAGGATCTTGATGGAAGAAAGAGGGTTCTTTATCTCGTGGGCCATGCCCGCGGCCATGGTCCCCAGGGCTTCAAGTTTTTCGGATCTTATCCTGCCGACATTATCGGACCTTGTAAAAACGGCCGTCACTCCCCTTGGCCGGCCCTTGTAATCCTTGAGCGCATAGGCAACGGCTATCCGGCAGGTCTTTTCTTTTTTTCCGGAAATGCTTATCCGTTTTTCCCGGGCTCCGCCGGGGCCAAGCGCTTCTTCTATAAAAGAGATGACTTCCGGATCACCGGAAAAGAAGGTTTTATATTTTTGCGGTTTTGGACCCGAGAGTTTTCTTCCGAAAAGCTCTTCGGCAGCGTCATTGTACGAAGTGATGAGACCGCTGCTGTCGATGGTTATCAATGCATCGGGCATATCGACAGTTTATCGTGCTTCTTTTGCCCGGATTTCACAAAAGGCCGCTTTTTCTGATCCTTTCGACAGCCTCTTTTATCCTGGCCTCGTCAGCGGTGATGCAAAACCTTACATATCCCCTGCCGCTGCCGCCGTAGCCGCTTCCCGGAACTACCAGCACGGCGCATTTGTCAAGAAGCGCGGCGCAGAACTGCTCGTCGGTATATCCTTTCGGCACGGGCACCCAGACATAAAAGGTGGCTTTTGTATACTCAAGCTTCCAGCCCATTGAGTTGAGCCCGTCAACAAGGGTTTTCATCCTTTTTTCGTACATCAGGTTGGTATTTTCGGTAAAACCGCCGGACCCGTCGAGCGCTTCGATAGCGGCCCTCTGAATAGCCTTAAAAGCGCCTGAATCTATATTGGTCTTTACGACAGCAAGGGCTTTCAGCGCCTCTTTGCTGCCCACAGCCATGCCTATTCTCCAGCCGGTCATGTTGAAGGTCTTAGAAAGCGAATGGAACTCGACCGCAACATCCTTTGCCCCGGGGATCTCAAGAATGCTCTGTCCCCTGTAGCCGCCAAAGGTTACTTCGGAATAGGCCAGGTCCGAGCAAAGCACGATGTCGTTATCCTTGCAGAAATTAACGGCATTCGTTAAGAACTCGGGAGTTGCCACTGCGGAGGTCGGGTTGTTGGGATAATTGATGAACATCACTTTTGCCTTTTTGGCGGTCTCTTTTGGGATGGAAGAAAGGTCAGGCATAAAACCGTTCTCTTTTGTAAGCGGCATAAAATACGGCTCTCCCTGCGCAAGCAGCGTGCACATCTTATATACAGGATAAGAGGGGTCCGGAATAAGAGAGATATCGCCCGGATCAAGGAGGGCAAAGAGCATGTGGGCTATCCCTTCTTTGGATCCGATCAGGGACATGACCTGCGTTTCAGGGTCAAGCTCAACGCCGAACCTCTTTTTGTACCAGTCTGAAACAGCCTTTCTGAATTCTTTTGTTCCCTCATAGGGAGGATAATTGTGGGTAGCAGGGTCATCTAGGGCTTTTTTCATTGCGTCTATAATGTATTTAGGCGTCGGCTGGTCCGGGTCCCCGATAGAGAGATCTATGATATCCGCCCCTTTGGCCAGAGCGCTTGCTTTCTTCTTATCTATCTCGGCAAACAGGTATTTTGGTATCTTTGAGATCCTTTGGGTGTGCTTCACTCTAAGCCCCTCCGGTTAAATTATACCTGAAATCAGCACTAAAATGACACGATACATTTGTAGCGGTCCAAAATCAGAAAAAGGAGAAGAATAATGGGTTTTCCTGCGGGATTGGCAGTTGCAGGGCTGTTCAGCGCTGGAGGTTCTATGCTTTCACAGGGAAAAAGACGAAGACATGTTAAAGAATTAGAGACAAAGCTGGAAAATGCCGGCAATGATCCCTATAAATACTCGCTGACAAGGCATGAATTGGACCAGGCAAGGCTTTCGATGGCCGCCGGTTCCCCAAGGTCAAAACTGCTTCATATTCTTACTCTTGGGCTAAGCACCACCCTGGGCAACAACACGCTTAAAGCAGAAGAAAACAAAATAGGCGCAGAAGTGCTCGCCCTGGCCTCCCCCGACCTGACCGATAAAGGCTCCATGTATTATCTGCTGTTCAAGGCAATGGATCCCGGAACAAGCCTGCGGGTAAGGACAGATGTAGCCGTGTTTCTGGCAGGCAGACCTCAACAGACAAAAGATGAATTGATCGATCTGTTGACCGCCGGCAAAAAAAGCTCCGGCATGGATCATAATTTCTATCTGGAATTGGACCGCCTCGGCAACAGCCGCCTCGCGGTCGGGAAAAGACAATTCCAAAACGCCAGAGAGTTTATGCTTTCATGCCTTAGAGGAGAACAGAGCTCTGATGCTGCGGCCAATACTAAAGCAGCCGCTCCCGCAACGCCGGCCGCCGGCAAAGAACCGGCAGTTTTGAGAAAACCACTGAGGCGCTCAGCAACCGCTCATGTGCCGCAGCCTGAAAGGGTTGGAGGCTTTAAGGGCACATCCAGCTGGTTCAGGGCCATTTATTAAAGCTTTTTGGCGCCGATATAGACCGCCGCACAGGCACTGAGAAGCAAATAGTTGTAGATAAAATCCTCTGCCGGTATCGTAAAGAACCTGATGTTTGAGATATGAAGTGAGCTGTAGGATACTACCGGCAAAGCGGTCAAAATTGAATTAAAGACCAGGAAAAGCCCAAAACAGATGATCAGATAGCCCCAATAATTCCTTGACCGTAAGATATCCGGAAAAAACCTTTCAGCGGCCAAAATAAATGCAGCCGTAAGTTCGACCACTAGCACTGTATAGAGCCTGCTGGGAAAAGCCAGGGCAAAAAGCAGAAGCGCCGCAACAACAGCATAGATCCACCTTCTATTGATGTTAATGACCTTGTCCCCGATAAAAACCTCCAGACACTCCAAAATAAAAAGGCAGCTGAACGGGACCGCGACAAAAAATAGGGCCTCTTCCAGCGGCAGCCCCGCAAGCTTGAAACCGCTTATATAGGCCGGATTAAAGGACCAAACGCCGATCTTTGTAAATATGATATCCCACAGCACAAAAGGAATGCCGACCGCTAAAATTGAAAGAAAGACCGCTTTGTACCTTTTTCGGTATCTGACAGGTGCAAGATCGCCGAACAAAAGCGGAAAACTTACGATCAACAGGTCCAGCGCAAGATATAAACTCATTTCTTCTTTCCTCCATGAATAATAATATTTTTCAGCGCACAGAGCAGTATCTTTGTGCGGGAGGGTTTGACCTTTTTCGAAAAAACAATGAGAGGGTCTTTTTTTATCTGATGTGCCGTCCAGTCATACATGTCCGAGGCTGTCTTTACGGGAACCAGATATCTTTTTGGCAGGAATCTGAACCCGGCAGAGGCATCTTCCATCCATGTCCCATACCTTTTGATCTGAAGTGCGATCAGATCTCTAAAGGCATCTTTTGAGGCCGAAGCGCTGCAAAAGTCTTTGGCGCTCAAGCCAAAGCGATCGATCTCGTCCTGCGGCAGATAAATCCTTCCAAGCGCAAGGTCTTCTTTTATATCCCTTATAAAATTGATAAGCTGCATAGCCTTTCCAAGTTGTCTGGCACAGTTGTCCGCCTCTTTGGGAAGATCCATTATCCTTGCCATCATAAGCCCGATCACTTCCGCGGACCCGTAGATATACTCTTCCAGCTCTTTGATGTCGCGATAGGAAGTTTTGACAAGGTCTTTTTCCATGGAGGACAAAAAAGCGGCGGCCCAGGCCGGCTCAAAACCTTTTTCTCGGGAAAGCCGGACAAATCCTCCTATAACGCTGTTCCTGCTTTTTTGATTGCTAGCGGCTTTTTCGTATTCCTTCTTGAAAGAATAAAAGCCTTCCTTATCCTGAGGAACGCTGTCAACAAGATCATCTGCCGTCCTTACAAAAGCATACAGTTTAAAGACATCCTCTCTGGCCTTTTGCGGAAAGAACATGGATGAAAAGTAGTAGGTCGTGCTGCCGGAGCGGAATATCTTATCAAGAACTTTGTCCGGCATATTTTTCTTTTATGGAAGAAGCACAGATCTGCGCGCTTATGAGGACCATCGGGACCCCTATCCCGGGATGGTTGTAGGCCCCGCAATAATAAAGGCCGTCCGCTTTTTTACTCTTTCTGGCAGGCCTGAAAACTGCCGTCTGAAAAAGGGTGTGGGAAAGCCCCAGAGATGTTCCCTTGTATGAGTTATATTCCCTGATAAAATCGTTATGGGCAAAATCTCTTTTCACTATGATCGAGTCCTTTATGCTATCTCCGCACAGCTTTTCCAGGTGAGCTATGGTCTTATTAAAGTACTTTTCCCTTATCTGCGGCAGGTCCTCTATTCCCGCTGCAACGGGAACAAGGACAAAAAGGTTTTCGCAGCCTTCGGGAGCCACGGACGGGTCGGTTTTTGACGGACAGCTCACATAAAAAGATGGGTTGTCAGGCCACTGCGGCCGTTTAAAAATTGTGTCAAAATGCTCGCTCCATTTTTCATCAAGGTACAGGTTGTGATGCTGCAGTCCTTTTATCCTCTTGTTGAGCCCCAGGTATATAAGGTAAGCCGAGGGCCCCATCTTTCTGCTTTCCCAGTAGCGCCTGCCGAAAGAGCGCCATTCTTTATCAAGCAGTTTTGACTCGGCATGCTCGTAATCGGCATTAACGACAACCAGGTCGCACGGATAGCTGCCCAGGTCCGTTTCTACTCCGCAGACCCTGCCGCCGGACACTTTTATCTTCTTCACCTCTTCACTAAGCCTGATCTCTACCCCGTTTTCCGAAGCGACTTTTTCAAGCGCCTCCGTGATACGGCCCATTCCGCCCATGGGGTACCAGACACCGAGACCAAAGTCGACATGGCTCATTATCGAATAAAGAGCAGGGGTATTGTCGGGAGATCCTCCCAGAAAGACCATAGTGTACTCGAGGACCTTGCGCAGTTTGTCGCTCTTAAAATACCTTCGCGCGAATTTATCCACGCTTTCAAAAATATGGAGCCTGAGCCCCTGTGTTATCAGGCGCAGGTCAAAAAAGTCCATAACGGAAGAAAAATCCCTGTACAGGAATTCCTTCATGGCTATGTCATACTGGTATTTTGCCGCTTCAAGATAGCGGCGCAGCTTTTTAGCAGATCCGGGCTCGATACCTTCAAAAACCTTTTCTATTCCATCCATGGATGAGGGTATATCAATTGGAGCAGAGTCCCCGAAAAAGACCCTGTAATTGGGGTCGAGACGCTTTAACTCGAAGAGGTCGCTGATCTTTTTTCCAAAAATAGAGAAATAGTTCTCGAACACTTCCGGCATTAGGTACCAGGAAGGCCCCATGTCATAGACAAAACCTTTTTCCCTCCATACCTGCGCTCTGCCGCCGGCTTGGGAGTTCTTTTCTATTACTGTTACCGAAAATCCGTCCCTGGCAAGCAGGTTGGCAACGGCAAGGCCGCCAAATCCGGCGCCGATAACTATGATCTTTTTTTTGTTCAAGATACTGACCTTAAAACGCCTTCGAACACTTTTTCCGCCGGACCTCTCATAATAATGTGCTTGTCCTGTTCCCATTCTATTTCCAGGTCGCCTCCGGGCAGATGAACAGCTACCTTTCTGTCGGCAAGCCCGTTAAGGATAGCCGCGGCAACCGCCGCGCAGGCCCCGGTCCCGCAGGCAAGGGTCTGTCCCGCTCCTCTTTCCCATACCTTGAGGTCCATTTCGCTGCGGCTTATGACCCTGGCAAATTCCACATTGGTCCTGTCGGGGAACTGAGGAAGGTTTTCTATGACCGGCCCGATCTGCGCAAGATCTACCGCCTTTAGGTCATCCACAAAGATGACGCAATGCGGGTTCCCCATAGAGATCTTGTTGATCTTATAGGAAGCCCCCTCAACCTTGAGAGTTTCGTTAAGAGCCTCTTCTTTGGGGACACCCATATCAACTTCTACGCCGATGAATTTGCCGTCATCCTCAATGATCGCCGGAATAATTATCCCCGCCAATGTCTCAACGGAAATGATGTCGGACCGCTCAAGTGCGGCAACGGGGGGATCGGGTACGGGCAGGACTTCGGCGAGCTCAGTCGAGTCGCGGCTGCCTGCCCCTTCAGGCCCATCCGCACCTATTTTATTCTCCCAAGTATATCTGGCAAAACACCTGATCCCGTTGCCGCACATCTCGGCCTCGGAACCGTCGGAATTGATTATCCGCATCCTGTAATCGGCCTTTTCGGAAGGCAGGGCCAGGATAAGACCGTCGGCGCCTATCCCGAAATGTCGGTCGCAGATGCGGCGTGCGAGCAGCGGCAGATCGCGACCAGCCCTTACAATATCCGGATATTGTATCCCGTCAATGATCACAAAATCATTGCCGGCGCCCTGCATTTTTACGAACGGTATGTCGCGCATGTTGTCTCCGATTCCCAGACCGAGGTCCTGTCCATCTGGACACCGGCCCCCGGCAGGCCTTTGAGCCTTGAACTGTACTCATTATATATTCTTTTTGCCAGGTTTTCTGCTGTGGGATTTTCGGCCCCAAAAGGTGCGGTCTCATTTAGGTTTTTGTGATCAAAAGCCTGCAGGATATCCTTAAGAATTTTTTTTGCTTCTTTAAAGTCGAACAGCATCCCGACGCTGCCAAGTTCTACTCCCTTTAAAAATACCTGCACTTTCCAGGTATGCCCGTGAAGATTTTCGCAGGGACCTTCATAGCCGACCAGTTGATGGGCCGCCGCAAACTTGTCTTCCACCATCAGTTCGAACATAGCTACACCTGCTTTCTTCCGGCCCTGCCAAGGCTGACCTGCCTTACATTTAAGAGCGGCCTTCCAAGGAGCTTTGACCCGATATCCGAAAAGACCGCCGTTTGCCCGCTCACAAAGAACTGGTAATTGGGTTTTGCGGAAGACCCGGGCCGCTGGCTCAGCAGCCCGCGCTCCTTGAGCAGTTTTTTCACCTCTACAACGGCTTGTTCCGCAGGATCAACGAACTTGATCTTTATCCCTGTGATCTGTCTAAGGACCTTTGTAAGGTGCGGATAATGAGTGCAGCCCAGTATAAGAGTGTCTATCCCTGCTTTCATAAGCGGCTTAAGGTACTGGGCAGCCACCTTTTTGGTCTCTTCCGCTTCAAAAAATCCGCCCTCTACCAGCGGCACAAAAAGCGGGCAGGCGGCCGCAAAAACCTGGGAATCCCTGCTTAATTTTTTTATTGCGCGCTGGTAAGCCCCCGAATCCACTGTGGCCTGCGTAGCGATCAGGCCTATCTTACCTGTTTCGGTAGCCGATACCGCAGACCTTGCGCCGGGTTCTATCAAGGATACTATGGGAACTTTGTAGCGGTCCTTTACCAGGGGATAGGCAACTGCAGAAGAGGTGCCGCATGCCATTATCACGAGTTTTGCCCCCGCCTGAACAAGAAAGCTTATTATCTCCTGATTGAATTTGACTATCTCCTGCGGCAAGCGCCCTCCATAGGGAACCCTTGCAGTATCGCCGAAATAGATCATGTCCTCACCGGGGAGCTGCTTTATGGCTTCCTTGAACACCGAAAGCCCTCCAACACCGGAATCGAACATAGCGATAGGAGAAGCCGGGGACACTTTGTGGGCGGAGGCTCCCTCCGATGCCTTTGGCACTATTCTTTCGGATGCCACGGATCTGGGAGGAGTGACCTCAGACATCTTATCTAACCCTCGCTATTATCTCAAAATATTCTTTTACTCCGTCAAAAACGCTCTTTGCCGCTTTTTCCTGAAAGCCGCTGTCCAGCGCCAGCCTTTCCTCCTCCGGATTGCTTATGTAGACCGGCTCCAAAAGAGCCGCCGGCATCTCAACATTTGCTATCACAAAGAACTTGACCTTGGAAAAGGCCCTGTTCTCCCTCCTAAGGTCCTCAAGCAGCCTGCGGTGAATGACCGAGGCCAGCAGCTTGCTGTTGGGATTATAGTAATAAGTCTCGGTGCCCGCGGTCGTCGTCTTATAAAAAGAATTATAGTGCATGCAGAGCAGAATGTCAGCTTTGTTGCGGTTGGCAAAGTCCACCCGGTTCTGGAGGCTCATATCCATGTCATCCTCCCTGGTAAGGAGGACGGCGGCCCCGGCATCGGAAAGCATTTTGGCAAGCAGCTGCGCTATGGCAAGGTTGAGGTCCTTTTCTTTGACGCTTTCTCCAGAATAGCCGAAGGCGCCGGGATCGCTGCCTCCGTGTCCGGGGTCCAAAACTATCACTTTGCCCTTTAAGGCTTTGACGATCTTGGTCTTTCGAGCGGCCACCTCGGCTTTTTCCACATAAATAGAGATGGTCTTTTTATCTTCAGAGACTTTAAGGTCATAATTGAGCTCTTTCTGAAGGTCGATCACGACTCTCGAAACAAGAGGCTCTATCATGAACTGGCTGGCCCTGACACGCAGGACCCCGCCTTTACCTATCTCAAGATATTTTTGCGCCTCAAAAGCGGACCCGGGGATATCCACGATCAGCCTGTCAGGGTTGGCGAGCCTTTTTACCTGCGGCTCCGCCCGTTTTGTCATGGAGATATCGATCTTTACGGCTTCCGCTTCTTCGGTTGCCCTGATGCTGCTTACCGCCGGAGGAAATGACACCAGCAGGCCGTTCTCCACCGCTTTGATATCGTAGCTTTGCGGCTCAAGAAGATAGATACCTATGCTTACCGAGCCGTCCCGTTTCTGCAGGGCTTTAACGCCTTTTATCCCGTCCTGGTTAATAGAGAGCCTGTCCTGATCAAGGTCAAGGATAAAACCCGGGATACTCACGGCAAGAAGGAGCGGCTCTTCTCTGGTCTTTGATTCCCAGGTCACCACCTGAGAATTGGAGGAGATAAATACATATTTTTTCCCTTCATGCTCGGGATAAGAAATACCGTTGATCAGGGGAAGTACACTCAGAGCTTTTGAAGTCTTATCCCACAGGACTGAATATCCAAGCCATTTAACAGTTGAAACCAGAGGCACATAAATACGCCCTTTTATTTTTTTGGCCGGTCTGGCCATGACGCGTTCAACTTCTCCAATCGCCATCTTATTTGAGTTAAGGTAGAAATTTACATCGCTTGCCCCGGAAAACGAGGCCTTGATCGAAAGTCCTCCCCTGCCGGAAGAGACCTTGTACCCCAGGGACTCAAAAAGGGTTTTGACAGGTACCATCAGGACCCTTTTGTCGAAAACCTGGAAAGCTCCCGTATCCAGTCTTGTCCCCTCGGCATAAATGGAGAACTTAGGAGACTTTGACAGGTCCGGAAGGGTTATCTTTTTGGGCGGGGCTATCACCACCTGCGGCAAAGTGTTCTCTTTTTCTGCGGGCTGTAACTCTTCGGCAGAAGGCTGTTTTACTTCTGCTGCGGCCACTTCTTCAGCACCGGGAAATTTAAGGGCCAGCCGCTTACCGTCATTTTCGCTTACAAGTTCGGGAACGGCTGTGGCACCAAGATCAACCACAACTCTTGCCACATCAGGACTATAGCTGTTCTGGGCCCATCTTACTTTCGAAAAATTCTTCCCGGCAGAAACTATTTCCTTTTTTCCGCCATTCCAGACTGAGCCCTCAAAATCAAGGACCAGCCTGTCCGGCTCTTTTAAGAAGAACTGCCTGACTTTTGGCTGAGAAGAAAAGTCCATGACCACCTGTTCCCCGCTTGCCCGGGCCTCAACGGATACGCTGAGCAGTTCCTGCCCAAAAGAGCAGGCAGCCATGATAATTGTAAAGACCAGGATGTAAAGTTTCTTCATTATTCTGCGGGCCCGCCCAGAAGTTCTATCAGCTTTTCCCTTGTGTTCAGAGACGGGTCGTCCAGCACTTTTTCGAGCAGGCCGCCGAGGGCCTCCCCGACCCTGGGCCCGGGTCCTATTCCAAGAGCTTTCATAACATCGTTGCCGCTGACCTTGAGCTGCGAAACCGTCAGGGCATCGTTTTTTTCAAGGATCTTCTTTATCCTTTGCTTAAGTTCCTCCACATGTCCTCCGGATTTTTCTCTCTTCATCGCGGTAAGATCGGCCTTCCTTAAAACAAAAAGGTCTTCAAGATTGTCTGCGCCTACCCTGCTGATGAACCTGCGGACGGCAGAATCGCTCCACTCCTGCGTGTAGTTGAACATATGGTTCTTGACCAGGTTCTTAACCCTGGCCGTTTCTTCGTTGCTGAATCTGAGCCTCTGCATTACGGTCTCAACTGTTTTTTCGCCTGCCTGGTCGTGGTCATAAAAAGTATCGCCCTTTTTGCAGGCAGGCTTGGCTATATCGTGAAAAAGCGCAGCCAGCCTGACAAGAGGAAACTCAGCAGGAGCTTGGTCGCAGGCGGACAGATTATGCTTATAAACATCCTCAATATGATAAGGCTTTGGCTGCTCTACCCCTATGCCCTCTTCAAGTTCCGGTAAGACCTCTTTCAAAAGGCCTGTCTTTCTCATGTACTCTATCCCGATAGAAGGTTTTGGGCAGGCCAGCATCTTTACCAGCTCTTCCCTAACACGCTCCGGAGAGACCTTTTTGAACACGGACAGGGCCCTTGTTATAGACTTAAGGGTCTTTTTTTCTATCTCAAAACCCAGTTTGGCGGCAAACCTGCATGCCCTGAGAGCTCTAAGACCATCCTCGGCAAAGCGCACAGAGGGGTCTCCCACCGCGCGGATAAGCTTCTTTTTTATGTCGTCCCGGCCTTTTGCAACATCTATAAGTTCCTGTTTTATGGGATCGTAGGCAATGGCATTGACGGTAAAATCCCTTCTTTTCAGGTCCTCTTCGATGCTCTTTGTAAAGGTCACGATGTCGGGCCTTCTGCCGTCGCTGTAGCGCTCGTCCTGTCTAAATGTTGTGACCTCGTATTCCCCGCCTTTTACAATAACGGTCACGGTGCCGTATTTGACGCCGGTGGGAACAACTTTGTCCCCGCTAAAGATCTCCTCCACTCTGGCAGGAGCAGCCTCGGTAGCAATGTCCCAGTCATAGACCGGGGAGCCCATCAAAAGGTCCCTAACCGCACCGCCCACAAGATATGCCTTTGCCCCGCTCTTTGCCAGGGTGTTTATTATATAAGATACGCCTTCGGGAAGAGTGAACATTGTGGTTTCAGTTTACAATAAACAAAGGCTTTAATGCAACAAATAGACCGTAAAATCGTTGGGCAGATAACCTCTGCTTATGCGTATGTCGGAAGTGATTTCACTAAGGTCCTGCATGACCTCGTTATCATCGTGAAAATAAAAGCGCTCAAGTTCCTTTCCCAGCTCTCTTCTTGGTATAAGCGATATCCCTTCCCTGCTCTGAAAATTGACCGCGACCCCGCGCCTTGAAGCATTGAACAGCCGGGACAGTTCCTGCGTGTAATAGCGGCGGATGTCGAAATCCCGAGAGAACCTGAGATTGAATATTCCCGAACACAGGACGATATCAAACTTTTCTTCATATATTGATGCATCCTTGATCCTGAACTTTGCCTCCGGAAGCTGTTTGCCGGCTTCTTTTAGGAAAGCCTCGTTTATGTCCACACCGGTATAATCTATCTTCCAATTTTCCAGAAGCCCGTTTACTTTGAGGAATTTGTATAAATGCCCCAGGCCGCAGCCCATGTCGAGCAGGCTGACGGCCCCTGCAGTATCCACCATCGAAAATATCTTGAGGAGTTCGATAAAGCGCTGGTTTTGCGAAGCTTCTGATCCCCAGTGAAGTGCGCTGACGCTGTAGCCGTGCTTTTTTAAAAGAGGCGTAAAGAATTCGTTCTGCTTTTTTAAGTATTCATTTTCCATTTTACTGTCCCCCGCGGTGGAAACACCGCCCAGAAAAGTGTATCATACTCTGTTAAAAGGAGAAAATACATGAAAAGGACACTGCTGCTTGCATTATCGGCTGCAACTATTCTTGTTTCAGCCTGTTTTGCGGCAATGCCCTACGCTCCGGAAAATGTGATAGCTATACACATAGGGCCGAAGAACCCGACTTTTGACGAAGCCCAGTTCCCCGACATAAGATTTTATTACACCCCGGGTCTTAAATGGGCCGCCGAAAAGACGACAGGAAAACCGGAGCTGCTGGCCGATTGGATCAACAAAAAAGGCTTGAGGATGGATGAGGCGATCGTTCTGGACAAGAACGCTAATGTAGCGTTCAAGAACATCCTTATGAGCTTTAAAAAAATAGTTGACGCCAACAGCCAGGGGGACCTTGACACCATGGGCAATGTTCTAAAGAATGTGGTCGAAGAGAACAAGCCCGCCCCTTATGTGAGCAGCAAGCCTTTTGATCCTTCCGATATAAGCCTGCTTGGACAGAAGTTGCCTGATCTTTTGCTGCAAGACTCTTTCGGAAAGCCGGTTTCGCTGGCATCCCTTGTCAGTTCAAATGACAAGCCCAAGCTCCTCTTTTTTTACAGGATACCGAGCACTCATGTCTTCAGGGACATCAGTGAGTCGATGAAGGATGTCACTTCTCCGCTACAGATGCTTGGGGCCGTATCGGAACAGTCGGTGGGAGACGAGTACCTTGCAATACTAAAGCGGTTCGAGGACGACCTTTACTGCAGATAAAGGATAGTCTGGCACGGGACATTGTTGGGACCGAACATGGAACTCGGAACACAGAGCTCAGAACTCAGGGTCCCTTTAACTATGTTCTGTGATCTATGATCTAAGCTCTATGCTCTCAATTTTGGAGCTGGCGGGAGTCGAACCCGCGTCCGAAAAGACAGAGACCCAAAGACCTACAAGCTTAGCCCTCTATTGATTTTTGTCGCCCGCATGATATAGCCAAGGACGGGGCCATCAGGCAGGCCAGCCTTCTGTTTAGATTCCCCTCGCCCGCCGCAGGCGCGCGGGCTCGGGTATCCGGTATTATGACGTTCAAACCCGGACCTGCCGAAAAGTCCGGAGAACGGGCAGCCTAATTAATTAAGCTGCGGCGCCAACATGAGCGAATGAAGGTGCGAAACCTTCAAACCACTGCACATTAGCCATTGCTTGTTTTACGTCAGCATTTATGACGCGCTGCCATTATTTACGAGGAAAGCAGCACCCTCGGCTTGCACTCCGGGCCCCCAAACCTTTCCGTCGAGACCCTTACAGCCCCTCGACTCTCCTTCGACTCACTCACTCCGTTCGTTCGCTCAGGATCGCTCGGGGTAAACCCCCTATTAGCTACAAATGGATACCTTTGATTTCTTGATCCAATATGGACAGGAAGCCCTTTACCTGGTCCTCGGAAAGTTCGTGTTCAAGGATATCTGCCAGGCCCTGCCAGGCTTGGGCCTCTTCCATCAGGTCCTTGTTGCTTTTTATCTTATCAAGTTCATCTTCTATCTCTTTTTGCAGTTTTCTGTTTGCTTCTTCCATGGCGGCCTGCGGCTCCGAAAGGCCTGTCTCTTTTATGGCCTTTTGAATGACCTCGTCAAAAGAGATCTCCCTTTCCTTTGCATCCTGCGCAAGGGCTGCCATCCTTACCGCAAGGCCCTGCGAATCCATCTGAAAAGGTTCTCTTGAAACTCCTGCCCTTTCCGGGGCCTTGGACTTGGCCGCCTCGCTCGTCTGCTCGGTCTTCTTTGGCTGGTTAGGCGGGACTATCGGCGCCGGTATCGAACCTGGTATCTTTACCATTTTATCCCCTTCCTATTTAAGGCTGTCTTTGTTCTGCGCCAGGAGTTTTGCCAGTTTAATGGCATGATAGCTGGAAAAACCCGGGAACTGCCGGTTTATTTCCTGCTCGGCCGCTTTAACCACATCAAGCATGGTTTTCTGGTTTTTGGCCCCTTGTTTTTGAGACGATTGTTTTCCTATTTTAGCCACGCCTGTCAACGAGTTCCCTCCCCATTTCCCTGTCAAGGTCCTTCTTCCTTATGACCTCTTTCTTATCGAACAGTTTTTTGCCTTTTCCCACCCCGAGCTCCACTTTTGCAAAATTGCCCGAAAAGTACATTTTTAAAGGCACTATCGCCAGGCGCTTTTCAAAATACCTGGCGGACAGTTTCTTTATTTCCGGCTTAGAAAGGAGGAGCTTTCTCTGCCGCAGAGGGTCCGCCTCATCAGCCCCGGAAAATTTGTACGGGGTTATGTGCATTCCAAAGACCCAGAGCTCCTCTTTTTCTGGCCTTACAAAGCTCTCTTTTAAGCTGACCCTCCCGGCTCTGACGGATTTTACCTCGCCGCCCTTTAACACTATCCCGGCCTCGTACTTTTCCAGGATATGAAGATCATAATAGGCCTTGCGGTTTTCCGCAACTGTTTTATGATACTTTGGCATTGTATTATAACACCTTGTCAAAGGGCCATCAAGGAAATGATGGCCTTCCTTATGGACTCGTTCTCAAGGTCCTGCGAGGCTTCTATTGGAGCGCCGATATTGATGCGCACGGTACTTGGCCTGATCATATAGCTTCCTTTTTTTTGAATATCAAAACTTCCCGTGATCCCTATCGGAACTATTTTTGCCTTGTTCTGCAGGGCAAGGAACAGGCTTCCCTTTTTGAACTCCCCCACTTTTCCTTCCCGGCTCCTGGTGCCTTCGGGAAAGACCATGAAGATATCACCTCTGGAAACTCTTTTTGAAGCCGTTATCAGGGTCCTCATCGCTGCTCTGGGGTCCTTTCTGTCAACCGCGATATCACCCCTTTTGCCCATGTACCAGCCCATGATGGGCACTTTGAATAGTTCTTTTTTTACTATAAAACTGAACGGCTTTTTAATGGAAGCCATAAGGCAGGGAATGTCAAAATTGCTCTGGTGGTTGGCAACATATACTTTTGGGCCGTCAAATTCGAGGTTTTGCAGGCCATCTATTTGAACTCTTATCCCGCACAGGCGCAGAAAAAATCCCGCCCAGACCACCGAATTTTTCCAGTAGATGGTGTTCTTATCCGCTCCAAAGCGGTCCTGTACTATCGCCGAAAGTGTCCAGTAGAACACACCCATCAGGGCCATAAAATAAGCCCATAAGGTTTTTACAAGTATTGCCATGGCTATACAAATATATCACAAAGAGTGAAATTATTGAATTGCATAGCGATATATAATTTGGAAGCATGGAAATAACAGCAGTTGAAAAAGACAGGGAAGTATGCGGCGCCGGAATAAAGAGTAAAGCTCCGCAAGCAAAAAGCTCTCAGGCCAAAAAGTGCAAATACCTTGCAGGTACCGATTGCGTGGCGCCCTCGGCCTGGTTCGAGCTCTGCAAGACCTGTCCTTACGGCTATATCTATTGTTTCGGGGCTATTGTGAAGAACCTTTACCAGAAAACCGTAGGCCTTGCTATAAACATCCTCCTAAGGGACAAGGACATCAATCGCATTCAATAACTCGCAGCACTTCTTCCCTGGTCGTGAGACCCTCTCCGGCTTTCTTGAGCCCATCCTCCATCATAGTAAAGATCCCGCATATATCGGCCAGTTCCTCGGGACGGGCTCCTTTGCAGATCACCTGCCTTGCCTTTTCGTCCACTTCCAGGAGTTCAAAGATGGAGGTCCTGCCCTTGTAGCCGGAATAGGAACACCCGGGGCACGGAGGGCACTTTCTCCTGACAAGGCGCTGCGATAAGACCGCGGTTATTGAAGAAGCGGTCAGATAGGGCTCTATCCCCATATCGATAAGACGCTGGGCCGCGGCGCAGGCAGTTTTTGTGTGCAGGGTGGCAAGAACAAGATGCCCCGTCAGCGAGGCGGTCACGGCTATCCTTGCGGTTTCCTCGTCCCTGATCTCGCCGACCATTATGATATCCGGGTCCTGCCGCAGTATTGAGCGAAGTCCTTTAGAAAAAGTGAGGCCGGTCTTCTCGTTGACAAGGACCTGGGTAATGCCGCAAAGCCGGTATTCCACGGGGTCTTCTATTGTGGTAATGTTCTTTTCGCAGGAATTGAGCTTGTCCAGAGCCGCATAAAGAGTGGTGGTCTTGCCGCAGCCGGTCGGGCCCGTCACAAGAATAAGTCCGTTGGGTCTTTTTATGAGGCGCAGAAATCTGGCCAGACAGTCTTTGCCCATTCCCAGCTCTTCCAGCGAAAGCGCTGTGGTGCGGGGATCAAGCAGGCGCACCACAGCTTTTTCTCCAATGACCGTGGGAAGTATGGAAACCCGTATATCAACATCCTTGCCGTCTATATTAAGGCGCGATCTTCCGTCCTGCGGCAGGCGCGTCTGTCCGATGTCAAGATCTACAATGACCTTTATCCTGGCTATAAGTGAAGGCACCATGGAGCGGTGCACGGTAAGAGCCTCGCAAAGAATCCCGTCTATCCTGTACCTTATCTTGAGCATGGCGTCCTGCGGCTCAAAATGGATATCGGAAGCTTTCTTTTTTACGGCTTTTTCAAGGACATCATCTATCAGCGCCGCGGCGCCGCTGGATCCCGGTGTTTTTATGAGTTGTTCCATCAAAATGAAATCCTAAGAGGGCGTAAACATATCCGTTCTGTACCCTAAGACCGTTGAACCTGACCCCTCTTTCCCTGCAGATCTCCATAAAAAGGTCAAAGACATAGTTGGCCCCTCTTTCTTCAACAAGCCTTTTGTAGGAGAGCTCCGTGAATACCGGGACTTTGTAAAGATGGAAACCCCTGTCAGAAAGTTCCGGGCTGATGCAGCTTGCTATCATGATTTCACCTCCCGAAAGCATGGATAGCAATTTTGGCGCCAAGCCCCGGGGACGAGGGCACAGGGTTTGGTGTGCGGGATTTTTCAACACCTTCTACAATAGGAGAGCTTTCTGCGCGGCTTTCATCATGACCTCAACCGGAGCCTCTAAACCCGTGAACAGTTTGAAGGAAGCAGCTCCTTGACGCACCAGCATGCCAAGTCCCGTTGCCGCAGCAGCTCCTTTAGCCCTGGCCTTTTTTACCAGGAGCGTCTGGGACGGGTTATAGACCAGGTCATAGACCGTCTGACGGGGGGAAAATACCGCGCCTTCCGGTACCGGGCAGGCTTCTTCCTGAGGGAACATGCCCACGGGAGTGCAGTTTATTATGATGTCAACTTTGCCAAACAGTTCTTCCAGTTCTGTTGGAGATTTTACAGCACTGATAGAGGTCATGGATGTCCCGCTGAGCTCCTTTGCCAGTTTCTGCGCCTTCTGCGTCTCGACATCATGGGTAAAGACCGCTCCGCAGGCGCTTTTGCAAAGCCCCGCGCAGACCGCTCTTGCACCGCCGCCCGCCCCCAGCACAAGAGCCATCTTTCCGTCCGGGCTTACGCCGGCATCATGTTTAAGAGAATCCAGAAAGCCGGTCATGTCCGTGTTGTAGCCCAGCAGTCTGCCGCTTTTGTTGACAACAGTGTTGACCGCCCCGATCAGCCGTGCCTCTTCGTCTATCCCGTCCAGGAACTGCACAACCTTTTCTTTGTAAGGGACCGTTACATTGGCCCCTGCGACATCGGGAAGTCTCAGGCTTTCCACCGCCTTTTTCAGGTCCTCTTCCTTTACCTGCCTTGCGAGGTATTCAAAATCCAGCCCCAGCTTTTTATAGGCGGCATTATGCATCTGAGGCGAGATGCTGTGCTCAACCGGATTCCCAATGAGATAGACGAATTTTCTTGGCATGCTAGGGAAATTATAGCATCCATAAGTGTTATAATACATATAGATGACTTCCGAAAAAGAACAATTAAAAGCTCTCCTCAAGCAAAGAGCCGTCAAAACCGGGCAGTTCAAGCTTTCTTCGGGCGGAACAAGCGATTTTTATGTTGACTGCAAACAGGCCACTTGCCATCCGCAGGGCTCTTATTTAATAGCCAGGCTTATACTCGGAAAGATAGCGGGGCTTGATGTGAGATATATTGGAGGAATGACTATAGGCAGCGATCCGATAGCGGCAGCCGTTTCCCTGTTAAGCAGAGATCTAAAAAAACCCATACCTGCATTCATCGTTCGCAAACAGCAAAAAGAGCACGGGATGAAGAAAGAGATCGAGGGGATCATCGAACCCAATTCGAATGTTGTGATAGTTGATGATGTCATAACAAAGGGGACCGCAACCCTGGGGGCTATCGCGGCGGTAGAAAAGATAGGCTGCAAGGTCATAAAAGTGATCTGCGTGGTGGATAGACAGGAAGGCGGCGACGAAGCCCTTGAGGAGTACGATTATGACCCTATCTTCAAAAAAGAGGAGCTTATCTAGTGGCAAAACGCCTAATCAAACTTGAGAGAAAGACAAAAGAAACGCATGTAAAAGTGACTTTGAACATTGACGGCACGGGCAAAAGCAACATAATCTATCCGATACCTTTTTTCGGGCACATGTTCACCCTTTTTGCAAAGCACGGGCTTTTTGACCTTTCGCTGACCGCAAAGGGGGACCTTGAGGTGGACCTTCACCATCTGGTCGAGGATACCGGCATCTGCCTGGGAGATGCCTTTCACAAAGCGCTTGGAAAAAAGTTAAAGATCGAGCGGTACGGACACGCGATAATACCGATGGACGAGGCGCTCGCCGAGGTAAGGTCCGCAGTAGACCTTTCGGGCAGACCGCATCTGACCTTTAATGTAAAGTTCGCAAAGGAACCCGTTTTTGTCATGATAGGCAAAGAAACCGTCCAGCTTTTTCTTGACGCAGAAATGCTTAGAGAGTTTTTTGAGGCCTTTGCCGTTAAGGCAGGGATCTCTCTACACATAGACCTGATCAGAGGAAAAAACACTCACCACAAGATAGAGGCGATCTTTAAAGGCTTTGCGGTCGCTTTATCAAGAGCCTGCCAGATCAACCCGCGAAAAAAGGGCGTGCCGTCGACAAAGGGGATATTGTAGAACTCCTTTCGCATTCTTGCTTTTTGTCTCCCGCTATAATATATTTACTTATAAGCAATATGCCGTTTTGAACGAGGAGATATCATGAAAAACCCTAAGATCGCGGTCGTAGTGGGCAGCAAATCGGACCTTCCAAAACTCGAAAGCGGAATATCGGTCCTTGAAAGGTTCAGGATCTCTTTCGAGATCATCGTGGCTTCGGCCCACAGAAATCCCAGAAAAGTAATGGGGCTTGCAAAGAATGCCGAAAAGAACTATGACCTGCTCATCGCCGGAGCAGGGATGGCAGCGCACCTTCCCGGAGTGATCGCTTCCTACACGACACTTCCTGTCATCGGACTGCCTATTTCTTCACAGTCGCTCGGGGGCTTTGACTCTCTATACTCTATCGTCCAGATGCCGCCGGGCATTCCGGTAGCAACTGTTGCGGTTGACGGAGCCAAAAACGCCGCGATACTGGCCGCGCAGATACTGGCGCTCAAATACACATATCTAAAAAAGGAACTGCAAAAGATGAAGAAAGAACTAAAGGTTAGAGGGAGAATCTAGTAAAGACGCCCCGGCGGGGCGTCTCAACCAATATATGAACTACATCGATATCACCATCCTTATCATCCTTGCCTTTTCTACCCTGCGCGGACTGATGAGGGGGCTCATCAGGGCTGTCTTTGACATCATGGCCTTTGTTTTCTCCATCTGGCTGGGAGCCCTGTGGTACAGAGAGCTGTCCTTATATCTGACCAATTACATGAAATTGCCGGGAAATATCATATATACAATAGCTTTTGTGCTTATCTTTATCGGCGTCTATCTGGTCACAGCCTTTGCCGGCGGCTTCCTTCACAAACTTGTAGGAAGAGGCATACTGGGACCTCTTAATCTTCTCGGAGGGGCGCTCATCGGAGCGGCAAAAGGCATCATCATGGTCTGGATAGTCCTGCAGTTAACGGTCTTGTTCCCTCTGCCCAAAGAAGCCCTGTCCCAGATGGACACTTCAAAAGGCATCAAAGCGCTCAAGCCGGCGCTGGAATACACCTCAGGGATCATCTTTAAGATGGCGCCAAAAGATATGTACAACTTTAATAAGTTTATACCTGCATTATCTGACAGCCCCTCGCCTGCAGATAGCGGAAGCAAAAAGAAATGAAACACATCATCCTCGTGGGAGACGGGATGCCCGATACTCCGGTAAAAGAACTGGGCAACAAAACACCTCTTGAATTTGCAAAAACGCCTAACATGGACCTTGCTGCCGCCTCCGGGCTGTGCGGCACTGCGGATTTTGTCCCGCCCTCGCTAAAGCCGGGTTCTGATGTGGCCAACCTGTCGCTCTTTGGATATGATCCGCTCAAATATTACACGGGCAGAGGACCCTTTGAAGCCGCCAGCATGGGGATCGATATAGGCGATGATGATGTTGCATTCAGATGCAATCTGGTGACCATTAAAGACGGCGTCATGGACGATTACAGCGCGGGCCATATAACAACTGAGGAGGCCAGGTCCCTGATAGAAACCCTCGACCTGAAACTTGGAACCCCTGAAGTCCATTTCTATCCCGGGATCAGCTACAGACATTTGTGCGTTATCAAAGGCGTGGCGCGCAAAGCAAAATGCACAGCGCCTCATGATATTTCCGGAAAAAAAATAAACCCGCACCTTCCGTCAGGCGAAGGCGCTACACTTCTTAACGAACTCATGAAAAAAGCCGTGGATGTGCTAAGGGATTGCCCCGTGAACAAAAAGAGGGCCAAGAACGGCAAGAAACCTGCGACGGATATCTGGCTGTGGGGCCAGGGACAGAGGCCGTCGATGCCGACCTATAAAGAAAAGTTCGGCTTAACCGGCTCGGTTATAACCGCTGTCGATCTGATAAAAGGCATCGGGGTCTACGCGGGCCTTGATGTGATAAATGTTCCGGGAGCTACCGGGTATCTGGACACGAATTACAAAGGCAAAGCCGAGTACGCGCTCAAATCCCTTAAGGTCAAGGATTTTGTCTTTGTTCATGTGGAGGCCCCGGACGAAGCCGGGCACAACGGGGACATAAAAGGCAAGGTAAAGGCGATAGAAGACTTTGACAGGCTTGTGGTTGGTACCGTCCTAAAAGGACTTTCCGCCTTTAAGGAGTGGCAGGTGCTCATAACAGCAGACCACGCAACGCCGCTAAAAATAAGGACCCATGCAAGGGGCGCTGTCCCCTTTGTTGTCTGCGGCACCTCAATAAAAAAAGGCTCGGTAAAAAGTTTTTGCGAAAAAGAAGCCGTCAAAGGGCCTTTAAAAATAGCAAAAGGTTATACTCTGGCGTCAAAGTTCATCAAGGGGGGGCTATAATGAAAAAGGTGGCAATAATAGGAATGGGGCTGATCGGCGGCTCTATTGGAATGGCGATAAAGAACAAAGACCTGGCACAGGAAGTGATCGGGGTTTCAAGGAGCATAGAACATCTTAAAGAAGCAAAAAAGAAATGCGCGCTTGACAGCTACAGCATAGATCCCATAGAAGCCTCAAAGGACGCAGACCTTGTTTTTGTAACGACCCCTATCAACTTGATAGCCGCAATAGTAAAAACGATCGCGCCCTCGCTCAAGGAGGGCGCCATTGTAACGGATGTCGGCTCTTCAAAGGCCGCGATAGTGGCTGAGATAGAGTCGTCTGTTTCCGGCAAGTCCTTTTTTATCGGCGGACACCCGATGGCCGGCACCGAGCACAGCGGAATAACAGCAGCAACAAAGTTCCTATTTGAAGGGGCAAATTACATTCTGACCCCTACAGAAAAGACCCCTAAAAAGGCCATCGAATCCCTTAAAGATTTTCTTTCAAAACTTGATGTCAATGTCATGACAATGTCCCCTGAAAGGCACGATCTTGTGGTGGCCGGGATATCCCACATGCCCGTCGCGGTCGCTGTATCTTTAGTCAACACCGTAGCCGGCATGGAAAAGGAAAGGGACGAAATGCTGGCGGCCGCTTCTTCAGGATTTCGCGACACCACCCGGATAGCCGCGGGCAATGTGGAAATGGCCCTTGATATGTTCTCAACCAACAAGGGCGCGGTCCTTGCCATGATAGAAAAATTCAAGGCATCACTGGAAAGGATGGAGAACCTGATAAGGGAAGGAAAGGGCAAAGAACTGGAACTTGAGCTAAAAAGGGCCAAAGAACTGAGGGCGGGAATGTATGCAGTTAACAGTTAAGCCAAGGCCCGACCTTAAAGGGCGTTTTGAGGTCCCTGGGGACAAATCCATCTCTCACAGGGCCGTCATGCTTTCCGCCCTGTCCATAGGCAGATGCACTATCAACAATTTTCTTTTTTCCGAGGATTGCCTGAAGACCGTTGAATGCTTCAGGGAAATGGGTATAGAGATATCGGCCTTCCCCGAAAAGAAACAGCTGTCCGTATCTGGTAAAGGCCTCAACGGACTTAAGGCGCCAAAAGACATTCTTTATGTAGGCAACTCAGGAACGACCATAAGGCTGCTTTTAGGCATCCTGGCAGGCCAGACATTCCAGACACTTATAACCGGAGACGAGTCGATCAAGAAAAGGCCCATGAAAAGGGTGGCAGAACCGCTCAGGCGCATGGGTGCTGCGATCACAGGCAGAGATGACGGCAATTATGCGCCTCTAGAAGTAAAAGGCGGCAGGCTTTATCCGATAGAGTACAGGCTGCCGGTGGCAAGCGCTCAGGTAAAATCGGCCATAATGCTTGCGTCCCTTTTTGCTGAAGGAACTACTAAGGTGATCGAGCCCATGCCCTCCAGGGACCACACAGAAAGGATCTTCCGTCACTTTGGCATCTCTTTTTCAAGGGATAACAATGGGATCTCTGTCCGTAACACCAAAGAGTTTGGTCCGGCTGATGTAGATGTTCCCGGAGATATTTCTTCGGCAGCGTTTTTCTTTGTCGCGGGATCGATAGTTCCCGGCTCAGAACTAACCGTAAGCAATGTGGGGCTTAACCAGACAAGGACCGGGATAATCGATGTTCTGCGTTCAATGGGAGCAAAAATAGAGATCAGCAACGAAAAGCTGATTTCGGAAGAACCCAGAGGGGATGTTACTGTAAGAAGCAGTGAGCTGAAAGGGACGACCATAGGAGGGGACCTCATTCCCAGGCTGATCGACGAACTTCCGGTAATTGCCGTAGCCGCGGCCCGGGCAAAAGGAAAGACCGTTATCAAGGACGCCTCCGAATTAAGGGTTAAGGAAAGCGACCGCATTGCCGCTGTCTGCGGGATGCTCAAAAAAATGGGCGCCAAGGCGAAAGAAACGCCCGACGGCATGATCATCGAAGGCCCTTGCTTACTGAAAGGCGCAGAAATAGAAAGCCTAGGCGATCACAGGATAGCGATGTCGGCTGCAATAGCCGGTCTGGCCGCCAAAAATGAAATGACCATAGAAAATACGGAGTGCATTGAAACTTCGTTCCCCGGATTCAAGGAACTGCTACAAAAGACCGTTTAGAAAAGCAGCTCCCCTTGCGTGTCATAGATCGGATAAAAGACACCTGTCTGCGCCATTATTTCAAGGATCGCCTTCCCGGCCTTTGAATCGCTGACGATGAAGCCTCCAAGGCTGTTTATCCCTCCCTCATCCGCAACAGGAATGGGACTGTAGACCCTGACTTCATCATAAGAAGTGTGGTCCCTGAGCCATGGATTGCGCTGTCTTTCATATAAACCGTACAAGAATTGCTCAAGCTCGCTCCCTGTATGCCTGAACAATATATCAAGACATTCCCCGCTGTTCACCATCTTGAAATCTTTGTGATGCTCCAGGGAATATAAATAATTGATAAAAAATGAAACATCAAAATTATAAGGGTTGGCGCCGAAAGGATAAGTGGCTGTCGAGGTCTTAAGATACCCCAGAGGAGAGACCATGGACAAATAGATGGGGTCCCCGTCCCCGGGACACATGTACGAGAACGAAAACGGCGTTGGAGAAGGCCTGATGCCTTCGGTCAGCATACTGCGGATCTTTTCTGCCCTAAAAGAACCTATGCCGCGGACTATCGTGCAGGGGATATTTATGGTGCGCTTTTCTGCCGGTACAGAATCCAGTATCTGGCCCGGATTCTTTACGGCCGTCCTGCCCATGGCTTCCTCTATCCTGCGCTCCACCAGCCGCCTTAAAGCCAGAGAGACGGGAGGGAACCCCATAAAGGCTTTTACAAATACATCTTCGGGAAGAACAAGCAGGCTTGTGTCCGTTTCGGCCAAAACATCAACTGTTCTTTTCCCTGTTTCCCCCATCAAAGCCATCTCTCCGAGCAAAGAAGGAGCCCTGCAAAAGATCTCTGTTCCTGACACCCTGGCGGCGCCTCCTGTCACAATAAAGGCTTCTGAGCCGGATCTTTCCGCCTCGATTATCCTGCTGCCCCTTTCGATGAACCGGTGTGAAACCCCATTAAGAATCAGAGAAAGAGACCTCTCAATAGAGCGCGGGAGGATGTAACCGCATACTCTTTGCATTGCGGCCCTTACTATGCCGGCGTTGCTTACAGACGCTTTCGTCATAGTTTAGAATTCCGTGCGCTGCAAGATCACTGTGGAGTTGGGAACTTTTTCCCTTGCCGAATGGACCCTCTCTGCCCGCAGGTCTGACAGGTCCATATATCTGAACCCAGGGTTCCGATACCGCCCCAGATAAAACACGGGGTTCACCTCCGTGCTCATTACGCTTGGTTCTTTGCTCCAGCCCGCTTTTTCCGAGTAGGCGCTTCCCGTCGGCACAAGTGAGATCTTAAGCGCATCCCTTAGATAATGGAAGCCTGTTGTCCTTCCCATCAGGCGTTGTATCGTGCTGAATGCATTGATCTCGCTGTCTTCAAATTCAAGCCGGGAACCCAGCAAAGCCTGGAACATGTAAAAACTCGGGAGCCTTAAAAAATACCCCCGCGGCCTGGCAAAAACATTAAGCCTCTGCAATAGCGTCGAACAGTCTTCAACGCTAAGTGTCAGCGGGTTCGTGAAGGAGTCTTTTCTCAACAATTCATGATTGCCTATTTTTTCGTAAAGATATCCTCCAAACTGCGACAGCCAGTCCAGCGTTAGAGGGAAAAAGAAGGAATCTTGCGGTACGGCCGTCTCATTATCGTACAGGCCTTGTCTTAAGGCCAGCACCTGCTCGGGCCATGAGATAGCAGGAAAAAGCTCGTCGCATTTTGACCCCATCCTAAGGCTTTTTACATAGTTGCTCCTTGAGGCAACATTTTCCTGCTCTAGAGCATCGAACGGAAAATGTCCCACCTGAGGCTCTGATCGAGGAGCCCTCATTTCCAGTATTCTTTGTGCAGTTGCCGGAGAAAGAGGCCCCTCAAAATGCCCGATAATGTCAATGTACCTCTCCCCCGGTCTCAGCCCTTCGGATATCATGCGCATCAGCGGCCATCTGGTTTCAGGATACGCTTTTTTGCTGGAGAAAACCCTCGTCGGCTCGTTTGACCCCCTGGACCCGTAAACAATGTGGAACATTTTTGGCTCCTTATGCTCTTATTTCAATCCGATGATCTTGGAAGGGATACGGTTACAGAAGTCCGCTCCGGCGAAGTGTCCACCATAAGCCATCCTCTTGCGATAGCGATTATGTCCCATATCTCCGCCATTCCTATAGGCACCCTCTTTTCTTTCTTTCTAAGAGTGAACAATCTGGGGTACCCTTCGATATATTCCTCAAAACTGCCCGCAGGGATAGGCCCGCCGCTGTTGGCGACCGAAAAAACAAAGCCCGGTCCTCCGGCAAGGTTTACCCTGATCGGTTCTTTTGGTCTCCCGTGCACAAAACCGTTAGACACAAGATTATTGAACAGGGAAAAAAGCCTTGAGGGCGGCATCTCCACTTTGAGTCCCGAGCCCCCATCATCTGTGACCTCGAACGGGAGCTTTCGTTCTCTCCAAAAATCTTCCAGCCCTTCCCGCACATCATCAAAGGAAGTGCTGGTGCTGCCTTTATCTCCTTCCAGAAAAGCCCTTCTGTCCTCAAACACATCTCTCAAGTAAAGGACGAATTTTGATACATTGTTAAGACATTCCAGGCAATAATGCTTTGTTCTTTCTTCACTGATCTGATCTATAAGAACTCTCAGGCTGGATGCGGTATCTCCTTCCAGCAGATTTGCGCTCAAATAATTCAAATTCGCCACGTACTCGTCGAACAAAGCCGGAATTCTTCCGGTGTAAGGCAGGGAATAATAGCCCTGTCTGTCCTCAAAACCTCTGTAAGCTGTCATCAACAGATCTGTCCTGAGCCTTCCTATCTCTTTCAATTCGATATCCGCAATATTTGGGACCCCAAGGTGCTTGAACAACTCTGCCGAATGGTAATCGATATAAGTAAGAGCCCCTGCCAATTCATAACGCACCGAAGAGGCGTGTTCCAGCCCCATTGCGGCTATAAAGTGCTGCCTGAAAGGCCGTGTTCTGTCTATCAAAGGGCAGACCGGACCAAATCTTAAGCTGCCGCCCCTTATCCCAGCCCCCGCCGAAAGTTGTGTCATGCCATCTCCCAAAAAAGCAAAAAAATACCCGCTTTTACAATATGTGATAAAATTAGTCTACTTATCTATCCCAAAAAAAGAGCCCTGATTTCATGAAAAACAGGATAAACATTTTAAAAGACGACCTTATTTCTAAGATCGCCGCGGGCGAGGTGGTAGAGCGGCCGGCTTCGGCGGTAAAAGAACTTGTAGAAAACTCCATAGATGCCCAAGCAAAAAGAATAGAGATAGAGGTCCACAACGGCGGAAAGAGCCTGATCAGGGTAACGGATAACGGGAGCGGAATGTCTTTTGAAGAAGCTGTACTGTCGCTTCAAAGACATGCCACTTCAAAGATAAAGGAGATCGATGACCTTTTCAATATCCGCACCCTGGGGTTCAGGGGTGAGGCGCTGCCTTCTATAGCATCGATATCAAGACTGGAATTGATCACAAATGATGGGGTGCGGGGTATGGGGTGCAGGGTACAGGCAGAAGGAGGCAGGATTGTCGAAGAAAAGGGCTTTGGCTGCCCAAAGGGGACTAGCGTCATCGCAAAAGACCTGTTCTTTAATACCCCTGCCCGGCTCAAATACCTTAAATCAGACACAACAGAGGCCTCGCACATCATCGACACCGTATCAAAGTTCATCCTGTCGCACCCGGACATCTCCTTTACACTGATCTCTAACGGCAGGACGGTCTTTTCTTTCCAGGGAAGAGGCAGGCTTGACGAAGCAATAGCCGAGGTCTGGGGAGAAGCTGTTTTAAATGACCTTGTGCCGGTTGAAGAAAAATATGTGAGGGGATATATCAGCAAACCATCCGCGCTAAAAAGCAACCGTCAATATCAGGTCTATTTTGTGAACAATCGGCTTGTCAACAATTTTCAGCTTTCCAGAGCGCTTGAGGCGGCCTACTATTCGCTCATTCCCGGGGACAAACACCCCCTGGGGGTACTGTTCCTTGAAGCAGAGCCCGAAGAGATCGATGTCAATGTGCATCCGGCCAAGAAAGAGATCAAATTTTCCAAGCCCAAACAGGTCTTTCTGGAAATAAGCGAAGCAGCAAGGCAGGCTTTGGTAGGCGCCTCTCCCATTGAGCTGATCTCCTCCCCTTCACATGCATTCAGGGAAGAGAAAAAATGGACCGGACAGATGCAGCAGGTCTGGATGGAGAACACGGGAACTGCTGCGGCATCTGCCGCGCCTGTGGCCGCATTCGATCAAATGCAGCCTTCCAAAACTCAGCCGTCATTTCCCTGCCCCGTCTTTCAGTTGGACAGGACTTACATTGTATGCGTTGACCAGGACGGCCTTGTAATAGTGGACCAGCACGCCGCGCACGAGAGGATCCTTTATGAAAAACTCAAAAAAAGACAGCCCGGCACGAACGCTTCGCAGTGCGCTCTAATCCCTGAACTCATCGAACTGTCGGCAAAGGACTTTTCGGTCTTTGGGTCGGTAAAAAGCCTCTTCTGCGAACTTGGGTTTGAGATAGAGGAATTCGGAAAGAACAGCCTAAGGGTAAAAGCCGTTCCCTCAGAAGCGACAAAAGCGGACCTAAAACAACTGATAGAGGACATTATCGAAGAGTTCTCTTTACGGGCAAAGCCCTTAAGCGCACAGGAAACCAGGGAAAAGCTGCTAAAACTTACCGCCTGCCGCTCCGCGGTCAAAGCTGGCGACGAGCTTAACAACACAGAAATGAGCAACCTGATCAGCGAGCTTTTTTGTCTGGATAATCCAACAACCTGCCCGCACGGAAGGCCGTCCGCAGCAAGGCTTTCAAATACTGAGATCGCATCCATGTTCAAAAGATGATCAAGCCAATATCATCGGCCGTTAAATTCTGCGCGGCCATGCTGCTAAGGCTGCTTATGACTGGCATTTCCAGGACGCTCGACATAAGGATAAGCGGCTACAGCGGTCTTAACGATAATTCGATCTTTGCTTTTTGGCACAGGGCTTCTTTCTGCCTGTTCGAGGCCAACCCCATAAAAAAGACAGCGGTGCTCACGGCAAAGGGAGGCCCGGGAGATATTTTTACCAAAGCCGTGGAGGTTTATGACATCAGGATAGTTCAGGTACCTTTCACCGAAAACCCATCCCAGGCATCCCTTACCGCCATCAAGCTCCTTGGCATCCTAAAAGAAGGCTACAGCCTGATGCTGGCGGTTGACGGACCCAAAGGCCCGGCGTACAAAATAAAACCGGGGGTCTTTTTCCTTTCCAAAAGGTCAGGAAAAAAGATCGTTCCGGTAGGCGTTGCCGCAAAAAGGAGGCTCGTCATTCCTTTTAGATGGGACGAATATTTTATTCCCCTTCCCTTTTCCAGGGTAGCTGTTCATGTTGATATGGACTACAAGGATGACGGCACTGCCATGTCTCTAGAAAAGGCGATCTTCCTTGCCGAAGAAAAGGCCGCCGCCTTTTTGAAAAGTTGACAACTTTCCGGTTTTGCTGATATATTCAAAAAAGCCCGCAGCAGCGCTCAAGGAGGGAACCGTGCCCGCAAACCTGATAATAGTGGAATCGCCCGCCAAGGCAAAGACGCTTGAAAAATTTCTTGGAGGCGCCTACAGCGTCAAGGCCAGCGGCGGTCATGTGATAGACCTGCCGGTCAAGTCCCTGGCTGTTGATGTTGACAACGGCTTTAAACCGCTTTACGCCCCCATTAAGGGAAAAGAGAAGGTCATAAAGGACCTTAAGGCAGCCGCAAAGTCCTCAAAACTGGTCCTGCTGGCGCCCGATCCGGACAGGGAGGGAGAGGCAATAGCCTGGCACATAGCAGGGGCCATAGACCCCAAGATCAAGGTTAAAAGAATAGAATTTCACGAGATAACCAAAGAGGCCGTGCTTGAAGCGGTGCGCAACCCGCGCCATATAGACATGAACAGGGTCAACGCCCAGCAGGCCCGCAGGATACTTGACCGGCTTGTGGGATACAAGATAAGCCCCATACTATGGAAAAAAGTAAGAAAAGGGTTGTCGGCCGGAAGGGTCCAGTCCGTTGCGGTAAGGCTGATAGTTGAAAAAGAGAAAGAGATCCAGAGATTTACGGCACAGGAATACTGGAGCATCACCGCCTTCCTCAAAAAGCCCGGCTCTCTTGAGCCTTTCTCGGCATCCGTACATTCAAAGGACGGCGCGCAGATAAAAATAGAGACGAAGGAAGCCGCCGACAGGGTCCTGAAAGATCTGGAAGGAGCCGTGTTTGAGGTATCAGAGGTCAGGAAAAAAGAGCAGAAAAGACATCCTTATGCCCCTTTCATTACAAGCACTCTCCAACAGGAAGCCTTTAGAAAGTTCGGCTATCCTGCAAAAAGGACTATGAGCATAGCGCAAAGGCTTTACGAAGGCATGGACCTCAAGGACAAGGGACATGTGGGGCTGATCACTTATATGAGGACCGATTCTGTAAGAATAGCCGACAGCGCCCTTTCTGAAGTAAGAAAGTTCATAGCGCAAAAGTATTCGGAAAAATATCTTCCTCCCGGCCCCAGGGTATACAAAACTAAGAAAAGCGCCCAGGACGCGCACGAAGCCATCCGGCCAACCTCGGTATTGAGGGATCCCGGGTCGCTTAAGAACATACTTAGCCCGGAACAGTTCAAGATCTACGGCCTTATATGGAAGCGTTTTGTCGCTTCGCAGATGGAATCGGCAGCAATGGACCAAACAAGCGCAGACATAAAAGCGGGGGACTATCTCTTCAGGGCTACGGGAAGCGTGATAAAATTTGACGGCTTTCTGGCGGTGTATGAAGAAAGCAGGGACGAAGAAGGGGAAGAAAAGACCGGCCTGCTGCCCGAGCTTAACAAAGGCGAAAAACTGACCCTGGACAGGATAGAGCCCAAACAGCATTTTACGCAGCCCCCCGCGCGCTACACCGAGGCAACGCTGGTAAAAGTTCTGGAAGAAAAAGGCATAGGGCGTCCCAGTACTTATGCCCCGATAATCGGGACCATAATAGACAGGGGTTATGTGGTGCGCGAAGGAAGGGCGCTAAAGCCCACGGAGCTCGGCATCATAACCAACGGTCTGCTCGTTAAACATTTCCCCACGGTGCTGGACATAAAATTCACAGCCCACATGGAGGACGAACTTGACGAGATAGCTGAGGGAAAGATTGACTGGGTGGCCGTGATGGAAGAATTCTATTCTCCATTCAAGGAGACGCTGGAAAAAGCCGCAAAAGAAATGCCGAAAGTGAAAATGGAGGAAAAAACGGACGAGGTCTGCGAAAAATGCGGCAGCCCCATGGTCGTTCGCCAGAGCAGGTACGGCTCCTTTCTTGCCTGCAGCGCTTTTCCAAAATGCAAGAACACCAAGGACCTTGATTCAAAAGGAGCGATAGTTCCGGAATCTAAAGAGGTCTGCGCCAAGTGCGGCAAGCCGATGAAGGTCAAAAGGAGCAGATTCGGGAGCTTTTTGGCCTGCACCGGATATCCTAAATGCAAGAACATAGTAAGCATCCTAAACAAGACCGGAGTAAAATGCCCCGAAAAGGACTGCGGCGGGGATATTGTAGAAAAAAGAACAAGAAAAGGCAGGACCTTTTTTGCTTGTTCAAACTACCCCAAATGCAAATTTGCCATCTGGAACAAGCCGATCGCGGAGAACTGCCCCGATTGCGGCGCCTTTCTTGTCGAAAAGCGCACAAAGAGCTCCGTTACCAAAGAGTGCTCCAAAAAGTGCGGTTATAAGACACAGGAATAATTAAGATGAAGACCGTAAGTACCCCGGAAAAAATGTCCGTTATCTGCGCCGGCCTAAAGTCAAAACAATATACTATCGGCTTTGTTCCGACCATGGGAGCTCTTCATGAAGGCCATCTCACCCTGGTAAGAACGGCTAAAAAACATTGCGACAAAGTTGCGGTCAGCATCTATATCAATCCAACGCAATTCGGCCCCAAGGAAGATCTCACTAAATACCCTCGAAATATTAAGAAAGACAGGGCTCTTCTAAAAAAAGAAGGCGTGGATCTTATCTTTCTGCCGTCAAATAAATCCATGTATCCGCAAGGATACAAGATCTTTGTTGAGGTAGCAGACCTTGGAAAGATCATGTGCGGGAATTCAAGGCCGGACCATTTTAGAGGAGTAGCGACGATAGTTTTAAAACTATTCAATATAGTTAAGCCGGATATGGCCTTTTTTGGCGCTAAAGACTTTCAACAGCAGGCAATAATAAGAAAAATGGTCCGAGACCTAAATATGGAGATCAAAATAATCACTGTTCCAACGGTAAGAGAAAAAGACGGTCTTGCGATGAGCTCAAGGAACGCTTATCTTTCGATTAAAGAAAGAAAGATTGCTCCTGTTCTTTACCGTTCATTAAAGATGGCAAAAGGCTTGGTCAAGAACGGGGAAAGAGATGCACAAAGAATTATTGCAAAGATCAGGGCCACGATAATGAAAGAAAAAATGTTTAATATCGATTATATTGATATACGCAACCCGGGAACATTGGACAAGATCAAAAAGATCAAAGGAAAAACTCTAATAGTCCTTGCCGCCTATCTGGGAAGGACCCGCCTCATAGACAACATCACCGCCTGATCCTGCATACAGGCAACGATGAAGAGGGAGTCAACAACTTCATAAGATCTGCCCGAAGGCCATTCAAACCCCGTGCATGCACCTGACCACGTGCAAGCAAGATACATTCCCGGTATACAGATTCACTGATACACCGTCCGGATACGTTGACGGATTCAATGCCTTTGCCGCATCAAAACCCTGTTTGAAGAGTGCGTTATAAATTGACACCAGCCATTCCTCGGACCTGACAAGACCGTTAAGGCTGCCAAGCATTTCAGAGATCGAAGCATCCCCTTTAAGGGAAGCCTGCCGCAGCACCAATGCGCCTTTTTGATCCACAAAAAGTCCGGCAGGGTGTTCAATAATATGCCCGGGTTTTACGCGTTTAAGGCCGGCAAATGAAGGTCTTTTACTGGTATACTTCTCCATTAATCTGACCGATCCCTTCCATGAATGGTCAAGCTGCCATACATTGCCCCAAAGCACCCAGCCGGTAAGCTGAGCCGGTTTGACCGGGACCGCATATTCTGTCAGCGCTTTAGAAGTAGATTCATCAAAAAAACCTTTGATAACAGAAAATGCATCTGGTGATACAGTCCCTATCCCAAGGACTGTTTCATCATGCTTTTTAACAAAAGCTCCGTAATAATAGCAGCTATCTTTATGAACTGTCCAGGTAGACGGCTGATAAAGCACTTTCGGAAAAAGCTGCAGAACAGAAAGCAACACATTTGCCGGCGTGCGGGCTGCTTCATCAAGATAATAGGGCCGGTCCATTTTCAGCCCGCCGGAAGCTAGTACAAAGTCCCTGATATCATCTTTTGTCGCCGCTCGCATCCTGCCAACACCGACAGACGGGGATATAACACGGATTTTGGGAACTTGTACATTTGTCATAAATATTTAACTCCTATTTTAAGCTCTTTAATAAAAAACTCCGCTTTTTGCAGAATTTGACTTTTTTGTCTCCACATTATTTTTTGAATGGGGCAATATTTTCATTCTAACCTATGAATTCATCGATAATATCGGGCGGATATTTCATTCTTTTTTAGAATTGCGCCTGACCGCTGTTGATGGTGTTGAAAAATCCAGCACTCTGATTGTATTCCCCTCTCCCTATGGGAGAGGGGCTAGGGGTGAGGGGTGTTTTGCGCCCCCCCTGGCGCCAGAATTGCTACCCCCTTTATCATGACAAAAGGCTTCACATTGATAGAGCTCATCCTGATTGTCTGCGTGATCTCTACGGTACTGGGCTTCTCTATAGAACAGATACGGCCGTTAAAAGAGAGCCTTGCTATCAGAACTTTTGCGCATCAACTATTGGGGGATCTTAACAATATTAAGCAAAGGGCCTGCCAGCGTGGGGCCGTTTATGAACTTAATTGCGAGAAATATTTATATACCATCAGCTATTTTGACAGCAAAACAGACTGCTTTGTAAAAGAACGCTCAGAACCGTTAAACAACAGCATTTTTTTTGAAAAACCCGTCAATTTCCGGTTCTCAAGCAGCGGTTTCCCCTGCCCCGGGCATATCGGGACCGCTCAAATAAAAAGCCTTACGGGAAAAGCAGCAAAAGTTATACTATCTTCCGTCGGAAGGATAAGGATAGAATGAAAACAGGATTTACTTTGATAGAAGTCATCATTTCTGCCTGCGTCATCTCTGCCTTCTTCTCGTCCTTTTTTATATTTGTAACAAGTGACCCAGTTATCCGCAAAAGAGGCGAAAATACCCTATGCGATCTGGTCAGTATTGAATCCGCTATTGAAAGCTTAAGGAGCATTCCTTTTGAAACCATTAAAGATTCCGCTGGTATCTCGGTAAAAAAGGTTGATCCGGACACCAAGTCGATCGAGATCTCCAAAGGAGGTTATTCAGTAGAATGCGCAATATCAAGGTTCTAGGTTTTACCCTTATTGAGCTCGCGGTCAGCTTGAGCCTTGTCTCTATAATAACCTTGCCGCTGGTCGGGCTTATGTATTCTGCGGTGAGACATGAAAACAAGACCTTTCAAAAGCAGGAAAATCTTATAAATGCCGTATCCTCTCTTGATCTTATCTGCGGAGAAATTAGATCATCAAAAGGTATCAGCGCTTCGTCTTCTACCGCAAGGCTTGTTCTACTTTTTGACGCCTATTCGGTCTCCTACGATCTTACGGCTGGTAAAGTCAGAAGGACAAAAAACACCGCGGCGTCTTATCTCAACCCGGACAATACTATAGAGATCCTTTCTTTTTCTTACCCGGGCACGAAAAATGTGATCACAACTATCGGCCCCAAGAGATCAAAACTGCTTTTAACCCTTGAAGCCTCGTGCAGAAATTGAGCAACAAAGGCTCGATACTGCTTCTTTGCCTTTTTGCCGTCTCCGTCTGCATGATGTGCCTTGCCGCAGGCGCCAGGCTCCGCCTTTTACAGATAGGAATGAACATGGAAAGACTGAACGGCACGAGGTGTTTTTACCTTGCCGAATCAGGGCTCGAAATATCCAAGGTAAAGCTCGCTCATGACCCAGGCTGGTTTACCGACCCTTCGCACGCCGAATATGACAAAAAATGGCTTGTCGCCGGGTCAAAGGGGCAGACATTCAGGTTCGGGCGCGGGGGCTTCAAGGTCATAAAGGAACAAGGAAAAAACCGGGTTTATTCGGTCGGGTTCATCGGCAATTCAATAGATGAAAGCAAATATTTCTGTTTTCTAAGGATGGATTATTCGGTCCCTTTTAAAAAGACGGGATGGGAGAGGTTCTAATGGCATTCCGGAACCCGCAACGGCGCAAAAAAGGATTTGATTACGCCCGGAACGGGTATTATTACATCACAATCTGCACGAAATACCGGTATCCCTGGTTTGGAAAGATCCGTGATGGAAATGTTGTGTTATCCGATTGCGGCGTCATTGTAAAAAATCAATGGGAATGGTTGGCAAAACAATACCAATATATCCGTTTGGATGAATATGTCGTAATGCCGGATCATTTTCATGGGGTCGTGCAAATTGATAATGATATCCGATGTGAACGAATGGTAGATGTCGGTCGCGACCGACATCTACAAACGAACACCACCAAACCATTGCATGATATCATCGGCGCGTTCAAAACAACATCATCCAAAATGGTCCACATTGCGGGACATTCATTTTTTTCGTGGCAACGGTCATTTCACGACAGGATAATACGCAACGATATGGAATTATACAGGATCAGGGCATATATCAGGAATAATCCGTCGAAGGGGTATTATCAATCCTTCTTATAATACTGCGTAAAATCCTCGGGTTTCATGTTGTCGATAAAATCCTTCAATTTTTTTGTTTCTTCGGCATCCTTTTCCGCATTGACCAGTTTTGCCTGCATCATCACGACCTCGGCCACAAAGATCGGGGCCTTTGACCGCACGGCAAGGGCTATGGCATCCGAGGGTCTGGAATCTATCAGGATCTTTTTGCCGTCCTTTGCTTCCAGGTCGATAACGGCAAAAAAGGTCCCGTCCTTTACCTCGTTTATGGATATCTTATTGATCTTGGCCCCCAGCCGGGCGCAGACATCAAGCAAAAGATCATGCGTCATCGGCCTTGGGGCCTTAACCTGCTGCAGTTCCATGGCTATGGAGGTGGCTTCAAATATCCCTATCCAGATAGGCAAAAAATTTAGTTCTTCTTTGTCCTTTAGAAGGACCAGAGGGGACAGGTTCTTGGGGTCAAAGCCGAGGCCGCCGACTTCCATCTCGATCATGCTTATTTATTCCCCAGTGCGGCCTCTACTATCTTTTTGAAAGCTCCGGTATCCGACACGGCAAGATCGGCTAGCATTTTTCTGTTTATGGCTATTTTTGCTTTTTTCAACGCTCCCATCAGGACACTGTAAGAGGTCCCTTCCTTTTTCGCTGCAATGCCTATTCTTACATTCCACAGTCTTCTAAAATCGCCTTTTTTGGTGCGGCGGTCTGATGTGGCATAGGACATAGCGTGGTATACCGCCTGTTTTGAGGCCCGAAACATCTTTCTTAAGGAGCCCCTAAAACCCTTTGCCCTATTGAGGACCTTTTTCCTCTTTTTTCTTGCTACATTGCCTCTTTTGACCCTTACCATTTTTTGACGCCTTTCTTATAAATGCTTATAACCGGGGATCATCGCTCTTACCCTGCGGACATCGGTGTCAGACACCAGTACCAGTTTAGAAAGCCTGCCCTTTTGTTTTGAGGTCTTCTGCTCCAGCAGATGTCTTTTATACGCTTTTTTTCTGCGTATCTTGCCGGTCCCGGTAAAACTGAACCTTTTTGCGGCCGATTTCCTTGTCTTCATCTTTGGCATTTTATTTCCCTCTATCCTTTTATTTCGGCGAGACCATCATCACCAGATTTCGGCCTTCCTGCTTGTAGCTGCCTTCGGGAGCGCCGCTGTCCGATACGACCTCGGCCATCTTTCTGAGCAGGTTTCTTCCTATTTCAGGATGGGTGGCTTCTCTTCCCCTGAAGTGGAGCGTCACCTTGACTTTGTAGCCTTTCTTTAGGAATTCCTGAGCCCTTTCGGCTTTCACTCTAAAATCGTGCTCGCCTATCTTGGGCCCCATCTTGACTTCTTTTACCTGGCCCGCCTTGCCTGTCTTTCTGGACTGCTTTTCTTTCTTCTGGGCTTCGTATTTTATTTTGCCCAGGTCGGCTATCCTGCAGACGGGCGGATTGGCATCTGGAGATATCAGGATAAGGTCAAAACCGTTTTGCCTTGCCTTCTCTATGGCCTCACGGGTCCCCATCACCCCCGCCTGCGAGCCGTCATGGTCTATGACCCTGACCTCCCGGGCGCGGATGCTTTCGTTCGTCACATAATATCTTCCTGCTATGCCAAACCCTCCGAATAGAATGATTATATCAAATGCCGCCTCGGTTGACAACTCCGGTATTATTTGCTAGAGTAAAAATATCATGTATGCGATAATCGAGTCCGGCAGCAAACAATACAAGGTTGAACCCGGCAATATTATAGATGTGGAACTGACAGGCCAGCAAAAGGACGATAAGGCGGTCTTTGACAGGGTCCTTTTGGCTGTTAACGGAAGCGAGATAAAAGTCGGGACCCCTTATCTTAAAAGCCCCAAAGTCAGCGGCACGGTCCTGGACCTGGTCAAGGACGCAAAGGTGATCAGCTTTAAGTACAAAAGAAAGACCGGTTATCACAAGACCAAAGGTCACAGGCAAAAGTATACAAGGATCCGGATAGAAAGCATATCATAGCGGAGGACCCATGGCACATAAAAAAGGCGGCGGGACATCTACCAACGGAAGGGACTCGCACGGACAGCGGCTCGGAGTAAAGACTTACGGAGGCCAGCATGTTACCGCGGGCTCTATCATACTAAGGCAGAGGGGCACCAAGTTCCTTCCCGGGACCAATGTAGGGATAGGAAAGGACGATACTCTGTTCGCCCTTTCGGACGGAAGGGTAGTGTTCGGCAAGCGAAGCGTAAGCATAGCCCCGTAAAGGGGGGTAATTCTATACCATGTCTCTTTTTCCCCGTAAGGACCTTTGCAACTCCAATTTGATCGTTATCAAGATAGGAACCAGCTCTATAACTGACACTTCCGGCTGTCTTGAAGGCGAAAAATTCAGAAAACTGGCCCAGGAAGTCCACTACATCGTGTCCGGAAGAAAAAAACAGGTGGTGCTGGTGTCTTCGGGGGCGATCGCTGCCGGGGTGCAGAAGCTGGGCCGCAGCAAAGCGGTGTGTTCTATCCCCGAAAAACAGGCCGCCGCCGCGATAGGCCAGAACCTGCTGCTTACCCAGTATGAAAAAGCGTTCGGAGCTTTTGGCCTGGCGGTAGGACAGGTGCTTCTGACCAGGGACGCGATGGAGGACCGGGAAAGATATCTTAATTCAAGGAACACCATTCTTCAGCTGCTCAAGTTCGGCGCCGTTCCCGTTATCAACGAGAACGACACCATGGCAACGGATGAGATCCGGGTAGGCGATAACGACAACCTCAGCGCTCTGGTGGCAAGCCTGATAGGGGCGGACCTTTTGATATTGTTAAGCGATGTCGAGGGCTTTTTTATGGATGGAAAACTCCTCTCTTATGTGGACAAAATAACAAAAGAGATAGGATCTGCGGCAAAAGGCAGCTCTACCCTTCTGGGGACCGGCGGCATGTCCACCAAGCTCGACGCCGCAAAGATAGTGCTTAACGCGGGGATCCCCATGGTCATAGCCGACAACAAAAAGGAGGGGGTCATTACCTCTGTGCTTGACGGAAATGAAGAAGGGACCCTTTTTGTTCCCAAGCTCTCAAGGATGGAGAGCAAAAAAAGATGGATAGCCCACGGCAAAAAACCGGCCGGACAGGTAGTTATTGACGCAGGGGCATGCAAAGCCCTGCTCGAAGGAGGAAAAAGCCTGCTTGCGGTCGGGATCAAAGAAATAAAAGGCCGTTTTGGCACCGGCGAGGTCATAGGCATACTTGACGGCTCCAAAAAAGAGATAGGCAGGGGCTTAACAAACTATACAAGCGAGCAGCTGGCAAGGATAAAAGGCCTCAAGACCTCGGAAATAGAAAAGGAAGAGGAAGGCTCCTTGGGGGAAGAGGTAGTGCACAGGGATAATATGGTGATACTGTGAGCTCTGAAGCTATAGAAAAAGCCTCCGCGGCAAAGAAAGCCGCGATGGCTCTGTCCGTTATGGATACAAAAACAAAAAATGCCGCGCTTTTGGCAGTGGCCTCCTCGCTTTTGTCTTCGAGCAAAGCTCTTCTTGAGGCCAACAAGAAGGATATAGAAGCCGCAAGAGCAAAAGGCCTTTCAAAAGCTCTTATAGACCGTCTTTCCTTAAGCGAAGCCAGGATAAAAGACATGGCGGAAGGATTAAAAAAGGTAGCGGGGCTAAAAGACCCCGTGGGAGAGGTCATCTGCAAATGGAAAAGGCCCAACGGGCTCAGGATAAAGAAAGTTCGCGTGCCTCTGGGCGTTATAGCGATCATCTATGAGGCAAGGCCCAATGTCACCGTTGATGCGGCCGCTCTCTGCCTTAAATCCGGGAATTGCGTGGTGCTGCGCGGAGGCTCTGACGCCGTCAATTCCAACATCTTTCTTGCGGGCCTTATTTCAAAGGCCGCCTCCTCCTGCGGGATACCAGATGGCGCTGTTTCCCTGATAAATTCAACGGACAGAAAAGCGGTCGAAGATCTTTTGTCGCTGCGGCAATATATTGATTGCGCGATCCCAAGAGGAGGCGCCGGACTTATAGACATGGTGGTGGAAAGATCCAGGGTCCCCGTAATTGAAACAGGTGTCGGCAACTGCCATGCCTATGTTGAAGCAAGTGCCGACCAGAGAATGGCGCGGGAGATCATATTTAATTCAAAAGTCCAACGGCCCTCGGTCTGTAATGCCATAGAGACCCTTCTTGTTGACGAAAAGATAGCCGCAGGTTTCCTGCCCTCTATAATAAAGCGCCTTAAAGAGGCCGGCGTCCGGATAAAGGGCTGCAGCAAAACAAGGAGGATAGACCCCTCACTGGAAGAAGCCTCCGAGGAGGACTGGAAGACAGAGTATCTGGACCTGATCCTGGCAGTTAGGGTCGTTGCCGGGATAGATGAGGCCATAGAGCATATAACTCAATACGGCACCGGCCACAGCGAAACCATCATAACGAGGGACAGAAAAAAAGCCCGTCTGTTCACTTCAAAACTTGATTCGGCTGCCGTGTATGTGAACGCTTCCACGCGCTTTACCGACGGCGGAGAGTTCGGCTTTGGAGCTGAGATAGGCATTTCCACGCAAAAGCTTCATGCCAGGGGCCCCATGGGATTGAACGAGCTGACCAGCTACAAATATGTGATCACAGGTTCGGGACAGGTCAGGAAATGAAAAAGCTCGGTATCCTGGGGGGCACCTTTAACCCTCCCCACAAAGGGCACCTCAGCCTTGCCAAAACCGCCGCAAAAAAAGCCGGACTCGATCTGGTGGTGTTTGTTCCGACCGGCCTTCCGCCCCACAAGAGCACTAGGAACCTCGCGTCAAAAAAGCACCGCATGAAAATGGTAAGGCTGGCGGTAAAGAATGGCAGCCGACACTTTAAAGTGTCGGCTATCGAGATCAACCGAAAGGGCTATTCTTACGCGGTGGATACCTTCTCGAAGCTGAAAAAGAGATACGGGGCAGGGACAAAGCTCTACTACATAATGGGCCTTGATTCCATAAATGACATTCTCAACTGGAAAAAACCGCTCGAGCTATTTAAACTGTGCCGCTTTATCGTGGCCACGCGCCCGGGGGCAAAGATCAAGACTTTCAGAAGGATCATGAAATTCCCTCCCGTTGCGCTTAACAAGGGGAAAATAGAGCTGATAGAACTAAACATGAAGATCTCTTCTTCCGACATCAGGGAAAGGCTCCGAAAACAAAAAGACATCTCAAAATTTGTTCCCGGCGCAGTTAAGGACTATATCACGGAAAATAGGCTATACTTATAACAAGATGCGCCTTCCCAACGCCACAACATCCATACTTGACAACGGCATCACGCTTTTAACGGAAGAGATCCCCTCTTTAAGGTCGGTCAGCATGGGCCTTATGTGCAGGGTGGGCTCTTCCAGCGAGGCCCTCGAAGAGATGGGCATTTCCCACTTTATTGAGCACCTGACCTTCAAGGGGACGCAAAAAAGGACCGCGGCCATGATAGCACAGGAGCTTGACGGAGTAGGCGGAAGGCTTAATGCCTTTACCGGAAAGGAATTCACGGTTTACTACGCCATAGTGCAGGACAAACATATTGATGTGGCCGCAGATGTTCTGTCAGATATTTTCCTGAATTCAAAATATGAAGCCGCAGATCTTGATGTGGAAAGGCATGTCATCCTTGAAGAGATCAAAATGTACGAAGATGCCCCTGATGAACAGATCCACGATATCTTTACTTCTTCTATGCTGCCCGGAAACGGCTTTGGCAACACTACCATAGGCACCGAAGACACCGTAAAGTCCCTTGACAGGGATAAGATACTTGAATTCAGAACAAAATACTATACTCCCCAAAACCTTATCATCTCCATTGCGGGAAATATCAAACCTAAAGAAGCACTAAAAATAGTATCGTCCTCTTTTTCCGGGTACAGCGGGAACTTTGAAACCCCGGACCTTGAACCTGCAAGTCCGTCCCCATGCATAAAACTGAAAAAGAAGAAGACGGAACAGGTCCACCTGATAATCGGCGCCAACGGCGTTTCTCAGACCGACCCGGACCGGTATGCGTTCTCCCTCCTGGACAATGTGTTGGGGGGCTCCATGAGCTCAAGGCTGTTCCAGGAAATAAGGGAAAAGAGAGGCCTGGCATATTCGGTATTCTCATTTAACCACGGCTTTAAGAACGCGGGGCTGTGCGGCATTTATGCCGGAACAAGAAAAGAGAACTTTGAAAGAACGGTAGAGCTGATCCTGGACGAGATAAGAAAGTTAAAAAAGGACGGCATAACAAAAGCAGAATTTGAGCGCTCAAGGGAGTACATAAAAGGATCCCTCGTCTTGTCCCTTGAGGCAAGCAACAGCAGGATGAATTATATGGCAAGATCACACTTTTATTATGAACAAGTCCTGACGATAGATGAGGTGCTGAGCCGGATCGATGCAGTTACTCCGGACAAAATAATGGAAATGGCCGCCCGGCATTATGACAACAAACAGCTTTCGCTGGTTGTGATAGGCGATTTTGACGAATTGCCAATAAAGAAAATAGAGGTATAATTAGCAGTATGGAAAGAACAAGGGTGCTCATTAACGGCGCTAAGGGAAAAATGGGCCGGGAGGTCATAAGGGCTGTCTCAAAAGAAGCCGAGCTTGAACTTGTGGCGCAGGCAGACCTTGGCGACGATCTGGCAGGGACCATCAAAAAGTCCAGGCCTGATGTCGTCATTGATTTTACTATCCCAAAGTCGGCCATGGACAACATAAGGACCGCGGCACAGAACAAATGCCATGTGATAGTGGGAACTACCGGCATCACCGAAAATGACCTTGCCGAGATAAAGGACCTGTGCAGCACCAACAAAGTGAACATCCTGGTGGCCCCCAACTTTGCCGTCGGGGCCGTCCTCATGATGAAGTACGCCTCCGACGCGGCCAAATATATGCCTAAGGCCGAAATAATAGAACTGCATCACGACCAAAAGCTTGATGCCCCTTCCGGAACAGCGCTTAAGACCGCGGATATGATGAAAAAGAGCTCCGGCATAAAGGATGTTCCCATCCACAGCGTAAGACTGCCTGGTTTTGTAGCCGACCAGCAGGTCATCTTTGGCGGCCTGGGACAGACCCTCACTATCAAGCATGAAACCACGGGCAGGGAGTGTTTTATGCCCGGTGTAGTACTTGCCGCAAAAAAGATCAAGTTGCTCAAAGGCCTGACCTACGGGCTCGAGAATATATTGTAGAGCTTTTTCCTCTACCTAACTTCTACCGCGATCGGGATTATACTGAAATCCCTGAAATATTGCATCGATATACATCCGTGATCGGTCAAAAAGGAGAATTACTATGGTAGAAAGCGTCGGGGCTACGGTGTTATGTGCATTGGGTGCAAGAGGACCGAGATTTCATGAAGGGGACAGGATCGCCACTTTTGATATAGGCGGGGGCACAGTAAGATCGGGGGTTTTTAGGCTGGAAGCTGGCAGAAGGCCTGTTCTGGAAGAAGCCTTTCGGATAGAGCAAAGATATGCAAATTCTGCCGATCTGATCCGGGACTGCTATGTCTTTGCCGAAGCAACAATGCCGGCGGAGCAGAGTTCCTGCGTGTTTTCTTTTGCGGGGCCTGTCGACACTGGAAGAGGGACCATTGTTAAGCTCACCAATCATGTCGGGGTCGAGGAAAGGCACATCCCGTTCGCAAGTTCTGTCAGCGGCCTTTTTAGAGAAAACTGCGGCAGGGGTGTAGAAGTAACTGTCATCAATGACGGCGAATCGGGCGCATATGCCGAATTCAGCCCTCAGGGAGCCCTGGCACGCCTTAAAGACGGCGACCTGGGCATGGCGCTCATCTGGGGAAACGGCATAGGAGGAAGGCTTTATCAAAAAAGAGGCAACGGGATCGCCAAGGTCCCGGGAGCTTTTGAGCCGGGGCACTTTTTGATGAGCCGCACCCTATTAAATGCTCTCGGGATGCCGGATATGAGCATACCGGCATCATGCGGCTGCCAGGTTACTCCCAATCTTTCTCCGGCCCACTTCGAAAATTATTGCATGGAATCGGTAATTAAAGGGCCTTCTTTGCAGAAACTTATATCTGAATTTGCAGGCCGTGAACTGAAGCTTGAAGATGTGCCAGCCGCTCTTTCTAAAGGAATTCCGGATGGGCGGGACTTGGGAATTTTGGATGCCTTAGGCACAGCAGGCAGGATCCTTGCGCACAGGCTCGAAGCCCTGCAGAGGGGCTATGATGACATGGGAGCTATCTCTTTTGCTCTTATAGGCGGGGTCGGCGTTAATCTCGGGCAATGTATCATCCCCAGCATGGACGATTACAGCCATAAAATGGCTTCCAGCTTGCAAAAACCGGCATGGGCACAGACACCTAATTATTACATCGGAGCTTTTCCGTCGGATCAGACCAATCTCTGGGGAAATATTTTCTATCAATTGGGGCTTTGATCTTGAACAAAAGCCTGAAATCTCTCCACGGAAAGGCCGATATACATATAGAAGGGGGCAGGCCCGGGAACAAGCCGGTGCCTCGCCTGTTGATCACCGGACCAGATCTGCCCCGCTCTTATTTACAGAGGGGACCAATGATAGAAAAAGCTGGAAAAGCAGAAAATATGATGCATAAAATTGCAGCGGACAACATCATGAAGAATAATTGTACAAAAAGGAACTTTTCCGGAAGCGACCTTAGGGCCGCTGCCTCGGACCTGCTCAACAATGAACTTAAAGAGCTTGGAACACGGCTTCCCAAAGAAGACCAGGGCCGTCTTTTGGACCTGGCGCTAATGGCTTACATCAAAACCGAGATCAAACAGGCTTAACCCGCCGACCTGTCTATAGCCTCCCTGATATTTGAGACCCCGGTTATCTCCATGCCTTTTACAGGCTTGATCTTGTTCAGGCTGATCGCAGGCACAAGGGCTTTTGTAAAACCGGTGGCGGCCGCTTCCGAAAGCCTTTTTTGCAGGTTCGAAATGCTCCTGATCTCCCCCGTCAATCCCAGTTCTCCGGCTATAATCATTTTGGGGTCTATCCCTTTGTTCTTTGCGCAGGAGACCACCGCAAGAGCCGCCGGCAGGTCCGCAGCAGGCTCATCCACATAAAGGCCCGAGGTAACGCTGAGATAGATGTCCTGTTCAAAAAGCCTGATGCCGGCTTTTCGCTCGAGCACCCCTATGATCATTGAGCACCTGTTGTGGTCCAGTCCCGTTACCACTCTTCTCGGATAGGCAAGTTTGGACTGGCTTACAAGGGCCTGTATCTCTATCATAAGAGGACGGCTTCCCTCCACCGCACAGGAAACAACGGAACCAGGAGATCCAAGAGAGCCTTCTTCAAGAAGGACCTTTGAAGGATTAACGACCTCCTTAAGCCCTTCCTGCGTCATTTCAAAGATCCCTACCTCATTGGTGGAGCCAAAGCGGTTCTTGACCGCCCGCAGTATCCTCAACTGGCGGCTGTTCTCCCCTTCAAAGTAGAGAACAGTATCAACCATATGTTCAAGGATGCGGGGGCCTGCCACAGAGCCGTCTTTTGTCACCTGCCCTATCAAGAAAACCGGGATGTTAAGGGTTTTTGCTATTTGGACCAGATAGGAGGCGCAATCCTTGATCTGGGATACCGAGCCGGCGGCGGAAGGGATGTCGCTCCTGCTGACTGTCTGTATGGAATCTATCATGACCAGATCGGGTTTAAGCTGAGTTATCTGCTCCTCAATTTCAAAAAGTCCGGTATCGGTATAGATAAAAAGCCCCGGAGCGTTCACGGACAGCCTCTGGGCCCTTACTTTGATCTGGTTAAGGGATTCCTCTCCGCTCACATAAAGGACCCTTCCCTTTTTCCCGACGGAAGAAGCCAGCTGCAGCATGAGAGTGGATTTGCCCGTCCCCGGCTCTCCTGCCACAAGCACGGCAGCCCCCTTTAAGATGCCCCCGCCCAGCACTCTGTCAAACTCCCCTATCCCCGATAAGGTCCTGGGATCTTTTTGAACATCTATCTTATCGATCGATACCGCTTCTGAACTTTGAGATTTGAATTTTTGGATCTGTTTTGGATTTTGAGTTTCGGATTTTGAACTTTCTTCAATATAGCTGTTCCACTCTTCACAGACAGGGCATCTGCCTATCCATGAAGGCGACTGCGCTCCGCAGCTCCGGCAAACAAATGGGCTCATTTTGATACCGGGGTTTCGGCCTCTTTGCTTTCCGATGTTTTTTCCGCCCTGCCCTGCTGCTTTTTTGCCGGCTTCCCGGTGAACACTATTTTTTCATCCTTAAGGTCAACCTTTATCCTGGTGCCGTAGGGGAAATTGCCGAGCAGAACTTCTTCGGAAAGAGGTTCCTCTATCTCATTTTCTATGGTCCTTCTTAGCGGTCTTGCCCCGAATTTTGGGTCGTACCCTTTTTCCGCAAGAAAATCTTTTGCTTTTTTGGTAAGTTCCAGAATAAAACCTTTTGCCTCAAGCCTTTCGTTAAGTTCCCCTATCATGATATCCACTATTTTGACAAGGTCTTCTTTGGTTATGGGATGGAACACTATGCTTTCGTCTATCCTGTTGAGGAATTCAGGCTTAAAACTCTTTTTAAGTTCTTCCAGGACCTGCTCCTTCATCCTGTCATAGGTGGCCCCTGCATCGTCCCTGGTAAGGAACCCGAAAGAAGTTTGTTTTCTTATAAGATCTGCCCCCACATTGGAGGTCATTATGATTATGGTGTTTCGAAAGTCCACTGTGTGCCCCTGCGAATCGGTAAGTTTACCGTCGTCTAAGACCTGCAAAAGTATGTTGGTTACATCGTGATGGGCCTTTTCTATCTCGTCCAAAAGGACAACTGAATGCGGCTTTCTGCGCACGGGCTCCGACAAAAGCCCTCCTTCCCCAAAACCGACATATCCCGGAGGAGAGCCCACCAGGCGGGATACCGTGTGTGATTCCAGATATTCGGACATGTCTATCCTTACCATTGCGTCCTTGTCGCCAAAGATGAATTCCGCCACCCTTTTTGCGAGCTCGGTCTTGCCCACGCCCGAAGGCCCCATGAACAGGAATGACCCGATGGGCCTTTTAGGGTCTTTCAATCCTGCCCTGGACCTTCTTATGGACCTGGCTATAACGGAGACCGCTTCTTCCTGTCCCACGACTTTCCGGCCTATCTCTTCTTCCATCTTAAGGAGCCGCTTTGTCTCTTCTTCGGTAAGCTGGGTTATCGGGACTCCCGTCCAGGAAGAAACTATCTGGGCGATCGATTCTTCGCCGACCTCCGGCCTGTCCTGCCTGTCCATAGAGCCGATATTCTTGGCAGCCGCCTCGTACTTGGACCTTATTTCTTCTTCCTTGTCCCGCAACTGGGCGGCTTTTTCATATTCCTGGTCCCTTACTGCGGTCTCTTTTTCCGCTTTTATCCTCTCAAGCTCTTTAGAAAGCTCCACCACTTCAGGAGGCGCCACGGCAGAGCTCAGCATTACCTTGGCAGAAGCTTCGTCCACCAGGTCTATAGCCTTGTCCGGCAGATGCCTGTCAGGAATGTAGTGCGCCGACAGTCTGGCGGCAGACACCAGAGCTTGATCTGAAATCCGAACCCGGTGAAAATCTTCATATCTTGGACGAAGACCTTTAAGTATTTCTATGGTCTCGGGAACTGCGGGCTCTTCTACAAGAACGGACTGGAACCTGCGCTCGAGCGCGGCGTCGCTTTCTATCTTTTTGCGGTATTCGTCCTGCGTGGTGGCGCCTATGCACTGGAGTTCTCCCCTTGCAAGGGCGGGTTTAAGCATGTTGGCCGCATCCATGGCGCCCTCGGCGGCTCCCGCGCCGATTATCGTGTGTATTTCGTCGATAAAAAGAATGACATTGTCGCTTTTTCGCAGTTCCTCTATTATCCTTTTAAGCCTTTCCTCAAACTCGCCGCGGTATTTGGTGCCGGCTATCAAAAGCCCAAGGTCAAGAGAAACTACTCTTTTGTTCATCAGGGTGTGAGGGATATTGCCTGTCACTATTTTTTGGGCAAGGCCCTCAACAATGGCGGTCTTTCCCACTCCGGCCTCTCCTGTAAGCACCGGGTTGTTCTTTTTTCTGCGGGACAGTATCTGAACCACCCTTTCTATCTCCTTGGCCCTGCCCACAACGGGATCAAGCTTCTTTTCCCTGGCCTGAACTGTAAGGTCGCGGCTAAATGCATCAAGCACAGGCGTCCCGGAAGAAGAAGGAGGCTTTCTGTGATAAGCGGTCTCTTCTCCCAGGAATGCTATTATCCTGTTCTTGGCGGTAGAATAATTGATGCCCAGGTCGTTAAGCACCCTGGCGCAGAGTCCCGTGTTCTCGCGCAGCAGCCCCATAAAAAGGTGCTCCACCCCGACATAGCTGTGGCCGAGCTGCCTGGCCTCGTCCCAGGCCAGCTCAATCGTATGTTTTACTTGAGCGCTGAACGGGATCTCGCTGGCGGGACGGCCCCCTTCGCTTTTTATCGCCTCTTCCAGAAGGCTCTTTATGCGTCCGGGCTCCGCCTTGAAAAATTCAAAGGTCTTAAGGACGACCGGCTCTTTTTCCCGGATCATACCCAATATCATGTGTTCGTTGCCCAGGGAATGGGCCATGAGCCTCTGGGCCTCTTCCTGAGAGGCCATGATGACCCGGACCGCACGCTCGGAAAACCTGTCGAACATTACCATATTGTGTACCCGCCTCTGGAAAAATTATAACAGAAAATAAAGGGGATTAGCATGCAAGTTCAAGGCCCTTTAACGCGATGGATATATAGGGAGGCAAATCCATGTCAGCTGGTTCCAACTTATCTGTTTCTAGCAATAACAAGCACGGCCTTTCGTTCGATCCCAACGGGGGAGTATCGGCTATAAGGACCGGAGGGAACATAGATATCTCAGGACTTGCCCTGAAGGGTGTGGATGCCAACAGCAACAAAGAGAACAGGATCACCCAGATAGCCCACGCCGCGCTCGGAAATATTGGTAATAATGTCTACGAAATAGCCTAAGCGGTCTTTTCTATCGGCAGCATAATAATAAAAGTCGTCCCTTTCCCAACCTCGCTTCTTACCTTTATAGTTCCTTTATGCTCTTCGATTATCCTCAAGGTTATAGGCAGTCCCATACCTGTCCCGCTGGATTTAGTGGTGTAAAAAGGATCGAAGATATTTTTCAGGTCTTCTTCTTTTATTCCGGAGCCGCTGTCCGATATCTCGACAAACACGGTCGGAATGGTATTCTCGTTGGTCTGGGACCCGTTCTTTTTTATTGATACAAAACCTCCCTTTGTGATCTTGCCGAGTTTTATCACCTCGCCGACATCCGTCTTTATTATAAGCTCGCCTCCGTTGGCCATTGCCTGCGAAGCGTTAAGTATTATATTGAGGAACGCCTGGGACAGCTGCGAGGGATCGGCATTTATCTCCGGCAGTTTGGCGAACTTTGTCGTTATTCTTATATTGTTCTTCCTGAACTGGTTCTCCAAAAGGTCAAGGACCTCTTCGAGCACCGAATTGGGGTTGGTCGGCTTGAACTCCGGTTTTGAAGGTTTGCCGAACTTCAGCAGGTTCTCGGCTATCTTATTGATCTTTTCTATCTCAACGGGAACTATGGCGGAAAACTTGTCCCTAAAGTCCTTGTCCTCCCATTTAAGCGGGATGAGCTGGGTAAAGGTCCTTAGCGCGACCAGAGGATTCTTTATTTCATGGGCCATTCCCGCCGACATCGTGCCCAGGGCAGCCAGTTTTTCGGAGGCTATCAGGTGGTCCTGAGTTTCTTTTAATTCGGCCGTCATTTTGTTGAAGGCCCCGGCAAGCCGGCCTATTTCATCAAGGGAACCGGTCTTAATTTTATAATTGAGGTTCCCTTTCCTTATCGCCTCTGTGCCGGAAATGACCTCGCTGATCGAGGCCTCTATACTTTTTGCAAAAAACAGCCCAGCAGTGGTCGCGATAAGTATGCCCATTATCACAAAGGCCAGCGAATTGGTCTCCACTTTCCTGATCTCAAAATAAGCCTGTGAGGCCGGCTCCGACACCGCCACTACCCAGCCCAGCTTGCTTATAGGCAGGAACGAACCTACCATCCTGTCCCCGTCCTTGCCCAAAAAATCCCCCCCCGCCCTGGAGCCAGAAAGCGCTTCTCTGATATACGGAAGATCGTTCATGCTTTCTCTCTCAAGGGCCCTTTTTTCGTCGGGATGCGCAACTATCTTCCCTTCCGAATCCACCACATATATTATCCTGTTCTGGGCATAGCTGAGTTCTTCCACAGAGTATTGGATCCTTTTGATCAAACCGGCCATATTGTTCTCGCTGTCGATGTAATAATTGACCTTGTCAACCACTCCCAGAGCTATCTGGTTGTCTGTCTCGATAATGGCCTTTAGCAAAGACGCTCTTGAAACAGCTATAGTGGCCAGGGTGGTAGCCTCCACAATTATCACTATCAGCACCACAAAGATGAGCACTAACTTGAACAGTATTTTTGTGCGCAAAAAATTGAGGGGCTTAAGGGCAAGATCGTCGGTCGGCGGGATAAGGTTGCCCAGCAGGAACATTGAAAAAGCAAAAAGGGCTATCACCCAGGACAAAAGAAGGTACAGGCTTGCTCCGTAAGAAACATAGAACACTGTAAGGATGTATGCTGCCGCTATGGCAACGGAAGAGATCCCGCACAGGTATTCTATATTCTTCTCTTTCTGGTCCTTTGATCTAAGGGTCCTTATCAGATAATTCATTCCCAGAAGGGCCCAGATGCCTGTCCAAAGCACCCTGATCGGCAGCATTGCCGCAGATTCTATGGCGGGCTCTATGACATCGAACCTGTAGGCAAGGCTCACCGGGGTAGAAATGAGAAGATATCCGGTATAGGCAAGCGCCGCGGCCATGAGTGCGGCTGCCGTAAGCGACCTGTATTTGAACTTTTCACAGGCAAACCTGAAAACAAAATAGACACAGATCAGCAGGCTCAAATAGACGGCCTTCTGCAAAAGCATAAGGGTCGAGAGCTGAGCCCCTATATTGAAGAGCATCTGTGAAGCAATCGTACCCACCACAAAAACCGTGAAAAAAAGGAATAGCAGCGAAAGATACAGATCTCCTTTTTCTCCTTTTTCCAGGAACCTTCGGAAGAGAACATATGACCCTACCGCAAGGATGCCGGAAGCGAATATCTCTACAAAGATGCTTATTATCGTGATCGTTGAGAACACTTTACTGTGCTGCTCCTGCCGGCGCCTGCTCACGCACCGTTATATTCGCTTTTGTCATAGAAAGCCAGCCTTTTTTATTGGCGACCGCAATAAGTATCTCTTTTTCTCCCGGAGGGGTCTTGGCGCTGATGCTGCTCTGGAGCGTAAAGACGCCGTCGTTGGGGGAGCCGTCGCCCCAAAGACCGTTGTCGACAAGTTTCATATTGGATAGCCTTCCCAGGCTGGATATGTCAGCCCTGACATCTTTAATATCCGTTAGTCCGTTGGGATCTTCTACCTTGACAATGAGGTCAAAAACCGATATCCCGTCGGCGTTGATCCTAGCCGGGGTTACTTTTACATACTTGATGACCGGTGCCATCGTTGCCCTGTTAAGCTGGACCAGATTGTAGCCGATCGCAACATTGAAGAGGTCTGAGATCTTCTTTTTCATGAAGTCCGTGGCGGAAAGCATAACAGCCATCTCTCCCTTGGTTATGTACTTTTCTTTCTTGTCCGGCTGCGGCGCGGCCAAAGCGGGGCCTTGAAACAGCAGCAATACGGCCAGCAGCGCCGCGGCAATTAAGACGACCGGCCTATTTCTATCTTTTAAGTTCATCAAATTTCTTCAGGATCTCCATTCCTTCGGATTCCCTTATTCCTTCCTGTGGATGGAACTTCCCGTCCGCAAACGGTTTCATCAGTCCTATCTGAGCTACAGTTTTTATGTAAGGTGCGGACCAGGAATCGGCCGGGACATCCGGGAACGGGGCTCTGTCCACTCGAGCAAGGTCAAGCGAGCGGGCCCTGACCAGCCAGACAGCCAGCTCAGCCCTGGTTATCCTTTCTTCCGCTTCAAATTCCTTTTTTGCAGGGATCTGGATCACTCCTAGCGTTGCAAGTCCTTCCAGGGTCTGTTTCTTGCTCTCGGCCTTGGCCTTTTTCTGCTCCACGGCCTGTTTTTCTTTTTCCAGGCGCTCCTGCCTTGCAAGCAGCTCCTGCTTCTCCTTTTCAAGCCTTGCCTTTTCTGCTTCCGAAAGCTCTTTGGCCCTTTCTTTGTACGCTATTTCCGCCTGTTTTTTGACTACCTCGTCCTCTTTTTTCAGGACCGCTGATCTCTCCTGCTCAAGCCTTTTGAGTTCCGGTATCTTTACCGCGACCTTCCTTAACACACGCCTGGAAAAAGAGATCTTCTGTTTCTCATGTTCTCCCGTGATCTCTATCTTGTTCTTTCCAATATCAAGAGGCACTTCAACGGAAAATATGCCGTCGGAGGCGACATATACATCCAGGCCGTTGACCTTGGCCCTTACCCCCTTTGCCTCTCCGCTGACCAAGACCCTGTCATTTTCGGTAGAGGATTCGTCCTGCGGAGAGAACACCTTCAAATACCTTATCTTTTTTTTCTTTTGCCAGCCGATTCCTCGGGAACATAAGATGCGGAAAATACCAGGCTGCCTCCCGTGGTGATCGAAGGGTTCATGGCCGCATCCAGTCTCCAGCCGTTAAAAATAAAGCCGGCCCCAAGGGTCAAACCTGTTTCCACCGTTTTTACACTAAGCCTCTGGTCTATGCCCGTCCTCAGGAACAGGGATTCGTTGGGACTCCATTCCGCGCCGGCATGCAGGATCAGAGGTCTGGTCCCCGAAGAGATAGAACCTTCAAGGTCTGCGGCAAGCAGCAGGCTGCCGGGGTAAGAATATCCCAGGTATGAACTGTCCCCGAACACCCTTGCGCTTGTACCGCCTCTTACGACAAGAGGGATCCCTTCTGAGTCTCCGCTGTTCCAGACAATGCTTCCTCCTCCCATGGCGCCTTTTGGCAGCGCGTTCTGAAGAACGGCTCCCAGACTCAACCAGCTGTTGGGAAAGGCAAGGACACTCAGGTCAAGGTCCCAGCCGGAACCGTTCTGTACAGAGACCGGGGTCTGCAGTTCTTCGTTAAGGAGCAGTTTGAGCCCGGCACCTATCGAATATCCCGGGAATTCTTTTGCATAGGTTATTGTGCCGTAGCTGTTCGAATTGGACACAAGCCCCCCCGGGGTGGAAAGGTCCTTGAACGACCTTGACACAAGCCCGAACCCGATGGTGCCTATATCGGTCGGATACACCTGCAGGATGGAGAGATTTTTTGCGTCCCTGAAAGAAAATGAGATCTCGCCAAGACCGGCCTGGGCCGCCGGATTATAAAAGACCGCGTTGCCGTCCTGAACTACAGCGGTAAAAGCGCCGCCCATCCCAAGAGGCCTGGCTCCTACAGAGATATCAAAAGCGTTGACCCCGTAGTCCGAAAGCGCAGCAGAAACCGCTGCCGGCGTAATCGCCGCCAGTACAGCAGCAAAAATCATGCGTGTCAGTGATCTGTTCATTTATAAAATATCCAGTTTTATCTGCCCTTCCGATGCTCCCCCCTTTTTGTCCCTGACGACAACAGGAATGGGAACACTGGAACTTTTGATGCCGGACGGGACCCTGATCTCCTTCATGAATATGAGATCACCGCTCTTAACATCCCCGCTGGTCCCGTTGTCGACAAGGATCTCTTTGGAGGTCCCTCCAAGCGCCGAAAGATCTGCGCTTACAGATTCTATGTCAGAAGCCCCGTCCTGGTCCTCAACTCTTACGGCAAGGACAGCTGCCCCTCCCGGCCTTACGGCAAATGGATATGAGATACTGCTCAATATGATCGGGGGCCTGTTCAAGGCAAATACACGCAGCCTTGCTGTATCAGAAGAAGACAGCCCCCATTTGTTAACTGCCGCTACCTGTATGATTTTTGCTCCCGCGGGTATTTCCGTCCCTACCGGAAAAGTTAGAGAAAAGATCCCATCCCCGGCAGCCGCATCCCCGTGGCTTTCGTCATCATACATGACAGCATCAGCCGGGCCTCCCAGCTGCCTCATGTCAGCCTTGACGACAACCACTTCTGGAGTGCCGACTTCAGATACCACCTTTGCGTAAAGACCCACCTTTGTAACCCCGTCGGCATAAACTGCATCCGGGCTTGCCTTTGCCGTGACAGCCGGGGCAATGTTAACCTCGCACAAGACCTTTTCGTCAAATCCTTTGCTCCAGTCATGAACAAGACTGATCTTGTTCCTGGCCTCTTTTATCCTTGAGATCATGTTGGCGGCTTCCGCCCTTGTCATGTTCCTGTCAATATCGTACACCTTTGCCCTCTGGGAAATTCCTATGATATAACCTTCTTCAATGGCAGCTTGCAGGTTCTCTTTCTTAACCTGATCAAGGTAGGCTTCTATCGTATCCGACTGAGACTTTTCCAGGACCGGCTGTATGCCGACCGCTTTTGTCAGATAGTAGCCCGCATCCGATCTCGAAAGAGGTTCGTCGATCCCGAACAGACCTCCCGGCAGCGGATCCATATAGCCTTTGCCAAGGACGGCATAAATGTAAGGCGACCTCCAGTGCTCCGGAGGAACATCCGGCAGCAGAGTGTAGGAGAACTGGCCCAGCGGCAGGCCCTTTGCGCGGCAGAGCCAGGTGGCAAACTCTCCCCTGGTAACCAGTTCATCGGGCATAAAGCTGCCGTCGGGAAAAGCCTCAACGATCCCCGCCGTTGCCATTTCCGAAACGACCTTCCTGGCCCAGTGCAGCCTCCCAAGATAGAGCTCTTCCATATCCGGATATTTTATTGTCCTGAGCATCCTGCTTTCCACTATCTGTTTTTTGCCCGATGCCTCCAGGGCGCTTATCCTGGCCAGGTTCTTTCCGCTCCTTAATATCAGCGCCGCTTCAAACCGTCCGTTCTCTTTTTGCGGGACCTTCCTGCCGTTGACTGTCAAAAGCACCGACCTGTTCGAGGGTTTGATCCTGCCCTGCAGCAGCACCAGGTCGCTTGAAGCCGTGTATTTTGCTGGAGGATGCTGAACAGTTATCACCTCAAGAGGCTTGTCAAGAGTAGTCTTTTTGGGCTTTGCGGCTAGACCGGGAGCCTGAAATAAAACCTGCACTGCAAGACCGCACACCGGCAGTGAAAATAAAAGGGCTGAAAACAGCTTTTTCATTGGGAAAATTATAGCACAGGGACGGTGTTTTTCAAATAAAAACGCCATGATCGGGCAAGGCATCTTAAGCCTTATGCTATAATCTAAAATTAGGAGGAAGGATTTACCGTTGTTCCTTAAAAACCTGACAATAAAAGGCTTTAAGACCTTTGCGGAAAAAACTTCACTTGATTTTGACCCTTCCAGCGCTATAACAGGCATTGTGGGGCCTAACGGCTGCGGAAAATCCAATGTGATAGATGCCGTACGGTTCGTGATAGGAGAACAGAGCATAAAAGAAATGCGCGGCGAGAGCCTGGACCAGCTGATCTTTGCCGGAACCTCGCTTAAGAAAGCCCTTTCCATGGCTGAAGTCTCTATCACAATAGACAACGCGGACGGAAAGATGAAGACGGACTTTAGCGAAGTTTTCATAAAAAGGCGCATTTTCAGGTCCGGGGAGAGCGAGTTTTTCCTCAACAAGAACCCCTGCAGGCTCAAGGACATAAAGGAACTCTTCCTTGATACGGGCATAGGCGGCGGGGCTTACTCTATAATCAACCAGGGTCAGGTGGATTCCATCCTTCTTTCAAAACCGGAGGACAGGAGGCAGCTTTTTGAAGAGGCCGCCGGCATCGGCAAATACAAGTTCAGGAAAAGGGCCTCCGAGCGCAGGTTGATAGCCACGGAGCAGAACCTTTTGAGGGTTAACGATCTGAGAGGAGAGATCAAGGATGCCATAGCGACCCTTGCCTCGCAGGCCGAAAAAGCAAGAGAGTACACTGCGCTGAAAGAAGAGCTTAAGAACATAGAGATAGGACTTTCGAAAAGGGTCCTCAAAAGCCTGAAGGAGCGCAAAGACAACTGCCTGGCCAGGATAGACGAACTTGAGAGCAAAAGCAGCGGGGCCATGAGCGATGTTGAAAAAGATGAGAAAGAAAGGGTCCGCCTTAAAGACCGGATCAGGGCCATAGAAGCCTCAACGGACGAGACCCGGCAGGAGTCCTCTAAGCTGAGAGAAAAAATCGAGTCCGCAAAGAGCACCGTGGCCATCAACAGGGAGCGTTCGCTCCAGCTTAAGGAACGGATATCTGCCCTTAAGAACGAGGCCGCCTCCATTGAGGACGGGATATCTCAGAGGAAACCCAGGCTTGAGGAAAAAGAAGCTTCCCTTGCCGGCCTTACCGAGGGTTTCGGAGCTTCTAAGCGGGTGCTTGAAGAAGCGGAAAAGAACTTTGCCTCAATTTCCTCAAAGATCGAGGAGTCCATCGGCTTTTGGAACTCGCTTAAGAACCCCGTCGTAGAAAAAGAGATGGAGCTTTCCTCAAAAAAACACAGGATCTCGGAACTGGAACTGGAGATCAAGTTCGCAAGACAATCGCTTGAGCAGGACACCTCCTTTGCCGAAAACCTCAGCGGCCTTAAGAGCGACATAGAGTTCATAGAGAAAGAGCTGCTCTTGGTGCCTTCGGTGGAGCAATCGCTCATCGGCCGCATCTCGGAGAGAAAGCTTGAGATCAACAAAAAGATAGAGATAGAGCTGTCCATACTTAAGGAAAGCATCGATAAGAAGGCGGCAAGGGTAAGAGAACTGGAATCCGCAGCTGCAGAGGAAGGCATCAAGCTTGAGGAGATAAGGTCGGGGGCAAGCAAAGCCGCCGAAAAATGCTCGGAGATGGAGCAAAAAACAAAGGAACTTACGCTGCAGAAGGAAAAAGCGATCCTGGAGCTGGCGGAGATAAGGGCCGGCTTTAAGAACTATGAGCAGACATATGCCTCAAAAAAAGAAGAGATAGAGAACCTGAGAACAGAGCTCTCCTATCTTGTGCGCCAGGCCGAAGAAAAGAACGCCTCGACTTTAGACCTTTCCTCCAGGCTGGAGAGCTGCGAAAAAGAAGCCCTCGAACTTGAAGCAAGCCTGCCCTCGCTAAAAGAGGACGAAGAGCGGCTTGCCGCAAGCCTGCAGGAACTCGTCAAGGAAAAAGGGTCCTTGAACGGCCTTCTGGAAGAACTGGAGGCAAAGATGAGGTCGGTTTCGGGAGAGGACCGGGCCCTTAGGGACAACCTTTCAAGGGAGCAGGTGACCCTGGCCAAGATAGAGGGCGAGTGGCAGACAACGGAGGCGCTGCTTCGCGAGGAGTACGGCCTTACTGTCGAGGAAGTGGAAAAAAGCGATCTTGAAAGCCCTTCCAATATGGGGAAAGCCAAGGAGGAGACCGAAGGTCTCAAAGCAAGGATACGGGCGCTTGGAGCGGTCAACCTGCTGGCAATAGAAGAATACGAAGCTTCCAAGGACCGCCTTTCTTTTATAGAAAGCCAGTACGCGGACCTCGTTTCGGCAAGGGACAATCTTAACACACTGATCAGACAGCTTGATAAAGAAGCCAGGGAAAGTTTTCTTGCAAACCTCGAGTCCGTAAGCGCGCATTTTACCGAGATCTTCTCCAGCCTGTTCGAGGGCGGCGAGGCAAAGATAACCCTGCTGGAAGGCGACCCGCTTGAGGCGGGAATAGAGATAATGGCCAAACCCTCCGGAAAAAAATGGCTCTCCCTTTCGCTGATGTCTGGCGGAGAGAAAGCCCTTACCGCTATTGCCCTTCTGTTCGCGCTGATGAAGACCCGCCCGTCCCCGTTCTGCTTTATGGACGAAGTGGACGCCGCGCTTGACGAAATAAATGTCCTGCGCTTTACCAGGATGCTACGGGACTTTTCCCGGCATTCCCAGATAATAGTGATCACGCACAGCAAAAGGACCATGTCAGCGGCGGACACTCTTTACGGAGTGACAATGGAAGAGCCGGGGATCTCTAAAGTTGTTTCGATGAAATTAGTAAAGGTGGCGGATTAACATAAGATCCTTATTCTTGTCGCTTGTAATCGCTCTTGTTCTCTGCGGGGCCTGCCCTGCTTTTGACAAGGTATTTACCAGACGCCTTGACGAAGGCGTCGATTACACTCACATCGTAAGGACCATGCCTTCCGGGCAAATTCTCAGCATTCACGCGGTAAAGCTTGACCTTGCCTCCGGTTCCTTTGAGGTCTTCCCCGCCCTGGCCAGAGAGACCGTAGGCAGGCTGGAATCCGTGGATTCCATCGCAAAAAGGTATGGCGCCCTTGTGGCGGTAAACGGCTCCTTTTTTAAGAGGAGCAGGCCTTATCTGCCTCTGGGGCTGCTGGTGATAAACGGCAGTGTGATAACAAAATCCCTCCTCAACAGGTCAGCTGTAGGAATATCCAACGACAAAGAGGTAAAATTCGGGATCCCGAGATTTGTGGGAAAGATAATCAACAAAGAAACAGGGGAGGAACTAGAGATATGGGGCATGAACAGGCCCCGCAAGGAACACGAAATAATAATCTACACCCCCGAATATGGGGCCTCGACCCGTACCAATGAGAATGGCGTAGAACTCATTATCGAAGATGACAGAGTGTTCGGCATCTCGTCCGGCAATTCGCCTATACCGGACAACGGATATGTCATTTCTTTCCACGGTTGGACAAGGGACTATTCTAACACGCTTCCTCCCGGAGCCAATGTCGAGGCCAGATACAGCCTTTCCGAAGGCTGGGAAAGCATAGACCACGTCATAACAGCGGGCCCCAGGCTGGTAGAAAATTCTGCCAATGTTTCCGGGGCCTGCGTCAGGGACGAATATTGCGGCAGCGACCTTATTGGAAGGAATGCCCGTTCGGCAATAGGAATGACATTAGATAACAAATTGCTCATTGTTGTATCAGAAGGCAATTCTGCAAGGCGCAACAAAAGAAGAAAAGGCTTAACTTATCACGAGCTTGCCGAAACGCTTATCGTACTGGGTGCAAAGGACGCCATCGCTCTTGACGGCGGCAGCTCTTCAACGCTGTTCTTAAAGGACAGGGTTGTCAATATCCCCTCGGACGGTTTTCAGCAGGGCGTAAGCAACGCGCTATTGGTTAAGCTTGGGAAGAGATAAGATTCGTCTTCTGGCCAAAGAGATAATTTTTTATCACTATTCAATCTTGTCAGACTTTTCCAAATTACACTTTGCACATAATATTCGGATATTTTTCTCAGTCATACTTGTTCCCCCTTTTGAAAAAGGCAAATCGTGGTCGAAATGTAAATTCTTTGTTGAGCCGCACTTTACACACTTTCCTTTGTCTCTTTTCCACACTATCTTTTTTATCTCACTCGGTATTAGTCTAGTGTGTTTCAAATCAATAAGGCTCTTTGTTTCAATGTCCTGACTGTCTGACAACCTTAGAAGAAATACGAATACTTTCCTTTTCCCATCATACTTAATAGCGTAATCAACCAAGTCGAAAAAACCTTTTAAAGACCATACCCCGGGAAGTATTTTTTCATAACTTTTACCCTCTCGCTATTTGCAGTCCCATTTTTATACTTCTCTATCGCTTCAATGAATTTCCCATTTTGCGTCAATGTTCCTATTCTGGTAGTTCTTGGTTGATCCAGCATTTTAGGGTTCATTTCATAAGAAGTTTTTGGCTCGTCGTGGCCTTCATACTCAATCGTTATGCCATCCTCAAGAACCTTGTCAGAATATGGCGCGTTCAATCGGCGAGACATAAGAATGACAGAATAATTGGGCCTCATCCTAAAGTTCATCCCTCTTTGCAAGGTCTGTACATTTTCAAGATCGCACATCTCTCGGTAAGAATATATTTGGTCAGGCATATTCATATTGTTACAGCTATTCTATATACAAGCATCCCCGCACATTTAAAATCATTATGAATTAGAGAGTTTAAACCTGCAAGAGGGATTAGCTTGCTGGCGGTCGGTAGGCGTCAATCCGCTGTGCAGACGATCTCCTTGAGGACGCAAATTGAGACAGACCCCTCCGGGCAATTCTTCTTCTACTTTTCTTGCATCGGCAAGAAATCCCTCGCAGGCTCGGGATAAAATCCGCAAAAGAAACTCGCGGGGGCTCTGCCCCCAGCTCCCCCGCAAGCGCCGTAATTCCCTCGCCCGCACCTTTCGACAAGCTCAGGGCAAGCTCGCTCGGTTCCAACGGCGCTTGAGCAACCAAGATACTAATATGCCTGCATAGCCTATATTTCTTAAAGAACTCACAGATAATGGCGATTGCCGTTCCGGGCGACGACACAAAGAATGAATAATAGGAAAGACTCTAAACATTCGATACTAAACGAGTCCGTATGAGGACTCGATATGTGCCTGGAGGAGCTTACGGCAATCGCGGGATTGTTAAGGGCGGAGCCCTTAACGAGTTTCTTTTCTGTCCACTTTTCTTTTCGACAAAAGAAAAGTGGACATGCCTGTTTGTGTCAGGCGCCAAAATTGCTGTTAACACGGCTAAAGGGGGCTTTTTATGAAAAAACGGAACTGGTCACAAATTGTGACCGGTTCAAGAGGCTTAAGCATTCCTCTTCGAATCCATACGTTTTTACCGAGTATGGAATAGCTATGCTCTCCAGCATCCTTAAAAGCGAAAAGGCTATTCAAGTTAATATATTGATCATGCGGACTTTTACTAAAATAAGGACTTTGTTATCAACGCACAAAGAATTGTTTCAAAAACTTCAATTATTGGAACACAAGATAGAACGCCACGAAGAGGATATTATCAGCATTCTAAATGCCATAAGGCACATCGCCAAAGAAGAATCAAAGCCTAAAGGCAAATTCGGGTTTGTTCCTGAAAACAGCCCCTAGATCCCGGCGTCCTTCTTAAGCGCCGCGGCTTTGTCGGTGCTTTCCCACGGCAAATCCAGCTCAGGCCTGCCGAAGTGCCCGTAAGAAGCCACCTGCCTGTAAAGAGGCCGCCTTAACTTTAGTTCCCTGATTATTATCCCGGGCCTTAGGTCAAAATGCTTGTTGATAAGTTCCTGGATCTTGTTGTCGGAGATCTTTCCGGTGCCAAAGGTCTCTACCATGACCGACATCGGCCGCGCAACTCCTATGGCATAGGCCACCTGGACCTCGCACCTCTCCGCCAGCCCCGCCGCGACTATGTTCTTGGCAACATATCTGGCCGCGTAGCAGGCGGAACGGTCCACTTTTGTTGGGTCTTTCCCGGAAAACGCTCCGCCGCCGTGCCTGGCATATCCGCCGTAGGTATCGACTATGATCTTTCTTCCCGTAAGCCCGGTGTCGCCCTGGGGCCCTCCTATCACGAACCGGCCCGTCGGATTGACATAGAACTTGGTGTTCTTGTCCATAAGTTTCTCGGGAACTATTTTTTTGACGACCTTTTCTATGATGTCCTTTTTTATCTGCTCGGGATCGACATCGGGGTCGTGCTGCGAAGCTATGAGCACACTGTCCACCCTGACGGGCTTGTTGTCGTGATATTCCACTGTGACCTGGGATTTCCCGTCCGGCCTCAGGTATTTCAGCTCTCCGCTTTTTCTTACATCGGCCAGTTTTTTGGCAAGTTTTTGAGCAAGGCTGATCGGAAGAGGCATCAGTTCCGGCGTTTCGCTGCAGGCAAAGCCGAACATAAGCCCCTGGTCCCCCGCCCCCAGTCCTTCCAGGTCCTCTTTCACTACCTCGCCTCCGCGGATCTCCAGAGCGGTGTCAACCCCCCGGGCAATGTCCTTGGATTGTTCCTTGATGGAAACAAGGACGCCGCAGGTCTCATAATCAAAGCCTATCTCCCTGCTCACATAGCCGATATCCTTTATCGTGTTCCTTACTATAGAAGGGATGTCGACATAAGTTCCTGTGGTAACCTCTCCGGCAACCACAACAAGCCCGTTGGTGGTAAGCGCCTCGACCGCCACCCTGGCCGGAGGGTCTTTTTCTATGATGGCATCAAGAATGGAATCGGATATCTGGTCGCACATCTTGTCGGGATGTCCCTCTGTCACCGATTCCGAAGTAAAAAAATGTTTCTTGGACATAAAAACTCCTTTGTTTTACTGATTTCTGTGAACAAAAGCAATTTTATCACAGTTTGCCAAAGCCCTCAACGGGTGCTAAAATTACTTTGCGATGGGCAATTTGAGCGAACACTTCAATTCGAGGGATTTTGTGTGCCGGTGCGGCCAGTGCAGGAACGACATCAGGGTGCATCTGGGTCTGGTGGGCGCGCTGGAAATGATAGGCTTCAACTTTAAAAGGACCCCGAGGATAGCCTCTGCCTTCAGGTGCGAATACTATAATGACAAGCACAACATCGGCAAAAAAAATGCCCACAGCCAGGGCAAAGCCGCTCATATATACATAGACGGGGTCAAGCTTAACGACCTTTACAATTTTGCAAAAACCATACCCGAAATACGGGGGCTTGGCTATTATCCCGAAGAAAAGTTCATACATATAGATACCAGGTCCCTTGACAAGGGGGCGGAAAAGGACGAATGGTTTAAAGAGGGAGGAAAGATCCACCCCATGACCGCCGAGGCAAAGACAAGGTTTGGACTGCTCTAGCAGATGGATAATGACATACAAGGCTTTTTGTCGTACCTGAGGGACGAAAGAAAATACTCCCCCCACACTTTGAGCGGCTACCTGCTGGACCTTAGAGAATACTCTGAATTTTTGAAGGGAGATTCCCTGCCCCACCTTTCTATGACCAGGAACCTTGCGCGCGCTTATCTTGTCCGGCTGGAAGAAAAAAAACACGGCAGAAAATCGGTAGCAAGAAAGATCTCGTGCCTTCGCAGTTTTTACAGATATCTCGTAAAAGAAAAAAGGCTTGAAAAGAATATCTGGAAAGCCGTTTCGATCCCAAAGGCGGAGAAAAAGCTCCCTTCTTTTTTGTACGAAGAGGAGATAGCCTCTCTTCTTGAGGCTGTCAAAATAAATACTCCGCAGGGAATGAGGGACAAGTCCATACTTGAACTGCTTTACGCCTCGGGAATGCGCGTAAGCGAAGCGGCTGCGCTTAACCTTTCGGATATCGACCCTGAAAGCGGCGAGGTGCTGGTAATGGGCAAGGGCTCAAAAGAAAGAGTGGTGCTTATCGGCTCATACGCCAGGGCGGCTCTCTTTGATTATATTAAGTTGGCCCGCCCCAAACTCCACGGCAAAAAGGAGCGTAACAGGGCTCTCTTCTTGGGACGGCTTGGGGGCCGCCTGACAGGCCGCAGCATAGAGCGGCTCATAGCAAGGTACTCAAAGGCCGCGGGGATCGCCAAAAAAGTGACCCCTCACAGCCTGAGGCACAGTTTTGCCACCCATCTTCTTGAGCGGGGGGCCGACCTGCGCAGTGTCCAAGAGCTATTGGGCCACAGCAGCCTCTCCACCACGCAGGTGTATACCCATATAACCAAAGAGAGGCTAAAAAGTGTCCACACTAAGGCCCACCCCAGGGCCAGAGGCTGATTTGACACCCCGGCTCCGCTTGCCTTATAATGAAAACAGAAGATGAAAGCAGATATCGGGGAGCTCCTCAAGCACATCGGCAATGAGGCTGATCTTAGGCGGGAGGAAAAGCTCTCCTGGCCGCAGGACGGGCTTGAGATGCTGGGCCCGGTAATAGCATCGCTTCATCTGGTCAACACGGGCGAAGGCATTCTGGTAACAGGCGAAGTATCCGCAAAGGCAGCCCTTAACTGCAGCCGGTGCGGAAAAGCCTTTACAGGAGCCCTTAAGGTCGTCATAGAAGAGCAATTCTGCCGGGACCCGTTAGACGAGATGGCCTTTCCCATAAGCAGCGACAACTTTATCGACCTGTCGGAAGCTTTCAGGCAAAATTTTCTGGCTTCCCTGCCGATACGGACGATCTGTTCTAAGGACTGCAAAGTGCCCGGAAGTTCGGAAAAGAAAAAAGTGTTGGACCCAAGGCTGGAAAAACTTAAAGAGGTCTTTAAAAAGGAGGAAGAAAAAAATGCCGGTCCCAAAAAAGCGGCACAGTAACACCAGAACGCTCAGAAGAAGGGCCAACTGGAAGGTAAAGCCGGTCAATTACGGGTCCTGTCCCGAGTGCGGCAGCGAAGTGCTTTCTCACACCGCGTGTTCGGTGTGCGGCAAGTACAAAGGGCGCCAGGTCATTGCGATCAAAGAAAAGAAGCCGAAAAAGAAGGAGAATTGATCCTTGATACGTATCGCCCTTGACGCCATGGGCGGAGACCATGCCCCCGCTGAGATCATAAGAGGCGCGCTTTCGGCGTCCGGCAGCGGCGATATTCAGATAGTGCTTGTCGGCAACGAAAAAGCCCTGAAGAGCATCAAAAAAGCTTCGACCTTTGAGATAGTGCATGCTTCCGAGGTGATCGGAATGCATGAATCCCCGGTTTCCTCGGTTAAACAGAAAAAAGACTCCTCCATAAATGTGGCCCTCAACCTTCTTAAAGAAAAAAAAGTGGACGCCGTTATTTCTGCCGGAAACACCGGAGCCCTGATGGCCTCGGCCCTTTTTAAGCTTGGGCGCATAGAGGCCGTAGAGCGCCCCGCCATAGCAACGGTGTTCCCTACAATGAGCGGGGGCAAGGTCCTGCTGCTGGACATGGGGGCAAATGTGGACTGCAAGCCTAAGAACTTGCTGCAATTCGCCCAGATGGGCTCGCAGTATGCCGGGCATGTTATGCATGTAAAAAACCCGCGGATAGGCCTGCTTAACATAGGCGAAGAGACCGAAAAGGGCAATGAACTTACAGCAGATACTTATCCCCTGCTCAAGGAAAGCGGGCTCAACTTTATCGGCCACATAGAAGGCGGCGACATACTTACCGGAAAGACCGATGTTGTGGTCTGCGACGGCTTTATCGGCAATATAATCCTCAAGTTCGGGGAAAGCGCTACCTCCATGGTGTTCAAACTGATCAAGAAAGAAGTGCTGCGGAATCCGGTCTCCTTGCTGGGAGCATCCCTTTTGCTGCCCGCCCTTTTGGGCATAAAAAAGAAAATAGATTATGATGAGTTCGGCGCGGCCCTGATACTGGGACTTAACGGCATCGTTTTTAAAGCACACGGCAGGGCAAAGGCCAAGGCCATAAAGAACGCCATCAAAACCTGCGCGGAATCCGTAAGGGAAAATATTGTTGAAAGCATAGGCTGCGGCATAAAATGAGCAACGCAAAGATAATAGGCACGGGATCGGCACTCCCTGAAAAGGTCCTGACCAACTTTGACCTGTCAAAGATAGTTGACACCTCGGACGAGTGGATAAGGACAAGGACCGGCATAGGGGAAAGAAGGGTATCGGACGAAAAAACCTCAACTTCGGACCTTGCCATGGTTGCGGTAGAAAAAGCCCTTAAGGCTTCCAAAACCTCCCCGGAGGAGCTCGACCTTATAATAGTAGGCACTTCCACACACGACACGCTGTTCCCTTCTGTCGGCTGCATCATTCAGGGCAAGATCGGAGCAAAGAACGCTGCTGCGTTTGATGTTTCGGCGGCCTGCTCCGGATTCAATTTTGCCATGACAGCCGCGTCCAATTTTTTTAAGGCCGGCAGCAGCAAAAAGGCTCTTGTCGTAGGCGCGGACACCCTGGCAAAATATCTGGATTGGAGCGACCGGGGCACCTGCGTTCTCTTTGGCGACGGAGCCGGAGCGGTGGTCCTTTCGCAGGCAAAAGCAGGAGAAGGCATACTTGCCAGCGCACTGACCTCTGACGGGACCGGAGCGCCTTATCTGACAATGCCGGGAGGAGGCAGCAGGAACCCCAGGCCAAATGACGAAAAAGAGCGCTGCATAACAATGAACGGCAAAGAAGTCTTTAAATTTGCTGTAAAAGCCTTCGAGAACACCCTTCTGAGCGCCCTTGGCTCAGCCGGCCTGACCCACGACAAGATCGATCTTTTGATCCCTCACCAGGCCAACATAAGGATCATAGACCACGCCATGAAAAGATTCGGGATGCCCAAAGAAAAGATCTTTGTCAATCTGGAAAAGTACGGCAACACTTCCGCGGCCTCTATCCCTATCGCCCTTGACGAAGCGCTCAAAGGCGGCAGGATAAAGAAAGGTGATATAATTGCGGTGGTCGGCTTTGGCGCCGGGCTTACATCGGGCGCCAATATTATTAAATGGGAGGTTTAGCGGCAATGGACTATCTGTTGACTGATGAACAAAAGATGATCAAGGACCTTGCAAGGAAGATCGCTGAAGAAAAAGTTAAACCCGTAAGGGCCGAACTTGACGAAGCCGGAAAGTTCCCCTGGGAACTGATGAAGGTATTTGCCGAAGCCGATCTTTGCGGGCTTTATATAGCTCCGGAATACGGCGGGTTTGGCGGCGGCTGCCTTGAATTCTGTCTGGCCACCGAAGAGGTCAGCAGGATCTGCGGAGGCGTCGGCGTCACTTTTGCCGCATCAGCGCTGGGCTGCTACCCAATAGTGCTTTTCGGCACGGAAGAACAAAAAAAGAAGTATCTCCCTCCCATTGCCTCGGGCAAAAAGCTTGCGGCCTTCGGTCTTACCGAGGCCAACGCCGGGTCCGATGCCGGAGGTATCGAGACAACGGCCAAAAAGGACGGGGACTACTACATCCTCAACGGGACCAAACAGTGGATAACCAACGGCGGGGAAGCCGAGATCTACACTGTGATCGCAATGACGGACAAAAAGAGGGGCAGCCGCGGCGCTACAGCCTTTATCCTCGAAAAAGGCATGCCGGGTTTTACCTTCGGCAAAAAAGAGAACAAGATGGGGATCAGATGCTCCGCGACAAGGGAGCTTGTGTTCCAGGACTGCAAGATACACAAATCACAGATGCTGGGCAAAGAAGGCATGGGCTTCATTGTCGCGATGAAGACCCTGGACAGGACCAGGCCGGGGATAGGCGCGCAGGCGGTCGGCATAGCGCAGGGCGCTTTTGAAGAAGCCCTAAATTATTCCAGGACAAGGGTGCAGTTCGGCAAACCCGTCTCTTCTTTCCAGGGGGTCCAGCATATGCTTGCTGACATGGCCACGCAGATAGAAGCCGCAAGGGCCCTTGTAATTGCAACGGCAAGGACCGTTGATACGGGAACCGACAATATCTCCAGGGATTCGGCCATGAGCAAGCTGTTTGCCAGCGATGTTTCCATGAAGGTGACCGTGGATGCGGTCCAGATCCTGGGAGGCTACGGCTATATGAAGGAATACCCCGTGGAAAAATACATGAGAGATGCCAAGATAACCCAGATATACGAGGGCACCAACCAGATACAAAGGAATGTTATCGCCCTGCAGCTGATCAAAGAATCCGCTGCCACAAAATAATAAAAAAGACCGATAATCCGGCCCCGCTTCTTAAGCGGGGCTGTTGTATGTTAAAATAAAATGAACAGATGAACATTGTAGTCTGCATAAAACAGGTGCCTGACACCAATGATGTCAGGATAGACCCTAAAACCAACACCCTCATCAGAGAGGGCGTAAAGAGCATCATCAATCCCTTTGACGAGAACGCCGTTGAAGCCGCTTTGAGGCTCCGGGATGCCGGCGGCGGCAAAGTTACCGTTATCACCATGGGCCCTCCGCAGGCAGCCGACGCGCTCAAGACCGCGATAGCGATGGGAGCGGACGAAGCCGTGCTCATATCCGACAGGGCATTTGCCGGAGCGGACACCTGGGCCACCTCTTACACCCTTTCGCAGGCCATAAAAAAGATAGGCGCATATGATCTGGTCCTTTTTGGAAAACAGGCCATAGACGGCGATACAGCTCAGGTGGGCCCCGGGGTAGCAGAGTTTTTGGACATCCCGCAGATAACCTTTGCCATCAGCATAGAATCCGAGGGCGGCAAGATACGGGTCAAGCGCCAGCTGGAGGACACTTCAGAGATAGTAGAAGCGGCTCTTCCGGCTGCCGTTACCGTCATAAAGCAGATAAATGAACCCAGGCTGCCTTCGCTAAAGGGGCAGATGAGGGCAAAAAAGATGGTTATCCCCTCGTGGAGCGCAAAAGACATAGCGGCAGACGAGAACAATACCGGGTTGAACGGCTCTCCCACAAAAGTGGTGCGGATATTTACTCCGCCGCCAAGGGGAAAGAGCGAGCTGCTGGAGGGCGAGCCGGAAACAATTGCAAAAACCCTGTTTGACAAACTCAAGGAACAAAAGGTGATCTGATATGCCCGAAGGAATACGAGTAATAGCGGAAAAATGCAAAGGCTGCAGGCTTTGCGTGCCTTCCTGCCCGTACGGGGCGATAGAAATGCACGGAAAACTGGCCGTCATCAACGATAAATGCGTTCTCTGCGGCGCCTGCGTGGGCCCCTGCAAGTTCAACGCCATAGAGATCACCGTTGCCAAGAAGGAAGGCCCCAAAAAGGACCTTTCCGGTTTTAAGGGGATCTGGGTATTTGCCGAGCAGCACCAGGGCAAAGTGCAGGGAGTGGCTCTTGAGCTTATTGCCGAAGCCAGAAAACTGGCCGCGGACCTGAAAGAAGAAGTGGCCGCGGTGCTTTTGGGAGATGCGGACATAAAAAAAGCCTCGCAGGAGCTGATACACTGCGGAGCAGATAAGGTCTATGTATGCGCGGACCCAAAGCTGAAGAGCTATACTACCGAGCCCTACTGCGACACCATAGTTGAATTGATAAAGGCCTATAAGCCGGAGATAGTGCTTATGGGGGCCACCACCACCGGCAGGGACCTTGCCTCAAGGATAGCGGCAAGGATAAGAGTGGGGCTTACCGCGGACTGCACCGGGCTTGACATAGACCCCGAAAAGAAGATCCTGCGCCAGACGCGCCCCGCTTTTGGCGGCAACATCATGGCAACTATCATCTCTCCCGATTTTAGGCCGCAAATGGCTACTGTGCGGCCCAAAGTGTTCAAAAAACTCCAGCCGGACGCCTCAAGAAAAGGCCGGATAATAGAGTTCCCCGCAAAGATATCGGAAAAGTCGCTGAGGGTCAAACTTCTAGAGATAATACAATCGACCGAAAAGAAAGTGAACCTGGCGGAGGCAGAGATAATCGTGTCCGGCGGGCGCGGACTTGGATGCGCGGAAAACTTCAAACTGGTAAAGGACCTGGCGGATGTCATAGGAGGGGCGGTCGGGGCCTCGCGCGCCACTGTGGACGCGGGCTGGATCTCACAATTCCATCAGGTCGGCCAAACGGGCAAGACAGTAAGCCCCAAACTGTATATCGCCTGCGGAATTTCGGGGGCCATTCAGCATTTGGCCGGAATGTCATCCTCGGACATCATCGTGGCCGTCAATAAAGACCAATTCGCACCTATTTTTAATGTGGCCACCTACGGCATAGTGGGCGACCTTTTTGAGGTGCTTCCCGCCATGACCAAAACCTTCAAGGAGCTCCTTTCTTGACAAGCGTGTTCATTTTTCCCGGACAGGGCTCCCAAAAAGCCGGCATGGGCAAAGACCTCTATGACAATTTTGAGGCGGCAAAAGAGATCTTTGCCAAAGCCGACAGGGCCCTTGGATTTGAGCTCTCAAAACTCTGCTTCGAAGGTCCCGACGATGCCTTAAGATCCACAGAAATAGCCCAGCCCGCGATACTCACGGTAAGCACTGCCGCTTTTATGTCCCTTGGAAAAACCCCCAAGGCCGCCGCCGGCCACAGCCTGGGCGAGTATTCGGCCCTGGTGGCCTCGGGCGCGCTGTCTTTTGAGGATACCGTTAGAATAGTTCACCTGCGCGGCAAGTTTATGCAGGAGGCGGTGCCGGCAGGGCATGGGGCCATGTCTGCGGTGCTGGGACTGGACAGGGAAAAACTGGCGGCCTGCTGCGCTGCGGCTTCTTCAAAAGGCGTTGTGGAGCCGGCCAATTTTAACAGCCCGGGACAGATAGTGATCTCCGGAACAAAAGAAGGCGTTGAGGAGGCCGGGCGGCTCTGCAAAGAGGCCGGCGCAAAAAAGATAATCCCGCTTGCGGTAAGCGCCCCTTTCCACTGCTCGCTTATGAAGCCGGCGGCGGACAAACTGGCTGTGGAGCTGGACAAGACTGGTTTTAAGAGCCCTTCGTTCCCGGTATATTCTAATGTGACCGCTTCCCCCCAGACCGACGCGGCAAAGATAAAAGAACTGCTTGTAAAGCAGGTGACCAGCCCCGTGCTCTGGGAAGACACGCTTAAAAACCTGTCCCTAAATGGTTTTGACACCTTTGTCGAGATAGGCTGCGGCAAGATACTGTCGGGGCTTGTTAAAAAGACCCTGGAAAATGCTAAAATATACAATGTTGAGGACAGCGTTTCTGCAAAAGGAGCCGTTCTTTGAAACTTAAAGGCCAAGTTGCGCTTGTTACCGGAGGCGCCCAGGGCATCGGCAGGTCCGTCTGCGAAGCTCTGGCAAAAGAAGGCTGCGATATTATAGTATCCGATGTCAATATAGACGCCGCCCGCGCGGCTGCCGAAGAGCTCAAAAAACTTGGGATAAGGTCTTTTGCTCTAAAGATGAACGTGGCAGACGGTAAAGAAGCGGAAGAGGCCGTAAAAAGCGCCCACTCCGAGTTCGGCAAGATAGATATACTGGTGAACAACGCCGGCATAACAAGGGACGGTCTTCTTATGAGGATGAAAGAAGAGGACTGGGACCTGGTGATAGGCATCAACCTCAAAGGCGTCTTTAACTGCACAAAGGCCGTTTCTTCCCTTATGATGAAAGCCCGCTACGGCAGGATAGTCAATATCGCTTCTATTGTGGGGCTAATGGGCAATGCCGGACAGGCCAACTACTCGGCCTCCAAGGGCGGCGTGATCGCTCTTACAAAGACCACCGCGCGGGAACTTGCCTCAAGGGGCATAACCGCCAACGCCGTTGCCCCGGGATTTATCGACACCGATATGACGAAAAAGCTGCCCGAAGAGGTAAGGGAAAAACTTAAGGCCCAGATACCCATGGGAAGCCTCGGATCTGCCGAAGATGTTGCCAAAGCCGTCGTGTTCTTATGCGCTGACGCCCCGTACATAACGGGTCAGGTCATAAGCGTCAACGGCGGAATGTACATGTAGCATATAGAAGGGGGTGAATTTGATAATGGACGAGCAGAAAGCGTTCGAGCAGGTAAAAAAAGTGGTGGTGGATCAGCTCGGGGTCAACGAGAGCGAGGTCACTAAGCAGGCCTCTTTTGTGGACGACCTGGGAGCCGACTCTTTGGACACCGTGGAACTGGTCATGGCCCTTGAAGAAGCTTTTGGCTTTGAGATACCGGACGAAGAAGCCGAAAAGATAAAGACCGTGGGAGACACGGTAGCGTATGTTCTTGCCCACGCAAAGAACTGACCAAGCCTAAAGGCTTTCTAAATAACATGCCAACCCCCGCATGCGTGTGCGGGGTTGTGCGGGAAGTTGACAGCCCATGAAACTGCCCGAGTTAAAGATCGGAAAACTGGTGGCCAAGATCCCGATCGTTCAGGGCGGGATGTCCATCAGGATCTCCACCGGAAAACTGGCCGGCTCCGTGGCTGCAACAGGCGCCGTCGGCGTGATAGGCGCCTCGGGCATGGAGCATGACGAACTGGCAAAGGAAATGCGGATAGCCCGGAGCCTGACCAAGGACGGGATAATCGGCATCAACATACTCTTTGCCGCCAAGGACTTTCTGGGCATCGTCAACACTGCAATCAAGGAAAAGATCGATTTTATTACCTCCGGCGCCGGATTTTCCAGGGACCTCTTCAGGCTCAGCAACCAGATGAACATTCCAATTATCCCCATAGTATCTTCGGGCAGGCTGGCGCTGACGGCAAAAAAACTCGGGGCCGCGGCCATTGTGGCCGAAAGCAGCGAGGCCGGCGGGCACCTTGGGACGCTTGACAAGAGCACTGTTGACCTTTTAAAAGAGGTCAAAGAGGCAGTTGCTGATGTGCCGATAATAGCCGCGGGGGGAATAGCCGACGGCTGCGGGATAGCCAGAATGATAAAACTGGGGGCCAGCGGAGCCCAGCTTGCGACCAATTTTGTCCTGGCGGAAGAATGCGATGCCGACATAGCGTTCAAAAAAGTCTATCAAAACGCCAATAAACCGGAGGATATCGTCATAATAAAAAGCCCTGTCGGGATGCCGGGAAGGGCTGTTAGGACCAAACTGATAGAGAACATGCAGAAAGGCGTCTATCCCAAGATAAAGTTTTGCGACGACTGCCTTAAGTCCTGCTCCAAGCTTTACTGCATTTTTGAAGTGCTAAGGGCCGCCCACAAGGGCAACATGGAAGAAGGCCTGGTGTTTTGCGGACAGAGCATACTGAAGATAAAGGATAAAAGGATCAGGCCAGCAAAAGAAATAATCGCCGACCTGGTTAAAGAGGCAGAGGACTGCCTGTCCGGCCTGTGCAAAAACACTAAACTGGAGGAAAACTATGCCGGAGCGTAGGGTGGTGGTGACGGGACTGGGCGCTGTGACCCCTGTGGGCAACAACGCGGATTCTTTTTGGAGCGCCCTAAAAGAAGGAAAGAGCGGGATAGGCCGCATCACCCATTTTGACCCCTCCGGATTTGACTCCCAGGTAGCCGGCCAGGTAAAGGACTTTGACCCTCTCAAATATCTTGATAAAAAAGAAGCCCGCAGGCTGGTAAAATTTATCCAGTTTGCCGTGGCTTCCTCCAAAATGGCGCTTGAAGACAGCGGACTTTCCATAAACGATCAGAACGCTCCTGCCACAGGCGTTCTGATAGGCTCCGGTATCGGAGGCATAGAATTTTTGGAGCAGCAGGCCTATACGCTAAAGGAAAAAGGGCCGTCCAAATGTTCTCCCTTTATGGTGCCTCTGATGATAAACGACATGGCCGCCGGGGTCACCTCAATACACCTTGGCGCCAAAGGCCCTAACAGCTGCACAACTACCGCCTGCGCTTCGGGAACCCACTCGATCGGCGATGCTTACGAGATCATCAAAAGAGGAGCTGCCGATGTCATGTTTGCCGGGGGTTCCGAAGCCTCGATCACTCCGCTTGGAATAGCCGGGTTCTGCTCGGCCCAGGCCCTTTCGTGCAGGAACGACGCTCCGGAAAAGGCTTCCCGGCCCTTTGACGCCGGGCGCGACGGCTTTGTAATGGGCGAAGGCTGCGGCATTGTGGTTCTGGAAGAGCTTGAAAGCGCCAAAAAGCGCGGTGCCCGCATTTATTGCGAAGTTATCGGTTATGGAATGAGCGGGGATGCTTTCCACATGACCGCTCCCGATTCGGAAGGCGGCGGGGCGGTCCGCGGGATGGAAGCGGCCTTAAAAAGCGCCGGGATAAGCCCGGAGCAGGTGGACTATATAAACGCCCACGGGACCTCGACCATACTTAACGACAAGCTGGAAACAATGGCCATAAAAAAAGTGTTCGGACCTCATGCCAAAAAAGTGGCGATCAGCTCTACAAAGTCCATGACCGGACATCTACTGGGAGCTGCGGGCGCCGTAGAGTTTGTCGCGGTGGCAAAGTCCATCCAGGAAGATTTTGTCCATCCAACCGTCAACTACGAGCAGCCTGACCCCGACTGCGATCTTGATTATGTCCCCAACAAGGGAAGGCAGATGAAAGTGAATATCGCCATGAGCAATTCCTTCGGCTTTGGCGGGCACAACGCGATACTTATAGCAAAAAAGTTTAAGGACTAGGACGGCAGTTCCACAATGACCGTTGTCCCCTTCCCCGGCTCGCTTTCCATAAAGACGCTCCCGCCGTGCCCTTCGATTATCTTTTTTACTATCGAAAGCCCCAAGCCTATGGAGCCCGGTTTTGTGGTAAAGAACGGGGTAAATACCTTTGGCAGCACATCAGGAGCGACCCCCGGACCGTTATCTCCAAAATAGATGCGCATCTTATCGCCGCGCTTTTCGGCAGAGATCCTGATGCAGCCTCCGTATTGGAGGGCCTCAAGGCAGTTGATGGCAAGATAGATAAGGACATCCCTGAAGCGGCCTTTTTCCGCCTTTACCAGAGCCCCTTCAAAGACATCCGTCTCAACGGTTATCCCCTTTTCTTGCGCCCTGCCGCTTATAAGGGACGCTATTCCTAAGACCATTTCTTTAAGGTCAAGCTCCTCCACCCTGCCGAGCTTTAGCTCTCTTGAATATTCCAGTATCCCGGTCAAAATAAGGCGCAGTCTTTCCACATCAAAGGGGAATTTGGACAGAGCTCTTCCCACAAAGTCGCGGTCGGCGTACTGCTGCTGCAGCTGCGCTGCAAAATCTATCACCGGCCCCATTGCCGCTCTTGTCTGGTGGGCCACCGCGGCGGCCGAGGACCCGAGTTCATTGAGCCTTTCCACAAGCAGCGCTTTTTTGCGGGCGTCTATCCTGGCAGAATATAGGACGGCATTGTCTATACTGACAACGGCCTGGTTGGCTATCGTTTCCAGCAGCATGATGTCCTGCTGGCTGAACTGGTCCTCGGATTTTTTTTCGTCGGCAAGAAGAAAGCCCGAGATGCTGTACCCCTTTCTTTTTGAAAGCGCCGGAACGCAGATCTTTAGGTGCTCTGCCTTCGGGTCCTGCACTATCCCCCTGGCCAATACCATCTTTAGGACAACAGGATCATCTTTAGATATGACCGGCGGGCATAGCTGCTGCAGAGAACCCCTTGAGTCCCAGCGCTTGTAGAGCCCTTCTTCTTCATCAAAAATATAGACCGCGCTGCCCTTGAGCTTAAAGGTGCGCAGCGCCACCCTGTTTATGTACTCGGCCAGGTCCTTTGCCCTCATTAGTTTTTTTATGCCCTCCGAGAACTTTTTGGCAATTTTGTCGGCCTCGTACTTGGTCTTAAAGAAGCGCTTGTCAACAAAGTCCTGGACAAAGGAGAACAGAGGATGGATGAACAGCGATAAAAAGAAGACCGCCGGGACTATGAACCACAGAGTATTTGCTCCCGTGAGCCTGTAGAAAACCAGCTTTGCCGCGTACACCACCGAAAAATACACGGCGGTCAGTATCACCGACAGTATCGAATATATCAACCCTTTCCGTATTATTACCTCGATATCCATGAGGCGGTAGCGGGTGATAACATAAGCCAATATCCCAACATACAATAGTATGGTAAAGTTCCCAAATGGATACAAAATCGGAATGTTTACATCATAATTAATCAGAAAATTTGACACACCTCCGGACCAGCCTACTATGGTAGCCAGTATTAGATATCTAATCTGATCATATTTGAGCCCCTTTGACCTTAAGAGGTAATAAAACAGCTCAAAATATGTATATGTGACAATAGCTACAAAAGAAAACACATAAAGACCATATATTGGCGATTTTGGAATACAAACGAAGAAACCAAATTGCGGCTTAAACATTACATCCACCAATATTGAAAAGGCATTAGCAAAAAGAAAGAATATTGCAATCGAGAAGGTGATATACAAAGGGGGCCTTTTCTTTTCGCTTACACCTAATAGCGAATATGTGAAGAATAAGAAGCATATCGGGATGAATATAGCAAAAATGTGTAGTATTTTAACGCACAAAAGAGCTTCTTCCTTTGTCGGAGCAATAGCATTTAGAAAAAGGAACAAACTCCACAAAGCGATTGACCAAGAAAAAAGCAGAAATGAGAACCCGGTTTTACCATCGCTTTGCCTTAAGTAAACTGACACCCCCAAAATAAGCGTGGATATAAAAACAACAAATGCTGTCGACGCGTAATAAACCATCAGATTAGTTTCAGCTCCCTCCACCCATTTTTTCTGGCAATGGCACGCATCTTGCGGTCAGGGTTGCATACTATAGGGCAACCAAACATTTTCAGAAGAAACAGATCTGAAAGATCATTCGCATAAGCCTTGCTCTTGGCAAGATCAACATTATTGTTTCTGCAGAATTCTCTCATCTTGGCCTCTTTGTTTCTTCCATAGTTTATTACACTCTTTACTTTGCCGTTTATTACATTTTCGCAGACAGCTATCTCTGTCGCAATGATGCTATCTGCACTAACGATGTCAGCATAACCTTGCGCGATCAAATCAAAAGCCGCCGTTGAAATTACTATTCTATATTCTTGCCTTTTATCTGCATCTATTATTTTTAGTGCTTTCTCGGAAATCCTGTGCCTTATTGTTTCATTAAAGAAGTTTTTGACGATTTGGCTGAATTTCTCGATTTTCATGCCATCTACTATTCCCGCTGCTTTCTTCCTGAGCCCTTCAACGCTCATAAATCCCAGCCTGAACAGGATAAAGTACATGGCAAGGCTGATTATATCAGCAACATTAATTATTCCTTTCTTAAAAAGATAAATGAAGAAATGAAATTCCGTGAACCCCTTTATAATTGTTCCATCAATATCAAACACCGCTATCCTATTGGCGACCGATTGTTGATTCATTTGATGAATGGCTGTCCTATTTTATCAATTCCGTTACTGTTTGTCTTATTTCTTCACTGATCTGCTGAAGCATTTTTTTGCCGGCATTTACTGGGATCAGATCATTGACATCGACAGGTTTTCCAAATGCAATAGAACTCTTGTTTAATTTTATTTTCTTTCCTCCCTTAGGAAGGATGTCTTTTGTGCCGTTTATAGCAGTGGGCACTATTACTGCTCCGGCTATGCGCGCAAGCTCGACAAACCCGCGCTTAAAAGAAGAGATGGAGCCGTCCGGAGATCTCGTGCCTTCAGGGAATATTAAAAGAAGATTGTTGTCTTTTAAAACTTTTATCGCATCTTTATAGAACTTTGTTCCCGGAGTTTTCCTGTCAACAAGGATACATTTGTCGTTTCGCGCATATATCCCGACAAAAGGATGCGCGCTCAGTTCCCGGGCGGCAATGATATGGACCCTTCTGCTTTTAACGACCGAAGGTATTATCAAGAAATCAAAATAACTTTGGTGGTTTGCCGCAAGGATGGCCGGCCTGTCTTCCGGTATGTTCTCTATCCCTCTAACTTCCCCAACAAAGAAACGGTTCATTAACCTTACTGTCAACGGCCGGACAAATAATTCATAAAGGGATTTTTTTGCCGCACTTCTCCTATTATCAAGAGACGCGGGCCTCTCTTTTGGCGCTACTGCCTTATTATTGCCAAACCGTTTATTACTAAACGTAAAAGCCACCTTTTATCTGAAAAGATCAGGTGAAACTCTTCGGTTTTCTTCAGCAGCCGATTTTTAGAGTAAAGTTTAGCATATGCCCGGGATTTTGTCCATAAAATCCTGGTTATTCTACAACACGGTATCTTCTCAGCCCCGCTCCAGGCTGATAATAAAGGAGGCGCCTTCTCCGGGTTTGCTTTCTATAGAAAGCGAGCCGCCGTTGGCCTCTACCGACTTCTTGACTATGGCAAGCCCGAGCCCGGTACCCTGCTCCTTGGTGGTAAAAAAAGGCTCCAGGATCTTCTTTATCTTTCCGGGCGGTATCCCCGGCCCGGTGTCCTTAAAAATGACCTTTACTTTTGAGCCCTCGTCTTCCTGGCAGCAGACCGTGATCATGCCGTCCTTTCCTATTGCTTCTATGGCGTTGAGGAAAAGGTTAAGGAACACCTGCTTCATCGTGTTCCTGTCAGCATTTACAAAGCGGCTGCAGTCCTGCCCTATCACAAGAGAGATGTTCTTTCCTTTTGCGATGTCGCGCACCAAAAGCGCCGTTGCCTCGACCATTTCCTTAAGGTCGTGCCGTTCGATACTTAGCGGGGCCGGCTCGGAATAGTTGATGACGCCTTCCATGAGTATCTTCATCCTCTCCACCTCGGAAGAGACCAGGTCCTTGGTCTTTTCCAGAAAGGAGGCATCGTCCTTTTTTTCGGATAGCAGCTGCGACACGGCGTAGATGCTGACAAGCGCGTTCTTGGCCTCGTGGGCCACCCCTGCCGCCGCCGCTCCCAGGTCCGACATGCGGCTTCCCTTAATGGAGCGCTCTATCTCGTTTATCTGCGCCCTATACATCAGGGCGTTCTCTATGCTGAGGCAGGACTGG
>Ga0265297_10000881_pt1 | contig 79289 bp, 66 predicted proteins | sample Munlanlwell13791_FD_192502 | JGI IMG/M metagenome (GOLD analysis project Ga0265297, IMG submission 192502) | Leachate microbial communities from a municipal landfill in Southern Ontario, Canada - Leachate well 137-91 | ecosystem: Engineered > Solid waste > Landfill > Unclassified | place...
GGATTATCCTCGGCGCTATCGTTGTAGTACTCGCAGCGGGAGGATACTACTTCCTGGCGCAGGAAAATGGGAATACAAACAGTTCAAATGCCGTCACGGTTACGAATACAATGGCGAATGAGAACGTGAATGGAGCAGCGAATGCTAATACAGCATCTAATATAAATACAGCCCCCAATACAAATGAGGCTACAAATACAAATACCAAAGTTGATACCTCAGATTGGCTGACGTATGAGAATAAGGAGCATGGGTATTCAATTAGTTATCCTGCTAATTGGAATCAATATCAAAGACTGGGGGATGATATCGTTTTCGCTGAAGAAAGTGGTAAATATCCTGAAATATCGATTGAGTCGATGTCAAAAGAATCAACAACTTTTGAATTACAAAAAGGTGTTATTGCTAAATATGTACTGGATCAAAAAATTCAAAAAGAACTCTCTATCGCAGGGCGAACTGCTTACCTAGTGTCGGGAATTTCATCAACATCTACCCAAATGGTCAATAAAGCTTCTTGGCCGTTAACAACGGTAATTGTTGATTACAACGATTATATCATTCAGTTATCGGGTAGAGATTGTGATGAAATATTCAATCAAAGTATTAATTCATTTAAATAAAAACTTTCTTAAACGGTACTTTAACATACAAAAGACCTGTAACCTTAAACTAACGGAGGTTAGAAATGAAACAGGTTGCATTATTGGTGTTAGTTGCAATTATTAGTGCAACTACCGCTGTGAATGCTGGGGATACCTGGTTATTTAGCTTTCCGCTGAATAGCTGGTATGAGCCTAACTGTGATTTTAACTGCCACGTCAATGACCCCGAGTTTCCGCGTCCGGGTGGTAACGACTACCCGTGTGGGCTTGGAACCGCGGTTCTTGCCGCTGAAGATGGTCAGGTAACATTCGCTGGCTGGAATCCCAATGGCTATGGGAATCTTGTCAAAATCCAGCATGATAATGGTTATGAAACCTACTACGCACACTGCAGTGAGCTATACGTTTCAGCTGGTCAATATGTTACACAGGGCAGTTTAATTGCAGCATCGGGAAATACCGGTTGGGTAATCGGCGATCCAGGCTATCATCTTCACTTCGAAGTTCGGCAAAACGGTACGCCGATTGACCCGTACAATACGAGCCACTGGCTGTGGGCAACTAGTCCGCCCACGCTCTACTCCGAGCTCTCGTACTCGGGCACTTATGTAGGCAAGTCCCATAGCAGCACGCTCGTATTGCTGCCCGGATCAACGGTCAACTGCTGGATCGACTTCCGCTGCAATCCGCCGCTCTACTGGTCAAGTAACGGGAATAGCTCTCACTACGTGGCCCTGCACTCGGTGGCAAATAATTGGACGGATATGGAAAACTCTCCGGTCATTGCTGGTTCCAGCAACTTCCTTGACGATGACGGTAGTGCTGCAGATCCGAATGGCGTAGCGCGGTTCAATTTTATGGTTACTGCACCGAGCACTCCGGGAACATATACGCTTCGAACGCGCGTGTATCATCCATATACGGAATCATTCATTACCGGAACAGGATCGGATGTGATGTTTACGGTCGAAGTTGTCAATCCCGATCCAACCCCCGACTCCTATGCCGACCTCGCCATCCTCTATGACTACGGTTCCTGCCAGACGAGAGCGCACGTCTTCACGTCGACCGGCACAACCTTCAACAACTATGCCACCTGGCGGCAGCAGTATAGCTACTGCCTGTCAGCGGTAAAGTTCACGGTTGAAGGCGACTACGACGGGGACGGGGACGGCGATATTGCCATGGTCTATAGCTACGGTAACAATACTATCGCGATTCACTGCTTCATGAGCGCGGGGAATGCCTTTGCGTACGAACCCTACTGGTGGTCAGCAAGCCTCGCCCTCTCTTCCGTCAAAAACTTCGTATCCGGTGACTTTGACGGGGACGGTGACGACGACCTCGCTTTCGTCAAGGACTGGGGAAGCTGTAACACGAGAATTCACGTTCTCAAATCAAACGGCAACGGCGCCTTCGCCTATCAAGGCGATGCGGGCTGGTGGGCCGCCCCCGGGTGGTATTGCGCGTCAGCAGTGCGCAATATACTGTCCGGAGACCTTAATAGGGACGGGAAGGATGATATCGCAATGTCCTACCGCTACGGGGCGCAGGAGGCCGCATTCCACTGCTTCCTGTCCACCGGACGGGCATTCTCCTACAGGCCGAATTGGTGGCATTCGAGCTATTTCTCTCTCGACCTCGCTCCCAGAATGGTCATGGGAGATTTCAGCGGCGACGGGAAAGCGGATATCATCGCCGCCTACCGGTACGGTGCCTACCATACTGCCTTCCATGCGTTCCTTTCCAGTGGCAGCGCCTTTCTCTACCGGCCTTACTGGTTTAATTCAACCGGCTACGGCTTGGACTTCGTCAAACACCTCGTTGCCGCTGATTTTAACGACGACGGGAAAGATGACATCGCCACCGCATACCAGTACGGCACCTGCACCACCAAGCTGCACCGTTTTATCTCAACGGGCAGTTCGATGACCTACGAAGGCATCAAGTGGAGCAGTTCCAGCTACTGCCTCTCAGCTGCCAAATACATGGCGGCAGGGAACTTCAACGCAGTTGGTTTTCCCAAAATCGCACAGCCGGAAGAAGACCGTGGGCCTCTTCCGACAGCCTTCACCCTGTCCCAGAACTACCCCAATCCGTTCAATGCCGCCACGATCATCTCCTACGCTTTGCCTGAGGCTGCGCACGTGGAACTGCACGTGTACAACATCCTCGGACAAAAGGTAACAACGCTCGTTGACGAATACCAGACTGCTGGCCAGCACGAAATCTCGTGGGCCGCTGACCAGCATGCGTCAGGCATCTATTTCTACCGCATCAGGGCGGGCGATGCCGTGGAATCGAAAAAAATGGTACTGCTCAAGTAGTACCGTCTTTTCCAAGAAAACCTGTCATCCAAATCCCCTGCGGAGCCTCGCTTCTCCGTGGGGGATTATTTTATATCCTGTCCTGGAAATTCTGCCAGTACCGTTTCCGGATGTCCGCCCACGTGAAGCGGTGCGTCTGGGTACCGTACTTCTCTACCGTGTACACGCTTACGACCGCGGCAAGCCTGCCGACGACCGGCATGGGATAGCCCGCGAGAATCCCCTTCGCATATCCTGCTCGGTACGCATCGCCTGCTCCGGTCGGATCCGACTCATTTTTCGGCTTCGCAGGCGGGATAACGTACCGCTCGTTACCCGTCCGGATAAACGAACCGTTTTCTCCCCGGGTAGTAGCGACATATTTAACCCGCTTCAAAACGGCTGGCAAAGAAAGCCCTGTCTTTTTCATCACGAGTGAAAGCTCATAATCATTTGAAATAAACGTATGCGCCCCGGTTAAGCCGCGCAGCAAGTCTGATTTTGAGAGAACAACGGTCTGCTGCCCCGGATCGTAAATGTACGGCACCTTTGCGCTCCGAAACGATGCCGGGTACCGCCGCATATCGGCAAGGTTCCCGGGCGCGACGATCCCGAGTGCGGCTGATTTTAAGCGCTGCTGTGGAATCGGGCCGTTCGTGCGGTCCATCGCTCCGGAAAAAAAGCCGGTAATCTGGTTGTCACGCTGATCGGTAATGATGTACGCCGATGCCGTTGGCAGCGCTGTGATGCGCCTGCTGGCCGATAAATCGACCGAATGCGTGCGCAGCCAGGAAGCGTACGGAGCAAAGTCGTTCCCGAACGTAGCAAGCGTGCGGGGCGATTCCCCGAGTAACGCAAGATTGTAAGCGATATTGCCGGCAGTGCCGCCATAGCTCATTCTGAACGTCCGCACGTGGAAGCTTACGTTGAGCACGTGCAGTTTTTCGGGCAGGATGTGGTCCTCAAAACGCCCGCCGAAATTCATTATGCGGTCAAAGGCGAGCGAACCTGAAACAAGGACATGCCTTTTCTTTTTTTTAGCGGTAAGCATCGAAGGATTCTTTGATGTCAACGGGGCCGGCAGGCTGCTTGACGAGCGGAATGCCCGTCAGCTGCGGCAGCTGCTCACCGAGCGTCTCACGGTCAGTTTTGAACAGGACCCCAAGCGGCAGCCGTCCGTCATTTCGAACGGCAAGCTCGAGCGCTTTGCCGATGCTGGAGCGGTCGTGCGCTTGATCGTCGATCTTGTAGATGTGCTCCTTGAACCAATCGAAGGTGTTCACCTTGTTAAGCGTTACGCACACCTGCAGGATGTTAATGAACGCAAACCCACGGTGCTGGATGCCCTGCTTGATGAGCCCGGTAAGGTGCGCAATATCGCCCGAAAATCCCTGCGCCACGAACGTTGCTCCAGAGACAATCGCCGTTGCGAGCGGGTTGAACGGCATATTCTGCGAACCAAACGGCGTTGATTTCGACTTCGTCCCCTTGGCGGATGTCGGGGAAACCTGCCCCTTCGTAAGGCTGTACAGATGGTTGTCGTGCACGAGGTATGTGATATCGACGTTGGTGCGCGCGGTATGGATAAAGTGGCTTACCCCTTCACCGAAACCATCGCCGTCGCCCGAATCGGCGATCACCGTCAAGTCATGATTTGTGAGCTTGATGCCGAGGGCAACGGGCAGCGTACGGCCATGGATGCTATGGAATGCGTATAGGTTGAAATAGTTTGCGCCGTTTGACGAGCACCCGATACCGAACGTCATCGCGACTTTGTGCGGCTCGAGCCCGAGCTCAACGAGCGCCCGCTTGGTCGCAGGAAAAATTCCAAAATTACCGCAGCCCGGACACCACGTCGGCGAAAAGGAACTCGTAAAATCTTTTTCTGTCACCATAGGTGTGGTTACTTTAATTCCTTAATCGTCTCCACGAGCTCGTCAGCGAAAAACGGACGGCCGTCGTACTTTAGTATTTTATAGTCCGGTGAAAGCCCCGTCTGCTCGCGGATCCATCCTGCAAGCTGCCCAGTCTTGTTATTCTCCACCACCGCAATCTTCTTTGCCTTCTTAAAAACCTCAGCCACCTTCTTTACGGGGAACGGGCTGATGAATTTGATCTGGAGATAATTTACTTCCTTTCCTGCGGCTCTGAGCTGCTCCATCGCCTCGAGGATAGGGCCGCGCGTCGATCCCCAGCCGATGAGCGTCAGATCAGCATGCTTGTCGCCCTCGAGCTCAGGATCAGGAATATCCTCCAGCGCCGCTCCAATCTTACGAAAACGCTTGTCCATCATCTTTGTCCGCTCTTCAGCACCCTCTTCGGTAAAACCGAGCTCGTTATGCTCATCGCTGTTTGCCACGTGCACGCCGCCCTTCGTGCCCGGCAGCGTACGGGGAGAAACTCCTGTTTCCGTATACTCGTAACGCTTGAACGCCGCATCTCCGTCAATCTCGCCTTCACCCAGCACCTCGCCGCGTTCAATCGGAACGTCCTTAAAATCTTTTTCTTCCGCCCACTTATTGCTCTCCGCAAGGCACTTATCCGTTATGAACATGACAGGTGTTTGGTACTTCTCCGCAATGTTAAATGCGCGCTGGATGAGTTCGTAGCACTGCTCCACGTCACCCGGTGCAATGACGAACCGCGGAAACTCCCCGTGCGATGCTGACAGCAAAAATTTGAGGTCCTCTTGGCCGCTCCAGGTCGGCATGCCAGTCGACGGGCTCGTCCGCATTGCCTCGACCGCAACGAGTGGCACCTCGACGATTCCTGCCATCCCCCACGCCTCCGTCATGAGCGCAAACCCTCCGCCTGATGTTGCGGTCATTGAGCGCACCCCTGCATACGCGGCACCGATCGCCGTATTGATCGCGGAAATTTCATCTTCCGTGTGCACGACAACAAGGCTGTACTTTTGTGACAGCGCTGCCATAGTATGGAGAATCGAAGTAGCGGGGGTCATCGGATACGCAGCGAGAAATTTGCATCCTGCCTTGATTGCACCCCACACGATCGCCGTGTTGCCCGTCATGATCATTCGTTTCGGATTTTCAAGCGGCCGCACCGCATACGGAAAAGGCTGCTTGACATTCCCCTTCACAAAATCGAACCCTGCCTGTGCCGCCTTTAAATTTGAAATGACGACCGCGTCGTCCTTTTTTTTAAGCTTAAAATTAAGCTCAATGACGTCTTTGAGGCGCTCGAAGGGCGCATCAAGGAGCGCGAAGGTCGCACCGAGAGAAACGACATTCCGTTCCACGCGCTCACCGCCAGCCTTCATCGCGAGCTCCTCGAGCGGCATGCCGACGACGGTGTTTGACTCAGGGAACGTACTCTCGTCAACTTTCGAATTATCGGTATTCCAGATTACTGCCGCATCATCCGAAAGTTCGCGCCGGTGGAGCTCAACCGTTTCTTCGTTGAGTGCAATGAGCAGATTTATCGGGCGCCGCGTAGCGTACACCTTCCGGTTCGACACGCTCACCTCATACGTATTGTGGGCGCCGCGGATGAGGGACGGATATTCCGCATAATCATAAACGTACAAGCCAGCCCTCAGCATCGCGCGCGAAAACATAGCGCCGGCAGACATAATCCCGTACCCGGCTTCACCGCCGATTTTCCAGTTGAAGTTATTGTCTGGCATACGTTCCGATGGTCTCGTTAAAATTTATTTACTCTTTTAGTATACACTACGCGCAACCTGCTGGGCAATTGCGAGCTCCTCTCTCGCCGGTATTATCACCACGCGCGGTTTTCCCGGAAGCGAGAGCCCGCCCATTGCAAGCCTGCGGACCGCAGCGCTCCGCTCGCCGATCCCGCCCGTAAAAACAACCGCATCGACAGTACCGAGCAGCCCTGCGTATGCCGCAATGTAGTGCTGCAGCCGCACGATGAAGGCATGCAATGCCAGGCGCGCCCGTGTACGCTGCCCTACCGCAAAGTGGGCTCTCCCGTGGTACCCGGATACCGGCTGGCCCGCCGCCCTGAGGATTTCCCTCATGTCCGACGTAAAACCGCTCAAACCGAGCAAGCCCGATTCCGCATTAAGGAGGTGGTCTATTTGTGCAGGAGTTTTTTTCAACGCCTGCTGCAAAACGAGCGGTACCGCCGGGTCAATGCTCCCCGAACGGGTTCCCATAACGAGCCCCTCGAGCGGGGTGTAGCCCATTGACGTCGTAACCGGTTTTCCATTCCGTATTGCCGCTGCGGAGCATCCATTCCCAAGGTGCAGCGTGATTAGGTTGGCCGTGGACAATTTTTTCCCGAGGCGCTTAGCAGCGCAACGGGTGGCGTACCCGTGGGATATGCCATGAAAACCATACCGCCGTATGCCTAACGTCAGGTAGTACCGGTACGGAATGGCGTAGAGGTAGTGCTCAGGCGCAATGCCGGAGAAAAAAGACGTATCAAAAACCGCAACGTGCCGCTGGCGGCGCATGAGCTTCATGCTCGCCCTGATCACTGAAATGTTTACCGGATTGTGCAGCGGCGCGAGTTTCGAATACCGCTCAAGGTGCCTCAGCACCGCAGAAGTAACGGCTACGGGTTTCGCATACCGTTCACCGCCATGCACGACGCGGTGGCCGACCGCTCCAATGTTATCTGCGGGAACAGGAAGCATTTTCAAAGCTTCATGGAGCGCCTGCGAGTGCGTACGCACGGCAACGCGAACCGGTTTTCCTCCCCTCACGCATGCGAAAGATCCGCGCAAACCGATGCGCTCGATAGAGCCCGCAACAACCGATGCGAGCTTCCGCGGATTCTGAAACAGCTCGAACTTAAGCGTCGCTGACCCTGCATTGAGAACAAGGATGTGGCTGGTCATAGTGAAGTTAAATACGTTTGAATCCGGGCTGCTTCCTGCTGTACGATATCACTATCGTACTGCCCGCTGTGCCGCGGGGTAGTGCCGTATGAAGGCTGTTTCTCGTCGAGGTGGACGCTGATGACAATGCCATCGCCCTGGGATTCGATATAGACGTGGAAGCGGGGGTACGGCAAATTCCGCAGCCGCCGGACGTAGCTCGCCGTTCGCGAACTTCGGTCCGTATGTTCGTGGTATCCGAGCCTGTTCATCGCGACCTTCATGCTAGTGCCCGGAATGTCTTTCAAAAAAACTCTCATGATTTTTTCTGGATGCCATCGAGCAGGAGAATGCCCGTACTGCCCTGCCGTACGCCTGCCGCATTCGCTTCATCCGTATCAATCATGAAAGAAAGCTCATCAATGCCCTTGCGCGAACGGACGATCACGTTGCGAAACACAATACCGCGGTCTCCGCCTACCTCGATCGTGACGCGGTCCAGATGGCGCAGCCCGAATTTCTTAGCCTGCTCTGCAGAGAGATGCAGATGGCGCTGTGCGACGATGACCCCCCGCTCGAGCTCGAGCCTTCCTTCCAGGCCTTCGAGCGTGACGCCACCGCCTGAATTCTCGATATCACCCGATATCGCAAGCCGAGGTTCAATGCCGAGGGTATAGCAATCTGTCATTGATACCTCGAGCTGCGTATGTTCGCGGGTTGGAGCGATGACGCGTACGGCGCTGAACTCGCCTTTCGGGCCGATTACTTTCAGGGTCTCGTTCGCCGCCGATTGGCCGGGCTGGGAAATCTTTTTAAAAGCAGTGAGCTCGTACCCGTTTCCGAACAGCAGATTAAGGTGCTCCCGTGAGAGGTGGATATGTCGCGCGGAAATTTCAATCGGTACCTGGACAGTTTTCATAGTTGGGTGCCCGGTTAAAAAACGAGTAAGTTATTGCCGGTCATCGCCGGTGCCGGTTTTACATTCATGTACGTGAGAACCGTAGCGGGAACGTCCGAGAGTATCCCGGTCGGCTGCAGCATACTGAGATCGTAGTCGGCAATCATGCTCTTGTACGGCGTTACGCCCTCCCACTCGTTTCCAACGGCGATAAAGGGCACCGGATTGACGCTGTGTTCCTTGTCCATCGCGCCAGTTTGGAGGTTTGACAGCTCTTCGGCGTTACCGTGGTCCGCTGTTATGAAGAGAATCCCATCATACGACAGCACGGTCTTTATAAGCCGCTCGAGGCACTGGTCAACCGCTTCAAGCGCCGCAATGGTAGGTTTCATTTTGCCCGTATGGCCTACCATATCTGCATTGGCGTAGTTGACAATAATGAGATCGTAGTGCTCACGCTTGATTTCTTTGATGAGGCGGTCGGTTACTTCCGGTGCGCTCATCTCAGGCTGCTGGTCATATGAAGATACTGACGGCGAAGGAACGATAACATTGTCCTGCCCCTTAAAGGGCTTCTCCTGCCCTCCGTTAAAAAAGTAGGTGACGTGGGCGTACTTTTCGGTTTCCGCGATGTGCAGCTGCTTGAGCCCGGCCTCTGAGACAACGCGGGCCATCGGGTAATCGATCGTTTCCGGAGGGTACGCCACGACGACCGGCAGATCCTTGTCGTACTGGGTCATCGACACAAAGAAAAGGTTTTTAAGGTATTCAGGACGGCTGAAATTCTCAAAACCGGGCAGGGTAAAAGCCTTTGTGATCTGCCGTGCGCGATCAGGCCGGAAATTAAAAAAGATTATCGCATCGTCATTGTTGACCGTTGCGACCGGCTTTCCTTTGCTCCCGATCACCGTCGGGATAAACTCCTCGTCGTAGACCTTTTTTGCGTAGGAATTCTTGATAATTTTAATAGGATCGGTGCCGTATGCCTCAGCTTCACCCAGCGCAATCGCACGGTACGCCTTTTCAACGCGATCCCATCGGTTGTCACGGTCCATCGCATAGTACCTCCCCGACAGCGAAGCGATCTTGCCGATCCCGGCGTCTTTTATTTTCGCTTGCACTTTTTTCGTCATCGCTTCACCGCTGTCCTTCGGGGAGTCACGCCCGTCGAGTATGAGGTGCAGGTATACCTCCTTGAGCTTCTGTTTCTTGCAAAATTCCAGCAATCCATAGAGGTGGTCAACAGAAGCGTGCACGCTCCCGACCCCGATGATCCCCATAAGATGCAGCGCTGACTTTTTTTTCTTAGCGTGCTCTGACGCACTGATGAACGCTTCATTTTTGTAGAAAGACCCGTCAGCGATTGATTTCGAAATGCGGGGCAGATTCTGATAAATTATTTTTCCGGCACCCAAGTTGAGGTGTCCGACCTCGGAATTACCCATTTCTCCCCACGGCAAACCAACTGCCTCTCCCGAGGCCTGGATTGCCATGGTCGGATAGGTATCAATCAGATGGCAAAACGTGGGCATTTTTGCCTTTGCAACGGGATTCCCCTGGGCGAGCGGGGCATTGCCCAATCCGTCGATAATGACTAATACTGTTGGTTTATGCGGAATTTGCATAGGGTTGAATTTTTCATTTCCTCGGGTTTCTCAATGCCCATGAGGTATAAAATTGTCGGTGCAATATCTGCGAGTATGCCATTTCTAACCTTCACCGTGCGTGGAATGGAATTATTGACGATGATAAAAGGTACGGGATTGCTCGAGTGGGACGTGTCAACCTGTCCTGTCGCGAGGTCGATGAGCTCTTCAATATTCCCGTGGTCTGCGGTAATGATTAAAGTGCCGTCTCTCTTGCGGAGTGCCTCGAGGAGCCGCCCGACACAGAGGTCTACCTCCTGAACCGCCCGTATGCATGCAGGCAGGTCCCCAGTGTGCCCGACCATATCCGGATTTGCGTAGTTGACACAGATAAAATCGTGCTTACCCGCGCCAATGTCCTCGGTAATCATATTAGTAAGCTGGTCAGCGCTCATCTCTGGGCGGTCTTTATACGACTTCATCTTCGGGGAACTGATGATCACCTGATCCTCACCGGCGATGGTATGGTCGTACCCGCCGTTCATGAAGTAGGTTACGTGCGCGTACTTTTCCGTCTCTGCAGTGTAGAGCTGGCGGTATCCCCTGAGCGCTTCGGGCAACGTACCCGGCAGTATGCGCGCCGGATAGGCGGAAAAAATTCCCGGCAAATCAGGCCCAAAGTCAGTCAGAGAAACAAAAGTCAGGTTCTTCGGGCGCTTAATGCGCTTGAAGCCGGCAAACCGATCCTGCACAAAAGCCTTGCTAAGCTGCCGTACGCGATCAGACCGCAAGTTGAAGAAGACTATACTGTCGTTATCGTGAATGCGGCCATTTGATCCGTTATTTCGGCCGATGATTGTCGGCATGATATACTCGTCAGTTTCGTGCCTGTTGTACGCCTGCAGAATCGCTGATTGGGCATCGCTGGCGCGGTGGCCTTTCCCGCGGACGAGCGCATCGTATGCGAGCTTGGTGCGGTCCCACTCCTTGATACGGTCCATGGCGTAAAAACGGCCGATAATCGTGGCGATCTTCTCATTATCCCTCAATATTTTCGTCATCTGCGTGACGAGTTTAATCGCTAGGTACTGGTACGAATCCCTGCCGTCCGTGAAGAAGTGCAGGCAGATTCGCTTTACCTTCATATGCCGGAACAGCGTCAGGAGAGCGAGGAGATGGTCAGGATCTGCGTGCGCAGACTGCTCCGAGGTGATGAGCCCCATGAGGTGCAGCGTTGAATGGTACTTTTTTACGTGCTGTACCGCCGTATCGAAAGCCGGATTTTTAAAAAAGCTGCCCTCGTTAATTGATTTTGAAATGACCACGGAATCTTGTTCAATGACCCTCCCGGCGCCGATATTCATATGGCCCGCTTCGGAGTTGCCATCCTGGCTCGGAGGGAGCCCGACGTCTTTTCCTGACGCACCCAGCAATGAATGCGGGTAATTGTCCCACAGCATATCCATCACCGGCGTCGAACCGAGGGCGATAGCATTTCCCCTTGTTTCATCCCATATCCCCCACCCGTCGAGAATCGCAAGGACAACCTGTTTCGTTCTTTTGACAGCCATGTTACTACTTTCCATTAACTTCTTCCTCGATTTCAACCAAGCGGTTGTACTTCCCCGTCCGTTCCCCCCTGACTGGCCCTACCTTGATATACTCAGCGTTCACCGCAGCTGCAACATCCACCATAAAGGTGTCATTGGTTTCACCCCCGCCGCGGTGCGACACAATTTGCCAAAAATCATGGTCTTGCCCGAGTTTGATCGCCTGCATCGTTTCGGTGAGTGAACCGATCTGGTTGAGCTTGATCAGCACTGCATTGATGGTTTTACAGTCGATTGCTTTCTGGATGCGCTCGATATTGGTCACGGTCAGGTCATCACCGACAATCCTCGTTTTACTGCCGCACTGGCGATACAGCTCAGCCCAGCCGCTCCAATCGTCTTGCGCAAGGCAATCTTCGAGGCTGATAATTGGGTACTTAGACAGCCAGTCGTTAAATAAGCCAACCATCTGATCGGATGAAAGGCCGGTCCCCTCCCGTTTGAGAACATACTTTTTAGAATCAGCATCGAACAGCTCGGACGTTGCAGGATCGAGCGAAACTGAAATATCTTTTCCGGGCACGTACCCCGCCTTCACGATGGCTTCGACGAGCAGCTTGAGCGGCTCCTCATTCGACAGGATGCCCTCGGGCGCGAAGGCGCCCTCGTTGCCGACGTTCGTATTAAGCCCGCGCTTCTTGAGAATCGACTTCAACGCAACGTACGCTTCTTCCCCCCACCGGACCGCCTCACGGGCAGTCGGTGCGCCTGAAACGCTCAGCAGGTATTCCTGAAAATCAGTAGAATTATCGGCGTGAGCGCCGCCCTCGATGACAACCATCATCGGACGCGGCAGCACGTACTTTTTGTGGGAAACCTTATACGTCTTCCTGATGTACTCGTAGAGCGGCACGCCGGATGCCAGGGCGCCGGCACGGGCGCACGCGAGCGAAACGGCGAGAATGCTGTTACCGCCGAGTTTACTTTTGTTTTGGGTGCCATCGAGCTCAATCATCGCCCGGTCGATCTTTTCTTGCGCCGTTGCATCCATACCGGCAATCTTCGGTGCAATACTATCGTTAACATTTTTACACGCTTTCAGCATGCCCTTGCCATTGAAGCGCTTCTGGTCACCGTCATTCAGCGTCAGCGCCTCGTGGATCCCTGCAGAAACGCCGTATGGCACGGAAGCGCTGCCCGTCGTGCCGTCCGCGAGCTCGACAATAACTTCTACGGTTGGCGCCCCGCCGGAAGCGAGAATTTCACGTGCTCTGATGCTTGATATTTTTTTTGGCATTTTATTCCTTGATAAGTGGCTTAAGCGCTGGCAATAGTTCCCCCTCGAGCAGTTTCAGCATTGCACCGCCGCCGGTCGATGCAAACGAAACCTGGCCTGCACACCCCGACCGCTGGAGCGCATCGAGGGAATCTCCTCCGCCGACGATGCTGGTCCCCGCCGAGGCGCAAACGCGCCGCGCGATTTCCCGCGTGCCCCGCGCAAACTCCTCAATCTCGAAATATCCCATCGGGCCCCCCCACACGATCGTATTGGCCTTGGCGATGATCTTCCCGTACATATCGATTGTATCCGGCCCGATGTCGAGTATATACTCGTCATCCTGCACGCTGCCCGCAGCCTTCGTAACGGTCTGCACGCCCGATGCGATTTCCTTCGCCGTCACGACATCAACCGGTATGTGGAAGTGCGTGTCAACGAGAGCGAGCTCCTTCGCAACGTCCATCATTTCCGCCTCGAAAATCGATTTCCCGATCGCCAACCCCTTCGCCTTGAGAAGGTTATTCGCCAACGCTCCGCCTATGAGGACATGGTCAGCGACTTCCAGAAACTTTTTAATGACCTTAATCTTATCGGAAATTTTTGCGCCGCCGACAATCGCGACAAAGGGGCGGACCGGGTCAGCGATGACATGGGTCAACGTATCAAACTCCTCCTGGAGGCGAAAGCCCGCCGCCGACGGAAGGAATTCAGTTACCCCGAGCATTGATGCGTCGGCCCGGTGGCTCGCACCGAACGCTTCATTGACGTACACATCCGCCACCGAAGCCAGTTCTTTGGCAAAAGCTCGATCACCCTTCTTTTCCTCTTCGTGAAATCTCAAGTTTTCAAGGAGGACCACATCTCCGTTCTTCATTTTTTCAACCGCCGAACGCACGTCTTTTCCGATGCAGTCATCGAGCTTCCTGACTGGCTTTCCCAGCAGCTCGGAAATCCTGACGCCGACGGGATCCAGCTTAAGCCCGGCAATTACCTTGCCTTTTGGCCTCCCGAGGTGTGCGCACAGAATAACCTTCGCGCCCTGATTTACGAGGTACTGAATGGTAGGCATGCATACGGTAATGCGCTTATCGTCCGTGATCGCACCGCTATCATCTAAGGGAACGTTAAACTCGCACCGTACGAGCGTTCGCTTGCCCGTCAGCGCCATCTCTTTCACCGTTTTTAATTTCATATATATCACGATAAAAGTAATTTACAGGTACTGCTCATTATAACACTTTTTTCAACTTATTACAATAATGATAACACATTCTTTTTCGTGCAATTCGGATTATTTTCTAGGTTTGCGCGCCCCGCACTTCTATGACGCTCAGCTCCCTTCCGGTCCCCTTTTGGATGACGAGATCCGCCCCTTCAGCAATCGTATTTTTTGAGATGAGCCCGAAGTTAAAGCGGAGATTTTCCGGTGATAGTTCCTCATTGTGCTCAACAATTTTTCCAAGCCGAATGATGACCTGAGTAATCTTCGTGAGCTTATTCTTCTCTGCCGTTTGGACAGCGGCTCTCACAATGTCCTGCGCTGCAAGTAAATCATGCATACCATGAAGTGAAAACTATGCCGAGTTAATATACGAGGCGGCCAGGTGGCTCAACACGCAATGAAGGAAAGAAACTCCACAAAAACAGCCCGGATTCTTTCAGATTAATGCGTCGCACAGGTCATGCACGGATCATAGGCGCGAATCAACATGCCAAGCTTACGTTCGTCAGCCGCGGAAAAACTCTTTTTTGAACCGATATACTGCACAAGGTCGTGTTCGAGATTATTGATCATTTGCGCGGTCGGCGTAATGATATTCACGTTCTTCAGCTTCCCGAGTTTGTTCGTCTCGTAGTAGTGGAGCAAGATGCCGCGCGGCGCTTCAATCGCACCCGTGCCCTTTCCCGGACGTACCGAATATCGAACCATCGGTTTGACGTTTTTCATCCCGAGGTACTGCCGGAGCAGTTTTTGCGCTTCCTCAATGCAGTGGATAAGCTCAATTCCCTGGCACAGGACGTTGAAAAACGAATTGTCGATCGGCAGTTTGACATTCACGCTTCTGAGCGCCTGTTTGGCAATCGGATTAAGCTGTTGCCAATTATTATTTATGCGCGCGAGCGCCCCGACAAAGTACGGCTTGTTCTTATGCGTTGTCCGTTTGACGTAGTCATCGGGCGAATGAAGCTCACGGATCGACTGCATAAATGCGGCGGGGGTTTGCTTCAAACCCTTGTTCGATGCGACCGTACCGTCGTAGATCGCATATTCATGGGCTGAGCTGAGGCAAATATTTTCAGTCGGGCGGTGGAAGTCGGTAAACCTGAGATGCGACATGAAATGGGCGAGCTCGAGCGTTTGCTGCACAATGGCCTGGCTCCCGTCGAGCAGCTTCTTCATTTCGGCGGCATCCGGCAGCTTGAGAAATCCGCCGACTTGTGAATTGACCGGGTGCAGGGGCCTTCCGCCAATCACGTGCGTTATTCTGTTCCCGAATTCCCTGATCTCAAGCGCAGCAGCGGTATACTTCGGGGCAATCGATACGAGGTCAAGCGCGGAATCCTTGCCGTAAAAATCGGGAATGCACATAAAGTACGCGTGCACGCCGTGGCTCGTTACCGTCTGACCGAGCATCATCAGCTTCCGGAGCAAAACCGTGCTCGGCGCGACCTGTATTTCCATTCCATCCTCGAGGGCTTTAATTGCCGTCAGGTTGTGGACGATCGGGCAGACGCCGCAGATGCGTGAGGTCACGAGCGGCGCGTCCATGTAGTCCCGCCCGACGAGCACCCCCTCGATAAGGCGGGCTCCCTCGAGCGTACGATACCGCGCTTCTCCCACATTGCCTTTCTTGAGCGCGCCCCAGAATGTCGCGTGCCCTTCTATTCTCGTAATATGCTTTATGGATACCGTTTTCATATAGTTACTTTTGTGCTTCATACCAATCTTCCTGGATGCCGAATATCTGCAGTATGCTGTTGAGCTCTTCCCTGGTATGGTTTTCGAGGATCTGCCGTTCGAGCTGCTTCGTGGAGTAGCCGGGAATCATCCCCCTGCATCCCTTGCAGAAAAATTTTGAGTTGAGGCATACCGCGTCGCACCCGCCGCGGGTGACCGGGCCGAGGCACGGTTCGCCCTTCTGCAGCACGCATTCATTGCCGTTCAGCTGGCACTCGTAGCAAACCGGATTCTCGAGAAGCTTGGGGCTGATGCCTTCCCTGACTGCATTGAGTATTGCGATGATATCCCTGCCGTCAGGCGGGCATCCGGGCAGCTCGAGATCAACTTTTACAAAATGCTTGAGCGGCCGGATGTCGGGATTGAAAACTTTCGTGTGGGTCTGCGGATACACGTAACGCACTGCCCGCTCCTTATCAATGTGGTTTTTGATATTGGGAATAACGCCGTGGCACGCGCACGCGCCGAACGATACGAGGACTTTCGTACGCTTTCGCGCCGCCTTGAGATTCGCGATGTTCTGCTTGGTCAGCGGCGCGCCCTCGACGAACGTCACGTCATACGGCTCATTATTTTTTTCGTCCATGATGAGAAAAAAATCGCCGAGCTCAAAGTGGTCGACCGCGCCGATAAATTCCGCTCCCATGTCGATTGCGGATACCGAGCAACCGTCGCACGAGGTCAGCCCTACGATCGCTATGCGCAGTTTTTTTCGGGGCGGCGGTGTCCCTTGTTTTTTCTGAGCTTTCTTCATACGTTCGTACACTTACTACCTGGGCAAAAAGTCAGCCTGGCGTTCAGGATCGCAAATGCTCATCGTGACATCCAACATGAAATCGCAAATCAATGACGTTTCACCAGTGCGGCCCATGAGTTCTTCGGTGCGTGAACAGTGGCCCGTATACTCCTCGTGCAAATCGACCTGCTCTTTCTCGTTGAGCACCCCGTCGATCACGAGCTCTGAACCGCGTTTCCACTCTCTGCAGAGGCTTACAGCATCAACCGTGCTGCTGACAGATTCTGCAATAAGCTTCTCGCAGAAGTCCAAAAAAATCTCCCCGGTCATCACACTGCTCCCATGTGGATCGTAGCACGCTACAATTTCATCGTAATCACTGTGCCCGTCATCGTCCGTATCCGACGTACTGGCATCGAGTCCAAACCAGGTTTCGACGCGGTCATCAAGCTTATCATCATCCTTATCGACGGCTGCAGCCGGTATGCCGCCGGCATTAACATTCACCGCAGTGTTTGTATTTGTCGTACCGCTGTTTTTTCCGGCCAATGGATGGTATATGTGCGCATCAGCCGAATCGCTGCTCTCGGCATCCGATGCATTGACGTTTGCGGGCGTATCACTGCTTTCCGGCTCTTGTTCCGGGCTGAGCTCATCGCTGCTCATGATCACGAATCCGCCGGCGTACAGCTCAGTGACCTCCGCGATGACCTGCCTGCTCGTAATATCATACGTGCTGTCGAGCCCGACAAACCGGCTAAGATCCTCATCCCAGAATGCGATCACAAAGTTTTTTTCCTCGTGCCGCGCTCCGTTGATGATGCCGACCTTTTCAAGGCCGTTGCTCGTATAAGCCATCATAAGCATGGCCGGTTTCTTGAGCTGGAGCCCCTTCGGTTCAAAATCTACCGTACACCCGATATCCCCGCGGTATACGGCGATGGTGATCTCAACGCCGGGATCAATCGCGTCTTCAGGCACGTCAATGCGAGCCCCGCCGTACGTCGTCACATTTTCTTCGTCAGTGCACGTTTTCGCGATCGTAATCACCCGGGTTGATCCGGCATTCGTACCGGCTGTACCCCCGCTGAAAATATCCCCAACTGCCGCATTCTGGTTCTCGTCGGTAACCTCAACCCCCCACACGAGATAGGCAGCGGCACCGATAATCACGATCAGTAGGATCGCGATTACCATAATGAAGAGCGTATTCGAGCGCGGCGGCAATGCTGACGGCTGTTGGCCAATTTTTTTCCGGCTGCTGTTTTTTTCCGGCTGCGGAGTCATAGTGAATATCAAATAATTTTTTATTACAAACCTAGCTGGTCAAAATACAGGTTGAGCCGCTCCACATCGCATATATTGAAAGCTGCGTTCGAGAGCACGTAACAAACCGAATCCAGGTCGAAGCCTTCGCTCGCAAACTCGGCTGACTGTTCACACAGCGCGTTAAATGCCGCGTCGTATGTCGATATTACCTCACGGGGATCATCACCTCGCAGATGGGCATCAATTGCCCGCTCGGCGAGCGGCCACCATACCGCGCACGGCTCCTCAAGCCCGCCCTCGTACGTAAACTCATACGACTCGAGGAACGCAGCACAGTAAGACACAAACTGCTCTTCAGTCACGTCTCCTTCGCCGTTGGGGTTCGTGCAGGCGTTGATCTCAAAATAATCTGACGTGCCGTCTTCGTCCGAATCCTGGCTGTCCGTACTGGTGCCAAACCACGCCTCGACTTCATCGAGCAGCTTATCTTCGTCACTGTCTGGCGGGCTGGCAAACGCAATGCGGTCCGGGTCGAAAAAACCTTCGGATTCGGCGATCTCACTCACCGTCTGCGGCAGGGTTTCATTGCCGGCTGCCGGTTGCCCGTCAGCATCCGTGCCGATCACGCTTACTGAAAAATTGCTGAAATAAAAAGCAAATCCAGCCCCCACAATACCAAGCAGCACGGCTCCGGTAACGATTACCGACAGCAGGCTGCGGCTCCGGATCTTCGTTTCCGGTTCTGGTTCAAGTGAGTATCGCTTATCGTTTCCTAGCATAGGCTCGAATGATTACGGATACCCACAAAAGTTTTTAAAGTATCCGCCGCTTCTTCTTGTGTGAGTTTGCTGACCGCGAAATGGTTTTCATTGACCACGTAATCGCCTTCCTTCACGCCCGGAACAAGCCGGATATCGAGCGTGTGCGTTTTTTTGCCGCACGCAACGGTAGCGGTCGTACCGTCGATGCTGATAATCTTATGCGGAATAGTGAGGCACATACGCTAGCTTGAAAATAATACCGTATCTTTTTTTTGGAGTGGGGCTATAACGCCTTTCAAATCCTCGTCAGTCCACAGCTTTTGGAAATTGAAATCCCGCTCTGACTGCCCAAGTATCTTGCCGGCCATATCCGTTTTGAAAAAAGATTCCTTGGCGTAGTCAATTGGCTGCCTGCTCCCGAGCACCTGCTTCATTGTCTTCTGGATAAACGATTTCCGCTGCTGCTCGCGGGCGAGCCGCCTGGCAAAGGTTTTCAACCTTTCGCTGCCAGCGGCCGCGACGACCACGCCGAAGTGGTGGAACACCGTCTGCTCCTTGGCGGCCTGCAGACCGGGAGGCACGAGTACGTGTGAAAAGTGCACCGCCCCGCCAGCGAGAACGACCTCCAGTTCAACGAGCTGCCGCTGGCCGACGCGCTGTGCATGGGTTACCGTGCCGGTGGTGAGCACGTGCGCGAGCGCATACGCAGGCGGCATTCCGATTAACTCGGCATTTTCTTCAACGGCATCGGCATGGTCGAGCGCAAAACATTCCAGTAAATGGGCTGCCGAAATCTCCGTAATGCCCGTACGCTGGGCGAACGACGCGACCTGCGATGGGAATGCCGTGATAATGTGCGGAGAAATCGCTGAGAGCGGCACCGGTACGCCGGTTGCGAACGTCGCGAGGTTGATGTCAGACTTGCATCCGGGATGGATAAATAAATGAACGAGTATGCGCACTGCTTCCGGCTCGAGCACGATCGTTTCAAAATCCGGATGCGCGAGGCGGCGTGCTTTTTCTAGGTTTATAATAATGTTACGTTGTTGTTTTTTCACTCTAACATTCTTAAGAATGTTCCTACGAGAGCATGTCACCCACTCTCACTAATTTGTCGAAATATTCCAGAACCTTTAAATGATTTCGTCAACTTGTAATAATTGAATTTTCCTTTCCGCTCTTTTTCAAGAATACCTTCGCGCTCCATCTTTAGTAAATGAAAAGATCCAGCTTTAAATGAAATCTTTAACTTCGAGCTGATATCGACAACTGACCGAGAATCCTTTGCGAGTAGTTTTATGATTACCATCCTCCGCTCATTGGAGAGTGCCTTGAAAACGTGCGCTAACCTTTTAGTAGAGTATACCATTTTTTTTTATTCTAACATTCTAAAGAATGTTCCTATATCGGTCTTTTTAACTTTAGCATATTACGGAACGATTCCAAACCAACGACAAGTACGATACCAATAATCAACACACCTACGCCTCCAATCTTTTGCGGGGACCATGTAACGCCCTCAGTTGCAACGAACGCTATCAAGCTGGTAATGGGCGCACCGAGCGCGAGTACTGACGTGGCAACAGACGCCCGCGTGTATTTCAATCCATGGTAAAAAGTATAAACATACCCTAATAACAATACGGAAGTAATCGCAACCCACTTCCACTGCTCAGGATTATAAGCAAACAAGGAACCCAGCTGGTCCGTCAACATCAGAAATACAGCGATGAACGCCGCACCGAAAAACATACGTCCCCAGGCAACGATTCGCGGCGAGAGCGTCGCAAGCAAACGCTTAGAAAGAATGATTTCTACTGCCCACAAAAGCGTGGCGCCCAAAATCAGCACATCACCCCATGATACTGTCTGCACCTGGATATCGAGAAACAGGAAGTTGCCGAGCAGGAGCGCACCGAGGCCGAGTAGTACGCTCTTGTTCAGCTTTTCTTTAAGAAAAATAATCGCCAGAAAGCTGACGTAGATAAACAGCGTCTTATGGATAAACCCACCCTGTGCAGCTGACGTCATTGACAGACCCTTGAAAAACAGAAGGAACGGTACTGCGCCGCCAACCAATCCAATAAGTCCCAATCTAAGCCAGTCTTTTTTCTTGAGCTGTTTAATTCCCTGCCACTCCTTCATCAAAAGCATGAACAACAGCAACCCCAGGCCAACAAGCAGATTCTTCATACCGGTAAATACGTACGGATTCGCGAACTTCACGCCCATACCGTTTACGTATATCGAAACGCCCGAGATAAGCGCGGTTGCGAGTACGAACAGTATGCCTTTTCGTTCATTCATAATGTTATCCTCATTCTGAACTTGTTTCAGAATCTAACCAATATAATCACGTGTAGTACTGCGTATTATCCCGCAGCTGGTCGAATGAAAATATGGGCCCGTCTTTGCACACGTACAAGTCCCCGATCGCGCAGTGCTGGCACGTGCCGAGGCCGGCGCAGTGCATCCTCCGTTCGAGCGACAGGTAAATGTCTTCGTCTTTGTATCCAACCTTCTGCACTTCAGGCACCACAAATTTGAACATGATCGGCGGGCCGCACAGCACCGCGACACCGTTCTTCACGATATCCGCTTTTTCAAACAGCACTGTTATCACGCCTTTGTAGCAAGAAATTGCCCCGAACGTTTCATCGTTGCCCTGGTCCATCGACATCGTGATGTTGAACTTTTTCGCGTGCTGCATGAGCTCATCACGCCACAGAATTTCTCCGTAATTCCGGCATCCGTACAGCAACTGAATCCGCCGGTTTTCCGTATCGAGTTCGTCCCTATTGGAGAGATAATGGATGAGCGAACGGAGCGGGACAAGCCCGAGGCCGCCGGCAATGAGCAGAATATTTTTCCCCTTAAATTTTTTCAAATCGAATCCGTTGCCGTACGGGCCGCGGACGCCAAACGAATCCCCTGCATCAAACGTATGGAACTTCGAGGTAACCCTGCCGACCTTCATTACTCCGATATCATACGCATTCTTTATTGTCAGCGACTCCGCCGGCACAAACACCGACTCCCCGAAGCCGGGAATGGAAAAGACAAAGAACTGCCCCGGCAAATACTCCAATCCCTTGCCGTCTTTCATGGTAAACGTAAACGACTTCACGCTCGGCGATTGCTGCTTCGTGCTGATGATGGTCGCTCCTCTGTGTTCGTACGGATTGCGCATATGGTACTGTCATTCTGGCCCCGGACAAAGCCACGGAGGGAAAACCCCCCGTAACGCTAATAAAACTAAACCCGTTACAATAGCCCTCACCTGTTCTTTTCTTGCCCTTGCGTGCTTGTACGACCCCTTTCCTTATGCTCACGCAGGTACTTGAAAACGTCAGCGCGCTTAATGCCGACCGGGCATACCCTGTCGCACCTGCCGCAGTTCACGCAGCCCATGATCTGGAACTCCTTCGGCGTCCGCACCCACTTGTGCGTATACCAGTTCTGGATGCGCTGGGCGTTCGTCTTGAGAAACTTCTGTCCGCCGCCGATCTCGGAAAAATCGTTGTAAAAGCAGGTTGTCCACTTCCGGACGCGCCTGCCGCTCCCCTTTTCCTTCGTATCCTGCTCGTCCTCAATATTGAAGCAGTAGCAGGTCGGGCAGTCTACCGCGCACTTGCCGCACGCAGTGCAGATCGCCCCCCAGTGCTCCCACGCGTCCTGTGAAGCTTCAACAATCTCCTTACGGTGGCGCTCGAGCTCGGGGTCAATGCCCTCTTCTTTCAGAAGCCCGGCAAACTCGATGTGCTCAAAATCCTTGATGCCGAGCTCTTCGAGTATCACCTGCCCCTTTTCCGATCCGGTAAAAACCTTCCACGCCGCTTTCCCCGTCTTTGCAAGGAAAATATCGAAAATTATGTGCTCGAGAATGTCCTCCTCGTACCGTTCCCTGAGGTGCCCGGAAAAACCCGATCCCTCGAACAGCGCATGCCCGACGAGCAGGCTCGTTTGGCGTTTTTTCTGGTAGTACGGGTCGCGCTCGAACGTCTGGTGGAAAAGCCCGACAGCTTTCAGGTCCATCACGGACATCAGAAAAGCGCACTCCGGCGCATACTGCAGCTTTGGCTTGAGCATCGTGCCCTTTTTGTAATCGAAAAGTGTTTCACGCTTCGGCAGGAGCACGTGTTTGAACGTATTGACCGGGATTTGGGGCGAGAAATCGATCTCACCTATGTCCGTTACGCGCTGTACGTACAGTTCGCTGCCGTCCCGTACCGGTGCGTACATCGCATACGCTTCCAGCAGGTGCGCGATAAATTTATGTAACGTTGCCCGATTCATGGTGCGTGCATTATAACATAAATCATCACTCTGCTCAACATACGTGTTCATAAAAATCCCCCACGAAGAAGCGAGGCTCCGCAGGGGATTTGGATGACAGGCCTCCCGGACGGGAGGGAGTACTACTTGAGCAGTACCATTTTTTTTGTTTGCACGGCGTCCCCCGCGCGGATGCGGTAAAAATAGATGCCTGATGCGTACCGGCCAGCGGCCCACGAGATTTCGTGCTGGCCAGCAGTCTGGTATTCGTCAACGAGCGTTGCTACCTTTTGTCCGAGGATGTTGTACACGGAGAGCTCGACCATGCACGCGGTCGGCAACTCATACACAACCGTCGTTACGGGGTTAAACGGATTCGGGTAGTTCTGCCGGATAACGAGTTCTTCGGGCAGGACGTCATCACCCAGCTTATACGCATAGTGCGGGATATCAAGCGGGATAATGCCGGCCTCAACGGTATCGCCCGCGTTGATAGCTGCGGCAATGTCACGAGCAAGGAGGTCGCACGGACTCGCGTTGCCGCTGATCCAGCAGTCGATGGGGCTCGCACGGATAAGCGAATCACAGTACGTAATCGCCTGGGAAACCGACGCTCCGTCAGCGCTCACGGAATCCGACAGCGAGAGCCGGTATGCCGCGGCGTTCAGCATCAGCGCGGCAAGCTGCTGCTGTGCCTGGGATTGGATCGTTACGTAGCAATACGGGCCGGTTCGTTTTGCCATGACCGCATAACGCTCGGCGTTTTTGACCTCGAATTCCCGATGGCACACGCGCCTGTTGAAGAGCCCTGCCAGCTGCCCGAGCCGAGCGGAGCATTCCGGTTCATCGCTGATCACGACGGACCGAATGGGATGCGCACGGTTCCCGTTGAAGTGGCGTTTGATGCGGTCAGCGAACGCGCAGAGGCTGTCGACAGGCTCAACGCCGGACGAATCGCCGTACACGATCTCATTGAGTTCGTGCCGCCAGTAGCTGGACCGCTGCTGGTTCGGAACGATATCCAGCTGCGTCAGCGAAAATGCCACACTGGCGTCCGCGCCCTGCAATACGGATACCGCTGCGAGATCGGAATCGGCCGCATACCCCAGCGGCGGCAGTATTCCGACCGAGTACTCGCCCGTAAGCACGTGCGGCAGTTCAAACGATCCGCTCGCGTCGGTATGCGCCGTGTATTGGCACACGCCGAACGTATCGCACACGTCAACCGCAACGCCGCGAACGCCTGCCATCGCGTCGTCAACCACGGTTCCGGAAATGGAGCCGATCGGCGCTGATCCCGCGACGAGCGCGTACGGATACGCGTCATGCGGGATATCGATGGCCTCAACCCCAAACGTCCACTCGCCGGCTGCGTCCGGCACGAACTCCGCTGTTATCGGCGGCTGGCTGGACTGCCATTCGCCGAATACGGTCCCGTCAGGACGGTACGCCGTCAGCTTGAGCTCGCTGCCGAGCCAGTTGAGCAGCAGCCGCCAGGTCTCGTGGAAACTGTCAATTACGAAATCCCACAATGAAGTGTCGCCTTCATCTATGTAGCCTTCGACGCCGCCTTCCTGCGTATACGCATCCGGCAGCTGATCTCCAGTCTCCTCCAATAACATGGCAGCGTGGTAGAGCGCGGCGATATCTTCATCCGTCAGCGCCCGATCGTACAGGCGAACCTCATCAACCGTGCCCGGCAAAAACCCGTCGAAATTGCTGTATCGCCCGATACGAAGGTTCTTGCCATAATTCTGTATGGTTCCGCTCAGCGGGCATGAGCCGATGAACTCCGCGTTAACGAATAGCTCTATGGCAGACCCGTCATACGTTCCCACCACGAAGTACCAATTCCCAGGCGTCCAAAAACCATTGTCAGTTCCCACAGAAGCGTGGGAGCCGGCTGTCACCGAGAAAAGGAACTTCGCGTAGTATTCGCCGTCGTACTGGTCGCCGCACGCTCCAAGGTGGTACTGGTAATACGGAAACGCGTGCCGCAGATACCCCTTGTCGAAAAGAGGATCGTTGCCCGTGCCCTGGAATGACACCGGCCGGTACCATGCCGCGAGCGTGAGAGCATTCGGAGGATTGAGGCTGGCCGCATTGCCGAGATCGATATGGTCGTCAATGCCGTCGAAATCCAATGCCAGGCCGGATATCCCGTCAACCGGAGTAGCGCCGTATACGGTGCCGTCATTGCCATTCCCCGAATTATCGCCCGCATCCCCAGCATCGAAACTCCAGTAAGCGACCAGGCCGGCTGACAGCGGGTCTACCCGGATCTTTAGCGTCAGCCCTTCCCCGGAAAAATGCTCTCCCGAGTGCGGCCGGTACAGCGCCACGTACAGGTAGTAGTCACCCGGCGTAAAAGGAGCCTGAATCTGGAATGAATACAAACCCTGTCCGCCGGGATTAACCAATCCTTCGGGATCGCCTTCCGTAGAAACAATGGCTACACAATTGGGATCAATCCAGTCGTACGCCAATTCGGATGGCAATCCGTCACTCCACGGTTCAGCGCTTCCCGGACCGGTCACCGATTGCAGCTCCACATAGTGCGGGCTGTTCTCATCATTGGTCCAGTACGCCGTGCCGAGATTATTGAACGTAAACGACACATTCAGTACCTGCCCAGGAGCTACCGGATAATAGTCCAAGCCGGGTGGGTAGATGGGGGTTTGGGAGGACCAGCAGGCGTCGTAAGTACCACCATAGTCAGGATCCCGGAGCCAGCCTTGGGTAACATACGCACCACTACTACTAAATGATCCTACACTATAGGGCGGGTTAGATGATAGAGAAAGCTGTTTCGGATCCGGCTCTATTTGACCATCGGTTCGATTCTGATCAATCATCAGCACATAGTCCGGCCCAACTTCCATTATGATTCCTACGTGACCAGCATTATCATGCTCCGGCGCAGGGCCAAAACAGATAATGTCGCCCGATTCCGGTGGAATAATGGACTCGCCATTTACATACTGATCAAGAGTGTCAGTACTCGCCCATGAATCGAAGGCATTTTTGGCCACTCCTCCACTGATGGGATTAAGTGGGTTTAATACCTCAAACTCATAGAAACGCTTCACATACTCGACACACTGATAAAAGCCGCAGCCTCCTCCAGTCCAATCACCATTGGAGTGGGCAGTAATTCCTCTGAACTCAGCGAGTGGACAGCCATAGTTACCGGAAGCCCATTGCCCCTCCTGACCACAGTCTTCATCAAAGTAGATCTCAGGACAATCAGCAAACGATGGTGTGGAGAGTAAATTCCATACCATGAGACACAAGAACATCACGTGTTTCATTAGAAACCTCCTTAAGCAACTAGTTCAACAGTTACAGTTAATTGAATTGTCAATTTACTATTTTCCTCCTATGCTTTTTTTATGTTAGTTTAAGTGTTGAAATTATCATTTCTATAACATCAATTTCACTCGAAAGGTCTGTTGCGGCAAAGTTTTGTTCGTAGGTCGCGTTGTCCGATAGAGGATAAATGACCGAATACTCTGCGTATAACACCCTATCACCGACTTGTGGAAAAATTGTTGACTCATTTCCTAAATACCATGCTTTTATTTTACTATCAACGACAACAACGGTAGTAGGCACTTCACGTTCATGAATGGTTACTGGATCACCTGGCACATACTTTCCATTATATGTCACAAAAAAGTAAGTCCTACTGGTTAATAAATATGAATCATCAACCTTCTTGATACCTAATTCTAACTCTCGATCATTATTTTCACTTGAAAACCTCACAAATTTTGCATCGCCTGATAGGTTTGGATTATCAATTAATTCAACATCCTCGACTGTCCACTCGGACGGGATTTTTATCGAGTATCCGTGCTCTTCATTCTCATACGTCAACCAGTCTGAGGTATCGATGTCTGAAAGAGTGGCTGTATTTGTGTTCTCGTTTGAATTAGCATCGGTATTAATATTGGTCGCTGTATTCACATTTTCATTGGTGGCAACAATATTCGTAGTATTCGTATTCCCCTCATTATCCTGAAAAAACAGGAAATACCCGCCAGCCAGGATAATGGCGGCGATGAGGACGCTGACGATAAGTGTTGTTTTTGACATGATCTTTTTTGGTTAGAGATTAAGTGTATGACATATATACAGTATATATGACCTATACCCAATTTCCAACTTCCTAACTACCTTCTAAAAACTAACAACTAACTACCAAACTTGAACGTAAACGACACATTCAGTACCTGCCCAGGAGCTACCGGATAATAGTCCAAGCCGGGTGGGTAGATGGGGGTTTGGTCGGCGTAGGTGGCTTCGTAGAACTTGCCAGGAGTGTTTTGCACAATCCAGGCAATAGGATCAACCCAGCCGTTGTATGGAGGTGTAACCGGTAACTCGAGTGCCCCATACGGATCGGGGGGCATGTCTCCACCAGGATGAACTCCAAAGTGTAAGTGAATCCCATATGACCACGGACCAACAATCGCAATCTCTTCACCAGCTTTAACCTCATCTCCTTCTCCCAAGCCACTTCTGACATGACCATAGACCGCAACAAACTCCGTCCCGTCTTGAAGGGTATGAAGGATGAACAAGCCTACGTTATCATCTCCCCAGCCGCCATCACCGACATCCAGAATCTCGCCGTCTGCTATTGCATAGACGGGATCCCAAAGGTAGGTAGCGATATCCCAGCCGATGTGATAGAAACCAGGAAAGTAGGTTCCATTAGGCGGGGGCTCCTCAAGCCACGCCGCATAGTCTCCGAGTTCACTGGTGCCAGTCGGATAATAAAACCCGGTAGGCGTCTGCTCAAGCGTCTGTGCATTTACTATGATATTACCAAGCATCATAGTCAGCACAACAACAATTACAACCATTACTGCTTTCATCATTTTCTCCTTTTTCTAGCAGTTTCTGATTATTCTGTATGTTATGTTTTCAATTTACTATTTTATTCCCTCCAGTTCTGATTTTAAAAAAGGTATTTATTATAGTAATTCAAATGTGCTGACAAACGCATCGTACAATTCTTCGCGTTCTGAAGTGAATACAGGTGCGAATTGACTCCCTGTTGCAATCTGGTAGTAATATGTTTCTCCAAGCAGAATAGAATTTGCACCAATCTTCCTTGTACCACTTTCCAACTGAGCAGTGGCATTATATCTCCATGCGTCTTTGTTGTTAACAGAGATAGTTAAATATTCGTTTTTATCGTTAACAGAAAGAGGCACTCCACTATTTACTAACTCATTTAAAGTATTTGCACCCGCATTGTTGCTTGCTAATATCCGAATGACCAGGTCACCTATCGAAAAATTAACAATATACCCCAAATCCTCGTCATCATTGATCCCACTAGTCAACTCTTGATAAGTCGCATCACTTGGATACTTCACAGAATACCCATACTCCTCGTTCTCATACGTCAGCCAGTCTGAGGTATCAATGTCTGAGGTAAGGGCGTTGACATTAGTATTTTCATTGTCATTAGTGGCTGTGTTGACATTGGTGGCATTCATATTCTGATTAGCAGCAACAGTATTGGCGTTATTGGTATTATCACCCTCATTATCCTGAAAAAACAGGAAATACCCGCCAGCCAGGATAATGGCGGCGATGAGGATACTGACGAGAATGGTTGGTTTTGACATGATTTTTTTTAGGTTAGATGTTAGTTATTAGATACGTATTTATATTATATAACGTATGTACCCAATAACCTACGGCAATCAGCACGAAATTCGAAACTCATCTTGTGGCCATGTTTAGAACATTTGAATTTAAATATTTAGATATTGTTTCGAGTTTCGGATTTAGAATTTCGGATTTAATCCCAACATGCCTCCGCAACATATACGTTGGGGAAGATTCGTATCTGCCTCAAACCAGCTCTAAAAACCGTCCGTGCCGTTAACTCCTTTTTTCCTTTTCAGCGGTTGTGCTCTCCCCGCTGTGCAGCGGAATCAGAACGTTGAACGTTGATCCCTTTCCAATGCCATCGGACTCAACCCAAATATTGCCTCCGTGCGCTTCGGCGAGCCGCCGCGCAACGTACAGCCCGAGGCCGGACCCGTCGGGGTTGACCTGCGCGATGCCGTACCCGCGCACGAACTTCGTGAACAGCTTCTTCGCCTCTTCCGGCTCTATGCCGCGGCCGGTATCCTTAACCGCAAAATGCATATACTCGCCGTGCGGTTCGGCGATGAGCGTAACGGACCCCTCGTCAGTGTACTTGATCGCGTTGTCGGTGAAGTTGAGCACGATATCGCCGAGCTTGTCCTTATCCGCAAACACAAGCGGAAGCTTTTTCTTCGGTTTGTGAAAAATCAGCTTGAGCTTTTTCTCGTCCGCCGCCTGCTGCACCATCGACATGACCTTGTCGACAACCTCCTCAATGTGGACTGGCGTACGGTTGAGTTCGAGCCGCCCTGACTCGATCTTGGACACATTGAGGAACAGGTTGATGATGCGGATCATGCGCTGCGACTCCTCGAGCAATCCCACGAGTATCTTGTGCTGCTCTTTCGGCACCTTGCCGAAATCACCCTGCAGGATCATTGACAAATAGCCCATAATGCCCGTCATCGGCGTCCGGAGCTGGTGTGACGTGATCGATACGAACTCGGATTTAGCCTGGTCGAGCTGCTGCAAATGCTTGTTCGCCTCGCCGAGGTCTTTATTTGACCGTTCGAGCTGGCGGTACAGCTCGATGTTCCGCGATACGATGCCGGACTGGTTGGCAAGCGCTTTCATGATAGAGATGTCGGTCGGCTTGATCTGGCCGGGCTCGTGGGCGAGCAGATAGACAATAGCGCCAACGATTCCCTCTTCCGAATAGATCGGGACGGAAATCACCGTCCGCACCTTGAGCAGCTTCTGCATTTTCTGTACGATTTCCTCCGGAACGGCTGGCGAGAGAAAGTCGGTAAACTCCGTGCCGATCTGCACCTGGCCTCCCTTAACGGTTTTCACCGTCCTGCTCTTGCTCGTCGTGTAGTCGCCCCAATACTCGCTCATCGGCTTTGGCAGCAGCCCGAGGGCTTGCTTGATTGGCTGGCTTTGCGTCACCGCATCGGCAAATAGCCGATGCCGGTCTTTCCCGAGGAAGAGCACGATGCCGCCAATGTACCCGAGCTCGGTCGCGATGCTGTCCGCTATCGTCTGTGTCACTTTATGGAAATCGAGCGTGCGGGTGATGAGGTTCGTGACGTTCTGCAGCGCTGACAGGAACTTATTCCGCTCCTGGAGCTGCAGATTGGTATTGCGCAGGTCTTCCGTGGAGATCGCAACCTCTTTTTTAAGCCGCTCGGTGAACTGCTGGGCTTCTTCATATAACCGCGACTTCTCGAGCGCGGAAGCGAGCTGCGGCCCGATCAGCTTAAGCAAGTTCAAATCTTCGGAGCCGTACGGATCGCCGGACAGCTTTTGCCCGAGCACCATAATGGCGGTGAGTTCGCTTCCCGTCGTGATCGGCGCGACGATCGTGGCATCGAGGCCATCGAGCTCTTTTTTCGACTCTTCGAGGCCTTTCCGATCCGCTTCATGCTGCGTATCTTCGATCTTCCGCTCGAGCCCCTCAAGCACGACTACCTCCTGCGATGCGCGCATGTACTTCACGAGCGCGCTGTTGTGGCTGATGCGCTGTTTATAATCATGCTGGTCACGTTCCGCGAGTTCAGCCAAAATTGCATCGTCAATCTTTTCACCAGTTCCCGGATCGATCCTTCCCCTGCGTTTATAAAAAGCTCCACCCGATGCTCCGGTCAGATAAATGCTCGTATTCTTTACCTTGAGGTCTTTTTCCAGTTTTCTTGAAAGTGAAAATAAGAGTATATCCAAATCAATTTCGCGATTGATGATTTCGGAAAGATCAGTTAAGAGTTTTTGGTAGTCAACACGTGCTTTAAAGAAAAGGGTGTCAGTCGCCGCGCCTATCCATTTTTTTAAAGGATCTAATATTAAGACAATAAAAATTGAAACGACCAGTGCAATTAATAATCTTAGAGGAGTGTTCAATACTGCTTGAGGCAAACTGATTGTCATAACTACCACTGTCGTGGCAATAATAAATACTAGAACAGAATAGGTAATAGTGCGTAGCACTACAAAACGAATATCTAATAATCGATGCCTAACAATAGCATAAGACATGAAACCAATCATAAAAACAGAAAAGGATGGACCGATATTACCAAACTCCACGCTAAAAAATCGAGGCAATATTAAATTTACACTAAAAGCAGAAATGATAAAGAGTATTATTCCCAGAAAAGTATACTTCAATTGCAATTTACTCACACCAGATGACTTTCGAAATTTCTTGACAAATAAATACAAGATATATATTACATAGATTGCAGCATATAAAATATAATAATTAACCCCTGGTCCAAATACATCTCTTGGATCCAAACCTTTAATTACAGCGACACTCGAATCAAGTTTAATTAGAAACGGACTTGTGAAAATCGTGCCTAAAAAAAAGATTCCTCCCAGAATCAAAATATAAAAGAATACTTTATTTTCTTGCCTATCTCGCCTAGGAAAATTCTTTAAAAAAATTAAAAAAACAATCAAGGCAATAGTACTAAAAAGGTAAGAAAACTTTACCCAAAGAACATGTTCACCTGATAATCTGGTGATTAGTACCGAACAATTCCACGTGGCAATAAATAACGTTGTCAATGCAAACAAACGATTGATAACTGCCCGTTTCCGAGAATAAACAAGGTAGCCAAAAAAAATACTCAATAACGTGGTCAACCCTAAAATGATATTTTCTGGATTCATATTTACTCAGCTCTTGCTATAATCAGCTCAAACTGGTCTGAATAGGTGAGGCGGCAATCAATTATATGGAAATTGGTTTTTTCTAAAAGGCACCTAATATCATTTTGAAAAAAATATCTTAATCGTAAAGAAAAATACCGTCGCTTAATGTTGACGAGAAAGGAAGAAATAATACGAGGATTTCTAATCATCTTGTTGAGTAACCCGTGCCGTAAATCACTAAAAAATATTTTCAATCTATTCGATCCCTTTCTTGGATAAGTTAAAATAAGTAGTCCCTCTTTTCTTTTCAATATCCGATTAAATTCTCTTAATAACATTTCCGGCGATTGAACATCCCAAATAACGCTCAAGCATACCACGATACTAAAATAATTCTTTTTGAATGGTGTTGATGAATCTAAATCGATATTTTGTAAGTGGACCCGCCTACCAAAAAATTTTTTCTCCAAATAACTAATAATCTCAGCTTGGTTATCAATGCCCCAAACTTCAACATAAGGGAACAAACTTTTAAATCGATCTAGGAAATTTCCAGTCCCAGTGCCCGCGTCAAGTAATCTACTTGCTCTTCTCTTTAAAATGTCACCTCTAAACTCTCCAATAATCTCGATAATGTCCGACATCATTCGATTATACGAAGGGCTGTTTTGGACAATTAAATCATAGTCGTCTAAATAGCTCGACCAAAAATCTTTTTTTTCACTCTTCACGATTATTTACATACTTATTTTTAATCCCTGAGGACATATTCCCACGAATAAAATCTATAATAATCGGGGTATAATTTATGTGAGTTACTGCATCTGCAAACTCCCGATTATTTTCCTGGATCTCCTTAGTAATTATTTTTCTAAAATCTTCACGCAAAGATTCCGATCCCTTAATATCCTTTTTTAATTCTATCAAAATTGAAATTATGGGTTCTTGGTTTTGATTCTCCTTTTTTTCAACAATAAATCTTCCTGTATGATGACGCGCGATGTGTTTGTTGCTCAAGGCTCCTTTAATATTTTCAATGTATACATTTGCCCCCCTAAAAGTCACCCCTCCGTCACTTCGACCAGCAATCAACAAAAACGGAAACTTCATCATCAATTGCAAAGAACCCTCGTAGGTTCCGATAATTTTCTCAATATCGATATCAAACCTCAATAACTCCGTCTTCATTCGCTGAAAAGTTATTACGTCGCCTAAATCATGGATGTTGTATCTCACCAATGGCGATATCGACCTAGTACTTGCGATGACTTCGTTATTTACAGCCTCAGCAAAAAAATTAATCGGATTATACTGAAATAGCATTGGTGTCATATTCGAAAATCTAGAGAAAACCTCGTTTGCCACGGAGTGGTCAGCAAAACAAGCTCTACGAATCTTTATCGAAAGTGGTGTTTCAAAACCAGTACCTCGACCAAATTCCGTAACGCCATAACTCGATTGAATTCTTTGAATAATATCCCTCTCGTCACTAATTTCTAATAATTGGGCGAGATAATCACGAAGTCCCTCAGGAAAGCCTTCTCCTCCGGTATTAATGTATACTTTTATTTTTTTATGAAACCCCAAACGATTCACCTTTTCAATTAAATTTTTTATAAAGGGGGGGTAACCAGTAATAATAACCTGATCGTAATAAGAAGAGAAAACCTCGAGAATACTAATCACTGTATTTATATCAGGGCCTGGGTTTACACTCAAAAGAGAATATCTTTTCTTATACCCAATCTCTTTAATTAAGCGAGACACTTTCTCACCGCTCGGCCAGATACCGAATGCATAGCAATTAATAAAAAGTGTAGAACGCCTATCTACGTTACCAATAGTACGTAATAAAAACTCAAATTGTTTTCTAGTTTGATAATCTTCCTCCGGAGATCTTAAAAAAAATGTTGTTGCGCCAGAATAGCCAGAACTTCCTTCTAAAGAATGTGCCCGTTTTATAGCACTCTTAATAGATCTATCGAAAATATTAAACCTACTCAGGTAACTTGTCTTATCAATAATGGGCAATGCTCGAAATTCCTGGAAGGAATTAATTTTCTTAACCGACGCTCCTTTCTCTTTCAAAAAAATACAATAAGCCGAAACTTCATTTATTGTATCATTATAAAGCTTAATAGCATTCTTTATACTATCTCGATGCATATTCCTTATTTTTCTCCTTGCAATAGGAAATAGTAAAGCCTGAAAATCCATATTAAGTCATAATATTGTTATATTCTTGTGATCATGTCGTAAAAAATGATAAAAAAAGGGATTCAATGTTTTTAACTTTTCATTACTATCGGTAATATCATTAATCAAAGTGACAGAAAGACTCTTATCATCGACTCCGTAATATTTGTATGGAAAACTTATAGCACGAAAGCCAAACTGCTTATATCGCTCTCCATGCTCTACAGAACATGTAATAACAAAATGAGTAATCCCGTTGTTAATTGCATATATAATTGCTGACTTTATTAAACCCAACGAAACAATTTTATTTCGAAAATCCTTTTTCACAACAAAACGTGATAACTCTGCATACCTCGCATTATTAGGCATATATTGCTTCACCGTATAATGCTCTTCTGTCAGAACTTGCTTTTGGTGATTTGGTATGATCCGAATTCCTCCAATTACTTGACTGTGTTGATTTGTGACTACAATTGACGTTGCATACACATCGTATTGGTCTGTCTCCATCTCGGAAGGATAATCTTCCTTCGGTAAAAATCCCTTCTCTAGACAATAAACTTGATACCTTAATCGGAATAAATATTTTTGCTCATCTTCTTTTGCGATGTGAAAAGAATACTGTCTCATCCTATAATTAACCACTGGCAGTGAGAATATTAATAGAATTTTCCTTTCAAACCATTTTTGCACATTCATATCACAATTTATATCATACCACAAATTCCTACTTTTTTCAAGTCAGAAAAAACGACAAAACATCAAATACCCTAGTATTTATATGCTCCTCGACTGTGCGAGTTATATTCATATGATTTTTCTTTGTATTTTCTGGCGCCTTAATTATAACAAAAACTCACCCTTAAGAAAAGAGGTCTTATTAAAACATCCTTTTTACTTCCTTATCCTCTCAACAGCCGGCAAGGCTAAACTCTAATCTTTAAATCCTAAACCCTAAACAATATCAAAATTCAAAATACTAATGTTCTAAACAGTTATTTTGATTTTTCCAGAATTGCCCCAAAAATCTTCATGAGCTCGGTTGATTCCTGGATGAGCTTTTTTCTACTTTCAAATTCTCTCTGGTCAGGTTCAGTAAGTTCTAACCAATATCTCCTCTCCTTTGCTTCCTTGCGGCAGATTTTAACGCGCATTATAAAATCCTTCTTGCTTAACGCTTCGTTTGCTTCGATGTAGTTTGCACCGACAGAACCTGCTGAACGAACTAACTGTTTTCCAAACTCATAGTGGCTCACGCTCTTTGGTAAGGTTTTGCAGTATCGAGATACACTTCTGGTATAGTTAAGCGTTCTATCCTCCAAATCAAACCGTTTTGAATTTTGAATTTCCGTCATTTGAACTTGTTTAGTATTTCGAAATTAGGATTTAGTATTTAGTGCCTCGTACCAATTCGTTCCACCGCTTGTTTATACAGCAACGCATTCGCTATTGCATTCGTCATTTGGAACTGAAGTCTGGATAAATACTCCACGTTGTCGGAGGTATATGCCTCGTTCTTTTTTTTGCGTCCGAACGTGAAAGCGCCGATGAGCTCCCCCTTTTCTCCGATCGGCAACACCATGCTGACCCCCAGCTTTTGTAACGTCGCCTCCGCATCGAGGAGGAGCTGCTTCTCGCCATTTTCCTCCTCATCAGCCCGGTACGGAATCTCTTCCGTTATCAATACTCCCAGGTGCTCGCGTAAATACTGGAATACGGAATCGGTAGGCTCCAGCTCGATGCGCTTATCCTCTTTGTAGTAATTTTCTAGTTTGCCATTCCGTTTATTGAGCCAGATAAATTGAATGTCCTGCACTTCCAGGAAATCAGCTAACAAAAGTATTACCTTTTTAATCAGCTGGTCAAACTGGACCGAAGACGAGAGTACGATCCGCAGCTTATGCGCCTCTTCCTGGGCTGATTTTTTCCGTGCGTAGAACACCCTATCAATCATTGTCACTAAAACTCTCCGCAGTGGTTCAACGCTGGTTACAATTATCAATACCAGAATAATCGTAGCAGTCTGTTCTTGCCAAGCGTACTGTTCGATCAGTAATCGCTGGAATATTATAAGAAGGTAAATGTATAAAAAAAGTATTATCAATAATGCAATAAAATGTACAAACCCTTTGCGGAAAGCGAGTTTGATATCAAGCAAACGGTAACGAAGAATTGCATATGACATCCCAGCCGTCATAAAAATTGTACATAGAGGTCCGAACAATGATGGCCGTACATCCAGAGAACTAATAAAAAGAGGCCAAATTAAATTTGTGAACACTCCCCCAATAGCACTGATGGCAAAACCAGCAATAACATACCTCAATTTTAGCTTTTCAATGGGAAGCGCACTTTTGTACGTTTGAAAAAAATAATAAAATCCGATAAAAAAATAGAGCAGGATATACATGCAATAAAATGGGTACCAGGAACCGTAAACGGAACCATTTAAGCCGCCTATAGCATTTTGAACGGACTCTTTAAATACTAGACTTGTTAAACTAAGGCAGCAAAAAAATATTGGCAGTACTGACAATATAAAATTCTTTTTTATAGGAACTTTTTTCTCCTTTGGAAAATGTAAAACAAAATAAATAAATAAGGGTACAATCAACGAAGCAGATACAAATGCTGCTCTACCAGTTATTAATGCCAATTGGCAATCGCTACTAATATTTGAATAATAGCTGCTTCCCACCCAAGCACTCACAACAAACGATAAAAAGAAAAAATAAATATTGACCTTCCGCCTCACTCCTTTTAGCAGAACAAACAATCCGAGCGAGATATTCGCCACAACCACAAAAATTGTGATAATGCCAAGTAACGTCATTGCTTTCTCCCTTTAAACCCCTCATCCTTACTAATTATCTCTTCCAAAAAATCCCGCAGGAAATCCGCCTTTGTTTTTTTAACCTTTTTCGACTTCCACTCCAGGTACCGTTCCATGGTCGGCGTGATGCGGAGCGTAAACTTGACCGTCGGCTTTTCCTCGACTCCCCTGCCGGCGCCCGCCTCACTGAGAAAATCTACCACCTTCTGGTCGAGGTCTTTATTCGTGTACGGCGTCAGCCGGACAAACTCCGGCGCACTCTTCCGGGTCAAGTACCCGTATGCGATCTTCTCCGGAGCGCCCTTCTGGTACAGGTACAGGAGCGGCTTTTTCTGCGAGATGGCGTACGCGAGCAAATATCCGATCTCCTGGTCGGGCCTCGATGCTTCGATGATGATGCAGTCCATCTTGTCGAGCAGGATCTCCCCCGACTCGTTCATCCGCTCGAGGTCTTCCTTCTTGAAATCGGAGTTGTTCTCATCGGACGATGCGATGACGAACACGCCGGCAGCGCGCAGCGTCTCGACGATCCGCTTGTAATTCCGGTCGAGTTCGGCCGTAGATATTAATGGTGAGAAAAAGTATATCCGCATGAAAATTTCTAATGAATGAATATCTAATTTCTAGTCAATGAGTACTGTATCAATTACTAATTAACGACTCCTCGATTCGTTGAATGCACTATTGCATTGAAAATTAAATTCAGTTCCTTTGCTTCTTGCAGTAGTGGCTGTACTTTTTCTTCTTGAACAGAATCAGCTGCTACAACCATTCGTAACCAATGTTTTGTTTCACGCGCCTCTTTCTTACAGATTCCGATTTTGTGCTTAAAATCCTTCCTCGATTCAGCATCGTCTGCCTCGCAGTAATTTGCGCCAACGCTTGTCGCTGACCGTACGAGTTGAGTAATGAGAGGCCGGGTTACGGAACTCTCCGGGATCTGCCGTGCGAATCCAATAACGGCTCGGCCGAACTTCGCAGTACGTTCTTCTAAATCAAACTTCTTTGTCATTCCGTCATTGGTCATTGCTGCTTGATTAGATATTAGAAATTACTAATTACTCATTTACAACCCATTACTCCACATCATCATGCGGATCTTGCCTACATCCCGCGTCTGCCCCAAAACCCACATGAAGCGGACAAACGCGGTTTCAAACGTCATGTCGTTGACGAGGATATACTCGCGCTTTTTCTTTTTTACGTCCAGGGCAAAGGGGTTGTGCGCGAGAATCGGCACCTTTTTCTTGTACGCACGATCGAGTACCGGCTTGTAGCTCTCCGGAAACAAATTCGTATTGAAGCTCTTGATAACGATGCCTTTGCACCCCTTTCGCATCATGCTATCCAAGAGCTCCGGCCCTGCGCCCGGGTACAGCTGCAGCAAACATACCGTATCCTCGACCGAATCAAACAGCTTGGGTTTTTGCTTCGAGCGCTTTTTGGCTGCCTCGTATACCTTGATGCCAAAATCAACCTTGCCGAGCAATCCGTCCCGATACGCGTCAAAAATGTTGAACGAAGGCGAATCGCTCTTGACCGCCTTGGTCGCCTTGAGGAGGCGGTTGCCGAACATGATCGCCGCCTCGGCGATGTCCATGGTCGCGACCTGTATCGCGTTGATGAGGTTCGCCTTCACGCCGAGCGTCTTGTAGTTGTGTATGAGGCCGGAGAGGTCCTGCTTTCCGCTGTCGGTCACCTCGACTGACAGCGGCGATCCGGTGAAGATGACCGGCTTCGGAAGGGGCTGCAGCATGTGGGCTATCATTGCGGATGAGTAGAGCATCGTATCAATTCCGTGGATAATGACAAAGCCGTCGTACCTCGGCATCCGGTCGAATATTTCGCGGGCGAGCTTTGACCAGAGCTTCGGTTCGATCTCGGACGCGTCCCCGCCGAAAACGAACACCGGCTCGACATCGGCGATAAGGTTGATTTCCGGCACAGCGGCAATCCACGCCTTCATGTCAGGCGCTTTTTGAACGGAAATCACCTTCTCCCCTGCAACGAGTGCAGATCCTCCGCAGAACAGCAATGCAATTTTTGACTTTTTTGATGACATTTCTGTTGGTCATTCTGGGTCCCGCTTTTCGGGACGAAGAATCTTTATGGCGTAATTGAATGACTTTCTTAAATTATTTCACGGTAGGTTTCGAAACTCCCAGCTTACTCCTTCAGATGGCTCCTTCCCTGCCTATGGGCAGGCCCACGCGATGTCGGAAAAAAGCATGCCATGGCGAGGAGGAATCCCCTTCTCCCCTCCGCCACTCTGAGCCCACCGAAGCGCCATCGCGGAAGGCAGGAAAAGAATCCCCTGGCCGGAGGCTTCGAGATCGCCACGTCGCCTTCGGCTCCTTGCGATGACCCAGGGAAAAAGCATGTCGTTGCGAGAAAGAATCCCCTTCTCCCCTCTGTCACTCTGACGACGGCGTAAGCCGGAGAAAGAGTCCCCTGGCCGGAGGCCAGGAGATACTTCGCTTTCGCTCAGTATGACTCGGGGAATAAGTCTTTGCTCAAGTCACGCCACGTGGGATTCAATCCTTTAATGAGCATCACCTTCTTCTTCCGTAACCATCCTTTGATCTGTTTTTCTCTCGCGATGGCTATTCGTATGTCATCTATTACCTCATAGTAGACAAGCTTGTTTGCATTGTACTTCGCCGTAAAACATTTGTTTACCTTATCACGGTGCTCATGAACTCGGCGTTGCAAATTATTCGTTACACCAGTATAAAGAACCCTGTTGAATTTATTCGTCATGATATACACGCAGTACTGCCGTTCCCGTCGCATAGGATTTTTATACGGCATCAAGGTTCTTCGCCCGCCGCGTCCGCCCAGAACGGCAAACGTAGGCCACAATTACTGCAATAATAACGGTACTGAATGCCCCGATGGTATTGAGAAGCATATCATTGCCCGTATCTGGCCCGTCGCCAAAACGGTTGCCACCAGTAATCAAATCCTCAATGTACTCTTCCAGTTCATAAAAAACTCCGAGCGTGGACGCGATCGTGAATGCAAACAAGCCCACAAGCCATGGCGACAGCGCGATCTTTCCGCTTTTTTTCAGGAGCCACAGCGCGTTGAATGACAGGAGCGCTGCCATTGCCGTGCCGCACAAATGCCCTGCCTGGTCATACCAGTCAAATTTGTTGTACCAGTGCATCGTATCCCCGAGAGCGTCAAATGATACGCTGAAAAGCGCTCCGGCGAATACGAACCACGGCAGCGGATTGCCAGTAGACTTTTTCACCCGGTATGAAACAAACTCAACCGCAAGCCACACGAAAAACGCCGTAACGAACAGCCCGAGCCAGGTGAAGTCGAGCGTGAAATCCAGCACCCCAGCGTAGTTAAGCAATTCAAACGATATCCAGCCCGCAAATCCGAGCCGCATGGCATTGGTGAGCACTTTGTTTGTCTTTTCCATAGTCGATATGTAATTCTATTTATTTGTCACTCTGACCCTGGCCGGAGGCTTCGAGATCGCCACGTCGCCTTCGGCTCCTTGCGATGACCCAGGGAAAAAGCATGTCATGGCGAGCGAAGCGAATGGTCCCCTGCTCCCTCTGTTACTCTGAATGAAGAGAAGAATCCCATGACCGATGGTCTGATGATCACCACGTCCCTCCTCCTTCTGTCACTCTGACGACGGTGCAAGCCGGAGGAAGAATCCCCTGGCCGGAGGCTTCGAGATCGCCACGCCCTTCACTCCGTTCGGGCTCGCAATGACAAAGAAAAACGCAGGTCATTGCGAGGAGGGACGACGAAGCAATCTCATTGGTACCAATCTACCGCTAGGTCCTTCCACTGTTTATTATCCTTTTCAATTAGCTGAACTTTCTTACGTCTCGAGCCTGCTTTCAGTTGCTTCTCCCGTGCGATTGCGTCCATCGGATTATCAAACACTTCGTAATAAACTAACTTATTAATATTATACTTGCTCGTAAAACCTTTGACTGCTTTTATTTTGTGTTGGTACACGCGGCCTTCTAAATGACCCGTGACCCCTATATACAAAACCGTATTCGTCTTATTCGTCATAATGTACACGCAGTACTGCCTTTCCTGACGCATAGGATGTATTCATACTGCATGAGGGTTCTTCGCCCGCGGCACTCGCTCAGAACGGAAAACGTTTTTTACCCCACCTTCTCCCCCAGCATTTGCAGCCGTATCCGCTCTATCGCGTCGCGGTACTGCAGGGCGCTCGCCAGCGTGTACGTTACCTGGTCCCGCAGCTGCTTAAGGTACTCGACGTCTTGTACCGTATACGCCTGCTGCTTCTCCCGCTCTCCGAGCGCGATGAGCCCGATGACCTCATCTTCCGTTTTGAATCCCATGATGAGCGACAGCTTCCGTTTTTTCATCTCTTTTTCCAGCCGCCCGAGCTGCTGCGCATGCCGTTCATCGACTTCACTGATTATGTGGGGAATCTCGTCGCGGACGAGCGGCCGCCAGTGCGAGGAATAATAGTGGACGAACCCATTGCCCAAATCGAGCGACTCGTGTATGTATTCGTCAGGATGGTACGTAAGCTTGCCCTCCTTGCGATCCAGCAAAAAAAACTTAAGCTCCTGTATGCTCAAGTATTGTTTAATGTTATTCACAATCACCTCAACGAGCTCATCAATGCCGGTCTTTTTTGCAATCCGCTCCTTCAGCTCTTTTACCGCAAGATCAATGCTCTTGCGGTCTTTGAAAATGGAGTTGATAAGCCGTTCGATAAACTTCTTGAGCGGCGGAAAACCGAGCGCGACGAGTACTATGAGGATTACCGCTGTCCAGGTTGGTGAAACATTCCACGACTCTTCAATATTTGTTTTCAGCAACAGCGCAAGGTATGTATATACCGCTAATGCAATAAAAAGTGAAACTCCGTAAACAATACTTTTTCGGACAACGATATGAATATCCATAAAGCGATAACGAAGCATCGCATACGCACTCATAAATGCGAACAAGAACGTTACACTTACTAAAGGTGCGTAAATTAATGGCGACAATCTGCTGTGCAAGGCATTGAAAGCACTTGCAAAAAGTGCGCAACTGATAGAGATACTATATCCAATTAGTATATACGTAATCTGCATCCTAGTAATCGAATTTGAGTTTTTATATTTTTTGAATAAAATCAAGAGAGGAAACACTAAAAAGTAAACGACTAAAATAATAAAATAGATAATATAGAACGTAAGGTCATACTTGGCGACGTTATACTCAACCATCATCATAACCTTGCCAATCAGTACTAGCCAGATGGCGATTAGGATTGGAATGAATAATAGAACTGCATAGAATAACTTAATCTTTTTCGACCTAGCCGGAAAATGAAGGCAAAAAAGCGTGAACCAATACGGAATTAGTGGTGCAACAGCAAAATCAATTTTACTTAGTATGATATGTATGTGAAAAGGAATGGATGCAATCATTTCTAAAAGGGTGAGAAGAACCCAGGAAAATCCAAATAATAACGTAATAAAAAAAAGAATATAGGTACTATTCTTTTTCCAATTCAAAAGCACAAAGATGAATAGTATAACATAAGCAAGTACGTTAATTGTGGTTACTACTATTGCTACTTTGTAATCCATATCCTTGCGCCGTCTCAATAATTAGCGCCGTCGCTCGTTTTTAGCGTACCACCGTCCCCTCCGGTGTCAATCCCGGCTTCTGGATAAGCTGTGGATAGTCATTTACAAGCTTGTTCAACCGTAGTAAACTGAGCGTATCAAGAAATACAAAAATCAATATTGTTTCCTCCATGGGCTTTCAGTCCGTTTGCAGAATGCCTTAACGCCGCATTGAGTCGCCTCAGGCGCGTGACGTGCTGGTACTCCTTCCTCCTTTGTAGCGTGGATGCCGCGACAATCCCCCCGGGTTTGGCAGTTGCCTGGGGGGAGAATATTTTCTGCCTTTGGCATGGTGCGGACGCTTCACATGGAGTGCGCTCATACATACGGATGCGCATGCAGTCCCTCCCCGAGGTCATGGCAACCGCCCGGATTGCCAGCCTCATTCCTCGCCGGGGTAGCGTTTCTCGCTGCCCCGTGCTTTTTTTATGCACATTGACGAAAAATATGGATTTTGTACAATACATCCAGAACGACCATCGGCCCACGATGGTTGTTCTTTTGTTTTCCTCAAGTAAACGATGCATAGAAATGGTATAATTACCGTGTAAACAGCACTTCACACGCAAAAAAAGCGACGGCGCACGTATGAGCGCGCGGTCTCGGTTCGCGTGTGTTTACCCGCGTATAGCTGCTCGTTCTGAACGTTCTTTACTGCGCCGTCGCACCCTTGCGCCGTCGCAAAAAGAGGTGGATAACTTGATTACTGATAAAAAATAATACTATGCAAGACCAGCCAAACGAGCCAAAGGAAATGTCAAAAACAACCGCCTGGATTATCCTCGGCGCTATCGTTGTAGTACTCGCAGCGGGAGGATACTACTTCCTGGCGCAGGAAAATGGGAATACAAACAGTTCAAATGCCGTCACGGTTACGAATACAATGGCGAATGAGAACGTAAATGGATCGATGAATGCAAATACTGAGTTGAATACGAATACAACTTCCAATACCAACGAGGTTACGAATACAAATACCGAAGTTGATACCTCAGATTGGCTGACCTACACCAACAGCGAGTATGGCTATACCATGCAGTATCCCAGTGATTGGACGGTGGAAGAGGTTAAGCTGTCCGAAGATCCAGATAGCCGAGGTAGGATACCACCGTTAAGAGCTGTTAAATTTCGTAACGAGAATAAAAGGTTCTTATTAGTAATGTATTTGAAACCAATTACTGAACTCGGAACTCCATATATGAGCGCATCTCCTGCATGGGATCAAAGTGAATTCAAAATACAGGTTGGCCAGTACACCATATCGGCAATTAAAGAAACAAGCGAAGGAAGAATTCAAACTATTTATATCCCTGGACCATCGCAATTGGTACAGCTGGGTAGTTACGATTTTGCAGCCTATCTCATTGACTACTCCGATAATGACGCAAGGGATTTATCAAAGAACAATGAGTACTATGTAATACTCGAAATCCTCAAAACCCTCAACATATAAAACAAAAGGAGGATAATAAAAAAACGTATTTTGACAACTAGAACACTGTAACAATCAAACTGAAGGAGGTCTGAAATGTTTTTCAGAACCACTGCAATTGCAATTGCCACATTCTTTTTGGTAGTGCCAGCGTTAATCATGGCAGATGAAAATGAATGTGGTGGAGTTGTCTATCTGGGAAACCAGTATGATTGCTGTCCCAACGGGAGTAACTGTGTATGGTGGGCATATGCCCAACGTCCTGATCTCGAAGATGAGGGTGTACATGGGTATGGGAAAGATTGGTGGGTAGACGCTCAAGGTAATGTCAGTACTGGCACTCAAGCAAAGGTTGGCGCTATCGTAGGATTTAGCGAAAACTATTTTGACGATAATCCTTACGGTCACGTTGCCTATGTACAATGGGTCAACACTGATGGATCATTTGAAGTCTCAGAAATGAGCTGTAATTACGGACCGAGTGGCGTCACTTACAAACACTATACCAGTACTGATCAAGGTTTTATCTACGGCGGCCCCGTACCGTTCTACGAACAGCGCTCGCCGGAAGGAGCCATCAACTGGCGGGAATCTCACTTGCTGACCGAAGCCAATCCCTACTCCGGTCATACCTCGAGCCACCAGCCGTTGTCAGCATTCGGATCGCGTGACCAGTGGGGCATGCACTGGTACCACAATTACATCATTTCCAGCCAGGACAAGTTCTTCTCCGACGGTACGCCGAAAAACTGCTATGTCCAGGGCTACGTGGGTCGTTCTGGAGGGTATGGGTATGACGGTGCGGTCGTGTACGATGCGCTTGGCGGTGCCCGGTCGGCGTACGTTGTCGGCTGGGACCAGTGGGACGTGTGGCATGAGCTGCTGCCGTACGGGGATTACCATTTTGATCCCGGTGATGGCGGTCCGAATTCATCTTTGGGCATGCCTATCACCAATTCCTATTGGACCGGCTCAGTGTGGCGGCAGGATTTCCAAAAGGGATACCTGTCGTACGGAACTGTCCATGGGTACGGTGATGACGGCGCGCTGTGTGCTCCGGGATGGAGCACGTCAGGATGGAATCATCGTTATTCATACCTCTTTACCGAAGCGTACGAGCGTAATGGTGCAGCGGTTCGGGTCGGTAAATCGTTTAATAAGAACGGGACCAACGGCAAGGTCATGAACTACGTTGGCGATTACCTTATCCAGTACTTCAGCGGGGGAGTTAATGGAGAGGGAGCTATTGTCTACGACATGAACAACTGGGCAGGCAATCCCGCAGCCACCAACGAGGCCTACTACCTCTACGGCAACTTCTACACCTACTGGACAACGGTATCTGATATCGGCCCATGGGTACTTGGCGCTCCGACAACCGACCGCACGGGTAACGTACAGTACTTCAAGTACGGTCGCATGGTCGATGACAACGGCGTCACCCGGGTATACCTCGGCGAGCAGGAGATCTGGAACAACCAGGTTGGTGCTGTTGGCGGCCTAGACCCGATTGCAGACGGCCACGAAGACCTCGCCTGCATGTACGGCGGGCGTTCAACCATGCATATCCCGGTATGGCTCTCCGACGGTACCCAGTTTAACCTGGATAACGGCCTGGCGGGTTGGTACGGATCGTCATCCTGGCCTGTGGCGAATATCCGGCACGTTGTGGAAGGCGATTTCAATGGGGATGGCCTCGATGATATCGCCGATTTCTACGACTACGGACTGCAGCCAAATGGCACGTACCAGACGCGGATCCACGTATTCAAGTCAACCGGCTCCAGCTTCGTGCTCTCCGGCGGCCCGCAGGGGTGGTGGAAAGCAGATGGCTACACTGCCAGTCACGTCGTCCACGCGGTCGCAGGCGACTTCAACAACGACGGTAGGGATGACATAGCCTCCCTGTACGACTACCCCGAAACTGAAGCGCGGATCCATGTGTTCATCTCGACCGGATCCTCGTTCACCTATTACGGCCCGGTCGGATGGTGGCACGTCACTTCCGGGTACAACACCGATTGCGTGAGGCATATGGCCGCGGGCGACTTCAACGGGGACGGAAAGAGCGACATCGCCGCGGTCTACGACTACGGCGGCGCCCAGACGAGGATACACATGTTCCTGTCAACGGGCAGTTCCTTTGCCTACCAGGGTCCGTCAGGATGGTGGAGTTCAACCGGATACTACGCGAGTACGGTCGTGCACGCGCTGCCCGGTGACTTCAACGGGGACGGCAGGGACGACATTGCAACCCTCTACGACTACGGCAACGGTCAATCGAGGATTCATGTATTCCTGTCGACCGGCTCGTCGTTTGTGTACCAGGGTCCTACGGGTTGGTGGAACAACATCGGGAGCGGGAGCTACCATGCGCAGAACGTCAAGCGAGCCGCAGCAGGCGACTTCAACGGGGACGGAAAGGACGACGTGACGCTTGCCTACCGCTACTCGGCAAATGAAGCCCGGTTCCATATGTTTCTGTCGAGGGGAACGTCGTTTCGCCAGAACAACGCAGCAACTGGCTGGTGGTCCAGTACAGGCTTCTCGCTCGATGCCGTGTACGGCATGGTGGCGGGCAGGTTCAACTGGATCGGCTCGCCGAAAATCGCACAGCCGGAAGAAAACCGTGGGCCTCTTCCGACAGCCTTCACCCTGTCCCAGAACTACCCCAATCCATTCAACCCTACTACCACCATCTCCTACGCTTTGCCTGAGGCAACGCACGTGGAACTGCACGTGTACAACATCCTCGGACAAAAGGTAACAACGCTCGTTGACGAATACCAGACTGCTGGCCAGCACGAAATCTCGTGGGCCGCTGACCAGCACGCGTCAGGCATCTATTTCTACCGCATCAGGGCGGGCGATGCCGTGGAATCGAAAAAAATGGTACTGCTCAAGTAGCACCGTCTTTTCCAAGAAAACCTGTCATCCAAATCCCCTGCGGAGCCTCGCTTCTCCGTGGGGGATTATTTTAAGTATGTGGTTACAAAATCGTCGGCTCGCAAAAACTTATTCCACAAACCCAAATCCATCCAGTATTTTAGAGAATTCGGCAGAATATTTTTCTTTGTCATCGAGCTCGCCGACAGAGGCTGAAATCGTGTATTCAAAATCATTGTGCCGCACGTATGCGGTAATCGTGTACCCAAGCGAATTTGCCGTCACCTGCACCGCTGGCTCGCTACCGACGACAACCTCCCGCTGCTCGAGCAGCTCGTCGGCTCCGTACCAATCCGTTTCCTCGGCAACCCACTCCCCGAGCAAGCCATATTCCGCTTCATAAGCGTACACCTCGACCTTCATGCCCTGTATGGGATCGGCATCAGGCTGCCGCAGCGCGACCGCGTCAATGAATGAGACGTACCCGAACTCATCCGGGCCGTCGATCGCCCAGCCCTCGGGTAGGGTCAGCGAGTACCCGTCGTCGTACGAGGTAAAGACAGTTTCGCCCTGTGCGGTCTCCCCGATATCGTAACCCCTGCCGGCGGGTGCTGCGGTTGTATTCTCCGCTGGCACATTCGAAGTATTCAAGAAGCCGTCCTCAAAACCGTACGTCCACCACAACGCCGCACCGATGACGATAACGACGCCGAAAATGATCCGAAATATCAGTTTGTCCTGCCGAATGCTTACCTTCATACATTTACTATAACACATATCTGCATCCGGCACAGAAAAGGAGAGCCTACGGCTGCCATTCTCCGGTCTGCCGCACGATCAGCTCTTCAGCGCGCTCCGGCTCAGCCATGAGCTCCTTGACCACGCGCTCCATGCGGGATCCCTGCGATCCCTTGATAAGCATGATATCGCCAGGTTTGATCCGTTCCTGGATAAATTTTCCGGCGCGCTCGGTGCTCCCGAAGTGGAATACCCTGTCCTCAGGCATGCCGCTCTCTTTTGCCGCTGCAGCCGTATCGAGGGAACGCCCGCCGACAGCGACGAGCACATCCGCAACCTCCGCTGCTGCCATGCCGGCCTGGCGGTGCCCCTCCTCCGTGTAGGAGCCGAGCTCGAGCATATCGCCAAGTATGACAAACTTCTTGCCCGATACGGCAAGCCCGCCGAGCACTTTAAGCGCGGCTATCGTTGCCATTGGCGATGAATTATAGGTATCGTCAATGATTGCCGTGTGCTTAATCCCCCGCAGCAATTTCATCCTGCCAAGCGGCGACTGGTACTCCTTGAGCGCTTCCGAAATATCGGCAAGGTTCATGCCGAGGCCCAATCCAACGGCAGCTGCCGCGAGTGCCGAGTACACCTGGTGCTGCGCGAGCACCCCTTTGAGAAAAACGGGTACGGTCGAGCCTCCGTAGGACAGCTTGAAGCTCGCGCCCTCAATGTGCTGCTCAATCCACGGATCCGGAGAAGACCCGGCAGAGTGGGCAAATTCCAGGGCTCGCACGTCAGCCCCGTCCGAAAAGCCGAACGTAATAACGTTCGCCTTGACCTTTTCCCGCATTCCCATGACGCGCGCATCGTCGGCATTGAGCACTGCCCAGCCTTCCTTTTTGAGGTGCGTAACGATAATCTGCTTCTCCCTGACGACCCTGTCCAGCGTTTTAAAGAGTTCCGTGTGCACCTGCCCGACCGCGGTGACCACCCCGACGGTGCAGGGCGCGAGCTTGGTCAGATACGCAATGTCGCCAGGGCAGTCTGCTCCCATTTCGAGGATGAGGAACTCCGGATATCGGGCGCAGCGGAAAAGAGCCATACAGAGCCCGCGAACGAACACCCTAAGCCACGCGAACGGATTTTTCTTCCCCGACTCCGACCCGATGATAGAGAGCGGCACTCCGAGTTCGTTGTTGTAGTTCTTCACGTTCTTCCGCACCGTGTGCTTGGATGACAGCACCGTATAGATCGCTTCCTTTGTCGATGTTTTCCCGACGCTGCCCGTCACGCCGATCACCTTCGGCTTGTACACTGCCAAAATCCATCTCGCGAGAATGCGGAGCTTCCACTCTAGTAATTTTGTTATCTTCTCCTTCATTACGGTAGCCATGCGTATGCCCCTATTCTACCTTCTCATCGGGCGGAATGCCATAGTAGTTCAAAATGAACTGTGCGATCTGCCCGAAGAGCGGCGCGGCTGTTGATTCAGCCCACTGCACGTCGCGCGGCACATCGATCTTGACGCACATCGTAAATACTGGATCATCGACCGGCGCGAAGCCGCAGAACGTGCCGATCGTGTGGTTCGGATCGTACCCCGGCCCGTTCGGATTCGGGATCTGTGCCGTGCCGGTCTTGCCGGCGACGAAGTATCCGTCCACACCGGCGCTCTTGCCGTGGCCGTTGCGCACGACATTGACGAGCATCGCGCCGAGCGTCGTCGCGGTCTGCTGCGAGATTGCCTGGCGGATCATCCGCGGTTCCGTCTTCGTGCTGAACCCGTCCGGGCCAATCCGCTCGTCGATGATGTACGGCTCCATGAGCTTCCCGCCGTTCGCGATCGCGGCGAACGCATTCGTGATCTGCAGCGGGGTGACTGAGATTCCCTGCCCGAACGAAGCGGTCGCCATGTAGAGCTCCTTATGTTCCGCGAGCGAGCTGATGTTGCCCTGGGCTTCCGAATTGAGCTCGATCCCGTACCGCTCCCCGAAGTGAAACCGCTTGATATAATCCTCAAACAGCTCGGGCCCGATTTGCCGCGCAGCAAAAATGACGCCGGTATTGAGCGACTGCTCGAGCACCTGGGTCATCGTATTGATTCCGTGCGCCTTGGCGTCCCAGTTCTTGATGGTATACTTTCCGATCTCGACGCTGCCCGTATCTTCGTACGTCGTCGACGGCAGTACCGCTCCCTGGTCGAGCGCGGCGGCCATCGTGACTGGCTTGAACACCGAACCGGGTTCATAGATGTAGAAGGTTGCCGGATTGATATACGTATTGGGGTCCTCGACCTCGTTATATGCGTTCGGGTTAAAGTCGGGCGAACCGCACATGGCGATGATCGCACCCGTTTTCGGATCGATGACCGTGAGGCTGCCGCCGTCCGCTCCGTGCTTCAGCACCTCCTCGTTAAGGCTCGTGCACGCCTCGTGCTGGATCGTCCGGTCAATGGTGAGCACGAGATCATCGCCGTTTTTCGCTTCCTCGAGCAGTTTCGTGCCGAAGGTAATCCAGCGTCCTTGGGCATCCTTTTCGGCCTGCAAGTACCCCGGTTTGCCGGCGAGCTCTTCTTCCCAGTACTCCTCGAGACCGTACCGGCCGACTTTCGTATCGCCGCTGTAGCCGATAAAGCCAAGGATATGCGAGCCGATGTTTTGCTCGGGGTAGAAGCGAAACAGCTCCTCCTGCAGCTTGATGCCCGCAAACTCCTTGGCCCTGATCTGGTCCGCTACTTCCTCGCTCACCTGGTGCTTGATCGGCTCGTAGAGGTCGTTCTCTTTCATGAGCCGCTCAAGCAGCTCATCCTCATCGAGCTCGAGCAGCGTACTGAGCTCTTTCGCTGCTTCATTGGGATTTTCGACCCGCTTGGGCTCCGCATAGACGAGGTAGTACGTCTTATTCGTTGCGAGAGGATACAGCGTGCCCGGATTGTCCCGGTCGCGCACGAGTATTTCGCCGCGCTTGGGGAAAAGCTTCTCATAGAGCTCGTGCTGGTCAGCCGCGAGCGCTTCATAAAAGCCATGCTGGAATATCTGGATATCCCCGAGCCGTACGATGATGAGCGCCGCAAAAATAAAAACGGCGGCACGTAAAAAGTCGATCCTATCCCGCTTGCTTTCTCTCCTGCTCCTTCTGTGGAGCGATCGCCCTACCATGTCCTACGTACGGTCATTGTGTGCATATAGTTAAAGAGAGCGCGAGCCGTTGGCCGAGCTGTCTTGATCTGTCGGGTACGCTCGCACGGCTGTTACCTGACGGCGACAGCTGCACCGACCGCCGGCAGGTACTCAATCTGCGTCGTTGCAACGAGGTCGAGCGATGCGCTTGCCGCCTCAATCGTTACGAGCGACTGGAGCTCTGCAGCCCTCAGTTCGAGCTCCTTGTTGTCTTTGAGGAGCTGCTCTATCTCATTCTCCGCTCCCTTGATATTGAATCCGCCCGTAGCCGTTAGGTTAATCAAGTAGAGGTACGAGAAACCCGCGGCAACGACCAAACCGAGCAGCAGGAGATGTAAGCTCACCGATCTGAGCTTCATGCGCTCTCCTCCTGTTCCGTTCTGCCTGAGGCAACCCGTACCGGCAAACTTTTTTCGTGCGAATTTTGTCATTCTTTTTATTATAGCTTTTGGACCGTACGCAAATGGGCGCTACGCGACCGGGGATTCCGCTCCATCTCCTCCCGGGTCGGCGCCACTCCGCGCCGCGTCACGAGCCGCACACGGGCGCGATGGCCGCACCTGCAGACCGGCAGCTCCGGCGGACAGATGCAATCGCGCGACAGTTCCCTGAAGAACCGCTTTACGATCCGGTCTTCGAGCGAATGGAATGTCAGCACGCAGAGCATGCCTCCCGGCACGAGCAGATCAACCGCCTGGGGCAGCACGCGTTCGAGGCTGTCGAGCTCGCCATTAACGGCAATGCGGAGCGCCTGGAACGTCCTGGTCGCGGGATGGGTCCCTCCGATCCACGGTACTTCCTTTTTAGTTTTCAATTTATTTCTAAAGGCCGGGAGTATGGCCTCGACTAACGTTTTTGTTTTTATTATCGGATGCGTTTGGCGCGCGTTGAGAATATTTTTTGTTATTTCATGCGCCAAGGGCTCCTGGCCATACTCCCGAATTACCTTTTCAATCTTTTCAAACGGCCACGTATTGACAACCGTTGCGGCAGTGAGCTCCTGCCGGGAATCGAACCGCATATCGAGCGCCGCGTTTACCCGAAAAGAAAATCCTCTATCCTCGCCTTCGAGCTCAATACTAGAAATGCCAAGGTCAAGTAGAATGCCGTAAACTTTATGTAGTGAAAACTGTTCATCGTATATTTGTTTTAGGTTTGCGAAGCTCCCCTGGACAAACGTGGCGCGGTTTCCGAAGCGCCTGAGCCGCTCCCTGCTGATTTTCAGCGCCTCGCTGTCGAGGTCAATGGCGAGGAGCCTGCCGCCGGGTGCCGTTGCCTCGAGTATCCGTTTGGCATGCCCGCCGCCGCCAACTGTGCAGTCAATGTAGTGTGCGCCTGCCTTCGGCTGGAGGTGCTGCAATACTTCATCGAGCAGCACCGGTATGTGCTTCCCGGGCATACGGCAGCGCTAAACGCCGAGCTCCCCGAGCGCCTCAGCGATATCACCGCCGCGCTTTTCGGTTCCGAGCTTGTACTTTTCCCACGCAGCTTCATCCCAAATCTCGAGCCGGTTGTAGAGGCCGGCAACGACCACCTTCTTGCGGATCGCCGCATACTTGCGGAGGTAGTCAGGCAGAATGATCCTCCCCTGCTTGTCGATCTCACAGTCCATCGCGCCGGCGAGCATAAGCCGGGCGAACGCACGGGTATTTGCCTTTGATATAGGAAGCTTTGAGAGCTTGTCGGCGAGAACCTCCCAGTCTTTTTGCGGATAGAGAAACAGGCAGCTATCGAGCCCACGCGTAACTACGGCTCCTTTCGCGAGTTCAACGCGAAACTTGATAGGCACAGCGAGCCTTCCCTTTTCATCTACTGCATGCTGGTACTCTCCAATAAACATATCGTATATAAAAACCAGTTGGTGTGGTGCGGCTCGATGCCTTTTCCACAGATTCGTTTACTTATCCCCACTTTTATCCACTTTCTACCCTATGCCTCCATTTTACACCACATTTCATAAAAAGGCAACCGTGTAAAAATCCGGCAACTATTGCAAAACGAATGAGGCGTAGTGTCAAGAGAATATTTTGACCATGTTGTATCCCGGCGCATTCAAAACATACTATATGTAGTTACCACGCAAAAACATCTATCATTATTGGTACTATGAGAAGAGATTCCTGCTGTGGATAAATAAAAAAAGCGCCGGATACGGAGCACCCGACGCTTTTACCAAACTAATTCTACGAAACCTCCAAATTAAATTGCTATTTGATGAGGAGCATTTTCAAATTCTTGTGATACTCCCCGACTGTGACCCGGCACAGGTACATGCCGGTGGCGAAGTTGCTACCCGCATTCCACTCTACGGAATACTCACCCGGCTCCTGCTTGCCGTCGTACAAAACAGTCACTACTTGCCCGAGGACATTGTAGACATAGATGTTCACATCGCACGTTTTCGCGACCGAATAACGGATAGTCGTGCTGGGATTGAACGGATTTGGATAGTTTGGACCTACCGAGACCGTATCGACTGGGTCACCCTTCAATTCCGACGAAGGTGATACCACAAGCTTTGGTAGCGGGCCACCGTTCGGATGACACTGCACCGGCATTACCGCAAACACACTATCGAGCGGATAGTCGTACATCTGATAAATGCCCTGCCCGCCGGAATAATCAAAGGAGTTACCCGTCGAATAGAATGATTGCAACCGCGTCTCTTCCTCGCTGATGCGGGAAAAGAGGATAATATCACCGTAGGCATCACCGTTGAAGTACCCTGCGCAGCCAAAGAGCTTGGTTGCGGCATTGTACCCATCCGCTTGCCACCACCCTTGACCACCGGTGTAATGGAATGACGAGCCTGTCGACAGAAACGTCTGAATCCGAGTCTGGTACTGACCATTAGGCTGGAGACCGATGTCTCGCACGATCGCGATATCGTCCAGATCGTTTCCATCATAATCGCACACGAGTACATGTACTGACCGTCGCGCCTCGTACCCGTCGGCTTGCCACCAACCCTGACCACCAGAGTAAGCGAAGTAGGTGCCCCGGGACATGAATACCTGAATCCGGGTCTGGTACTTGCCGTTGGGCTGCAAGCCAATGTCGCGCACGATCGCGATGTCAAAACCGTCTACATGATCGAACCGACCAGCGACGAACGCAACGCAACGCCGCGCTTCATAGCCGTCCGCGGCCCACCATGATACAGGACAGTTAAACTGCCCTGTCGCAGGATTCCATGCCGTAACGAAGATTTCCGACCGATACTTACCGTTGAGCTGCAAGCCCCTGTCAACAAGAAACGCTAAATCCACATAGCCGTCGCGGGTAAAGTCCCCACCGGTCATATCGACCACGTCATCGACAGTGAAATCGATCGATGGACAATCGCCGCTGAACATCGTCTCTCCGAAATCAACGTACTCTCCTTCATGATCCCAAACGGCCTGCTCTATGCAGAAACCAACACCATTAGGGGAAGTGGCATCCGTCTTATACAAGAGCACAACGTCAGTCATGTCATCCCCGTTAAGTGACCCACTAAACGTTTGCCAGAGTGTCCGCGTAGTATCGACCGTGAACATTCTCCAACCGTACGAACCTTCATAGATGATACCGTCTCCCGTTGAAAGAAACGGCTGTGCACGAAACCGACGTTGCCCACCATTGAATCTCCCATGTCGTCCGACCGCTAGAATATCCGTTGCCTGTACAAGACCATCGGCAGGATACACGTCACCGGTCCTGATGTACAAATCATTGGACATTCCAGACCAATTTCCGTATGGGTCGGCAGCCCGAGCAGTCACATGGTAGCTCGTGCTCGGACTCAATCCGGTCAGGACATACGTTTCCATTACGTCCGGCAGGTGTGGCGGGAACGGATCGAAGAAATGCGTACCGTACACCTGCCACTCATTGAGTTCCGTCGGTGGAGTATCCCCGCTGATGCAGATATCATACTTATCCACCGGCAGCTCAAGAACTACATTCGAATCATTGTCGAGATCAGCCGGCGCAGGCCAGACAATCCTCGCGGAATACGCATTGTTCGACGATGCACTTACCGATACGGCTATCATCAGGACAACTAGTCCTACAGATACTCCTAAGAAACCTCTTCTTTCCATGATCTACAGCTCCTTTCCTTTTCTGTATATATTCAACTGTCAATTTTCTATTTTTACAACAAAGTTTACAGATGATACTACCCTAAAGTCCCAATCTTGTCAATCCCTACTGCAAACGGGCAAGACGTGTTGTTGATAAGTCAATCTTGACTTTCGGTTTTTATTCGGGTATACTTACTCTATCCTCTTTATAAGGGGCCGTGCAACCAGGCTTAGCAACACCAAAACGCATAAGCTAATCGCTGCAAACAGTATCCCATACATAAGAAACTGTGCGGCAAGAAAGAGCGGCGTGGTCATCCAGGAGATGACAGTCCAGGTCATTGGTACCTGCAGCCATTGGTCAACGATAAAAAACAGCGTAAAAAGCGCTGCGATGCCTAGCAAACCAGAGAATGTATGCGAGAGATCCTCACGTGACGGCGCCGCATGCGAGCTGAGGCTCAGCATGAGGTATATGAATACATATGTTTGCCAGGAATCCCAGTTGAACGCCTGGACAAGCGAAGATACGGTATCCCAAAACTGCGAAAAGTACTGCACGGTAAAGCGGAAGAAGCTTGCGAAACTCGAGAAGTCAACAACGGCAGCCTGCACCGTCGAGAGGCTCGAGTGGTACAGATCAGGGAGTAGTGCCCAGGCCAGCAAGAGCATCGCGGCGGTGACGCCAAAGAGCGGCGCAATGGAGATCACGACCTTTTTCAGCGGATTGCCCGTGCGGTCGTGCTCGACAAAACCGAGCGAATCACCCGACGGATAAAAAAGCCTGACACGGCGCACGCGGGTGAATGTAGCAAGGCATGCAATCAAGTGTGACAGCTCATGGCATACCACGCCGGGCCACATCGTCAACAAGTACCACCGCCGCCCAAGCCGCTGCAGCACGATACGATCAACCGCTCGCGACAACCCATACAGCAGAAGGATCTGTATAAACAGCGGGAGAAAAATATTAGCGATGCCAATCATATACGTTCAGTATAGCGTAAATAAGTAATACGAAACATATGGTATCCATCCTGCCGGCTAAAAAACAGCAAATGCTCAACTACCTCCGCGAGTACATTGCCGAACGCGGCTATGCGCCGACCCTCACCGAGATCGCGCGGGAGTTTAAGCTCTCATCGCTTGCAACAGTCCACGAGCACCTTCAGTTTCTCCACGATCACGGATTCATCCGGCGCGATAAGGATGGGAAGCGCGGCATTACCATTCCGCATCTCAGGCATGAGAAATCGCGTGAAGAAAGCGTTCTGCTGCCCGTCGTAGGGCTGATCACCGCGGGCTTACCGATCGAGGCTATCGAAAACCGAGAGTCCGAACTCCCCGTGCCGAAAAGCATCGTCCAAAATAAAAACTCTTACATCCTCAAGGTCAAGGGCGACTCGATGGTTGAAAGCTTAATCGCCGACGGTGACTATGTCATCTGCGAAAAAACGGAGTATGCAAAAGACGGCGACACGGTCGTCGCTATGCTCGAAGACGGCACTGCAACACTCAAAAAGTTTTTCAAAACCAAGCAGTACATCAGGCTCCAGCCTGCTAATAAAAAATATAAACCACTCTATGCGAAGAACGTAATTGTCCAGGGCAGGGTGCTCGGCATTATCCGCAAATTTTAAAACCGCACTACAGAACGAAAAACGGAGAAACGGCTACGTCCTGAATGCATTCTTCTTTGGTTTGGTGATGTTTGGTTCGCTGCCATACTGCGGCAGGACGATAGACTGCTTCTGCGCCGTGGCAATCTGTGCGGCGCCCTTTCTTGCGAGGCTTGCCATCCCCCTCCCCGGCCGTTTTTGGACGCCGACGACCGGAATCTCAAGGCCGTAGGAGAGCGCATTTGCGGTACTGATTCCAACGCGGAGCGAAGTGAAACCGCCCGGTCCGGATACGACAATAATCCCCCTGAGCTGCGGAAGCGGCTGCTGCTCCGCTGTCAGCAGTGCAACTATCGACGGTAAAAGCTTTTCGGACTGGGTAAACTTGCTCTGCACGGTCCGAGAAGCGGCAATCCCGCCGTTTGCGCTGACGAGGCCGACCGTAAAACGGTCGCCATCGCTCGTATCGATAAAGAGGAACATGCTACTTGGTAAAAATTTTATCGGTAATGACGATCTTCTTGTTCTCAAGGATGTGGTACAGGAACTTATCGGTGAGGTCGTTGCGGTATTCAAACTCGCGCCTCGACATGACCGTGTACCGGATTTTCTTGTCAAAATCCCGCTGGAACGAAGCGACGAGCCGCTTGAGCTTCGTGCGGTTCACCTTCCCGACGATGAGAATATCGGTCTGCGTATCGGTTACCCCCGTGAAGATGCCGCTGAGCGCCAGGAATGATATCTGGCCCATGCCCTTGATCTTGCCTGCAAGATTTTTTTCAACGGTGAGCTGGGACTTCAAAATGAGCGACTGGAGCTCGGGGAAGAGGATAAACTCGCGGTCAACGCGGTAAAACTTTTTATGGCCGTCTTCGTGGGATATGATGAGGCCGATCTTCTCGAGGTTATCAAGCTCCCTCCGCACCGAATTGATGCGCTCTTTAATCTTCCGCGTCAGCTCCCGAACAAAGTAGTCAGTCTTCGGATTTGTCAAAAAAATGCGAAGCAGTTTGACGCGCGTCCTTGAACCAAATAATTGCTCAATCATAGCTGCATGAATCATCTTTACTTATTGACGTACCTGTATTATAATATGGGCGTAAAAAACAAGCAAGAAATCAAATTACCGACATGCCCGCAGCGCGACTTACGTTCGACAAACTCCTCCTCTGCGATCCAAGCAAGAGCAGGTCGACAAGCAATGTATATACATCGCAACGCTCACATGCCGAAGAGCAAAGCCTCGGCAGGCTTTTTATACTCACAGAAATCAGCTCGCGCGATAACGTTAACATCGATATCATCAGCACGATCCAGACTGAGCTTGAGGCGAGCTACTTCGGCACCGACGATCTCAACGTAGAGACCGCCTTTGAGCGGGCGCTCGAACGTGCAAACCAGAAGGTGGCGGACCTCGTGGGCGATTACGAAATCAATTGGCTCGACAAGTTCAACGCTCTCGTCGCGATCGTCAAAGACGACGTGCTGCACTTCAGCACGGTGGGCAAAGTGCATGCATTTATCATCCGAGGCGAAAAAATCACTGACATCCTCAATACGGCAGCGGTTGACGAGTCGCTGCAGGATAAAATCAACCCCCTCAAGGCATTCTCGAATATCATTTCCGGCAACCTCCAGGAAAACGACACCGTCGCCTTCTGCACGACGTCGCTGCTCGATTATATTTCACAAGAAAAGCTCAAACGTACGCTCATTGACGCTACGGTATCGAATGCTGTCGCCTCTCTCGACCGAATTCTGTCAGAAGACACGAGCACTGCATTTGCGGCGATTGTTATACGCCTCCAAGCAGCTTCAGTTGCAACGCCGGTTTACAGGACGGTCGCAGGCCCAGCAGCGCTCTCCCAGCCGACAGCCAGTGCGGTGCCGACAGCTCCGCAATCATCGCTCGACGATCTCATGTACAGGCAGTCGGAAACCAATAAAGTGCTCTCGCCATCACTGACACGCCACCTCATGGAAACGGCACGGCGCTCGGGCAGCAAGGTTGCTGATTTCATCAAGCTCAAGCTGTTCAAACAGTCTCCGAGGCGGGTTACTATGGACCGCGAGATGCGCTACCGGGCACCCGCTCCGGATAAGAAGGCCGTTCGCCAGAGCACGCTCGTGTCCATATTCGCCGCAATCTACCAGGGCATTGTCGCCGTGGTGGTTTTTATCGGCAGGGCGCTCACCTCCCTCTTTAAGCAGCGGAAAAAAATCGCTTCCGACGTCAAGGCAGCGCCAAAAACCTTTACGCAGAAAGTGTCCTCGATGATAACCGGCATCAAGCGGCTTCCGAAAATGAGCAGATACCTCCTCGCACTCGTGCTCATCGTTGCGTTCGGCCTCGCACAGAGTATTTTCTCGCTCGCCCTCTCAAAAGAGGAGGCTGTTCAGAGCGTAGAGTATGACAGCAGCATCGCTACCGTATCGGAAAATATTCTCAAGGCAGAGGCGGCCATATCCTATGGTAATGAATCCGGCGCGCGTGAGCTGCTTGATGAAGCGCAGTCAATCATCAATAGCCTGCCGTCGAAGACGGACGAGCAGGCGGCAAAAATTGCAGAGTTGCACAGCGACATCGCACTGCAGCTTGGGAAGCTGCGGCACGTCGTTTCCGTCGAGTCGCCCACCGTGCTCGCCACGTTCGATCAGGATGGCGTTGCGGCAGGCACTACCGAGCTGGCGATCGCGGGGCAGTCGCTTTACGCGCTTGATCCGGCGAAAAAGATACTGTACCGTGCGGATAAGGAGAGCGGTGAGGTTGCGGCGCTCGCTCACGACGAAGATAAAACATTCCAATACGTTATCGGCCAAACGCCGGCTTCGCTCCTCCTCTTCACGACAGCGAACGGACTGGCAGAATTCGATACGGAGAGTGAAGAATTCAGCAACCTCGCCTTCGACCTTACGACGGGAGACGTTAATATTATCGGCATCGCACCCTATGAGGGGAGGCTTTACCTACTCGATATTAAAAACAACCAAGTGTACCGCTCATACCGATCGGGAAACGGCTACGGCACGCCAACCGAGTGGCTCAAAGACGACACGAACCTCCGTGAAACGAAATCAATTGCGATCGACGGATTTATCTATATCCTCCAAAAAAATGGCACGGTCGACCGCCTGTTCCAGGGCGCCCGGCAAGACTGGTCGCTCGATACGGTCGATCCGCAGCTGACCCAAGCGGATTCCATCGTGACCGACACCACGACCGATAACCTATACGTACTCGACATACAGGGCAAGCGAATCCTGGAGTTTGCGAAAGACGGGTCTTTCTTGAACCAGTACACCTCACCCGCCTTTGCCAACATCAAAGATTTTACGGTCGACTACGGCAGTAAAAAACTGTACGTCCTGAACGGGAATACGCTCTTCGCACTCGATCTGCAGTAATACGCCCAATGTATATCAAAAGGCCCCGGCTGAGCGGGGCTTTTTTGATCGTAAAAAACGTGAAAAAATTTTACTTGAGAGCTACCTGTGCGCCAGCTGTTTCGAGCTTTTTCTTCAGCTCTTCCGCTTCCGCTTTGCCGACGCCTTCCTTGACGACCGCCGGTGCGGCATCAACGATTGCCTTCGAGTCGGAGAGGCCCTTTTGGGTAATCTCACGGACAACCTTAATTACTGCGATCTTGTTCGAGCCTGCCGCGGTGAGCTCAACGTTGAACGTTGACTGCTCCTCTGCTCCTTCTCCGTCTCCGCCTGCCGGCGCTGCGCCTGCCGATACGGCGATCGGAGCCTGCGCCGATACGCCAAACTTTTGTTCGAGTACCTTGACGAGCTCTGCGAGCTCCATCACGGAGAGCTTCTCGATCTTCTCTACCAGGTCCTTGAACTTTTCCGGGACCTCGATAGGCTTCTCCTCTTTCTTTTCTGCCTGCTGTTGTTCGTCTGCCATTGTATTGTTCCTTTCGTATCGTTATTGGTCAATTATTTTTTCTTATGCTTTCTTGTCGCCGATCGCCTTAAGCGCGTAGACAAAATTACGCATCGTGCCAGCGAGCACATTCACGAAACCGGCAGCCGGATACTGTATGAGCCAAACGAGTTTCGCCGTAAGTTCTTCCCGCGAGGGCAGCTTGGCGAGGGACGCGACTTCAGCTGCTCCGATAAACCGTCCGTTAAAGATCCCGCCGACAAGCTTGAGCGCCGGATGCTTCTTGGCGAACGTATGGAGAGTTTTTGCTGGCAGCACCTCATCTCCGTAACCGAGCGCAACCGCAATGCCTCCCTTGAGTGAATCGATCTCGGAATGTGCGAGGTCGAGGCTCTTACTCGCGATCTTGAACAGGGACCGCTTTATGACCGAGTAGTCGATACCGGCATCCCGCAGCATGGTACGGAGCTCGTCGGTTTCCGACACGCTGAGCCCGTCAAAGTTCGTAAAGACGACCGACTTCATTTTTGAAAGCCGCTCCTCCATCTGGGATACTGCCTGCTCTTTTTGCTTCTTGGTCTTTGCCATAGTCGTAGTGAATAAAAAATCTGTGGAAAGCCACAGACAGTCTTTTCGGTACGGCAGTGAATCCCCCAACACTCACGACTCGTACCTCCTGCGCCTCGGTAGGATATTGAGCCTGGCCTGGATACTGTCCAGATCCCCGGCACCTACGGTCTGTGGCTACTATTTAATTGGTATAGCCAGTATAGCAGGCTTTTTTAGCCTGTCAAGCGATTACCGTCCCGCGGAACTTTTTCCCGGTAATGACGCTGCCCAGATTCTTGAGATCGGTTCCCCTGCACACAACGACTCTCAATCCGAGCTTCCGGGCGAGTTTTGACGCTTCCGGATCGAACGGGACATGCGCACCCGGCCTCCAGGTACTGCCGGTGAGCTTGAGGAGCCCGCCCCAGCTCATCCGCTTGATCGGTTTCGCCGTGCTGCTCTTCCGCGGGTCCGCGGTATACACGTACGGGATATTGCTCATGTTGATGACGGTTTTTGCCTGATAAACCTTGGCAAGCATGACGGCATCTTTATCCGATGAGTGGCCTGGCCGCCACCCGCTGCCGACAATAATGCGTTTCGCTGTCGCCACCCGGCGCATCGGATTGCCGAGTACCCCGCCGTACGCGTGCGGCCCGAATACGGAACGTACGAGCTCCGCATTGAGCCGCGTGGCCGCGATGCCGATCCAATCCAAATCCGCAGCCGATACGTGCGAAACGGCACTGGCTCCGTGCTGGTAGTGGCGGCAGATATCCCCTCCCCCGGTAACGATGACAAACCGGTGCCCAGCCCGGACATACCTGAGCACGAGGCTGCGGAACTTTTTCAAATACGCGGTATTGATCCGGTCAGGGATAATGATCGAGCCGCCAAGCGATAGGATGATCGTTTTTCGTCGCATTACTGTAGGTACCGCTGTTTATTCTCGAGGTGCTGCTCGTACGTTGTGCTAAACACGGTTTCCCCGTCCGGCTTCGTGAGGAAGTAAAAGTAGTCCGATTTCTGCGGATAGATTGCCGCCAGTATCGCCGACAGTGACGGATTGCAGATCGGGCCGGGCGGCAAGCCAGCATACCGGTATGTATTGTAGGGATTATCAATCTCCGTCTCTGCAATTGTCGGCTGCAGCGCCTGGTTGCCGGTTACGTAGTTGACGGTAGCGTCAGACTGCAGCGCAACGCCTGCATCGAGGCGCTCGTAAAAAATTCCGGCAGCGATTTTCCGATCCTGGTCCGTACGGACTTCTTTCTCGATAATGGAAGCGAGCGTAACAATATTGTAGACGCTCATGTTTCCAGCCGCGGCGTCCGCCACCATCTTATCGGTAAACCGTACGCTGAAGTTATCGAGCATCCGCTCTATGATATCCGCCGTATTTGCATTCTCAAAAATGCGGTATGTGTCGGGAAACAGGTAGCCCTCCAGGCTCTTACCGGTAGGTATCTCTTCGAGGAAATCGTACGCTGCCCCGGGGATGATCGTGCTGACATCATTCGTGCTGACTGCTGATATAAAATCACTCGTGTCCGCGATTCCCTGATTTTGAAGGTAGTCCGCAATTTCCGCGTTGGTCCACCCCTCAATAATCGTTATTTGGCGTTCGGGAGCTCCCTGCCCGGTGGTCAGGACTTCCACGATATCACCCGCATCCATGCTGGGCTTGAGGAAGAAGCTGCCAACGGCGAATTTCGTTTCCGAGCCGTCAAAAAAAACGTACGCTTCAAACCAGTACGTGCTGCGGATCAATCCGGCGTCATGCAGGTTCTGCGCGATCTCCTTGACTCCCTCACCCTCAGCGACAACAAAGAGCGCCTCCTCATTCGAAGACGAAACCGGCAAGCTGGTCTGGGTCCAGTACATCAGGCCGGCGATGACGCCGATGCCGGCGGCCGTGAGGACGATAGTGAGGAATGCCTTACGCAACATAGCGAAAACGTTAGAGGTACTTAGTCATGCTTTTTTTCTTGAGCTGCTCAACGATCTTCTTCACGTCCTGCGCCCGGTCGCGCGAGCAGACGAGCAAGCAGTCTTCGGTATCGATGATGATCATGTCGTTGACGTCAACCGTTGCGATGAGCTTGCCCGTATAGCTATACACCAGATTGTTGGTGGAGTCAACGGTCAGGTGCTTGCCCCGCACGACGTTTGCACCAGCCTTCGTGGCGAGAATATCCTTCACCGCCCGCCAGTGCCCGACATCAGCCCACCCGAAGCTCGCCGGGATGACGAGCAGCTTGAGCGTCCGCTCCATAATGCCGTAGTCTATCGAAATGGGCTTGAGCTTCTTGAATTCCCGCTCGACGGCTTTCCGCTCCTGCTTCGTTCCGAGTGCTGGCTGCAGCTTCATGAGAATCCGGTAGTGGTTAGGCAGGTGCCTCTTGAACATGCTGAGCAGGTAGTCAACGCGCCAGCAGAACATGTTCGTGTTCCACAGGTAATCCCAGCTGCGGGCGTACGCCTGTGCCGTCTTGAGGTCCGGTTTCTCGATAAACCGCAAGCCGTAAAAAATCTCGTCACTGCCGGCCTGCTGAAAGAGCTTATTGATCTTCACGTATCCGTATCCCGTCTCCGGATAACCCGGCCGCACGCCGACGAGGAGCGAGTACGCCGGGTTGTTCTTCACCGTTCGCTCGGCGAGCCGGAGCAGGCGGATGTACTCCCGCTCGTTCCTGACGTAGTGGTCGGAACCGACCGTCATCATGATTTCTTGGGGATTGCCTTTCGCGATATACGCAGCGGCGAGCCCGATCGCAGCCGCCGTATCGCGCTTCGCTGTCTCGAGAATGCAGTTCTCCCGCCTGAAACGCGGAAGCTGCTTTTGAATGGCAGGATAGGATTTATAGTTTGTCGAAATGAATATATCCTTCGTCGCAAATCCCCTCCGCTGCCGCTCGTACGTTTTCTGCAGCAATGTCTTGCTCCCGATAAAGGGTTGCATCTGCTTTGGATTGCGCTTGCGGGAGACCGGCCAGAGCCGCGTACCACCGCCACCCGCTAAAATTACAATCTTCATATATATGGGTTTACTGCATTCTCAAATCACTTTAGCCCGCCCGCGCTCCACGACTCATTCCTATTCCCCCCACTCTTTCGGCACGAGCGGAACGAACTGGAAGCCCGGGTGCCGCTCTTCACGGTAATCCGTGCCGGTTACTTTGTCGATTACGACCATATCCTGCTCGTACTTCCCGACAGGAATGACGAGCCGCCCGCCCTGCTTGAGCTGCTTGAGGTAGATATCGGGCACGCCGATCTCGGCGGCGGCCGCAACAATTATCTTATCGAAGGGAGCGCGCTTTGTATAACCTTTCGTGCCGTCACCGGTGACGAACTCAACGTTGTTATAGCCGTATGCCTCCACGTTTTTCTTGCCGTACGTGAGGAGGTCCGGCACGCGTTCGATAGCGATGACCTTTCCACGAGCACCGACGAGCTCGGCAATGAGCGCCGTTTGCCATCCGGAGCCAGAACCGACATCAAATATTTTTTCACCGGCCTTCGGCTGCAAGAGCTCGAGCATGAACGCAACCGTGAGGGGCTGCGAGATCGTCTGGCCGTGAGTGAGCGGAAGCGGGATATTGAGTGATGCATCTTCTTTGAGATGGTCAGGCAAAAAATCTTTGCGCTTCACCTTCCGGAACGCCTCGATGATTCGGGGGGTCTTGAGATACCCCTCCTCGATTAAATCCCTGATCAGATCCTCCATATTGATTTTCGCTTCGAACTATGCTATAATGGAAGTACAAAAATAAAAAACAAAAGTAAAATAATGGGCCCGAGAACCACTTCACTGCAAAAGTGTATGGCAGGCATTGTACTGTGCCTCTTCTTTGTCGTGCCGCTCAGCGCATCTTCCCAAACCGTCGACGAGCACCTCATCCGAGAAATAATCAACCGGCAGCGCGCTGAAAAAAATCTGCAGCCGCTAGGAAGCAATGCTGCGCTCGGCGCCGCAGCCCTCCTGAAAGCCGAAGACATGCAAGCCAAAAGCTACTTCGCGCACGAAAGCCCGGACGGCCGCATGCCATGGGATTTTATCGACCCGATTGCGTACCCGTACGAGTACGCCGGTGAAAACCTCGCACTCGACTACGACGATCCCGCCGAAGTCGTTGCGGCCTGGCTCGAGAGCCCTACGCACCGCGACAACGTGCTCAATCCCAACTTCAGCCATCTCGGACTCGCCACATCGACTGTTGACGGCAAAACGGCGATCGTCCTGCTGCTCGGCAGTGCGCCCGTTGCCGACGGTCACGCTGATGGCAGCAACACCGCACAAACGGACGCGATATCAAATAGTCAAGGAACAAATACCCCTGTACTGAGCATACCCATTATATCAGATAACGCTACTCCCGAAAAACGCGCGGTAGCTGGCCGATATTACGCCGGGAATGAGCCTGAAATCGGTTCACGAACCCATCAAAAAACCAGTCTCCCCTACATCCTGTTTACGGCCTATACAGTATGGCTCGCGGGAGTCTGTCTTGCCATTAAGAACGAACAATATGAGCTGCCCAAACCTGTGAAAAAGTAGGTATTTCTGTAGTTTTAGTTATCCACAATAGAATAGTAGAGCGCTAATCAATGGGGTATTTTTACGGTAATGCCCTTTTTTAAGATTACATTGACAAAAGGTATGGATATTCTAAGATATATTAACGGCTAAAACCAGCCCTTGACAAACAATTCAGGATGTACTAACATAGACTATTAAAATCGTTCATTCGGATAGAGCAAAACCTTGGAGGGATGCACATTCTACATGAGCTTTAGGAGGAGCTAAAAAAAGACCAACACCAGGCTATAAAGCCTAAAAAACAAACTTTTTCACTCAAACGATTCGCAGAAAACCTTTAATTCGCAATTTTATTGCGAAAAGTTTATAACTTGGTGTTGGTTTTTTGTTTGCTTAGCTAAATTTACGAGCCGAAGTAAAAACCCAATCAATAATAAAATCGGCGATGGAAATTCGGCTAAACAAACAATCTGACGCAAAGCGTCATCCTGAGCTGCCCGATGCACCAAAGGACCTCCTAACGACCAAATTAAAAATCTTACATATATTTAATCAAGCTAACAACGATTAACAATAATTAAACGAAATGAGATCAACTAAGTCAAAATCTATGATAATCAATCTAATTCCAAAGAGAAAGGTCCTGCAGACGACCTACAAAACCCTGCACTTCGTGGCTGGCTTGGCCATGGTATTTAATATGTCGATGCTCGGGACATTTCTGACGCCAAGTACGGCTCAGGCAATTACCACCTACTGTCCTGCGAGCGGTAACCCGCTTTACATGTGGGATCGTACTCCAAGTACCGGCTGGAGTCACGGCAACATCTCCGGTTACTTTGAAGGAGAATACATACCCGTACAGCTTGCGTTGGACGGTCTTACGGCAGGGGTTTCGACAACGATTCGTGTCCAACACGAATATATACGCTACGGAGTAGTTGGTATTGAGCGCCTTGATCACGTAAACGCGCCGGTCGAACCTGGAGTTACTTACAACGCTGACCGTCTGAACTTCACCATGAGCGCACCGACCACGATCGGCTCCAATCCATCAAGTAAGCGATACGTGCTTACATTCACACCAACCGGTACAACGGCAAGCCTCTACTTTGATGCTCTGCTCGGACCGCATGCACATCTGTACAACGGATCCTCTCTCCACGTGAGCTTGTCGGACTGCGGCTCAAAAGATGTACCGATCAATGTAAACCAGATACTCTATCACAACCTGACGGTTTCTAAATCAGATAATCCAGATCCGATTTTAATCAATACCAATACCACTTACACCATCACCGCAACGAGTAACAGTAAGACTGATGGCGGAGAAAAAAACTTCACCGTCACCGATACACTTCCAGCGGGCATGGAATACGTAAACGGTTCCGCAACGCCCACTCCAACGTCGGTGAATGGCCAGGTGATCACGTGGAACTTCGGTACGGTTGCAGACGGAACGATAAAAACAATCACGTTCCAAGCAAAAGGCATCAGTGTTGGAACGCATACGAATAGCGTTAGCCTCACTGCGGATGGTGCTACGCCAGTTACTGATACCGAGCCGACGACCGTGATTGGTCAGTGTGAACTGACAATCACTAAGACGGTCAACAAGGAAACCGCCGTTCCTGGAGACACTCTTCTCTATACTTTGAATTTCGAAAATACCGGAACGAGTAATTGCACAGGTGGCGGCGTTCGAATTGATGATGTAATGCCAACTGGCACGACATACGTCGCCAACTCAGCCTCGGGAAGCGACGGAAGTAAAATCACGAACACCAATGATCCAGGCAGCGACGGTACGCACTTCGGATACATGAGCGGAAAATTCGGTGCGAATAACCCCGGCTTCAACGGAACAATGCTGAGCTGGAATGCACACGTCCTAAGCCCGAACGAGTCCGGCACGGTAACGTTCCAAGCGACTGTCAATCCAATCGATTACTGCACCGAAAAAGACATCACCAACAAAGGTAAAATTTACTCAAACGAATTTCCTTCGGGAATCAACTCAAATGAGGTTACAACTCTCGTAACAAGCCCCTGCACCTACTGCGGTGACGACATCAAGCAATCGCCAAATGACGCGGGTCAGTATGAAGAGTGTGATGGCACGGACGGAGTCGGGCCTCATCAGAGTTGCACCACGGAATGCACACTGACCAATCTCACCTACTGCGGCGACGGCATCAAACAGACGCCCAACGACGCTGGGGAAAATGAAGAGTGCGACGGGACCGACGGCACGCCCGATCACTATACCTGCTCAGCGGAATGCACGCTCGAGTACATCCCCTATTGCGGCGACGGAATCGTGAACCAGACGAGCGAACAGTGCGATGACGGCAATACGGTTGATACCGACGGGTGCAACAATCAGTGCCAAATCCAAACCTGTGATCTTGTTATTACAAAATCAGTTAACAAACAAAACGCGCTCCCGGGCGATACTTTAACGTATACCCTGGAATACCAAAACGACGGCTCAATGATCTGCACCGGCACGGGCGTAAAAATCTACGACCCGCTCGACGCCAGGCTGGCATACGTCGCTGGTTCAAAAGCGGTTACCATTCACAATGACGGTGAAGGAGACGGCTATAGCCCGACCGAAGGCAGCAATTACAACGGCCATGGCGATAATCTCCTATTCAACGTCCGGCGCGTTAGCCCGGGCGAATCCGGAACGGTCACGTTTGACGTGACGGTAAACGGCAGTTTTGATTGCGGGCATACGGTCGTCCCGAACAAAGGAAAAATCTGGAGCGACCAAACAGGCTATATCTGGAGCAATGAAGTTACCACCGATATATATAAAGCTTGCTACGGCTCACTGAAAGTGATCAAATACGTTGACACGGGAAACGCGACCCCTGACCAATGGAGCTTTACCGTCGGCGATACAACGCTGTCCCCGGCATCGGGCGACAACTACGTTGTATTCAATAACCTATACATGGGTGAGTACACAGCCACGGAAAGCGAACTCGCGGGATACCACCAAGTCTCAACGACCTGCACTGACGTACAAGTCAATCCTGATGAAATGGCCGTGTGCGAGTTCCATAACGCGCATGATACGGGTGAACTCACGATCAACAAAGCGCTCGACACTGACGGTGACGAGCAAATCGACGAAACTAATCCGGCTGGCTGGACATACGACATCGACCCCGGCAACCAAAATTACGCGATGGGCACGACCCAGACGGTTTTCACCGGTACTTACACGGTATACGAAGACCAGCAAACGAATTACCATTCACTCGGATGGGTTTGCACTGACGGTACGTCAGGCACTGGCGAACAGCTCACGGTAAACGTTACCACCGACAATGTCGCGTGTACGTTTACAAACAGCCGCGATACCGGCGACCTCAAGATCATCAAGCAGGACGGCAACCAGCAGCGCATGGAAAATGTCGAGTTTGACATCGACGGCCAGACGTACTACACGGATGCAAACGGTGAAATCTACGTGAGCGGCGTCGAGACCGGTGACTACCTTGCGACAGAGACCGAGCCCGCGAACTACTCATTCGCGAGCGTATCGGGCGTGAACTGCACCAACGAGAACCCCTCGACCGCAACGGTTGTGAAGGACTCGACCACAACCTGCACGTTCACCAATACGCGCAACACAACGAAAATCTACTTTGATAAAGTCGTCTTGGGCGGCGGCCCCGGCGTTGACGCTGACTGGGAATTCACCGTCGGCGGTCAGGCCGGCACGTACAATGACGGCGACTACATCGTACTCCCGACCAACACGGGTCCGTACGCGGTCACGGAGGCATCCCAATACGACGACCTCTATACCCTGACGCACGCGTGGGGAGCCTGTTCGCTCGACGACGGCAGCATCGTGCTGAACGTCGGCAACGGCGAAAGCACCTGCTATGTCAAAAACACGAGAAACACCGGCTCGCTCCGCATCAAGAAATTCCTGGACAAGAACGCGAATGGAGAATGGGAATCCGGGCATCCGCACTACGAACCGCTTCTGACCGGATGGGAATTCACGGTTAAGCAGGGTGACCAGGTTGTCGGCACCTACACCACCGGATCGAATCCTGGCGGCCTCTCATGGATCGTCATTCCAAACCTGCCGACCGGCGAGTATACGATTACCGAAACGCTCAAGAGCGGATGGACCAATACGACCGAGCTCACGCAGAGCGCGATAGTAACCACGGGTGAAACAACGCGTTACTTCGGCAACTTCGAGAACGTCGACATCAAGGTAATCAAGTACATGGATACTGACGGCAGCAATGCCACGACCGGTGACCGCACGCCAGAACAGAACTGGACCGTCCAGCTGTGGAAGGGCGCGGTACAGGTTGGCACTGACCAGCTGACCGGCGGAGACGGTTCCTACACCTGGACCGACCTCGGCCCGGGCACGTACACCGTTAAAGAGCTGTTCGACGTGAACGAGTACACTGCAATTTCAGCGACCGAATATACCTTCACGGTCAGCTCAGGCACGGACGTCACCAAGAAATTCGTCAACTTCGAGAACGTCGATGTCACAGTTTGCAAATACATTGACGTGAACGGTGACGGCAGCATCGCAAATGATCCTGTCTATACGAACGGATGGACTGTCTACCTGAACCGGACTGAAGCAACGACCGGCGAAAACGGATGCTACACCTACGAGAACCTCGGCCCTGGCGCATACAACGTGTCAGAGGGCAGCAAAGAAGGCTGGACACAGACCTATCCCGCATCGGGCGACTACAACTTCAACGCATCATCCGGCGTGGACATGACCTACAACTTCGGCAATTTCAAGCTCGGCTTTATCTCGGGCTACAAGTTTAACGACCTCAATGGAAACAGCGTCTGGAACGATGGCGAACCCGGCATCCCAAGCTGGAAAATCATGCTGGACAACGGCAGTGTCAGGTACACGGACAGCAATGGCTACTACTCATTCACCGGCCTCGCTGCCGGCACGTACGTCGTGTCCGAGAAAAACCCCTACGGCTGGACTCAAACCTACCCGGCTGATCCCGGCACTCACACCGTCAATATTCAATCAGGAACGATTGACGAGAGCAACGACTTTGGCAACTTTGACAACATCGATGTTACCGTCTGCAAGTACGTCGATGCCAATGGCGATGGTTTCCTGACTGACGAACAGCCATACATGGGTTGGAACGTATATCTTGGCGACAACATGCAGGTAACCGGAGAAAACGGCTGCTACACCTACGCCAATGTCGGTCCTGGCAATTATGACGTTACTGAAGATACCAGCGTTGCAGGATGGGTGCAGACCTATCCGGCAGAAGGCAGCTATAACTTTGACGCGGTTTCGGGCGAAGACCGGACGTTCAACTTCGGCAACTTTGAAACGCCGCACCTGACCGTCATCAAGCACGTGATCAATGACAACGGCGGCACGGCAGTCGCGTCTGACTTCACCATGAACGTGACCGGAACCAACGTATCTGACGATTCATTCGATGGAACTGAAGCTCCTGGTGTTACGGTGGATCTGGATGCCGGCGACTATAGCGTGGATGAGATCGAACTGGCCGGCTATGCCAAGACGCTCGGCGCTGACTGCTCCGGATCCGTCTTGAGCGGCGACCACAAAACCTGCACCATCACGAATGACGACATCACCGCACATCTGACGCTCGAAAAATTTGTTACCAATGATAATGGCGGCGACAGCGTTCCTGCTGACTGGAATCTCAGCGCAACCGGAACAGCAACTCCCCTTTCTGACTTCGGTTATGCCGATGGGGACGTTGATGCGGGCGTCTACACGCTTTCTGAATTGGGTCCTGACGGATACGACGCAACAGACTGGAGCTGCGAGGGCGGAATACTTGAGGGCAATACCATTACTCTTGCTCTCGGCGAATCAGCGTATTGCTCAATCTCAAACGACGACATCGCACCGAAGCTGAAACTCGTGAAAACCGTTACCAATGATGACGGCGGTACGCTCGAAGTATCCGACTTCCCGCTCTTCATCAACAGTGGCGAGGTAACGAACGGCGAATGGAATACGCTCGTAGCGAACGTACTCTACACTGCGACGGAAACTGAAAATTCTGGATACGTAGCGTCCGTCTGGACCGGCGACTGTGCCGAGGACGGTACGATTACCCTGCAGCCGGGCGACGAGAAAACCTGCTACCTGACCAATGACGATATTCCAGGCCGCATCGATGGCTTTAAGCTCGATATGCACGAAAACCCGCTCAACGGCTGGATGATCTGTCTCGTACCTGAGACCGGTGAGCAGGCACAGCCCTCGGACACCCGTGGGGAAGTACCTGAAGCAAACTGCGTGGTAACAGGCGACGGTGAATGGGAAGACGGTTATTACGCATTTGAAAACGTCCCTGCCGGCACCTATACACTCTATGAAATGCAGCAGTATGGCTGGACTCCGGTTGATCCCGATACGGGCGGCTACACGGGCGTACTAGTCGAACTTAATACGACCACCAGCAGAAACTTCATGAACCGCTTGAACGAATTCGCAGTGGACATCGAAAAGCTCGCACCAGAAACCGTGGTAGCAGGCGGCCAGATGACCTACACGCTCAACTGGGCGATCACCGGCAATACTGACGTATTCAATGCGGTTGTTACAGACGTGCTGCCGGCAAACACGACGTTCGTTTCATCGCCGGACGGTACCTATGACGAGGCTACGAACACCATCACCTGGGACCTCGGAACCGTAACGCCCGATGATTCTGGCACCGTTACCTTCATTGTTAAGACAGCTTCGCCGCTCGATAACGGAACTGTTATCGAAAATACCGGCGAGGTATGCGGTACGGGCTATATCGTACCTGAAGGCGAGACCGAACTCTTCGATGAGAAGGGCGTGACCAAGTGCGATTCGAGCACGACAACCACAACCGTTGAATCGGAGCCGATACTCGGCATTGAGAAGGTCAACGACCGGCCAATTGCGAATCCGGGAGACACGGTCAACTATACCGTCTCCTGGTCGGTGGATGGCAACTCGCAGGCGACTAACGTAACCCTCGTCGATACGATTCCCGTTGAACTCACGGTCGATACCGCATCCATCAGCGATGGTGGAGCATACGACGCCTCCGCGCGCACCATCACGTGGGACCTGGGCACCCGGGTACCGCACGCAGAAGGGTTCGTCACCTACTCCGGTAGCGTGGCTTCACCGCTCGCGGACGGCACAACCTTCGTGAACGTCGCCAAGATAACAAGCACTGAAACCGATCCGAAATTCTGGGAAGCGCAGTCAGAGGTGCTCGTACAGGCTGGCCCGATTCTGACCATCGACAAGGTGGTTGACGCAACATTCGTCAATCCCGGCGGCACAGTGACCTACACGGTCACGGTAGCAAACGTCGGTAACGATACGGCGTACAATGTTGAGCTTACCGACCTCCTGCCAGCCGGATTTACGTTCGTAGACTACGCAACCGCGACACATACGTACAGCCTCGGCGACATGGCGGCCGGTGACGAAATCACCACGACGTACAAGGTGGCGGTCGGCACGAGTGTCACGGCAGGCAACTACGACAATCTCGCGACCGCATCGGCGGACAACCACGGCAACATATCGGACGATGCGACCGTCGAAGTCCGCATCCCGCAGGTACTTGCCGAAGAAGCGTATCCGAACCTGCAGCTCGTCAAGACTGTCGACAAGGAATTCATCAACCAGGGCCAGTCCGTCACATACACGCTCACGGTGTCAAACACCGGTGACGCATCGGCGCTCGCCGTCGCGGTCAACGTGCACGTGCAAGACGTGCTGCCCGCAGGCTTCACGTTTGAGGACGGCGAGGTAACCAAGGTCTGGACGCTCGGAGACATCAAGGAAGGCGAATCGAAGACGATCACCTACACCGCGATCTCCGACAAGACCATCCTCCCCGGCACGTACGAGAACCTGGCTGTCGCGTGGGCGGACAACAACGACCGCGTCACCGACTCGGTTGACGTCGAGGTGCGTGAAATCATCGTACTCGGCGAAGCGCTCCCGACCACCGGCGGCGGATTCATGAATATCCTGTACGGTTTCGCGGCAATCCTCGTACTCGCCTTCTCGGCGTACGTGCTGCGGCTCACCGCCTCGCGCGGAAGGACTGAGTAACCGTTTCTCACAGCAAATCGATTGAAATAAACAAGGCGCTTGGACCGTTCCAGGCGCCTTGTTGCTTGCCAGCGCCGACTTCGCTAGTTGACAATGCTGAGCCAAAGGACAATCAGCACCCGACGATCCTGGGCGTCGAATTGCCGGTTACCGGCGCCGTCTTCTACGGCTTGCTGCTGGGCGCCATCGTACTTGCACTGGTTGCAATCGTGTACTGGCGGCACCATAAAACAAAATACAACCTATCCACTGATAATCTTCATTAATAGTTCTATTACACCAGCGATGTTTCGGTAAACATCCTGATTAGTGACCCTCACAATCCGGATGCCGAACGACTCGATATATTTCTGGCGCTGTTTATCGTATTCAATTGCTTCCTTTGAGATATAATGCGACGGCCCGTCAACCTCAATCCCAAGCCTGAGCCGGGGGCAATAAAAATCAAGCACATACCCGCCTACGCTGTATTGCCGGCGAAACTTATAGCCAGCCAGCTGCTTGTCTTTCAAATAACGCCACAGTACCACCTCCGCGCGTGGTGCACTGTTCCTGAGAGCCTGGCGCCGTTGCTTCATCGAGTGTGTGTTGTAGATGATTGTCATAGTGGTACTAACTTCTCCTCCCCTTTCAATTAAATTAAGTCCGCATTTTTACGTTTGTGCTCTTCCCCTCCTCAGTTGAGGAGGGGAAAACGTGACAAGTATGCCATACCACGACGTTCGTAGAGAGGTGGTGGGGTCCTCTTCCCCTCCTCATAAAGAGGAGGTGCCTGAGGAGGGGAAAAAGCGATACGCCCGCCTTACCTGAACGTTGGTAGAGGGGTGGTGGTCCCCTTCCCCTCCTCATAAAGAGGAGGTGCCTGAGGAGGGGAAAAAGCGATACGCCCGCCTTACCTGAACGTTGGTAGAGGGGTGGTCGTATCACACCCCCAAACGCATGTCCAAACAACCTCCCGCTCATGGGAAGGTCTGTTTCTATACTACTATTTTTCAGCCGGGCGCGCAATCATTTTTTCAGCGCTTCTTCGTTTGGCAAGCCGCAAGCTTTACCATCACGGGCGCTGAAACCCGCGATGGTTCGAGGGTGTGGCGGCGTTTCAATCTCCTCCGAACGCAGGTGTCCCCGCCCGCGTTCACGTCCGTACGGTATACCAGCAGATGCATGGGAAAGCCTATCCTCATAGTAACCGCGCGATATCCAATTGGGTGACTTCCGCCCTCCGGGACGTTCCGATCTGCCGCCCATCTACCGCCCAATGCAAAATCCTGGAGCCGGCGGTTAAAAATCCGGCTGCATAGTTCTCCACTTGACAACAATTACCACGTTTTATATAATCAACCGATTTATGATATAATAAGCCCTGCTCCCAAAAACAACGATTTCCATATATTAGCCCGCAAAAACAAAGCCAATAAACTATATTAATAAAGGTACCTAGGAATAAGGAAAAAACTTATGCACAATGTATCAACAAAAAAGGGCTTTTCTGCCCTGCCAGTTCTCATCTCAGTGGCTGCGGTTGCGTTAGCAGCAGCGTTCTTTTTGCTAGCTCCGCAACAGGCGGATGCGGCTACCGGAGTCAACTGGATAAAAGTGAATGACATGGGAGCGGTCCACGTGGCTCCAAATACTGAAGTGACAGTTAAGGTTAATGTTTCAACTTCTGGTATGTTTGAAAATGATGACTGGAAATCGACCGAATATAAAATCGAAGGCGGATCCTGGATTTGCGTAAACACAGCAGACCATACCAGTGACGGAACATATACAGAAAGTTTTTCCGTGAATGCACCTGCGTCAGCCGGTACTTATGACCTCACTGTGCGCGCATATGAAAAGAATGGATGTGACGGTGACTATGGATGGAAAAAGTTACCTAACGCTTTCCACGTAACAAATCCAAAAGTCTGTGGAGATCATGATATTGATTCGCCAAATGATGCTGGTTTTTATGAAGAATGCGACGACGGCAAAGGCAACGGTGATGTTTGTACGGCGGTCTATGGGTCATCCTGCAATTACTGCACTAACGATTGCACAATTGAAACGGTAACCGGGCCATATTGCGGTGATGATATAAAAAACGGCCGCGAAGAGTGTGACGGTGAGAAAGGCTGCGCGGAAGATTGCACCTGGGAACCGGCCACCATCCACGTCTCAAAAGTAGTCTGTAACGATGAATTAAAACTTCCGAACTGGGGCGATGGCGGTGATAATGAAATTACGTCTACAACCGCGTCCGAGTGGGCAACCCATGATGGTTGCGAGCTCGCCGAATGGACTTTCCAGTGGGCACCAGGTAACACAAACAATGTCGACAACAACATGAGTGTTGCCGGCGGAGCATGGTCAACGCCGTTTAGCGGTTCAATCGATGTACCCGCGCCAAACAATAAAGTTTGGCTTCGCGAAGTCGTTAACTCAGACTATGTCCCTTTTTCCGGTGACACTTCAAGCCCGTGGGACGAAGACAGCGCCGAATTCTACTGCCATGAAGACGTGCTGAATTACGATAACTACGACTATATCGAAAACCTGCAGCCAGGCCAGGATTACTACTGCGTAGGATTTAACGCATTAGCATTCCAGCCTGCGTCAGTCAAAGTCTGCAAAGAAATTGACTATGATGGCGATTTAGAAGGCGACGATAAAACAATCATGCCCGGTTGGGAAATGTATCTGCAAAAAAATACCGGCGATCCGGTAGCTACCCAAACCACAGGAGATGACGGCTGCACCACGTTTACCATTACAGAACCAGGTGCTTATAGAGTAGTCGAAGAAATCCGCACCGGCTACACCAGCCTCAATGGCGATACGTTCTGGCTTGGCCAGGTTGAAAGCGGCGAACAGAATTACATGAATATTTTAGTGAATTACAAAGAGCCGGATTGCGGCGACGGCATAGTTGACTACGGCGAAGAGTGTGATGGCGGCCCGAACTGTACTGAAGAATGCACGCTTCGCTACGACGTCCACGGCTACAAGTGGAACGACCTGAACAACAACGGCGAATTCGACTGTGAGAGCCTCCTGAACGGAGCCGTTTCCGACACGAATACTAATAGTGCCCCGTCGACGTTTGAACCGCTGTGCGAGCCAAAACTCTGTGACTGGACCATTCAACTAAAGCAGAATGATGCGGTTATTGATGAAACAACGACATCGTGCGAGGAAGGCGAAGATTACGGATGGTACTGGTTTGAAGACCGCGAAGCAGGAACCTACGAAATCTGCGAAGTGCAGCAGGGCGGCTGGATCCAAACCTACCCGGAAAACTGCCATGAAGTGACGCTACCCGTGAGCCAGGAAACAATCCGGGCAACTGTTATCTCGGACAATCATGTCGAACAATCCCCGGAATTCGATTTCGGCAACTACGAAGCGATGTGCGGTAACAATATCCTCGATGAGGGTGAAGAGTGCGACGGCCGTGAAGGTTATACGGTCGGCAAGTTCTGCTCTCCACAGTGCACCCTGGAAGACGTTTTCACGCTGGCCAAAACCGATAACAAGGAAACTGCCGAGCCGGGCGAGCTCTCAACCTACGAAGTATCATTCGGATATGCGCAGGAAGAGCACTACCTGATGATGGGCGGCATGATCGTCGATACCTTGCCTGCTAACTTCACGGTAGACGAGGCGACCATTTCCGACAGCGGCGTATATGACACTGATGCGCGTACGATCACATGGGACGTCGAAGGCGCGGAGCATACCTTCACCTTCTCCGGTACCATTGATGAAGAGATGCCAATCGGAACCACCGTACTGCTCAACACAGCGGAACTCTTCCAGAAACCGATGAATATGGTAGCTGCAATTTCCCAGCAGCAAGAAATCATTTTACCGGAGCCGGAACCGACCCTGCTTCTTACCGCAATTGATGAAACGTCAGTAACAGTCGGCGAGCCAATAGTTGAGCCAGTCTGCGGCGACGGCGTCATCGAAGGCGATGAAGCGTGCGATGACGGCGCCGAGAACGGCGTTGCGTGCACCGCGGAAGCCGGCGAGAGTTGCGAATACTGCTCGTCAATCTGCACGGTATTTAAGGTAACGGGCGATGAACCGATGCCAGTGCTCGCCATCAGCAAAACAGCCGGCAATACGCTGCGCAATCCGTCCGATACGGTTGCCTACACCATTACAGTTTCGAATTCCGGCAACGGGGACGCGCTCAACGTCGAGCTGACTGACGTGCTGCCGGCAGGATTGACGTTCGCCAACGAAGACGGCACGAACTCAGGTGAAACAGAGAAAACGTGGACCTGGGATACGCTCGCCGCTGGCGCAGACGTGACGGTCACGTATAATGCGCTCGTCGACTCCAGCGCGGCAGTCGGAGACTACACGAACGTCGCGACGGTATCAGCGCAGAATGTCGCAGGTGAAATATCCGATGACGCGGTCATTGCGGTGCAGATCCCGACGGTCCTCGGCGAATCAACGCCTGAGCTCACGGTCGTAAAAACGGCAAACAAGGAAATTGCGAATCCCGCAGGCACGGTAGAGTACACAGTCGTGGTCACGAACGTCGGCGATGCAGTCGCGTACAACGCGACACTCTCTGACGTGCTCCCAGTAGGCCTCGTGTACGCAGGAACCGCAACGCAGACTGAGGCGTCGTGGAAGCTCGGCGACCTCGTTCCGACCGAGAGCGTCACGGTGAAGTACGACGCGGTGATCGACATATCGGCGGCGGCAGGCACCTACGTCAACACGGCAATCGCACGCGCTGACGACACCCCGATGGTGAGCGACGAAGCTTCGCTCGAGGTGCGCATTGTACAGGTCCTCGGCGAGGAAACGGAGCCGACTGTGCTGCCGACCACCGGTGCGGGCATGCTCGGCATTGTTGCCGGAAGCATCCTCGCGTTCGGTTCCGCGATGGTTATCAAGCGCCGAATGAAATAGCATAAACGCAGTTTTTCAGAATAAAAAGGCGGGCTACAAGGCCCGCCTTTTGCTGTACTGCCGCAGGAGGCCTTGACAAATAAATTAACCTGTGGTACGATACGGTGTTAATTTCAGCGTGCAAAGTATGATATAATACTACCAGGGCACTCCTATGGCGGAACAAAAGAAAACATTTTTTAGCCAGCTGTCTTACCACGCAAAATGCGTACCGCACCACACGTGGCACTTTTTGGTGCCGCACAAAGGCAATGACCACAAGCCGCACGCACTGCGCCCGACCGCGCTCAAAATGTACGCGGTTGCCATTGTTGCGGTCAAGCTTTTTGTTTCCGGATTCCTCTTTTTGTCGTACCCTACCCCCGGTGAATTTGCCGCGATCGCGAGAGCGGATATCCTCAGTTTTACAAACGCGTCACGCGCCGAAGCGGGCATCGCGGGGCTCACGCTCAACGAAACGCTCAACCGCGCCGCACAGCTCAAAGCGGAGCATATGATTGCCAATAACTACTTCGCGCACACCGCGCCGGACGGCACGAAGCCGTGGGCATTCATCAAGCAGGCGGGATACAGCTACGCCGCTGCTGGTGAAAACCTGGCAATGGATTTTACCGAAGCCTCATCCGTGCATACGGCATTCATGAATAGCGCTTCCCACAAAAAAAACATCATGAACGAAAAGTATACTGAAATGGGAATCGCGATTGTCGACGGCGAGCTGCAGGGGCGTTCAACGACGATCCTCGTCGAGTTTTTCGGCAGCCCCTATGAGTCAGCTGCGATCGCTACGCCGGAGCCCGAACCAACCCCGGAGCCCCAACCAACCCCGGAGCCTGAACCAGTCCCGGAGCCCCAACCAACCCCGGAGCCCCAACCA